>Ga0209797_10000123_pt1 | contig 34449 bp, 32 predicted proteins | sample DOMMetBare3Fresh_2_FD_187472 | JGI IMG/M metagenome (GOLD analysis project Ga0209797, IMG submission 187472) | Wetland sediment microbial communities from St. Louis River estuary, USA, under dissolved organic matter induced mercury methylation -... | ecosystem: Environmental > Aquatic >... | reverse complement strand
CTGGCCGACCCCCCTGCTGACCCGAGCGCTAGCGCCGAGGTCCGGACTGGGCGGGCGGCCCGAGCCCTTCGAGGTAGCGCAGCAGCAGCCGGACGCCGAACCCGGTGGCGCCCTTGGCCACCTCGTGCTCGTCGGCCTCGGCCCGCCCGGTCCCGGCGATGTCCAGGTGGGCCCAGGCGCGGGGGCCGGCGAACTCCCGCAGGAACAGGGCGGCCGTGATCGACCCACCACCGACGCCCGGATCGGTCACCGCGTTCAGCAGGTCGGCGACCGGTGAGTCCAGGGCGGCCCGGTAGTCCTCGACCAGCGGCATCGGCCACAGCCGCTCGCCACTCGCCTCGGCGGCGGCGAGCAGGGCCGCGGCCAGCCGCTCGTCGGTGGCGTACACCGGGGCGTGCCGGCGGCCCAGGCCCATCGTCGCCGCACCGGTCAGCGTGGCGATGTCGACGACGACGTCCGGGTCGAGCCCCGCGTCGGCGTACGCCAGCGCGTCGGCCAGCACCAGTCGGCCCTCCGCGTCGGTGTTGACCACCTCGACGCTGCGCCGTCCCCCGTACGGCACGAGGACGTCCGACGGTCGCATCGCCGAGTCACCCGGCAGGTTCTCGGCGAGCGCGAGCAGCGCGGTGACCCGCACCCGCACGTCGAGGTCACGCAGGGCGCTCATCACCCCGATGACGGCGGCGGCGCCGGCCATGTCGGTCTTCATCAGCTCCATGCCGGCGGCCGGCTTGATCGAGATCCCGCCGCTGTCGAACGTGATGCCCTTGCCGACCAGGACGACGTGCGGCACCCGACCACGCCCGCTCGGCCGGTACCCGACCTCGACGAGCCGGGGCGGCCGCCGCGAGCCAGCGCCGACCCCGAGGATCCCCTCGAAGCCGCCCGCCCGCAGGGCCGGCTCGTCCCAGACCGCTGCTTGGCCGCAGCCGGCCGGAAGACACGCGCTCAGCGCCTGGTCGGCGAGCCACTCGGGGGACTTCTCGTCCGCCGGCGTGTTCGCCAGGTCCCTCGCCAACCAGACGGCGGCGACCGTCACTGCGGCCCGCCACAGTGCGGCCTGCCCGGCGTCGGGACGACGAACCACAACCTGGACAGCCGACGTGACGACGGCGTCGCGGGCCGTTCCGGAGCGCCGGGGCACCGTGTAGGCGCCCAGGCCGTAGCCCTCGGCGAAGGAGCGCACGGCCTCGGCGGCGCTGCGCGCCACGAGCGTGCAGAGCACCCGCGCCCGACCCGCGCACCGCCTGGCCAGCGCCGCGCCGGCCCGCCGCAGGGCCGTCACCGACTCGTCGCCGACCCCGACCAGGACGACCAGGCTCGGGCCCGAGCCGGCCAAGGGCACCGCAACCACCTCGCCCACCCGCCCGGTGGCCTGGGCCAGGTGCGCGCTGACGTCCACGCCGAGCCTGGCAGCCAGGGCCTGCGAACCCGTCGACAGGCAGGCCCCGGTGCCGTCGGCCGGCACCACGGCGAGCGCGAGCGTGTCGACGAGGCCCCGCTGGGCGAGGGTCTGCGCCTGGGGCGCCGCAACGGCCGACAGGTGCGGCGGCCCGGCCCGGGAGGCCAGGGGAGCCCGAGGCGTTGCGCTCATCTGGTGCACCTTCCGCGGACGGTCGACGGCCCCGGCCGACCACGTCGGGTCGGCTCGGGGCCGTCGTCGTCAGGTCGTCGTCGGGATCAGCCCAGCACGGCCTTCAGCGCATCGCCGAGCGCGCCGGCCTCGTCGGCCGACAGCTCGACGACCAGGCGCCCGCCACCCTCCAGCGGGACGCGCATGACGATGCCGCGCCCCTCCTTGGTGACTTCCAGCGGACCGTCGCCAGTCCGCGGCTTCATGGCCGCCATGAGCGTTCCCCTTCCTCGTTGCAGGGCCGAATGCGCGGGACGCTGCGAGCCCGGCCGGTATCGACGTCAAGTATCCCGCATCCCGCGGGTCCTGCGTGACCCGGAGCGGCAGACTGGCCCGATGCACGCGCGATCCGCCCTCTTCGACCTGTACGGCGACCACCTGCGGTCCCGCGGAGGCCGGGCGCCGGTGGCCGCCCTCGTCGGACTGCTCGCCCCCCTGGGCGTGTCCGGTCCGGCGGTGCGGACGGCGGTCTCCCGAATGGTTCGCCAGGGTTGGCTCGATCCCGTCGCGCTGCCCGGTGGACCGGGGTACGCGCTCACGCCTCGCGCGACCGTCCGCCTCGACGAGGCGGCGGGGCGGATCTACCGCGACGTGGCGCCGTCCTGGGACGGCTGCTGGCACCTGCTCGTGCTGCAGCGCCCCGCCGACCGTGCCGCCCGCGACCGGCTGCGGGCCGGCCTGACGTTCCTCGGGTACGCACCGCTGGATGACGCCGCATGGATCGCCCCCCGTGCCTCCACCGAGGTGGACGCGCTGCTGGACGCCGAGCAGGTCCGGGCCGACCGGTTCCGGTCCAGCTACGACGGCGACCCGGCCCGGCTCGCCGCGCGCGCCTGGGACCTCGACGCGCTCGGGCGGGCGTACCACCGGTGGCTGGCCGACGCACAGGACCTGGTGACGGCGGACGGCCTGGGACCGCCGGACGACGAGACGGGCTTCGCGGTGCGCAGCCGCCTCGTGCACGAGTGGCGCAAGTTCCTGTTCCGGGACCCCGGTCTGCCCCCCGCGCTGCTGCCGTCGGACTGGCCGGGGACGACAGCCGCCGAGTTCTTCACCCGCGAGGCCCAGCGGCTGGCCCCGCCGGCGAAGCGGTTCGTGACCAGGACCCTCTCCGAGCGTGCGTCGGCGGGCTGAGCGCGGCGTGGGTCAAGGCCGCCAGCCGGTCCGCGCCGCCCAGCGCTCGGCCTGCTCCAGCGTGTGCCGGACGAAGCGGCTCTTCCGCTCGGTGTAGGCGAGCCGAGAGGTGCGGTAGCGGACCGCGAGATCGTCCTTCAGCGCGGCGTAGGCGTCCCGCCGGTCCGCGTGCGCCCGCAGGTAGGCGGCGAACAGCAGGTGGTCACGCTCCCACGGCGAGCCCGACTCGCACACGTGCACGTGCACCGCCTGCCCGGCGGCGACGTCCAGCCCGTGCCGGTCGGGCTCCCGCAGGAACCGGTGGCCGGGCTCGCGGGCCCGCAGCGCCCAGCCGAGCCCCCCCAGCGTCGGCAGGTAGGCGGCCTCGTCCTCGACGTCCGGCACGCTGACCTGGACGTCGAGGATCGGCTTGGCCGGCAGGTCGGGCACCGACGTCGAGCCCACGTGGTCGACCCGGACCGCGGTGTCGCCGAGCGCCCCGGCGATGAGGTCGCGCACCCGGGCGAACCGCCGCGGCCACTCCGGGTCGGGCGGGACCAGCTCGATCGGCCGCGACCCGCTCGACTCGCCGAACAGCTCGATGCCGTAGCCCCGGGCGTGGCAGCCGACCAGGTGGTCGTTGACCATGCCGACCGCCTGCATGAGCGCGTACGCCGTGGTGGGGCCGACGAAGGCGAACCCGTGCCGCTTGAGCTCCTTGGCCAGCGCCACCGACTCCGGGGAGGTCGACGGGACGTCGTCCAGGGTGACGGGGGCTGGCCGGGCCCCCGTCGGCTGGAACGACCAGGCCAGCACGGACAGCCCGTCGGGCAGCCCTGCCGCCGCCCGCGCGTTCGTGACCGCCGCCTCGATCTTCGCCCGGTTCCGGACGATGCCGGCGTCGGCCATCAGCCGCTCGACGTCGTCGGCGCCGAAGCCGGCCACCGCCGCGATGGAGAAGCCCGCAAACGCGCGCCGGAACGCCTCCCGCTTGCGCAGGATCGTCAGCCAGGACAGGCCGGACTGGAAGGCCTCGAGGGTCAGCCGCTCGAAGATCCGGTCGTCCCCGCGCAGCGGGCGCCCCCACTCGTCGTCGTGGTAGGCGACGTAGTCCGCAGCGGCCAGCCCCCACGGGCAACGGGCCAGTCCGTCCGGTCCGACGATCGGACCGCTCATCCGCCGCTCCGGCGCTCCGCCTCGATCGAGCGGGCGAACCGGCGCAGCGACGCCCGCACCCCCGCGACCAGGGCCGCCCGCGCCAGGGGCCAACCCGCTCGGCCGACCGCCCCGAGCGGTAGGTCGAGATCCTCCGACCAGACGAACCGCGACCGGTCGCCCGGCAGCGGCAGCACCTCGAACAGCCCGGTGCCTCGCACCACCCGTCCGGTGTGTCGCACGCCGCAGCGCAGAGGAGGGTCCCACTCGGTGATCACCATGGTGTCCAGGAACCCGAGCCGGCCGACGCCGGTGAACGCCTCGATGCCGCCGCCCAGGCCGGCCCCGCCGGCCGACGTCCCTCGCACCGTGGTGCCGAGCATCCAGTCCGACTGCCGCTCCCAGTCGACGACTGCAGCCCAGACGACGTCCGGGGGTGCGTCGACGACGACGTCGACGCTGACGTGGGCCGGCTCAGCCATCACCCGCCACCCGTCCGGACGCCTCGGCCGCCTCGGCCGGTCGACCCGCCTGCTCCAGCTCGGCGATCCGCTCGTCCTTGGCCTGCAGCTCGGCGGCCAGCCGGTCGAGCACGTCGTCGACCTGGTCCATCCGGTAGCCGCGCAGCCCCACCGCGAACCGCAGCGCGTCGACGTCGGGGGCCCGGACCGACCGGTCGGGGGGCAGTACCGGCTCGGGACGGTCGACGACGGCTGGGCGGAGCCCGGCGATCCCGCCGGTCGCCGCCACCGCGACCCCGCCGAGGACGGCGATGCCGAGCAGCACCCACAGCAGCGCGATCACCTACCTGCTCCTCTTCCGATCGGGGCCGAACCGTTCGTGGCGCCCACGGCCACCGATCGTGCCACGCTTGGCCCGATCGCGCCGTGAACCGCGATGCGTGACCGACCGGCGGAGGAGGCCCGTGGAGCTGCGCCTGGCCGGCCGGACGTTCTCCCCCACGGACCTGCTGGTCATGGCCATCGTCAACCGGACGCCGGACTCGTTCTTCGACCGGGGGGCGACGTTCGAGGAGTCGGCCGCACTGGCCGCCGTGGACCGCGCGGTAGCCGAGGGCGCCGACATCGTGGACGTCGGCGGGGTGAAGGCCGGCCCCGGGGCGGAGGTCGACGCGGCCGAGGAGATCCGCCGGACCGCCTCGTTCGTGGCCGCCGTGCGGGCCCGGCACCCGCACGTGGCGATCAGCATCGACACGTGGCGGCCCGAGGTCGGTCGGGCGGCGTGCGAGGCGGGCGCCGACCTGATCAACGACGCGTGGGGTGGGGTCGACCCCGACCTGGTCGGAGTGGCCGCCGAGCACGGGGTCGGCTACGTCTGCACCCACGCGGGGGGCGCCCGACCGAGGACCCGTCCGCACCGGGTGGCCTACCCAGACGTGATGGCCGACGTCGTCGCCCGCACCGTGGCCCTGGCCGAGCGGGCGGTGGCGGCCGGCGTCCCCAGGGACGCGGTGCTGGTCGACCCCGGACATGACTTCGGCAAGAACACTCGGCACTCGTTGGAGGTGACCCGCCGCCTCGGCGAGCTGGTCGCGACCGGTTGGCCGGTGCTCGTCTCGCTGTCGAACAAGGACTTCGTCGGTGAGACCCTCGGCCGGCCGGTCGGCGAGCGGCTGGTGGGCACGCTGGGCGCCACGGCGGTCAGCGCGTGGCTGGGCGCCCGAGTGTTCCGGGCGCACAACGTGAGCGAGACGCGTCAGGTGCTCGACCTGGTGGCGTCGATCCGCGGAGACCGACCCCCTGCCGTGGCCCGCCGCGGGCTGGCCTGACGGCCGGGGTCGGCCGCGGGGGCTCAGGGCTCGGCCTCCAGGATCTCCTCAGCTGCGGGCACCTCGGCCGGCATGGCCTGGGCCAGCGCTCGTTCCAGCACCGCGAACGCCTCGTCGACCGACGTCGTCCAGGCCAGGGCGTCCCGGGCGTGCGGTCGGACGAACCCGCCCGCCACGAGCTCGTCGACCTGCCGGCGCAGCGACCCGAAAACCCCCGCGGGGTCGAGCACCACGACCGGCTTGGCGTGCAGGCCGAGCGTGCGGGCCACCCAGGCCTCCAGCAGCTCCTCCAGGGTGCCGATCCCGCCAGCGAGCACGAGGAAGGCGTCGGATCGGGCGTCCATGAGCCCCTTGCGGGCCCGCATGTCGGGTGTCACGACCAGCTCGTCCGCCTCGTGGTCGGCCACCTCGGCGGACACCAGCACCTGGGGGATCACGCCGACGGTTCGAGCGCCGCCGGCACGGGCGGCCCGGGCGACGGCCCCCATGGAGGAGACGGCGCCGCCGCCCGAGACGAGCGTCCAGCCCCTGCGGGCGAGCGCCGCCCCGACGTCGGCGGCCAGGGCCCGGTGCTGCTGGTCGATCGCCTCGCTCGACGAGCAGAACACGCACAGCGCGGTCACCGGCGGGGCGCCGGTGACCTGCCGTTGCCGCGCGCGGCCCGCTGCTCAGCCTCGACCATGGCGGCCAGGGAGGCCTCCTCCTCGGCCCGCTTCTCCTCCCGCTCCTCCTCGGCCCGGCGGATGAAGGCCACCGCCTCGTCGACGTCGTCGGTGAGCTGGATCAGGTCGAGGTCGGGGGGGGAGATGCGGCCGGACTCGAGGACGGTGCCCCGGATCCAGTCGATCAGACCCTGCCAGTACCGCGTGCCGACGAGCACGACGGGGAACGCGGTGACCTTGCGGGTCTGCACCAGGGTCAGCGCCTCGAACATCTCGTCGAACGTGCCGAACCCCCCGGGGAGCACGACGAACCCCCGCGAGTACTTGAGGAACATCGTCTTGCGGGCGAAGAAGTAGCGGAACACCAGGCCGATGTCGACCCACTCGTTCATGCTCTGCTCGAAGGGCAGCTCGATGCCGAGGCCGACGGAGACGCCGCCGGCCTCGCAGCAGCCCTTGTTGACGGCCTCCATGATCCCCGGCCCACCCCCGGTGATGACGGCGTACCCGGCGTTCGCCAGCTCGGCCCCGAGACGCTCGGCGAGGGCGTACTCCGGCTGCTCGCGCCTGGTGCGGGCGCTGCCGAACACCGAGATCGCCGGCCCGAGCTCAGCCAGCGCGCCGAAGCCCTCGACGAACTCGGACTGGATCCGCAGCACCCGCCAGGGGTCGGCGTGCACCCAGTCGGCGGGCCCTCGGGCCTCCAGCAGGCGCTGGTCCGTGGTGGTGTCCTGCACCTGGGACCGGCGCAGCCGCACCGGCCCGCGCTGCCGCTCGCGGGGTCGCTCCGGGTTCGGCGGCTCGGTCACCCCGTCACGGTACCGGCCGGGTCGGGTCGACCCGCTTGACTCCAGAGTAGTTGTGTGTTCAACTTATTTTATTGAACCAACAACTAGCATCCGCCCACACCCTGGAGCCCTCCCATGCAGTCCACCACCCTCCTGCCCACCGTCACCGGCACCTGGGCCATCGACCCGGCCCACAGCCGGCTCGGCTTCGCCGCCAAGCACGCCATGGTCACCACCGTCCGCGGCGGCTTCCTCGAGTTCGACGGCACCCTCGTCCTCGACAGCGACGACCCCAGCCGGTCCACCGCGTCGGTGACCGTGCAGGCGGCCAGCTTCACCAGCGGGAACCCCCAGCGCGACGGCCACGTCACGAGCGCGGACTTCCTGGACGTCGAGCACTTCCCGACGCTGACGTTCTCCGCGACCGAGGTGCGGCGCACCGGTGACGACACGTTCGTCATGGTCGGGGACCTCACGATCCGTGGGACCACCCGCCGGGTCGAGATCGCGGCCGAGCTCAACGGCGTCGACCGGGACCCGTTCGGCAACGAGCGGATCGGCTTCGAGGGCTCCACGGCGATCAGCCGCAAGGACTTCGGGCTGACCTGGAACGTGGCCCTCGAGACCGGCGGCGTGCTCGTCTCGGACAAGGTCAAGATCGAGCTCGACGTGTCGGCGATCCGGCAGGCCTGAGCGCACGCGGGACCGCTGTCCCGGTCCGTCGGTCAGGCGGTGAGCCAGGCCCGGAGGTGCTCCTCGCAGGCCAGCACCTGGGCCTCCTCGACGAACTCGTCCCGGGTGTGCGCCAGGGACGGGTCGCCGGGACCGTAGTTGACCGCCGGCACCCCGAGGGCGCTGAACCGGGAGACGTCGGTCCAACCCAGCTTGGGCCGCACCGGCGCGCCCGTCGCCTCGACGAAGGCGGCGGCCGCCGGGCGGTCCAGGCCGGGCAGCGCGCCCCCGGCGGCATCGACCGGCGTCACTCGCCACTCGTCGAACACCTCCCGCAGGTGCGCCTCGGCCTGGTCGATCCCGCGGGTCGGGGCGAAGCGGTAGTTGACCGTCACCACGCACTCGTCGGGGATCACGTTCCCCGCCACTCCCCCGCGGATCCCGACGGCGTTCAGCCCCTCGCGGTACTCCAGACCGTCGACGTCGACGACCCGAGGGACGTACTCGCGCAGGCGCTGCAGGATCTCCGCCGCCGCGTGGATCGCGTTGACCCCCATCCACGAGCGGGCGCTGTGCGCCCGCACTCCGCCAGCCGTGACGTCCACTCGCATGGTGCCCTGGCAGCCCGCCTCGACCGCGGCGCCCGACGGCTCCATGAGCACGGCGAAGTCGGCCACCAGCCACTCGGGGTGGGCGTCCCCGATCCGCTTGAGCCCGTTGCGGGTCTCGTCGACCTCCTCGCCGTCGTAGAAGACGTAGGTGACGTCGCGGGTCGGCTCGGTGACCGTGGCCGCGAGGCGCAGGGCCACCGCGACACCGCCCTTCATGTCGCACGCGCCCAACCCGTGCACCCGTCCGCCCTCTCGTCGCGCGGGCAGGTTGCCGGCGTCCGGGACGGTGTCCAGGTGGCCGGCGATGACCACCCGCTCCGCCCGGCCGAGCTGGGTGCTGGCGACGACGGCGTCTCCGTCGCGGCGCACGTCCAGGTGCGGCCAGGGCGTCAGCGCCTCCTCGACCAGCGTGGCTAGGGTCCGTTCGGATCCGCTCACCGAGAAGACGTCGACGAGCGCCGCGGTGAGGGCCGGCCCGTCCATGCCGAGGTCGAGGGGGCGCACCCGGCTACCGTAGCGGCGTGATCGACGCCCCCCGAACCGCCTCCGGCGTGGGCCTGGCCACCTACGACGGGGCCGGCCGGATCCTGGACGTGTGGTTCCCCCACCCCGTGCTGGGGGCCGACCCGCCCGTCCCCGACGGCCTGGCCGACCTGGCGGGTGCCGACCCGCGCCGCGGCACCAGGTCCGAGGTGCTCGTCGTGTCGGCCGACCTCGACGCCCCGCCGGTCGACGCAGCCGACGTGTACCTGCGACTGCACCTGCTCTCGCACCGGCTGGTCCGGCCGCACACGCTGAACCTGGACGGCGTCTTCCCGCTCCTGGCGACCGTCGTCTGGACCAACCACGGGCCCTGCCCGGTCGAGGGGTTCGAGGTGGTGCGGGCCCGGTTGCGCGCCGCCGGCCCGGTCACCGTGTTCGGCGTGGACAAGTTCCCGCGGATGGTCGACTACGTCGTCCCGGCTGGGGTGCGGGTCGCCGACGCCGACCGGGTCCGGCTCGGCGCCCACCTGGCGGTGGGGACCACCGTCATGCACGAGGGCTTCGTCAACTTCAATGCGGGCACGCTGGGCACCTCGATGGTCGAGGGCCGGATCAGTGCGGGCGTCGTCGTCGGGGACGGGTCGGACATCGGGGGCGGGGCATCGGTCATGGGCACCCTGTCCGGGGGCGGCCAGGAGGTCATCCGGGTCGGCGAGCGCTGCCTGGTCGGCGCCAACGCGGGGATCGGCATCTCCCTCGGCGACGACTGCGTGGTCGAGGCCGGCTGCTACGTCACGGCCGGGTCGAAGGTCACCCTGCCGGACGGCGCCGTCGTCAAGGCCGCCGAGCTGTCGGGGGCGTCCGGTCTGCTCTTCCGCCGCAACAGCGTCTCCGGTGCGCTCGAGGCCGTTCCCCGGTCCGGGACCTGGGGTGGCCTCAATGCGGTCCTGCATGCCAACTGACCGCCCCTCGGCCAGGGCGCTGCTGGCCGGCGTTGGCCTGCTCACCGTCCTCGGCGCGGTCCTTCCCGCCGGACCGGCGGCCGGTGCGACGGCGAGTGGGGTCGGTTCCGGCCTCCTCGGCGCGACGACGGCGGCCGTCCTGCCGGTCACGGTCGTCGGCGAGGCGGACGTCGTCCCCGACGCCCAGCGGGCCCGGCTCGTCCGGGTGGGCGGGACGGCCACCCGGGTGGCCGGACCTGACCGGTACGCGACGGCGGTGGCCCTGGCCCGCGCGACCTACCCGACCGGCGCCGGCCGGGTCGTCCTGGCGACCGGTGCGACGTTCCCGGACGCCGTCGTGGCAGGGGCGCTCGCCGCGCGCGTCCGCGGGCCGCTGTTGCTCGTACCGCCGACCGGGCTGCCGTCCGTCGTGGCCGCCGAGCTGCGCCGGCTGCACCCGGCTCGGCTCCAGGTCGTCGGCGGGGTCGGCGCCGTGCCGGAGCCGGTCGTGGTCGCCGCGCGGGCGGCAGCGGGCGGCGGGTCGGTGACCGTGAGCCGGCTCGCCGGCCCCGACCGTTACCGCACTGCGGTCGGGGTGGCCGCGACGTTCCCAGCGCCGACCGGCGGCGTGGTGCTGGCCAGCGGCGCGGACTTCCCCGACGCGCTGGCCGGGACCCCGCTGGCCGCCGTGCTCTCCGGCCCAGTCCTGCTCACGCCGCCCGACCGGCTGCCCGTCGAGGTGAGCGGCCAGCTGACCCGCCTGCGCCCGGCCCGCCTGGTGGTGGCCGGCGGACTGGCGGCGGTATCCGCGCCGGCCGCCGCCGCAGCGGCGACGGCTGCCGGCCGGCCGGTGGAGCGGGCGGCCGGTGCGGACCGCTACGCCACCGCCGCCGCCCTCGCCCAACTCATGCAGCGCACCACGCGGGTGAGCGGCGTCTTCGTGACGACCGGGTCGGACTTCCCGGACGCGACCGTCGCCTCCGCGGCGGGCGGGGCGGCGGCTGCGCCGCTGCTGCTCACCTCGCCGACGGCCGCACGCGGCGCCGCCCTGGCGGCCGAGGTCGGTCGCCTGAGGGGGGTCGGACGATGGGTGCAGCTGACCCTGGACATCGTCTCCCGGATGCGCGCCCTGCCGGATCCTGCGCATGCCGCCTACCTGTCCGCGTACGCGGCGGACACCCTCGCCCGGCTCTACGGCTGGGCCGACCCCGAGGTGGCGGTCGAGCTGGCGCGCTTGCGCGCAGCCCGCAAGGCGGGAGGCGGGTACGGCCTCGACATCACCTACGACTGGGCCCTTGACGGCACCGTCAACCCAGCCGGTACGCGCTACCTGGTCACGGTCACCGACCACGTGGGGCGCGCGCTCCTCGACGGGTACGCCGCGGGCGCGGTGGGCGCGGCCGAGCTCCGGGAGCTGGTCGGCCTCGTGCTGCACTGGCCGAGAGTCCGCGGGGACAGCGCCTGCCTCGCCTACTCCGACTCCGGCTTCGACAACGGCCTGTGCGTGTACAACGTGAGCTCGGGTGCGGCGTGGTTCCTGCGCGCCGCCTCCGACGCCGGCATCCGGGTGAGCGGACAGCTCGAGCTGGCCGGCCTCCTGGCCGCCCACGACGCCGCCCGCTACGACGGGAGCGGGTGGTGGCCCTACAGCTCGGCCACCTCCGGACGCCAGGACTGGAACCACAACGCAGCCATGGTCGAGTCGCACCTCCTGCTCACGCCCCCGTTGGGCCGGGCCGCGCTCGACCTCGGCCTGGCCCAGGGGTGGAGCCACCCGGACCCAGCCGCCCGGACGTTCGACGACGCCATGGGGTACCTGCGCCTCCTACCGTACGGCTGCGCCTCGCGGACCGGCGCCGACTCCGCGGCCCGCCTGGTGGCGGCCGCCCAGCGCGTCGCCAGCGATGCGGCGCAGCTCGCGCTGTGGTCGGCCCGGACGGCGCAGGCCTGCGGGCCGGACTGACAGCTGGGGACATTCGGCCCGCGCCCCGCGTCCGGCGTTCGATCATGCTGAGTGGGGTCAGTTGTCCATCCCAGAGGGGGCTCGATGCCCGGGTTCATCGGCGACTTCGATCGCCTCGCCGTCGCCAACGAGGACTTCCGCCACGTGCTGTTCACCGGACCGCACAGCCAGCTGGTCGCCATGACCCTGCGCCCGGGTGAGTCCATCGGCGAAGAGGTGCACGCGGTGGACCAGCTGTTCGTGCTGGTGAGCGGCGGGCCGGCCGACGTCGTCCTGGACGGCGACCGGCACCTGCTCGCAGCCCACTGCTTCGTCGTCGTGCCGGCCGGCGTCCGGCACGACCTGGCCAACGCGGGCAGCCAGCCGCTGCGGCTGCTCACCGTCTACGCCCCGGCGCAGCACCCGGACGGGACGGTCCACGCCACCAAGGCCGAGGCGCAGGCCGCCGGGGACTAGTCGGCGGCCGTCCGAGCGTTCAGTCGGACGGCCAGGTAGACGGCTGCGCCGATCGCGCCCAGCGGCTGCGCCACGAACAGGGTCAGCACGAGGAGACCGGCACTCATCCCACACCTCCCCCCCGGGCGAGGGCGACGCCCGCCACCAGGACGATCACCGGCAGGAGCAGGCCCCCGCCGGCGATCGCGGTGGCGACCCACTTCTCCCGGCTCGTCCAGGCGGCCGAGGCCCAGGCGCAGGCCAGTCCGGCCACCGGGCCGACGATCGGGAGCACCAGCCAGCCGACGCCCAGCAGCGCCACCGCGGCGATCTCCAGGCCGCCCCACGCGCTGCCCGTCGAGCGGCGGACGACCGGCGGCTCGAGGGCCGCCCGCGCCCGGGCTCGGCGGACGAGCAGTCCCGCGACCACGAAGGGGCCGACGACGGCGACGAGCAGGACGGGGATCCCGAGCCAGGGGGGCAGGGCGAAGCCCGAGCACACCTCGGTGGTCTGGAGGCCGGCCTCCTCGGTGCCGCCGAGGGGGGTGGCCGGACCGCTGGACGTGGTCGTGGTCACGCACTGCTGCCCGCCGATCAGCCCGCCGAGGATGAGCACCCCGAACGGCCCGAACGGCACGACGAGGGTCCCGAGCAGCTTCTCCGCCGTCGTCCAGCGGCGCGACGACCAGAGCAGGACCACCCCGACCAGCCAGCCGACCACGAGCAGCAACGACCCCACGGTGAGGAAGAGCACCGCGGCGATCTCGAGGGCCACCGACGGGGCCCGGCTGGTGAACGCCACGTCCTGGGCGGGCTCGCCGTCGCTGGCAGCCGCCACGATCTCGTCCGGGTCGCCGAGCCGGTCGAGGAGCGTCCGGACCTCGGCCTCCGCACCCGAGCCGCTCGCCCGGGCGGCGGCGATGTGCTCGGAGATCTCGGCGAGCAGCTCGGCCCGTCGGTCAGCCGGCAGTCGGGACGCCGCTGCATCGAGCCGGCGCAGGTAGTCGGCGACCAGGGCGTCGACCGTGGTGGTGTCCATCAGGTCCCCTCCGTCTGAAGCAGCGAGTCGACCGACGAGCGGAAGCGCCGCCACTCGTCGGTGAACGAGGCCAGGGCTCGTGCCCCGACCGGGGTGATCGCGTAGTACCGGCGGGGCGGCCCGCTCTCGGACTCCCGCCAGGTGGTCGTCACCCAGCCCTCGCGGCGCAGCCGCGAGAGCAGCGGGTAGATGGTGCCCTCACTGGTCACCATCCCGTCGACCTCGCCCAGCCGGCGGACCAGGTCGAACCCGTAGATCTCGTCGTCGCGCAGCAGGGAGAGCACGCAGAACTCCAGCACGCCTCGACGCAGCTGCGTCAGCGGGTTGCGTGCCTCACCGGGTTCCATGCGTCACAAGGTACCGGAGAAGGGACCGGTCGACAAGGGGGACGGGGACGATCAGCCGAGCCGTTCCGCGACGGCGGCCACCCGCTCGTCGCTGGCGGTCAGCGCCACCCGCACGTGGCGACCGCCGCCCGGCCCGTAGAAGTCGCCCGGCGCCACCAGGACGCCGCGGTCGGCGAGCCAGCCGACGGTCGTCCAGCACGGCTCGTCCCGCGTGGCCCACAGGTACAGGCCCGCCTGCGAATGGTCGATCCGGAAGCCGGCGCGCTCGAACGCCGCCCGCAGCAGGGACCTCCGGCCCCGGTAGCGCTCCCGCTGCTGCGCGACGTGCCCGTCGTCGTCGAGGGCAGCGGCGGCCGCCGCCTGGACCGGGGCCGGCACCATCAGCCCGGCGTGCCGGCGGACCTCCAGCAGCTCGCGCACCAGCAGCGGGTCGCCGGCCAGGTACCCGGCGCGGTACCCCGCCATCGTCGACCGCTTCGACAGGGAGCACACGGCCAGCAGCCCCTCGTGCGAGCCCCCGCACACCGCCCGGTCGAGGATCGACGGCACCGAGCCCTCCCAGGCAAGCTCGGCGTAGCACTCGTCGCTGGCGACCACCGCCCCCCGCTCGCGGGCCCACCGGACCACCTTGCGCAGATGGTCGACCGGCAGCACCCGGCCGGTCGGGTTCGCCGGCGAGTTCAGCCAGACCAGGCGGACCCGCGCCGGGCCCAGGGCGAGCAGGCTGTCGGCGGCCACCGGGGTGGCACCGGCCAGCCGGGCACCGACGTCGTACGTCGGGTAGGCGACCTCCGGGTGGACGACCAGGTCACCCGGACCGAGCCCGAGCAGCGTCGGCAGCCAGGCCACCAGCTCCTTGGAGCCGATCGTCGGCAGCACGGCGTCCGGGTCCAGCCCGGGTACGCCCCGCGACCGGGCGAACCAGCGCACGATGGCGCTGCGCAGCTCGGGCGTGCCCTGGGTCGTCGGGTAGCCGGGCGCGTCGGCGGCCGCCACCAGCGCCGACCGGGCGACCTCGGGGGTGGGATCGACCGGCGTCCCGACCGACAGGTCGACGATCCCGTGCGGGTGGGCACGAGCGGTCCGAGCGGCGGCCTCGAGGCGGTTCCAGGGGAACTCGGGCAGCCGCTGAGAGACGCGGCGCGCCGCCCACCCCGGGTGGGGCGACGGCGCGTCGGAGTCGGGAGGCCCGCTCAGTGCTCGGCCGCCTGCGGCGGCAGCGCGGCTACCAGGGGGTGGTCCTTCTCGATCTTGCCGAGCTTGGAGGCGCCGCCCGGCGAGCCGAGGTCGTCGAAGAACTCGACGTTGGCCTTGTAGTAGTCCTTCCACTGCTCGGGCAGGTCGTCCTCGTAGAAGATCGCCTCGACCGGGCAGACCGGCTCGCAGGCCCCGCAGTCGACGCACTCGTCGGGGTGGATGTAGAGCATCCGCTCGCCCTCGTAGATGCAGTCGACGGGGCACTCCTCGATGCAGGCCTTGTCGAGCACGTCGACACACGGCTGCGCGATGACGTAGGTCACGCCTGTCCCTCCTCGACGAGGTGCTCGCCCCCATCGGACGGCCACCGGCGCCCCTAGTATCACGCCCGGCCGGTCGCTGTGTCTCGACAGGGGGTGGACGTGTTGCCGCGACGACCCGTCGGCGCTTTGTCCTGCCCGATGGACGAGCTGGAGCGCATCGCCGCGCTCGGCTGGCGGGCCACCGACGCGGCCCGGCTCGGGGAGTGGCTGCTGCGGGCGGCCGGAGGCTTCACCGGGCGCGCCAACTCGGCGCTGCCGGTCGGCGACCCCGGCCGTCCGGCCGTGGAGGCGATCCGCGCCGTCCAGGACTGGTACGCCGACCGCGGGCTGCCGGCACAGTTCCAGGTGCCGCTGCCGCTGGCCGTCGACCTGGACGAGCGGCTCGCGGCCGACGGCTGGTCCGCCGGCGTGCCCGTCGAGGTCCTGGTCGCCGACGTGCCGAACCTGATGGACGCTCCGGCCCGCGTCGACCTGCCGGTCGTCCAGGTCGACCCGACGCCCGACGACGCCTGGGTGAGCGCCTACCACTACCGCGGGGGCACCCTGCCCGCGCACGCCGTCCGGGTCCTGGCCAATGGTGACGGGCTGGGGTTCGCCTCGGTGCGCGCCGGCGACGAGGTCCTCGCCATCGGCCGGGGCAGCGTCAACGACGGGTGGCTGGGCGTCACCGCGGTGGAGGTCGAGCCCGGCGCTCGCCGGCGCGGCCTGGGCGCCCACCTGCTGCGTGGCCTGGTCGCGTGGGGCGCGCGTCGCGGCGCGCGCTCGAGCTACCTGCAGGTGTCGGAGGACAACGAGCCGGCCCTGGCGCTGTACGCCCGCCTCGGGTTCGTGCCCCATCACCGCTACCACTACCGCACCCACTGAGGCGCGACCCGCCGGCCGGTTGCGGCCGCCCAGCCGCCAACGCCAGGGTGGGCACACCGACGAGCGAGGAGCAGCTATGCAGCTGGGGATGGTCGGACTGGGCCGGATGGGCGCCAACATGGCCCGACGGCTGATCCGCGCGGGCCACGACGTGGTCGTCTACGACGTCTCGCCCGATGCAGTCGCCGCCCTGGCGGGCGAGGGTGCGCGTCCTTCGTCGTCCCTGGCCGACCTGGTCGCGGCGCTGGAGCCCCCGCGCGCGGTCTGGCTCATGGTGCCGGTGGCCTTCACCGGGTCGACGATCGACACCCTCGCCGAGCTCCTCGACCCTGGCGACACCGTCGTCGACGGTGGCAACTCCTACTACCGCGACGACGTCGACCGCGCGGCCGCGCTGCGCGATCGGGGCCTGCACCTGGTCGACGCAGGGACGAGCGGCGGCGTGTTCGGCCTCGAACGGGGCTACTCACTGATGGTGGGCGGCGACGACGACGCCGTGGCCCGGCTCGCTCCCGTCTTCAGCACGCTGTCCCCCGGGTTCGCGGCCGCGCCGCGCACGCAGGGACGCAGCGGCGGCATCTCCCCCGAGGAGCAGGGCTGGCTGCACTGCGGGCCGAACGGGGCCGGCCACTTCGTCAAGATGGTGCACAACGGCATCGAGTACGGGCTGATGGCGGCCTACGCCGAGGGGCTGGCGATCCTCCAGCACGCCGACGCGGGCCGGCAGGACCGCGACGCCGACGCCGAGACCACCCCGCTGCGGGAGCCCCAGTACTACCAGTACCAGCTGGACGTGCCGGCGATCACCGAGCTGTGGCGGCGCGGCAGTGTCGTCGCGTCCTGGCTGCTGGACCTGACGGCGAAGGCCCTGCACGAGGACCCGACGCTGTCCTCGTTCGGTGGGCGCGTGTCCGACTCCGGCGAGGGTCGCTGGACGGTGCTGGCCGCAGTCGACGAGGGCGTGCCCGCACACACGATCACCGCAGCGCTGTACGAGCGCTTCAGCTCCCGCGGCAACTCCCTGTACGCCGACCAGGTGCTCTCGGCGATGCGCAAGGAGTTCGGCGGCCACCACGAGAAGCCCGCCGGCTCGGCGAGCGGCTGAGGGGACGACGTGACGACCGACGCAGGACCCGACGGGCCCATCGACCGGACGCCGGAGTGGGCGGCCCTGCGCGCGCACCGCGCGACGCTGGAGCCGACCACCCTGCGGCAGCTGTTCGCCGACGACCCGGACCGAGGGAATCGCTGCACAGTGCAGGCGGGCGACCTGCTGCTCGACTGGTCCAAGAACCTGGTGACCGCGGAGACGGTCCGCCTGCTGGTCGCGCTGGCGGAACGGGCCGGGCTGCGGGGGCGCACCGAGGACATGGTCGAGGGACGGCACATCAACACCACGGAGGACCGGGCTGTCCTGCACACGGCCCTGCGGCTGCCCCACGAGGCGTCGCTGGTCACTGACGGCCAGAACGTCGTGGCCGACGTCCACGCCGTCCTGGACCGGATGGCGGACTTCGCCGACCGGGTCCGCGGGGACATCTGGCTCGGCGCGACCGGCCGGCCGATCCGCACGGTCGTCAACATCGGCATCGGCGGCTCCGACCTCGGGCCGGCCATGGCCTACCAGGCGCTGCGCGAGTACACCGACCGCCGGCTGACCTTCCGGTTCGTCTCGAACGTCGACCCCACCGACGTCACCGAGGCGCTGCTCGGCCTGGACCCGGCGGAGACGCTGTTCGTCGTCTGCTCGAAGACGTTCACGACTGCCGAGACCCTGGCGAACGCCGGCGCCGCCCGGCAATGGCTACTGGACGGGCTGGGGGCCGCCGCCGGGGCCGACGCGGTCGCCCACCACTTCGTCGCCGTCTCCACGAACGCCGACCGGGTCGCGGCGTTCGGCATCGACCTGGCCAACATGTTCGAGTTCTGGGACTGGGTCGGCGGGCGGTACTCCTTCACCTCGGCGATCGGGCTGTCGCTGATGGTCGCCATCGGCCCTGCCAGGTTCCGCGAGCTGCTGGCCGGCTTCCACGCCATGGACGAGCACTTCCGCACCGCCCCGCTGGAGCGCAACCTCCCCGCGCTGCTGGGGCTGATCTCGGTGTGGCACGTCGACTTCTGCGGGTACGGCAGCCAGGCCGTCCTGCCCTACAGCCAGTACCTCGCCCGCTTCCCCGCCTACCTGCAACAGCTGTGCATGGAGAGCAACGGCAAGCGGGTCCGGCTCGACGGGGAGCCGGTCGGCTGGGACACCGGTGAGATCGTCTGGGGTGAGCCGGGGACCAACGGCCAGCATGCGTTCTACCAGCTGCTGCACCAAGGCACCCGGGTCGTCCCGTGCGACTTCATCGGCTTCGTCGAGCCCACCCATGACGTGGTGGTCGACGGCACCGACCTGCACGACCTGTTCACGTCCAACCTGCTGGCCCAACCGGCCGTCCTCGCCTTCGGCCGCACCGCCGACGAGGTCGCCGCCACCGGCACGGCCCCCGCCTTGGTCCCGCACAGGGTGATGCCCGGCAACCGACCGTCCAACCTGCTGCTGGCCCCCCGGCTGACCCCCTCGGTCCTGGGCCAGCTGGTGGCCGCCTACGAGCACCGGGTGTTCACCCAAGGCGTCGTCTGGGGCATCAACTCGTTCGACCAGTGGGGCGTCGAGCTCGGCAAGACGATGGCCAACGAGCTGGTGCCGGCGCTGACGTCCGACGACGCGCCGGACCTCCGTGGCTTCGACTCCTCCACCGCCGCGCTGGTCCGCCGGATCCGGGTCGGCCGCGGCCGCCCGGTGGCCGCGGAGTGATCAGCCTGTCGGCGTGGGTGTCGGGGACGCCGACGGTCTCACCGACCCGCTTGGCGCCGGCGAGCCGGAGGCCGAAGGCGCCGCTGTCGGCCTGGGCGCTGCTCGGCAGATCACCCGGTTCTGCACGTTGTAGTTCGTCAGCAGCGGCTCGCGCTTGACGACGCTGCCGTTCCGGCTGAACACCCGGGTGACCACGATCGAGAAGCCGGGCTCGCCGGACTGCGGCAGACAGCCGGCCTTGGCGTCGTAGATGGTCCGGGGCGCCCGCACGTTGGTCCGCGGACCCGAGACGGCGCTGATGTCGTACCGCTTGGTCGAGAAGATCGAGATGGTGACGAACGTGGAGCCGGAGACCGCCTGGATGTACACGCCGTACGGGGAGTCGTTGCGGAACCTCAGGTCCAGGTTGCCCCACGAGACGGTGGCCTCGAGGCCGGCCTGGTAGCGCGGGATGAAGAAGCTATGGGCGCGCTGCTCGACCCGCTCGAGCCCGGCGTAGAAGACCGCGTGCCACAGCGCCGTGGTGATCGTCGAGACGCCGCCGCCGAAGTCCTCTCGGAAGCGGCCGTCGTCGATGATCGTCCCCTTGACGTATCCGTTCGCCGCGGTGCGCTCCTTCACGGTCGCGTTCTGGCTGTACGTCTCGCCCGGCATCAGCAGCGTGCCGTCGATGCGCCGGGCCGCGGTGCCGATGTTGGTCTTGCGATACGCGGCGTACGGGAACGGCTGAGTGAACGTCGAGATGCGCTCCTTCACACCGAGCGCCTGCGCCTCGGCCGTGGTGAGCTCCGGCTCGACCTCGGCGAGCTGCACGGTGACGGTGCGAGCCGTCGGCTTCGGCAGCACCGCGAGCATCGCCGCCGAGAGGCCGGCCTCGTCCAGGCTGCGCCCCGACACCGCCGGGACGACGACCGGCCGCCCTGACACGATCCGGAACCCGGCGTCGCGAGGGGCCACCAGCAGGTCGGGCGCCCGGCCGGCGAGGGCGGCCCGGAGGCCGACCGCATCGACGGCGGGCACCAGCACGCCGCCCTTGGCGGTCATCGACAGGAACGGCGCGAACTGGGCAGGGGTCAGCACGATGGGGCGGCCCGCGATGACCAGGGTGACCGGGCCGGCGACGGCGGGCCGGGCGAACCCGGTCAGCGCCCGCTGCAGCTCGGCCTGGTCGATCGTGGGCTCGACGACGCCGACCGGCGCGGTGGCCGCTCCGTCCCGGAGGAAGTGATCCTCGATCGCGGTGGCCGTGGCGATCCGGTCCAGGGCCCGCCCCGCGAGCGGCTGGACGGCGACCGGCTTGGCCGCCACGAACGTGACGGCGCCCTCGCGGACGGGCTCGTCGACCTGCTCGGCCAGCCCGGCGACCGTCTCCGCCAGCAGGGCTCGGTCGACGGCGACGACCGGCTCGACCTCGCTGCCGCCGAAGAGCCTGGTGATGAGCGTCCAGGGGTTCAGCGAACGACCACCGGCGGCGTCGACCGTGGCCTCGGCGTCCAGCGACAGGCCAGCCGGCTCGGGCTGGACCCGGAGGCTCTTCCCGGCCGCCAGGACCGACATCGGGGCGGCGGCCCGCTCCGCGAGGCCCCGTTGCAGGGCGGTGACAGCGGCGGCTCGGTCGAGTCCCCCGATCGCCACCCCGCGCACGGTGGTGTTGCGGGGCACGTCACCACCGGAGGTGAGGACCAGACCGCCGTAGAGCAGGGCGAAGCCGGCCAGGACCCCACCGAAGATGACGGGCGCCTTGCGGGAGGTCGTGGAAGGTGCGGTCGGGGCGTCGCTCACTGGTGAGGGGGCTCTCGGCTCGGGACTGGGGGCTCGGCGGACTGGGGGACGCCGGGAGGCGCCGCAGGGAGGCCTCCATGGTAAGCGACGGCCTCAGCCGCCCCGCCTTACGCGGGACCGAGTCGGTGATACCGGCGACGGTGGTAGACCAGCGGACCGGGCACGGGGTCCGGGCGCTGCTGGGCCCCCAGCACCTCCCCGACGACGATGGTGTGGTCACCCCCGGGGTAGGTCCGCCAGGTGGCGCACTCCAGCCAGGCCAACGCGTCGGCCAGCAGCGCGCACCCGGTCGCCGGACCGGGCCGGTGGCCGACTCGGGCCAGCTGGCCGGCCAGCGGGCGTCCCTTGGTGGCGAACCAGACCGCGGTGGCCTCGGCGTCCTCGTCGAGCACGGACACGGCCCAGGCGCCCGAGGTGAGCACCGCGTCGTGGAACCGGGTGTTCCGTTCCACGCAGACGAGCACCAGCAGCGGATCCAGCGAGACCGAGGTGAACGAGTTGGCGGTCATCGCATGGTCGACGCCGTCGGCGACCGTGGTGACCACGGTCAGCCCCGTCGCGAAGCGGGACGCCACCGAGCGGAACAGCCGTTCGGTGGGCCGCGACGGGCCGGGCGGGGTCGGCGCCGTCTCGCTCACAGCGCGACCCTACCGGCGCCCTCAGCTGCGGACGCCGCCGGACAGCCGGGCGTTGTCGATGACCAGCGCGGCCGGGTGCTCGACCAGCCGGAGGGTGGTGAGCGAGGTCTCGCCGAAGGCGCTCTTGCGCGAGCTGGACAACGCCAGGACGCCGACGATGCGACCGCGAGCCTTCAGCGGCATGGACAGGAACGTCGCCATGCCGGCGTCCTCGTCGGCCCCGAGCAGGCCCCGCGCGTCGGCGACCCTGGGCACCAGGTCGCCCACCGCGACGTCCTCACCCGTCACCTGGGTGGCCGCCTCCGCGATCGAGGAGAAGAACTCCCCGTAGTGCCGGCGCGACGTCTCGGCGGTCACCGTGACGTAGGTCGAGCGGTCGTCGAGCATGAGGACGGCCGCCAGGTCGTAGTCGACGACCCGGGCCAGCACGGTGAGCACCGCGGCCACCGTCTCCTCGAAGCCGAAGACCTCGGCGGCGATCGAGGTGACCTCGCTGGTCACCTGCGCCTCGAAGAGCTTGCGGTCCAGCAGGTCGCCGATCCGGGCGTACACGTCCTCGGGACCGAGCTCGACCGGGTCGGGGGTCAGCCGAGCCCGGCCGCCGCGGGCCTGGTCGGCCTCGTTCAGCAGGTCACGCACGGCCGTGACCAGGTGCGGCGCCTCGAAGTCCTTGCCGAAGAACCGGGCGCCGCCGACCAGCGAGGCCCAGTAGCGGTCGGAGGCGGCGTCCTGCGAGGTCAGGAAGATCACCGGGATGTCCGAGGTCTGCCAGTCGTCCTTGAGCAGTCGAGCCGCCAGGTACCCGGACACCCGCGGCATCTGCACGTCGAGGATCACGGCGTCCGGCTGGGTGCGGAACACGGCCTGGACGGCCTCGAGACCATCCTCGACGCCGACCACCCGGAACCCGTCACGTTCCAGAACGGAGCCCACGATCCGGCGCATGGTGGCGCTGTCGTCGGCGATGACGACGGTGGGCTGTCCGTTGCTCACTGGTTCCTCCCCATCGGTGGTCCTCAACGCCCCACGAGACGTCGGACCGTGTCCACCAGTTCGGCCTGATCGAACGTGGCCTTGAGCAGATACGCGTTGGCACCGGCGTCCAGGCCGGCCCGCTTGTCGGCCTCGTCCCCCCGCGACGTCATGATCACGACCGGCACGTCGGCCCACCCCGGCGTCTGCCGGACCGCACGGGTGAGCGAGAAGCCGTCCATCCCCGGCATCTCGACGTCGGTGAGCACCAGGTCGACCGGCGGTCCGGTCAGCCTCGTCGCGCCGTCCTCGCCATCGACCGCGGTCACCACGTCGTAGCCGGCGCTCTCCAGGATGACCCGCTCGAGCTCGCGCACGCCGACCGAGTCCTCCACGACCAGCACGCGTGGCCGGCCCCGGTGCGCCGGCTCGCCCGCAGCCCGGTCGGGGTGGCCGTTCCGTGCACCACCGGTGACCGCAGACCCGGCGCGGCGCGCGGGCGCACGGGTCGACGGCATCGGGGCGAGCTCGCGGACGTCCAGGAGCAGCACCACCTCCCCGTCACCGTCGATCGTGGCTCCGTTCAGCGCGGGCATCCGGCCGAGGAAGCCGCCGAGGTCCTTGACGACCATCTCGCGCTCGCCTTCGAGCGCGTCGACGGCCCAGGCCATCAGCTCGCCGCCTCCCCCGTGACGGACCACGACCGCCGAGCGAGGCTCGCGCGCGCCCGCCGCCGCGACCGCACCTCCGAGGTCGGCGAGCGGCACCGGGACCCCGTGCCGAACGAGCACCGCGGCACCGGCCAGCTCATGCGTCGGGGAGTCACGCAGGTTCAACGTCTCCACCACGTTCGCCACGGGGAGCGCGTAGCGCTCGTCGCCCACGCGGGCGACCAGACAGCGCATGACACCCAGCGTCACGGGCAGGGTGATGACGAACAGCGTCCCGCCGGCCTGGCGCTCGACGCGGACCGAGCCGGCGAGTCGCTCGACGGCGGTCTGGACCACGTCCAGGCCAACCCCGCGCCCGGACGTCTCGGTCACCTCCGACCGGGTGGAGAACCCGGAGGTGAACAGCAGCGCGTGCAGGCCGGCGCCGCTCAGCGTCGACCCGCCGGGGAGCAGCCCGGCCTCGCTCGCCGCGGCCCTCAGGCGGTCCTCGTCGATCCCTCGACCGTCGTCCCACACCTCGATGACCACCTCGGAGCCCGCGGCTCGGGCGCTCACCCGTACGCAGCCCCGCGCCGGCTTGCCGGCCGCAACCCGCTCCTCGGGCGGCTCGATCCCGTGGTCGACGGCATTGGTCACCAGGTGCTTGAGCGCCTCGGCGACCGCGTCGAGCACCCGGGTGTCGAGCTCGACGTCCTGGCCGTCCAGGACCAGCTGGACCTCCTTGCCGGTCGCCGCGGCCACCTCCCGGACGAGCTGGGGGAAGGCGGCCACGACACGCCGGACCGGCACCATGGCCAGCCCGAGGGCGCCCTCGCGCACCCGGCTGATCCGGCTCTGGGCGTCCTCGACCCGCTCGCGAAGCTCCCGCAGGCCCACGTGCACCTGCTCGGCGACGTGCAGCAGGTCCCGGACGGCCTCCTGGGTGTCGACGGACAGGCGCTCGTGGCCGGCTAGGCGGGAGCGCAGCGACCGGGCGAGGCGGTCGTGGTCGCTCGCGCTGTCGCCCAGGCGGGCCAGCGTGCGCTCCACTCGCCGGACGTCGAGCTCGGCCTCCCCGACCACGTCGAGCAGGTCGTGCACCCGCCGGACCGGCACCCGCACGGTGTCGTGGCGCTCGGCCGAGTCGCTGCGACCGCTTCCGGCACCGTCGACCTCGGCCTCCGGGTCCGGCAGGCGCGGCACCTCCACCGGGTCCTCGCCGGCCACGGCCGCGTCCAGCGCCGCCACCAGGACGGTGAGGTCGTCCTCCGAGACCGGGTGCTCCGCCCCCGGCATGGCCCGGGAGATGCCCTCGGTCGTCGTCAGCAGCAGGTCGACGAGGTCGCGCCGCACCCTCATGCGGCCGTCGCGGATCGCGCCGAGCAGGTCTTCGGCTCGGTGGGCCAGCCGGACCACCGGGTCGAGGGCGAGGGCCCGCGCGGAGCCCTTCACCGTGTGCGCGTCCCGGGACAGCGTGGCCAGCAGCTCGCGCGGCGACCGCTCGACCTCCAGGCGCAGCAGCCCCTCGCGCAAGGCGTCCAGCTTCTCGTCGACCTCCGCCCGGAAGATCGCCAGCAGCTCGGGATCGTCGGTCCAGCCCGCCACCGGCCGTCACCCGACCCGGAACTGGGCGATCGACGCGCGCAGGTCGGCCGCCAGCAGGTTCAGCTGGGCGGCGGCCGCGGCGGACTGCTTGGACCCGACGACGTACTGCTGGGAGACGTCCTGGACCTGCGCCATCGCGGTGACCACCTGGTCCGACGCGGACCGCTGTTGCTGGGTGGCGATCGAGATCTCCCGCGCGGCGGTGGTGGTCTCGTCGACCATCCCGGCGATCCGCTCGAGCGCGTCGACCACGTCCCGGGCCAGGGCGACCCCCTGGCGCACCTCTCGGGTGCCCTCGTCGCTGGCCTGGATGGTGGCGCTGGTCTCGGACTGGATCTGGGTGACGATGGCCTGGATCCGCCCGGTGGACTCCTGGGCCCGCTCGGCGAGCTTGCGCACCTCGGCCGCCACGACCGCGAAACCGCGGCCGTGCTCGCCCGCGCGGGCGGCCTCGATCGCGGCGTTCAGCGCGAGCAGGTTGGTCTGGTCGGCCAGGTCGTCGATCACCTCGAGGATGCGGCCGATCTCCAGCCCCTTCTCCCCGAGGGACGTCGCGCGCAGCGCGATCGACTCGACCCGGGCGGCGATGGAGTCCATCGCGTCCACCGACGCGGCGACCGCCCGGCGTCCGTCCTCGGCATAGCGCAGCGTCTCCCCGGCGAAGCGGGCCACGGACTCCGCGGTGTCGGCGATCTGCGCCGCGGTGGTGGCCAGCTCGGTGATCGTCGCGCTGGTCTCGGCGACCGCGGAGGACTGCTGGCTGGCGCTGGCGGCGTGGTCCTCGGCCGCACCGAGCAGGGCACCGGCGCTGGCGGACATCTGGTTCCCGCTGGTGCGGATCTGCTCGACCAGCAGACGCAGATTGGTCAGGGTGTTGTTGAACGACTCGGTCAGGTGGGCCAGCACGTGGGGGGCTCCCCCGGACGAGGTGTCCGGCTCGGTGGTGGCGACCACCGCGAGGTCACCCCCGGCCGCGCGGGTCAGCGCGTCCGAGAGCGCCGCGACCTGCCGCTCGAGGTCGGCCCGCTCCTGCCGGGCGTGGGACTCGCGCTCGGTCAGGGAGGCAGCCAGCCGGCCGCTCACCACCACCATGATCGGAATCACCAGCATGGCCATGAAGGCCACGGCGTAGGCGTCCTCGACCCAGGTGTGCGACAACCATCCGATCACCGCCACCGACAGGGCGGGGAGCAGCGCGAAGCCGACGATCTGCCCGGGCTTCAGGATCAGACCGGCGAACAACGGGAGCAGGATGAGCAGGACGACGCCGCCGCCGTGCAGCCCACCGCTGACCGTGGACACGCCGGTGACGTAGACCACCTGCAGCAGGAGCATGAACCGGGCGGCCCGCAGCACGACGGGGTCGGCGGTGGACTGGCTCGTCCGACGGCCGAACCACGTGGCCACCCCGGCGAGCAGCGATCCGAGCAGCGACCACGCGGCCGTGCCGATCCAGTGCACGGCGGCGAACCCGAGCCAGTCGATGACGGCGGCTGCGGCCAGGGCGAAGGCCACGCCGGCCCACATCGTCACCGTCGCGACGGTGACGAAGCGCCTGGAGACCTCCACGCCCACACCTCCCACGGCCCCCACCTGGGCACCTGGACTGTGCATCGGCGGCGGCGGACGGCCGCTGTAGGCCGATCGGGGGATCGGTGTCAGGCCGAGCCGAGCCGGTGGCGCAGGGCCAGCACGGCAGGCACGTCGAGCAGGCTCACCGGGCCGGACCCGTCGTCCACGACCCCGCTCACCAGGGCGGCCGCATCGTCGGTGACCGTGGACGGCGGCTGTCCGACGACCGGTCCCGGGGCGAGCAGACCGACGACCGACTCGCACAGCAGGCCAGCCTCGACGCCGCCCCACGACAAGACGATCAGGCGCGAGCTGGTCGGCAACGGCCGCTGCTCCGCGCCCACGAGGGGGCGCAGGTCGACGACGGCGAGGATCCGGCCGCGCCAGTTGGCGACGCCGCTCAGCCAGCGGGGGCCCTGGGGCACCCTGGTGAGCGCCTGGACGGCGACCACCTCGGCGATGCGGTCCATGGCGACCGCGTAGCGTGCGCCGGCCAGGCGCACGACGACGGCGTGGGGGACCTCGTCGGCGGCCGCGTCGGGCAGCGCCGACTGGAGGGCCTCCAGCGGGTCGCCCGGGGCGCCGGGTCGGTCCAGCAGCTGCTCCACGCAGCAGTCATCGGCCTGGCCTCCGGGCGGCTGAAGCCGCCGGGGGGCGCTTGCTCACCCGACGGGTCGCTCCGCCGCCTCCCGCAGGTCGATCTCGCGCGGCCGCGGGCCCGACGCGCGGGCGGCGTCCAGCGCGTCGGTGATCTCGCGCCCGATGAGCTCGTGCCGATCCAGCAGGGCGTCCCGCAGCGCCTCGACCAAGTGCCGATGGGCCTCGAGGAGGCTGCGCGCCACCATCTTCTGCTGCTGGAGGATGTCCTCGACCCGCGAGCGCCCCGACTCGTCGGCCAGCACCCGCCCCACGATGTTCGTGTCGGTGAACGCGGAGTTCTGGACCGCCCCGTAGGAGATGAGCGTGTCGGTCATGCCGCAGGCGCCGACCATCTGGGCGGCCACGTTCGTGGCGTAGAGCAGGTCGCCGCCGGGCCCGGTGGAGACGTCACCGAAGAACAGCTCCTCAGCGCACTGCCCGCCGAAGGCGATCTGGATCAGTGCCAGCATCTCGGTTCGGGAGCGGGTGAAGACGTCCTCGGCGTCGCCGTGAGCGAGCAGCCCCAGGGCGTCCCGCCGCTTGATGATGGTCAGGACCTCCAGCCGACGCTCCGGGGCGACCAGCCAGGCCATCGTGGCGTGGCCGGCCTCGTGCGTGGCGATGAGGCGCTTCTCGTGCGCCGTGTACGCCACCGGCTGACCGAGCCCGACCTCCTCGACGAGGCGGGCCCGCTCGACATCGGCCCTGTTCATGGCGCGTTCGCCTCGTCGCATCGCGTTGACCAACGCCTCGTCGAACAGGTGCTCGATCATGACCGGGGTGTAGCCCTGGGTCACGGCGGCGAGCGAGTCCCGCTGCTCGTCGGAGTCCAGGTCGGCGTCGTGTGCTTTGCGGTCGAGGAAGTGGTCGATGAGCTCACGCCGTCCGGCCTTGCCCGGGGCGTCGAAGGTCAGCCGGCGGTCGAACCGCCCCGGTCGCAGCAGGGCCGGGTCGAGCCCGTCGGCCCGGTTGGTCGCGGCGATGACCAGCACGTTCGCCTTCGGGGGAAGCGGCTTGCGGACCTGACGCCAGGTCGGCAGGTAGAGGTTCAGCCGGTCGACCGCCTTGGACTTCGTCTTCTGCCATCCGGTCGGCTCGTCGAACGACTGCATCTGCACCAGCAGCTCGTTGACCACGCCGCCGACCCCCTCGGAGACCGCCGCCCGGCTGACCTGGCCGGCACCCGCGCGGGCGTACTCGGCCGGCAGCCCGGTGAGGCCACCGCAGCCGGGTGGCAGCCCGGTGGCCCGAAGCGGCTCGGGCAACCCGGTCGCGCCGAGGCCGCCGCGCGTCATGGCGATCGCGTCGATCTCCTCGATGAAGGCGATCGCACCACCCTCGAGCTGGGCGGCCTTGCGCACTGCCTTGAAGTACGAGCGGATCCGCCGGGACGTCGCCCCGTAGAACATCGACTGGAAGGACGTGGCCGACACGAAGAGGAACGGCACACCGGCCTCGCGGGCCATCGCCTTGGCCATCAGGGTCTTGCCGGTCCCCGGCGGGCCCTCGAACAGCAGCCCCCGTCGCGGGGTCCCTCCGGTCTCGCTGGCGAACTGCTTGTGGGCCAGGAACAGGTTGAGCGAGCGGACGACCTCCTCCTTGACCGTCTCGATCCCCTTGACGTCGTCGAGCGTGGTGTCGAGCTGCTCGGGCCGGTAGACGACGTGCGGCGAGCGCCCGCCGCCGACGAACATGATGAGGACGGACCCGACGATGGCGACCATGATCATGATCTGCATGAGCATGATCGAGTCGATCTGCGGCAGCGCGAACACGTTGAACGGGTCGCCGGTCAGCAGCCGGAACCACAGGTAGGCGGTCGGGAGGCCCAGGACCACGGCCAGCCGGCGCAGGCGTCCCCGGCGCTGCTGCTCGCGGGTGGCACCGACGTCGACCGACCGGGCCTCCAGCAGCACGAGGCGCTCGGGAGCGCGGTCACCCTGTGTCATCGCCACGACGGCTCCTCGGTCAGCGGTCACTGTGGGTCATTAACCCCCACCGACCCGGCGCCGCGCCGGTCCGCCCGTGGGGTTCACCCGTTCGGCGCAACCCCGGCGAACAGGTCCTCCTCCCGCCCGTCGTCCCCGGTCGGCCCGGCGGAGCCGCTGGCCAGCACGAAGAACTCAAAGCCCATGGCGTCCGGCCCGATCGCCTCAGCCATGGCGAAGAACGGGCCCTCCTCCTCGACCTGGCTCGCGTGGGCGCGCAGCGCCGCCATCTTGCGCGGCTCGTAGACCCGGCCGTCGATGCGCGCGGTGACCAGCGAGTCGTCGATCGCCCACGGGATGTCGTCGACCGACTCGATCCCGAAGAACCCGCTGCCCCCGGCGGCGACGAGTGCGTCAATGCCGGCCTGCACGAACGACTTCGGCAGACCGGTCCAGTACACCTTGGCGACGTCCCAGGGGTCACCCAGGTCCGGCCGGAACGACCGCGCCGCCGCCAGCTGCACGCCGTACATGGCGACCCGGTGGGCCTGGATGTGGTCGGGGTGGCCGTAACCGCCGAACGTGTCGTAGGTGACGACGACCTGGGGGCGGACCTCCCGGACCACGGCCACCAGCTCGCTGGCCGCCTCGAGCAGGTCGGCTCGCCAGAAGCAGTCGGGGTGGTCGTTGGCCGGCGTGCCCATCATCCCGGAGTCCCGCCAGCGGCCCGGACCTCCGAGGAACCGGACGTCGGTCACCCCGAGTTCCTGCATCGCCGCGGCCAGCTCGCCCTCGCGGTGCGGGCCCAGCTGGTCCTGCGCCTGCGCGGCGAGGTGGGACAGGTGCGGCAGCAGGACCTCACCCTCCTCGCCCCGGGTGCAGGTGACCAACGTGACGGCCGCCCCCTCGGCGGCGTACCTGGCCATGGTCACCCCGGTCCCGATCGACTCGTCGTCGGGATGGGCGTGGACGAGAAGCAGGCGGCGGTCGCTCATGGCCACCATTGTCCGGCAGGATGCCCGCCATGCCAGAGGTCGCCGAACACCTGTCCTTCCCGCGGCTCAACGCGCGCACCATGCGTTTCACCCTCGGGGTGCCGAAGGCGCTGCACGTGGCCTCGGACGGCCAACGGGTGGTGTTCCTGCGCACGCCGTCCGGCACGGACCGAGCGGGGGCGCTGTGGACGCTGGACGTCGACACCGGGGGCGAGCGGCTGGTCGCCGATCCGGCCGCGCTGCTCGGGACCGACGACGAGCGGCTGTCGGCCGAGGAGCGCGCCCGCCGCGAGCGGCTGCGCGAGGGGGGCGCGGGGATCACGGCCTACGCCGTGGACCGGGACGCCCGGCTGGCCGCGTTCGCCCTGTCGTCGCGGCTGTTCGTCGCCGACCTGACCGGCGGCGGTCCCGCCCGCGAGCTGCCCGCAGCGGGCCCGGTCGTCGATCCGCGCCCCTCGCCGGACGGCCGGTGGGTGGCCTACTGCGCGAACGCCTCGTTGCACGTGGTCGGCACCGACGGATCAGGGGGGCGGCCGGTGGCCCAGCCGGACGGGCCGGACGTCGCGCACGGCGTGGCCGAGTTCGCCGCCTCGGAGGAGCTCGGCCGGTACCGGGGATTCTGGTGGGCGCCGACCTCCGACGCGCTGCTGGTCGCCCGGGTCGACGAGTCGGCGGTCCCGCTCTGGCACGTCGGGGACCCCGCCGACCCCGCTCGGCTGCCGTCCACGCACCGGTACCCGGCGGCCGGCACCACCAACGCCGACGTCAGTCTCTGGCTGGCCCGGCTGGACGGCGGTCCGCGGACGGAGATCCGCTGGGACCGCACCGAACTCCCCTACCTGGTCGCCGTCCATTGGACCGACCGTGGGGCGCCGCTGCTGCAGGTGATGACCCGCCGGCAGGACCGGTTCGAGGTTCTGGCCGTCGACGTGTCCGAGGGGACGACACGCCGCGTCCGCACGGTGTCCGACGACGCGTGGGTGGACGTCGTCCCGGGTGTGCCGGCCTGGACCTCAGACGGCCGGCTGCTGACGGTGGAGGTGGTCGGCGGGCGCTACGCCCTGTGCGTCGACGGAGTGCCGTCCTCCCCCGACGACGTTCAGGTGCGCGCGGTGTCGCCGGCGGGGGACGACGTGCTCGTGCACGCCACGCAGGGCCTCGGTGAGCAGCAGGTGTACCGGTGGGGCGCGGACGGGTGGGCACCGGTCAGCAGCCGAGCCGGCTGGCACACGGCGACCGGCGACGCGGGCACGGTCGTGCTGAGCAGCCAGGCCCTGGACGCGCCGAGCACCACGGTGACGGTCCTGCGCGGTGGGGCCGGACTGGCGGAGATCCGCTCGACCGCCGTCCTGCCACCGACGGCACCCGCGGTGCGGCTGCTGACGACGGGGCCGCACCGGGTGCCGACCGCCGTGCTGTTCCCGACCGGGTGGACGCCCGGTGGCCCGCCGCTTCCGGTGCTGATGGACCCGTACGGCGGACCGCACGGCCCCCAGGTCGTCCTGGCCAGGCGGGCGTTTCTCGAGGCTCAGTGGTGGGCCGACCAGGGGTTCTGCGTCGTCGTCGCGGACGGCCGGGGCACGCCCGGCGACCCGGCCTGGGAGCGGACGGTGCGCCTCGACCTGGCCGGGCCGGTGCTCGAGGACCAGGTCGCCGCGCTGCACGGCGTCGCCGAGGAGTTCCGGGGGGCGCTCGACCTGGATCGGGTGGGGATTCGCGGCTGGTCGTTCGGCGGGTTCCTGGCCGCACTCGCCGTGCTGCGCCGTCCGGAGGTGTTCCACGCTGCGGTCGCCGGGGCGCCGGTGACCGACTGGACCCTCTACGACACCGCCTACACCGAGCGGTACCTCGGTCTGCCGGACGAGCAGCCGGACGCGTACCGCACCAGCTCGCTGCTCGACGACGCCGCGGGACTGGTGCGGCCGCTGATGATCGTGCACGGGCTGTCCGACGACAACGTGGTGGCCGCCCACTCGCTGCGCCTGTCGTCCGCGCTGCTGGCCGCCGGGCGGCCGCACGAGTTCCTGCCCCTGTCGGGGGTGACGCACATGACTCCCCAGGAGGTCGTCGCCGAGAACCTGCTCCACCTGCAGCTGGACTTCCTCCGCCGCCACCTCGCCCTCTGAGCCCCGCCTCGCTGAGACGTGTCAGGGTGAGGACGGGCTATGGCCCGTCCTCACCCTGACACGTCTCAGTGGGGCCACGGCCTGTGGACGCCGACAGCAGGGGGCGGCGCCGTCCTGGCACCGTCGGACGGTGCCTCCGCTCGACCGGGATGACCTGACCGACCTCGCCGCGCGACAGGACGGTGTCGTGTCGAGGACCCAGCTGCGCGAGCTCGGCATCGACGCCGATCGGGTGAGCGCCCAGGTCCGGGCCGGCCGATGGACGGCGAACGGCCCGAACGCGGTGGTCCTGCACAACGGGCCGCCGACGCTCAGGCAGCGCTGGTGGGCCGCCGTGATCGACGCCGGGCCCCATGCCTGCCTGGGTGCATTCACGGCCCTGGCGGCCGATGGCTTGACCGGTTGGGAGCGGCCGCACCTGGACATGCTCGTCCCGCGCGGGACGACCGTGGCCCCCCAGGACGGCGTGCGCATTCACGAGTCGAGGCGGTACCGCCCCCAGGACGACCGGCACCCGTCGCGGCTCCCGCCGCGCACCCGTACGGCCCGCAGCGCGATCGACGCCGCTGCCTGGAGCCTCAGTGCACGCACAGCGGTGGGTGTGCTGGCGGCCGTCGTCCAGCAGCGGCTGGCGCGGGTCGACGACATGACCGACGAGCTGGAGCGCGCGGGTCGAATCCGGCACCGCCGGGCCATGGCCGCCGCCCTCGTCGACATCGGCGGAGGGTCCCAGGCGCTGTCCGAGATCGACTTCGTCCGGCTGTGCCGGCGGTTCGGGCTGCCCGAGCCGGACCGTCAGCATGTCCGGCTCGACGCCAGCGGTCGCCGACGCTACCTCGACGCGCGCTGGCGCCGCCGGGACGGCCGGCTCGTGGTCGCCGAGGTCGACGGCGCGCTGCACCTGTTGCCCGAGCGGTACTGGGACGACATGGCGCGGGACAACGACCTGGCCCTGGACGGGCAACTCGTCCTGCGGTTCGCCGCCTTCGCCGTCCGCCATCACCCCGACCGCGTGGCCGCCCAGCTCGCGCGGGCGCTGCTGACCACCTGAGACTTGTCAGGGTGAGGACGGGCTATGGCCCGTCCTCACCCTGACAAGTGGTCGGGGCACGCGGCGGTCAGGGGGTCTTGGCCCGCGAGCGGGACTTCTCCCGCACGTTCTGGTCGAGGACGACCTTGCGGATGCGGACCGTCGCCGGAGTCACCTCGACGCACTCGTCCTCGCGGCAGAACTCCAGCGCCTGCTCCAGCGACAGCATGCGGTGCGGGATCAGCCGGACAAGCTCGTCCCCGGTCGACGAACGCATGTTGGTGAGCTTCTTCTCCTTGGTGGCGTTCACGTCGAGGTCGTCGGCGCGGCTGTTCTCGCCGACGATCATCCCCTCGTAGACCTCGATGCCCGGACCGACGAACATCGTGCCGCGCTCCTGCAGGTTGAACAGCGCGAAGGACGTCGTCGGGCCGCGGCGGTCCGCGACCAGCGAGCCGGTCGGACGGGTGCGCAGCTCGCCGTGCCACGGCTCGTACCGGTCGAACACGTGGTGCAGCAGGCCGGTCCCGCGGGTCTCGGTGAGAAACTCGGTGCGGAAGCCGATCAGGCCACGAGCCGGGACGACGTACTCCAGCCGCACCCACCCGGTGCCGTGGTTGACCATCTGCTCCATGCGCCCCTTGCGCAGCGCCATGAGCTGGGTGACGACGCCGAGGTAGTCCTCGGGGATGTCCACCGTGAGGTGCTCCATGGGCTCGCACAGCTTGCCGTCGATGGTGCGGGTGACCACCTGCGGCTTGCCGACGGTCAGCTCGAAGCCCTCGCGGCGCATGATCTCGACGAGGATCGCCAGCTGCAGCTCGCCGCGGCCCTGGACCTCCCAGGTGTCCGGACGCTCGGTCGGCAGCACCCGGATCGAGACGTTGCCGACCAGCTCGGCGTCCAGCCGGCTCTTCACCAGCCGGGCGGTCAGCTTCTTGCCGCTCTCCCCTGACAACGGGGAGGTGTTGATGCCGATCGTCATCGAGATCGACGGCTCGTCGACGGTGATGACCGGGAGCGCGTGCGGGTCGTCCGGGTCGGCCAGCGTCTCGCCGATGGTGATCTCGGGGATCCCCGCGACCGCGATGATGTCGCCGGGGCCGGCCTCGTCGGCAGGCACCCGGTCCAGCGCCTGAGTGACCAGCAGCTCGGTGACCTTGACCCGCTCCATCGTGCCGTCGGTGCGGCACCAGACGACCTGCTGACCCTTGCGGATCCAACCCTGACGGACCCGGCACAGAGCCAGCCGGCCGAGGTACGGCGAGGCGTCCAGGTTCGTCACGTGGGCCTGCAGCGGCGCGCCCTCGACGTAGGAGGGGGCAGGGATGGTCGCCCGGATCGTGTCGAACAGCGGCTCGAGGTCGGGGCTGTCCGGCTGGGTGCCGTCGGCCGGGCGGGTCAGCGAGGCCCGGCCGGACTTCGCCGAGGCGTAGACGATCGGGAACTCGATCTGGTGCTCGTCGGCGTCCAGGTCGAGGAACAGCTCGTAGGTCTCGTCGAGGATCTCGGCGATCCGCGCGTCGGGGCGGTCGACCTTGTTGACGACGAGGATCACCGGCAGCCGCTTCTGCAGCGCCTTGCGCAGCACGAACCGGGTCTGCGGCAGCGGGCCCTCGCTGGCGTCGACGAGCAGCAGCACCCCGTCGACCATCTCCAGTCCACGCTCGACCTCGCCGCCGAAGTCGGCGTGCCCG
>Ga0209797_10000121_pt1 | contig 35064 bp, 30 predicted proteins | sample DOMMetBare3Fresh_2_FD_187472 | JGI IMG/M metagenome (GOLD analysis project Ga0209797, IMG submission 187472) | Wetland sediment microbial communities from St. Louis River estuary, USA, under dissolved organic matter induced mercury methylation -... | ecosystem: Environmental > Aquatic >... | reverse complement strand
CAGTACCTGCATATAGTTCGGTAACGATCTACTACGATGTATTGTCAATAAGAAAAATAATAAATGAGCAAACAAATGCTTATGAATGGATGTCCGGAAAAATAAAAGAATATTTATCGAAAGAAAATATCATGATTGAAAGCCCCGGAACAATCATCAATGTTCCGGTTTGTTATGATAAAGCACATGGCCCTGATCTTGATCTTATTGCTTCGCAAAATAAAATTTCAGTTGAAGAAATAATCCGGTTGCACACATCAACAACCTACCGTGTTTATATGCTCGGCTTTCTTCCCGGTTTTGCATATATGGGATTGGTTGATGAAAAAATTTCATCGCCACGTAAACAGCAACCGGCATCTGTAGAAGCAGGGAGTGTTGGCATTGCAGGAAAACAAACAGGTATCTACCCATTAAGATCACCAGGCGGATGGCAAATAATAGGAAGAACGCCAATAAAACTTTTTGATAAAGAAAAAGCGGATCCTGTATTATTTAAATCTGGTGACAGTGTTCGGTTTTATTCAATAACTAAAGATGAGTTTGAAGATATTAAAAGCAGGAATGCTTGATACCATACAGGACATGGGTCGTTACGGCTATCAGCACATTGGAATAAACCCAACAGGTGCCATGGATAAATATGCAGCAGCAATTGCAAATATTTTAGTTGGTAATAGTCCCAATGAACCTATAATTGAAATGCATTTCCCCGCACCTACGATCTTTTTTAGTCAACCGGTAATGATCGCATTAAGCGGCGGGGATTTCGATGCGAATATTAATGGAAAGTCTGTGCCTGTTAATTGTCCATTGTTAATAAACAAAAACACCACTTTGCAATTTCATTCACCAAAAAATAAAAGCCATAGTTATTTAGCTGTCAACGGAGGAATGAAGTTGTCAAAATGGTTGAATAGTTATAGCACGAATACTAAAGCGGAAGCAGGTGGTTTTGCCGGGAGAAAACTATTAAAAGACGATGTGATCGAATTAAATGACGAAACCGGCTATTATAAATTGTCGGCTAAGGATGATTTTAAAATTTTACCCTGGAAAGCAAATGAACATTTCGGAATTGATACAACAACAGAACTAATGATAATAAAAGGAAGTGAATGGGATTGGCTTGACAACGCCTCACAAGAAAAATTTTTAAAAAATCCATTTTTTATTTCTCATAATTCTGACAGGATGGGTTACCGGCTTGCAAGTGAACCACTACATTCATCTATAAAAACAGAATTAGTTTCATCGGCCGTAAGTTTTGGAACTATTCAATTATTACCCGACGGGCAGCTTATCATATTAATGGCAGATCATCAAACAACAGGTGGCTATCCACGACTGGGGAATATTATTTCAGTGCATCTGCCTGTGCTGGCACAGATGAAAGCGGGTGATAAAATACATTTCAGCTTTACCGATCTTCAGACAGCAGAAAATTTAATATTAAAACAGCATAAGCATTTGAAGCAATTGGAAATTGCTTGTAAATTGAGGCTTGAAAACTACATCAATGATCTATGAAAACAATTGATATTAATTGCGACCTTGGTGAAGGCATTGGAAATGATGAACAGATCATGCCCTATATTTCTTCGGCTAACATTGCCTGCGGTTACCATGCAGGTGATGAAAACATTATGAGGCATACTGTTGAGCTTTGCAAAAAATATAATGTAGTCATCGGCGCACATCCTTCTTTTCCTGATAAAGAAAATTTTGGCAGAACAGATATGCAACTCCACCCCGGAGAAGTTTATGAGATGATAATAAAACAAATCAACAATTTAGAGAAGATCGCTGTTGAAAGTCATGTTCAAATTCATCATGTAAAACCACATGGCGCTTTATATAATATGGCTGCAAGAGACAAAAGTCTGGCACCGTTTGTTTCTCTGGCTATTTTGGATACAAATAGTAAATACATTTTATACGGATTAAGTGGCAGCTATTTAATAAAAGAAGCAAGGAATCTTGGTTTAAAAACTGCCAGCGAAGTATTTGCAGACCGTACCTATAAAGATGATGGTAGCTTATCTCCACGCAATAAACCCGGCGCATTGATAGAAGATACTGATAAGGCTGTTGCTCAGGTTTTGCAAATGGTAAAAGAAGGAACTGTAACATCTGTAACAGGAAAGAAAGTTCCGATAGTTGTTGAAACAATTTGCATACATGGTGACGGTGAAAATGCCGTTGAGTTTGCAAAAACAATTCATGATGCATTAGTAAAAGTAAGAATTGAAATAAAAAGCTTATAAGAATTGATATAGTTAAAGAGTGCGACGCAACAGAAGCTGATAAGAATTACTTTAGCCGGTAACATATATGAAAAAAAACTCAGCAATACTTGGTGCCGCATTCCTGATGGCCACTTCTGCAATTGGTCCTGGTTTTCTTACTCAAACATCTTTGTTTACTGAGCAATTGCTTACAAGTTTTGGATTTGTAATTCTTATTTCTATTTTATTGGATATCGGCGCCCAAATAAATATCTGGCGGATCATAAGTGTAAGTGAAAACAGGGCGCAGGATGTTGCTAATAAAATTTTTCCCGGCCTCGGATTTTTTCTTGCTTTCCTTATAGCATTTGGGGGATTGATATTTAATATCGGCAATATCGCCGGCTGTGGTTTAGGGATGAATGTATTGACAGGAATGAAAGTTGAATATGGCGCAATCATCAGTTGTGTGATCGCTTTAGGAATTTTTTGGTATAAGGAAGCCGGTCGTTTGATCGATAGCTTTGCAAAATGGCTTGGAATAATAATGATCGGCCTTACAGTGTATGTTGCGTTTGCATCACATCCTCCAATTGGCGAAGCATTGTACAGAACATTTTGGCCGGAGAAGATTGATACAATGACAATCGTGACATTAGTTGGTGGCACGGTTGGTGGCTATATTTCATTTGCAGGTGCACATCGGTTGATCGATGCAGGTATAAAAGGAAAAGAAAATTTACCGCAGGTTACACGAAGTGCAGTAACGGGAATTCTTATTACTTCAGTTATGCGGTTTGTTTTATTTCTTGCCGCATTAGGAGTTGTATGGGGCGGTGTGAAATTAGCTACAGACAATCCAGCTGCATCAGTTTTTCAATCAGCAGCAGGGGAGTTGGGTTATAAATTTTTTGGTGTCGTTCTTTGGATTGCTGCAATTACTTCAGTAGTTGGCGCCTCATTTACATCTGTTTCATTTTGGAAAACGCTTCATCCTGTTGTTTTTAAAAATGAAAAGATTATTATCAGTTTATTTATCATTGCATCAACAATAGTTTTTGTGATTTTCCCAAGACCGAAAACACTGCTTGTCTTTGCCGGAGCGGCAAATGGAATTATACTGCCTATCGCTTTAGCTGTAATTCTTATTGCAGCAACAAAGTCTTCTATTATGAAAGTCTATAAACATCCTGTATGGATGCAGGTGGTTGGCTGGCTGGTGGTGATCGCCATGAGCTGGATGAGTGTTTTCATCATTCAGCAATCGATAGAAAAATTATAGAAATAAAAAACCTCCCGGATTGCGGGAGGCTAATTATATAAAAGTTCAAATTTCTTATTCAACCACTTTCACGCCTTTGATGATCATGATCAGTTCTTTCTTTGGTTCTTTTATTTTTTCAATTTCTTCTTTGCTTTTGCCGCCATCTTCAGCATAATGTTTCAGCATAGCAACTGATGTTTCTTTTAATTCAGCTTTTCCTTCAACAACAACTGTTCTTCCAATCATGTCCATCGGCATGGCAAATTCATGATCCTTTACTTTTATCATAACGGTAGTGCCATCATCTTTTTTCAACTTAGCCCAGCAACCCATCGCCTGGCACACTTCTACCACCTTGCCCTGGATCTTGCCATCGAATTTATTATCGGTCATCTTTTTTTCAAGGTCATTAACGCTAATCGGCGTCATTCCGGCTTCAGAATATTTGCCATAAACCACACCAGGTTTGGCTGACTCGGCTTCCTGGGCATTTACAATAACCATTGCCGACAATGCAACCAGGAGAGAAAATAATTGCTTCATAGTGCTTAATTTTAGGACAACAAATATCGGAATTAAATTCAATCATTTCATGACAATAATCAGGATTTGTTATTCTGCCTTATACCCCAAAAGTGGAATTTTTAAAAAAAAGTCCAAATAAATTAGTGAAGATTTACTAAAATGATTAGTTTCGTTGCTCAAACAAATTTTTCACCAGTCCTTTGAAAACTTAATTTTGATACATGGCAAAAACAGCAAAAGAAAAAACTACCGATATGTCAACCAACAATGAAAAATTAAAAGCACTAAAGCTGACAATTGACAAAATCGAAAAAGATTATGGCAAAGGCAGCGTCATGATGATGAATGAAAAAGGGATCCATGAAATGGAAGTAATATCTACCGGCTCCATCGGGCTTGATGTCGCCCTCGGTATAGGCGGATTACCAAAAGGAAGGGTTGTAGAAATTTATGGCCCCGAGTCTTCCGGTAAAACAACTATTGCCACCCATGTGATCGCCGAAGCCCAGAAAAAGGGGGGCATGTGTGCTATTATTGATGCGGAACATGCTTTTGATAGTGCCTATGCTCAAAAATTAGGAGTGGATGTAGATAATTTATTGATCTCTCAACCTGATTATGGTGAGCAGGCACTTGAAATTGCCGATCGTCTTATTCTTTCAGGTGCGTTAGATGTTGTGGTTATTGATTCGGTGGCGGCCCTTGTTCCTAAAAGCGAGTTGGAAGGTGAAATGGGAGATAGTAAAATGGGCTTGCATGCAAGACTGATGAGCCAGGCATTAAGAAAACTTACAGCAACGATCTCGAAAACGAATACTATTTGCATTTTCATAAACCAGTTAAGAGAAAAGATAGGAGTGATGTTTGGCAACCCTGAAGTAACAACTGGCGGTAATGCTTTAAAATTTTATGCGTCGGTTCGTTTAGATATTCGTCGTCTGGCACAAATAAAAGATGGCGAAGAAGCAGTTGGTAATCGTGTAAAAGTAAAAGTGGTAAAGAATAAAGTGGCGCCACCTTTCCGTGCTGCTGAGTTCGACATCATTTTTGGAGAAGGTATTTCAAAGTCAGGAGAAATAGTTGACATGAGTGTTGAATTAGGCATTGTACAAAAAAGTGGCAGTTGGTTCAGCTACAATAATGACAAGCTTGGCCAGGGTCGTGATACAGTAAAACAATTGATTATTGATAATCCTGAACTGGCAAATGAAATTGAAACCAAGATCAGGGAAAAAATAAAAGAAATGCAAGCCGTATAAATTCTGTTTTTAGAATTAAACAAACAAGGGTTAGTGAAACCCGTCTTAAAATTTTAAGACGGGTTTTTTAATTAACATATATCAAGTGGGATTTTCAAAGACGGATCAACCTTTGCATTGGTTTATTTGTTCATAATAAAGCACTGGTTTTTTCTGGCAAATACGTCAAATAGTTTCCAAAAAGATGAAGAATCCAAGAAATAAAAAGATATTAAAATGGTTGCTGATCACAGCTGGCACTCTGCTGTTTATTGGCGCAGCCGTTTATTTTTATTTCGCAACTCTCACTCATGATGATACAGCCAAATTAAAAGTTGATTACTCTGTTGAAGCTATTCCCTTTATCAAAGAGTTTGAAAAAGATCATCAAGCATCTAATAAAAAATATGCTGAAAAAATAATTTCGGTGAAAGGAATAGTGACAGCAACCGAACCCGCAGACACAACAATGAACATAAAGATGACTGACACTACAACCGGCTCATATTTAATATTTGCCTTTCAAGATCAACACATGGCCAAAGCAAAAAAATTAAAGCCGGGAGATAATGTTGTTATTAAAGGTTCGTGCAGCGATGGTATTTACAGTGATATACTCGGCATTTATTTTGTCAGCTTTAAACGCAGTACAATAGAAAAATAATTTCTTAATTTAAATAAATCAAAAATGAAAAAAACAATTCTATCTTTAATGATCGTTACAGTTTCGATGATAGCTTTCTCACAAAAGAAAACATCAACATCAGCTACAGTCTCTTTTGATGCATCAACTGCAATTGATAATTTACCAAAAGCAGAAAACAAAACTGCCATAGCAGCAATTGATCCTGTAAAAAATACTGTACAGTTTGAAGCATCAATTAAAAATTTTGCTTTTTCTAACCCAAAAATCCAGGAGCATTTCAACCAGGAAAATTGGTTGAACTCAGACGAATTTCCAAAAGCCACTTTTAACGGAGTGATCACAAATCCATCTGCTGTTAATTTCAAAAAAGATGGAACTTACAATGTTACTGTTGAAGGTGATCTGACAATAAAGGGAAAAACAAATAAAGTAATTGCCCCAGCAACAATTGTTGTAGTAGGAAAAACCTTAAAAACAAATGCATCGTTCAATATTAAATTAGCTGACTTTGGAGTTGAGGGTCAGCCAATCACTGCAGGAAAAGTTTCTGCTGAACCAAAGATCAGTGTGTCCGCAGAACTGAATTAATTAATCGTAACTTTAGCATATAATGCCTTGCCTTAATGGTAAGGCATTTTTATTTAAACTCAGATTTATGAATAAGAGAATAATGGAAGGCCGGAAGCGTATTGCCTTGGTGGCTCATGATCATAAAAAAAATGAATTGGTGGAATGGGCTTTATTTAACAAAGCAACCCTGGCGAAACACAGACTTTATGCTACCGGTACTACAGGTAGTTTATTGGAAGAAGAATTAGATCAGTCAATAACCAAATTGTTGAGTGGGCCTTTAGGTGGTGATCAGCAAATAGGAGCGAGGATTGCTGAAGGCAAGATTGATGTGTTGATCTTTTTCTGGGATCCCATGGAAGCACAACCGCATGACCCGGATATAAAAGCATTACTTCGGGTAGCCGTTACCTGGAATATTCCTATTGCCTGCGACAGGGCAACGGCTGACTTTATTCTTACGTCGCCGCTGATGCATGAGACCTATGAACCGGTAATTGAAGATTATTCATCCTATATAAAAAGAAAACTGAAGTAAACCGGTAAATTTGTTTCCCTCTATTTTATGTCTTTTAAACTTCATACTCCTTATCCACCGGCTGGTGATCAACCAGATGCGATTCGCCAATTAACGGAAGGCATTTTACATGGAGAAAAATATCAAACCTTATTAGGTGTAACAGGTAGTGGAAAAACTTTTACGATTGCAAATGTGATTCAGAATGTACAAAGACCGACTCTTGTTCTTACACATAATAAAACACTGGTTGCCCAATTGTATGGCGAGTTCAAGCAATTCTTTCCTGAAAATGCAGTTGGATATTTTGTTTCGTATTATGATTATTATCAACCCGAAGCTTATCTGCCGGTGAGTGATGTGTATATCGAAAAAGATCTTTCGATAAATGATGAGTTAGATAAACTTCGTTTGCAGGCAACTTCAGAATTGTTAAGTGGTCGCAGAGATATTATCGTTGTTGCATCAGTAAGTTGTATTTATGGTATTGGTAATCCTGATGAATTTGCAAATGGCATTATTCGCATTCACAGAAAACAAACAATTTCAAGACAGAGTTTTCTTCATTCACTGGTAAATATTCTTTATTCAAGAACGACTATTGAATTTAAAAGAGGAACATTTCGGGTAAAAGGAGATACGGTTGATATCAATCTTCCGTATTTAGATACGGGTTACCGGATTACTTTTTTTGGCGATGAGATCGAAGAAATAGAAAGTTTTGACGTAGTTACCGGTAAAAGAATCAGCACAATGGATAATGCTGCCATCTTTCCTGCTAACCTTTACCTGGCTCCAAAAGATATGATACAGCAAATTCTTGCTGAGATACAGGATGAAATGAATGCGCAAGTCTCATATTTTAAGAACTCTGGCAAATACATCGAAGCGCAACGATTGAGTGAAAGGGTGAATTATGATGTAGAAATGATCCGTGAATTGGGCTATTGTAATGGTGTAGAAAACTATTCAAGATTTTTTGACAGAAGAAAACCAGGTACAAGACCTTTCTGCCTGCTCGATTATTTTCCCAATGACTTTTTATGTGTAATCGATGAAAGCCATCAAACAATTCCGCAAGTAAGCGGTATGTATGGTGGCGACAGAAGCAGGAAACTGATTTTAGTTGATTATGGTTTCCGCTTACCTTCTGCACTTGATAATCGTCCATTGAATTTTCACGAATTTGAATCAATGCTGAATCAAACAATTTTTGTTTCGGCAACACCCGATGATTTTGAATTGGAAAAATGCGGCGGTGTAGTTGTAGAACAAGTTGTTCGTCCAACCGGCTTGCTTGATCCGCCGATCGAAATACGTCCGAGTATAAATCAAATTGATGACTTGCTTGATGAAATTGATAAACGTGTAATTAAAGGTGACCGGGTTTTAGTAACAACACTTACCAAAAGAATGGCGGAAGAAATGGATAAATATCTTCATCGCATCAACATCAAATCAAAATATATACATAGTGAGGTTCATACTTTGGAAAGGGTTGAGATTCTTCGTCAATTACGATTGGGCGAAATAGATGTTTTGGTTGGTGTAAATCTATTGCGTGAAGGATTGGATCTTCCCGAAGTTTCTTTAGTGGCTATTCTTGATGCAGACAAAGAAGGTTTTTTGAGAAACGAAAAGAGTTTAACTCAAACTGCCGGCCGTGCCGCAAGAAATGTCGATGGTCTTGTAATATTTTATGCAGATAAGATGACGGAGAGCATGCAAAAAACAATTGATGAAACTATTCGTCGCCGTGAAAAACAAATTGAATGGAATATTAAATACGGCATTACACCCAAAACAATCATTAAAACCACACAGGATGTTTTTGCACAAACATCTGTTTTAGATATTAAAGGATATGATCCAAAAAACCCTTATGCGTTGGCGCCGGACGAAGAATTAATTACTGTTGCCGCCGAAGAACAAGTTGAATACAAAACCATTCCTCAAATGGAAAAAGCCGTTTCAAAAATTAAAAAAGAAATGGAGAAGGCTGCCCGGGATCTGGACTTCATGGAAGCTGCAAGACTTAGAGACGAGATGTTCAGACTGCAAAAGCAACTCGAAGAGATGAAAAAGTAATTCGGGTGTTTTCCCCCTCCTCAGATATCTGCTGATTCAGTAAGTTACAAAACGAAACCATACTATTATGGTTATTAAAATTTATACCCGGAGATATTGTTTATCTTCAGAATGATTATGAAACGCAAGCCATACTTCATCCTGCTCCTTTCTCTATTAAATCATCTTGCATTTACACAAGAGCCAAAACTAATTTTGCCTATTGGGCATTTCTTAGGAGTCAGTTCTGCTGTTTTTAGTCCCGACGGCAAAAGAATGGTTACTACTGCATTGGATAACACCGCTAAAATCTGGGATATAGAAACCGGCAGGCTCCTTGCCAATTTAAGAGGACATACCGATACTTTATATTCCTCAAATTATAGCCCGGATGGAAAAAAAATTGTCACAACAAGTGAAGATGGAACAGCAAAAATTTGGGACGCTAATACGGCCCTGCTTCTTACAAATTTAATTGGTCATACAGGTAAGGTTTACCAGGTTGAGTTTAGTCCTGATGGGAAAAAAATTCTTACCAATTCAGATAATGCTAAAGCTAAGATCTGGGATGCAGCTTCTGGTAAACTGCTCAGTGATTTAGATGGTCATACTCTTCCGATAAACAGCTTATGTTTTAGCAGCGATGGGAAAAAAATCATTACAGCTTCCGACGATTATACTGCTAAAATATGGGATGCAGAATCCGGTAAACTATTAATTGATCTTAAAGGACACAGTTTGGAACTGTGGAGTTCAGCGTTCAGTCCCGATGGAAAAAAAATAATCACAGGATCCGCAGATTCGACTGCCAGAATATGGGATGGAGGGTCAGGAGTATTACTCGCCATTTTAAAGGGACATACGAATGCAATCAAGTTTGTTGATTTCAGTGCGGATGGAAAGAGAGTCCTTACAGGCTCGGATGATGGTACTGCGAAGATTTGGAATGCCGAAAATGGAAATCTATTATTTGATCTTTTAGGCAAGAAAATGGAAGCCGTTAATAAAACGCAAAGTTATTATCCAGATATAGTATCTGCGGCTCAATTTAGTCCCGATGGTAAAAAAGTCCTTACGGTTTACCTGGATTCGTCTGTGAAGATCTGGGATGCTGTGACTGGAAAACTATTGAAAAATATTAAAAGAAAACACATCTATGTAAACACGGCAAGCTTCAGTAAGGATGGAAAAAGGTTTTCATTAGCATTGGCAACTGGAAACATCGAAATATATGATATCGAAAAAGGCAACTTGTTTGCTGATCTAAAAGGCGAAGCAAACTATATATATACTATTCAATATAGTTCTGACAATAAAAGAATACTTATTTCAACAAGTAGGGGCCCTGCAAAATTATGTGATGCTGAAACCGGTGCACTTGTTGCAGCATTAATAACCAATAATAAATCTCAATGGGCTTTGTGGGGTAGCTTTAGTCCGGACGGGAAAAAGATCGTAGCAACTTCTATTGACGGTGTTACAAGAGTCTGGGATGCTAATAACGGAGTTCATTTATGGGATCTTAAAAAAAATAATACCCGAACTGTCCAACCCCAATTTAGCGCTGATGGAAAAAAAATTTTTACGGTATCAAGTGATAGCAGTTTTAATATATGGGATGTTACAACAGGAAAGATGTTACTTGATATCAAAGACTCAAAAAACAAAATCAATTATATTACCTTAAGCCGGAATGACAAAAGAATACTTTCTTCTTCTATTAAGGATACTGCATACAAAATATGGGATGCAGAAAATGGGCGTTTAATATCCCAATTAAATGACCCCGGGAAAAAAATTATATCCGCCCAATTAAATCCATCGGGTGAAAAAGTTTTGACTACATCAACAGACAGTAAAGTTCAAATATGGGATGCCAATACGGGTTCTGTTTTGTTAAACATTAAAGAATCTGCCAATTATAAATATTGGACTAATTTCAGCCCGGATGGAAAAAATATCTTCTCTAAACTACAAGATAGCACTGTGAAAATATGGGATACTGAAACCGGCAGACTTCTGCTCAATTTAAAAACTCATTCCTATTTTTTTAATCAAGTATTTAGCCCAGATGGAAAAAGATTCCTATGCGGTATGGATAACGGATCAATAGAAATAAGGGATTTAAAAAATGGTGAAATTGTCAGGGAATTCAAAGGCCACACTGCAGCAGTTATGCGTTTAGAATACAGTCCTGACGGAAAAAGATTTGTGTCAGCGTCGCAAGATGGTACTGCGAAAATATGGGATGTCGAAACCGGTATTCTTTTAGTCGACTTAAAAGAACATATCTTTTGGGTTGAAACAGCTCAATTTAGCCCGGATGGAAAAAAAGTTGTTACAAAATCTCTGGATTATACCGCTAAAGTATGGGATGCTGAAACCGGGAACTCTTTATACACCTTCATACCATTCAAAGAAGAAGATTACCTGGTAATTGATAGATACAATCACTATGATGGCACTGAAGCAGCCCGCAAACTTCTTTACTTTACCTGCGGCACAGAAGTAATAGAACTGGAACAGGTGAAAGACCAGCTCTGGGTTCCCAATCTTGCTGAAAGAATACTGAATGGAGAAACCATCAATGCTGCAAAACTTTCTGATCTTAATATCTGTAATCTTACCCCGCTTGTAGATACCATTGAACAAACAGCATTGCAATACCGTTTTCAGATTACACCAAGATTGGGTGGGCTGAGTACAACTATTGTTTATGTAAACGGAATTGAAGTAAAAAGATATACGCCGCTACAATTAGTAAAACAAAAAGAAATTTATCAACTGGCAATTAATAAATCCGAATTACAGAAATTTTTTATTACCGGTAGAGAAAACAGCATCTCTGTTAAATCACTTACTGCAAGAAACTCTATCAGTTCACGTTCGGTTTCTATCAATGAAAAGGGAAATGAAAAAAGCACTGCTTCACCAAATCTTTATGCCATCGTTGTAGGGGTAAGCGATTATAAAGGCGAGGGACTTGATTTGAAATTTGCCGCCAAGGATGCAATAGATATGGCCAGTGCTCTTGACATCAGTGCAAAAAAATTACTGAACACTGATGGCAAAGAACATGTGTTTATATATAAAGTACATACATCAGCAGGGCGGGATAAGTTTCCGGAGAAGAAAAGCATAAAACAAATTTTTACAGAGATCGGCAGCAAGGCTCAACCTAATGATATTCTACTGATATTTTTTGCCGGGCATGGTGTGGTGGAAGCAGAAAAAAACCAGTTTTATTTTTTAACAGCTGATGCATCAAATGTCACTGTTTCAGGAGCATTGAAAAATGTAGGCATAGGTACAGATGAATTAGCAGAATGGATACAGCCCCAGGTGATGAAGGCACAAAAACGAATACTCATATTTGATGCATGCAATAGTGGACAAGCTTTAAAAGAAATTATTTCATTTAACAATGATGCAAAAAATCTGCTTGCCTCAAGAGGTGATGAAAACGGAAAACAGAAAAAGGCGATTGAAAAGCTCAATGAAAAATCAGGCATGTTTATTTTATCCGCATCGGCCTCCGATCAAAAAGCATATGAGATCGGGAAGTATAACCAGGGAGCTCTTACTTATTCTTTATTAAAAGCCATAAAAGAACAACCGGATATTTTAGAAGACAGGCAATTTTTAAATATCAGTCGTTGGTTCAGTGCGGCTGAAAAAACAGTTGGGGAATTGGCAAGAGAAACCGGTACAAGACAACAACCACAGGTGGTAAGCACCTCCAATTTTAATATTGGTGTGGTGGATGATGATGTGAGAAATAAAATTGTTTTACCGTTTGAGAAATTTTTATTTACAAGATCGGAATTCAGGAATACTGAATTGAGAACTGATAATCTGAAACTACGAGGTCTTATTGATAAAGAGTTAAGCGGCCTTTCTGATGATAACTCCGATGCTCCTTTATTATTTAATCCGGAGTACGAAGGGGCCAATGTGTATTCATTAAGCTGCGATTATACTGTTGCCGGTAATGATGTGATAGTATCTGCTGTACTAATTAAAGGTGGTGTAGAGATCAAAACGAAATTTGAAGTAAAAGGTAAAGCAGACAACTTAACTCATTTGTCAGGATCCATCATTTCTGAAATAAAAGATTGGTTATCTAAGAACAAATAAAAGTACTCAACTGGATGCTCGTAGATATACTACTCATCTCAAAGTAGTTTTGCTCGAATTAAAATATTAGCATTTACAAAATTTTGCGTCGCATTATTCGTTTTATAGTTTAGTCAAACGAATCAAAATCCAAATTTTATGAAACGACGCATCCGTAAAATCGTTAACTTTTTTGCTTTTAACCTGCTGTTCTTTGCTCTCTATCTTAATTTCATTCATAAAGACAGGGCCAATAACGACATAGCTCCTGCCGCTGTTGTAAGCACTCAGGCAACTAATGCTTCTGCTTATACAGGAACAGTACTTGTTCAGAATCCTGAAAAATTCATCCGTAAGGAAGAAGAAGACCAGGAAACTAAAAACAACCAGCAGTAAATTATTGCTAAAAAGATTTGATGCCTTAGCCGGGTGGGTGATCCGGTTAAGGCATTTTTATTTGCTCGCTATGATTTTTTTATCTTAGCAGGATGTCAAAAAAACTTTTTCTGCTCGATGCCCTTGCGCTGGTGTTCAGAGCCTACTATGCACTGATCCGCAATCCGCGAATTACATCCAAAGGAAAAAACACAAATGCACAGTTTGGATTTACCAATACCTTACTTGAACTGATCAATAATCAGAAGCCAACTCACATCGCTGTGTGCTTTGATACAGCAGCTCCGACTGAACGACATACGGATTATGAAGATTATAAAGCCAATCGTCAGGAAGCACCCGAAGATCTGCTGGCCGCATTGCCTGATATAAAAAAAATCATCCAGGGGTTTAATATTCCTGTCATGGAGCTTGATGGCTATGAAGCAGATGATGTAATTGGTACGTTAAGCAAACAAGCTGCAAAAGCGGGGTATGAAGTTTTCATGGTAACATCAGATAAAGATTATGGGCAGTTGGTAAATGATAAAGTAAAAATTTATAAGCCAGGTTACCAGGGCGGTGATGTAGAAATAATGGGGCCAAAAGAAGTTTGTGAAAAATGGAATATTAAAGATGTAAGTCAGGTGATCGATGTATTGGGATTAATGGGTGATGCAGTTGATAATATTCCGGGCATACCGGGTGTGGGAGAAAAAACTGCGGCAAAGCTTCTTGCTGAATATGAAACGCTGGAAAATGTTTTAAAAAATGCTGGAAATATAAAAGGCAAGCTGGGTGAAAAAGTTGCAGCAGGTAAAGATCTTGCGGTGTTAAGTAAAAAACTGGCAACTATTATCACCAACGTTCCTGTTAAATTTCATGAGGAAGATTTTCGAATGAAAGAAATGAATAAAGATGCGTTGAGAGATGTTTTTGCTGAACTTGAATTTAAAACTTTAGGTAAAAGAATATTAGGAGAAGATTTTGCAATAACTGTTTCGAATAAAGATTTTATAAACAAAGAACAACCACAGGGTGTACAAACTGATCTGTTTGGAAATATTGTTGAAACTCCTGCACCTGCAATAACTGTTGAACAAGCTTCATCAAATGGTAATGATTCTTCTGAAAACATATCCGTAAATAAAAACATTCATAACACTCCGCACAAGTATGAAGCGGTGCAAGATGATGCAGCTATCAAAAAGCTGATTGCAGAATTAAAAAAACATGATGAAATATGTTTTGATACGGAAACAACAGGTATCGACGCTAATGCTGCTGAATTAGTAGGCATGAGCTTTTCAGTAAAACCAGGAGAGGCGTACTACGTACCATGTCCCGCAGATCAAAGAAGAACAAAAGAAATTCTTGCTCTGTTTGAGTCATTGTTTACTGATAAAAACAAAACCTGGATCGGACAGAATACAAAATATGATATGCTGGTATTGAAATGGTATGATGTAGAGTTGAAAGGAAAGATCTTTGATACCATGCTGGCTCATTATGTGATAGAGCCAGACGGAAAAAGAGGAATGGATCAGTTGAGTGCAAAATATCTTGGCTATGAACCTGTGCATATTGAAGAACTGATTGGTAAAAAAGGAAAAACAGGCCAGGGAAGTATGCGGGATGTTGAATTAGAAAAAATCAAAGAATATGCCGCCGAAGATGCTGACATCACTTTGCAATTGAAAAAAGTCTTTCTTCCACAATTAAAAGAAAAAGAAGTTGAAAAAGTTTTTTATGAAGTAGAAAACCCTCTTGTAAAAGTTTTGACAGATATGGAGTTTGAAGGCGTGAAGATCGATGAAGAGTTTTTAAAAGACTATTCAAAGGAACTGGAGAAAGATGCAAAGAAGGCCGAAGAAAGTGTTTACAAACAAGCCGGTGTTCGTTTTAATCTGGCCTCTCCAAAACAATTAGGTGAAGTGTTGTTTGATAAACTCAAGCTTGATCCTTCTGCTAAAAAAACAAAAACCGGCCAATACCAAACCGGTGAAGATGTATTATTGAAACTTGCAGCAAAAGAACATAAGATAGCTGATGATATTCTTGTTTTCAGAGAAATGACAAAATTAAAATCAACCTATGTTGATTCGTTACCATTGCTTATTAATAAAAAAACAGGAAGAGTACATACCACATACGGACAAGCAGTTGCAGTAACTGGCCGCCTCGCCAGTAACAATCCCAATCTTCAAAACATACCTGTAAGAACTGACCGCGGAAAAGAAATTCGTAAAGCTTTTGTTCCAAGAGATAACAAACATGTTCTTTTATCTGCTGACTATTCTCAAATTGAATTGAGAATTGTAGCAGCCATCAGCAGCGATAAAAATATGTGTAAAGCCTTTAAGGATGGAACGGATATTCATACCGCAACAGCTGCACGAGTATATAACGTAGATGAAAAAGCTGTAACAAAGGAAATGCGTTACAAAGCTAAGAGTGTAAACTTCGGTATCATTTATGGACAAGGAGCATTTGGTCTTGCTGATAATCTTGGTATTTCAAGAAAAGAAGGAAAAGAGATCATTGATAATTATAAACAACAATTTCCCGGCATCCAGAGATATATGGATGAAACTATCAACTTTGCCAGAGAGCATGGTTATGTACAAACATTAATGGGAAGAAAACGCTGGCTTCGTGATATTAATTCATCCAATTTTACCGTAAGAGGTTTTGCGGAACGAAATGCAATCAACTCCCCGATACAGGGAACCGCTGCTGATATGATAAAATTAGCGATGATAAAAGTTCATGCTGCTATGAAAAAAGAAGGCTTTAAAAGCAGGATGATATTACAGGTACATGATGAATTGGTTTTTGATGCAACAAAAGATGAAGTAAAAGAATTGAAACCACTGATCATTGAATGTATGCAGTCGGCAATGCCTTTGCCCAATAAAGTCCCAGTGATAGCTGAATGTGGGGAAGGTAAGAATTGGCTGGATGCACATTAATTATTTCAGATCGCATTTTCCCGTTTTCCATTTTCATAAGCCTGCTTCATGAATTTGCGAAACTCATTATCAACAAAATTTTCATTTTCTATTTTGAAATGACAGATAAAATCATTCCGCGATAAAACATCAATGCGGTAAAATTTTTTGCTGTCCGGTTTTCTTTTCAGCCATAAATGGCAAAGCAATCCGTTTTTGTTTATGCGGTTGATGCTGCCAAACCGAACCTGTATCATTAATGCCACACGGGTTTTGGCAGGATGAAGTACCAGGGGCCCGAATTTTCTGAACTCAGCAATGATGAACCAGAAAAGATCTTTCATTTCCTGCGTCTTGCCTTCAAGGAATTTATCTACAGAATAATCTCCGCAGGAATGGCTGGCATTTTTATTTTTAAACTGAGCGCCGCAACGGGGACAGGTCCACATGATTTTGTTTTAATGATTAAATTTACACCCTGGTATTAAGCGATACGATATATTTTATGAAAAAAATCTTTTTTATTCATTTTAATGAAGCGGAACTGAAAGAAAAAATTCAGCCGCTGAGACAAGCAGGATATAAAGTGGATTACCATTTCAGTACGGAAACAACTGCAAACTTTAAAGATAACTTACCTGACGTATTGGTTATTTGCCTTGACCGGTTGCCCTCGCATGGTAAAGCTTATGCTGAATGGTTGTGGGAAGCAAAGAAAAGACAGCATATACCGATTATTTTTTGTGGTGGTAAACCCGAAAAAATAATTACTGTCAAAGAAAAATTTCCGAAAGCTATTTTTTGCAGCAATGAAAAATTGCTGGCAACTATTGAAAAAATAAAATGAATATGACCTGGAATGATTATTTCGCTATTCTGCAAAATGTAAGCACAAGATATTTCTACATTGCAGGTGTTGCATTCCTGGTTGGTTATGTATTGTTGCGTAAATGGCTTGTGCATAAAAAAATTCAGCAGCGTTTTCCACGGGTTAAAGATTATTTGCGGGAGATTGGGTACTCCATTATTACAATGTTATTCTTTGCATTTATTCCTTTGTTTCTAATTAAAAATCCGGCCATTGAGCCATACACAACACATTACACCAAGATCGAAGAGTATGGATGGTTTTATTTTTATGCCGCATTCCCGCTGATGTTTATTATTCACGACACTTATTTCTACTGGACACATCGGCTGATGCATCATCCAAAAGTTTTTAAAATATTTCATCTTGTTCATCATCAGTCCACCAACCCTTCACCATGGGCCGCTTATGCTTTTCATCCTTTGGAAGCAATCGTTGAAGTTGGGATCACTGCTGTTTTTCTTTTTACTATTCCTATTCATAGTATTCATCTGCCGGTTTTCTTTTTGCTATCGATCATTTACAATGTGTACGGCCATACAGGTTATGAGATTTATCCAACAGGTTTTAATAAGAATTGGTTTGGCAAATGGATCAACACTTCTGTAAATCATAACCTGCATCATCAATATTTTAAAGGAAATTATGGTTTGTACTTTTTATTCTGGGACAGAATGATGGGAACCATCAGAAGTGATTACGATGAGAGATTTGAGGAGGTGAAAGGGAGATGATTAGAATTACCGAACCCCTGAACGGAGCGTCGCAACGGAAGCCCAATAGCAGCACTACAGCTGGCCTAATAAAAAATTTCCTCCTCCCGAAAAATTTCCTCACCTTGAAAGTTCATCAAAAACTTTTGTATGGCTTTTATAAAAGTTTGTTCATTAAGCGAATTACCCAACAATTCACAAAAGATCGTTCCGATAGGGCCGCATAAAGTAGCGTTGTTCCATTTCAATAATGAAATAACAGCGATAGCTAATGCATGCTTGCATAAAGCAGGGCCATTGGGATTAGGCCTGGTAGAAAATAAATATGATGGCTTGTATGTGACCTGTCCCTGGCATGGCTGGGAATACAATATAAAAACAGGCAGTGCACCGCCGGGATTTAAAGATCAGCAGGCAGTGTATGAAGTGAAAACAGAAGGCGATGATATTCTAATAAGTGAACAGCCAATTACAAAAGCACATCGTGAATTGCATGATCTGAAAGTGATCGAAGACCTGGTGAAACTGAAATATCAAACAACAGCAGAATCAAAAAATATTCTAGGCATATCAACTACCAATATGAACGATGCGTTGCCGCGATATAGCACATCGGAAGCGGCATTGGAAATGGCATTGAATTATGCAAAGGAACATCACGGGTCTGCAACAAAAATGCTGAAGCTTCGTGAGCTTGGTTTTCGGGCATGCGAAGGATATTATTCTCAGCACATGAATGCCTGCACCTGGCCCTGCAGCATCACTGAAATGAAACCAAAAGATGGAATGACACAAGTGTATCGTGATATGATTCTTTGGGCCGATATTGTCTTGGTGGCAACGCCGATACGCTGGGGCAATCCATCATCGCTTTATTTTAAAATGGCGGAACGGTTGAATTGTGTGCAGAACCAGATCACACTAAAAGATAAAGTGCTTATTAAAAATAAAGTGGCTTCATTTATTATCACCGGCGGACAGGATAATATTCAACAGGTGGCCGGGCAGATGATGGTGTTCTTCACTGATCTTGGTTTTACATTTCCTCCTTTTAGTTTTTTGGGCTGGAGCCGCGGCTGGACGGCTGAAGACATGGATAAAAACGTACTGCAATTTAAACGCAGTGAATATATTCAGCGTACAGCAAAAGAATTAGTGGATAATAGTATAGAAACGCTTTGCCAGATCAAGCATATACAAAGCGAGAAAGTGAAAGCGCCGAAACCTCATAAGCAGGATTCATTGACTGCCGGTCTTATTAATCCTGATATGAATGTTTGATAAATCTTTCATTAATTGGACAAGCGGTTGAGTTTATAATTTGATCATGTATTAGTTTGTGTACTTAAAGTAAACTGTATGAGAAGACTCATTGTATTGATCCCCATAACTATTTCTTTTATTGTCTGTGCGCAGTCAAATGAAAAAATGGATTTTGAAAAATATAATCCTGCTCCGACCCTTATTGTGCCTGAACATAAGTTGACAAAAGCAAAATTTCCATTCATTGATGTGCACAATCACCAGTTTAATATGCCCGCAATGGATTTGAGTACACTGATAAAAGAAATGGATAAGCTGAATATGAAAGTGATGGTGAACCTGAGTGGTCAAAGCGGGAGCAATATTGAACGATCAGTAAAAAATATTAAGGATAATTTTCCAAACAGATTTATTGTTTTTGCAAATGTTGATTTTTCTAAAGTTGGAGAAGCAGATTGGGGTGAAAAAGCAGCGAAACAATTAGAAGAAGATGTAAAGAACGGGGCAAATGGATTGAAGATCTATAAAAGCCTGGGCATGTCATCAAAAGATATCAGTGGAAAAAGAATTCCCGTTGATGATCCGAGGCTCGATGTTATTTGGAAAAAAGCTGGTGAATTAAAAATTCCTGTTCTCATTCACACCGCCGATCCAAAACCTTTTTGGGATCCGATGGATGAAAAAAATGAACGATGGCTTGAGCTGGCAACACATGATCGTCGCAAAAGAAGTGATACCGATCCTGCTCCGTGGCAGCAGTTGATGGATGAACAATATCGCATGTTTAAAAAACATCCCAACACAACATTCATCAATGCACATTTTGGCTGGTATCCGAATGACCTGGGAAAGTTAAGTGTATTGATGGATGAAATACCAAACATGTATGTTGAGTTCGGCGCAATCATTGCTGAATTAGGCAGACAGCCGAAGGCTGCAAAAAAGTTTTTTGAAAAATACCAGGACAGGATTTTATTTGGCAAAGACAGTTGGGTGCCTGAGGAGTATGCTACTTATTTCCGTGTATTGGAAACCGAAGATGAATATTTTCCTTATCACAAAAAATATCATGCTTTCTGGGCAATGTATGGAATGGGTTTGCCTGATTCCATTTTGAAAAAAATTTATTATAAAAACGCACTGCGTATTATTCCTAATATTGACAAATCGCAGTTCCCTGATTAAATGAAACAGGATATTATTAATAGAGAAGACCTTTTGAAACTTCTTACACGATTTTACAATAAACTTTTAGCTGATAAAACTATAAGCTATTTGTTCACTGATGTAGCAAAGATCGATCTGCCCCATCACCTCGATACATTAGTAAATTTCTGGGACAGTGTCCTATTTCAAAATGATGTGTACCGTAAAAATGCGATGCAGCCACATTTAGACCTTCATCAAAAATCACCTTTACAAAAACATCATTTTCAAACATGGCTTACCTATTTTAACGAATCGGTAGATGAGTTATTTGAAGGTGAGAAAGCATTTTTGGCGAAAGAAAGAGCTTTAAGCATTGCTACTGTTATGCAGATAAAAGTCAGCCAGTTGAGTTAAAGTGGCTAGTCTCGAAGCAAAAAGGATATTATTCCATAAAAAAATATTTTTGCTTTTTTCTCAACCCGGTTTATGTAATTGCTTTGACCGTTTCATCCTTGTAGCAAATGAATGCTTATGCAGCGACTATCATTTGCTTTAGATCCGCGGTATTTCCAGGTAATTTTCCAGGCCATCTTTCTTAGTTATGGTATTATTTTTCTTAGTTGGAATGCCGATTGGCAACATTACATCATCAGCATTGGCGGTTGTTTACTATTTCAATATGCAGCCGATTCAATTAAGAATAAACGGTTTTTAACTCCGAATGAATTTGACCGATGGGGTTTTAGTGTTCTTATCAGTGCAATGAGCTTATGTCTCTTGCTCAAAACGAATTATTGGTACATCGGTTTGCTTGCTGCTTTTTTAACTGTTGCATCGAAATATGTTTTTCGCTTTGACAAGAAACATATTTTCAATCCATCAGCATTTGGCATCGTTTCGACAATACTTCTCACAAAAGATGCATGGCTAAGCCCGGGGCAATGGGGAAGTAATGCTGTGATATTTTTCTTTGTTGTTACTCTGGGAACAATAGTCGTAACAAGAGTGCAGAAGTTAGATATTAGTTTGGCATTCCTGTTAACTTTTATTGGTTTGCTTTATTGGAGGCAGGTTTATGTGCTTGGCTGGCCGATGGATCATTTTATTCATTCAATCAGCACCGGCAGCCTGTTGCTTTTTACATTCTTCATGATCAGTGATCCGAGAACATCACCCAATCATCCAATTGCCAGAATTATCTGGGCCGTTCTTATTGCCGTAGTTTCATTTTACCTCGCTGCGTTTAAATGGAAATATAATACAATAATCTGGGTGCTGGTAGCAGCTGCCCCACTTGTTCCTCTGCTGGATAATATTTTTAAATCAAGACAGTTTGAATGGAATCGCAATATAATTATTAACCGCCCTTTACTCCCCTTTAGGGGTTGGGGATATAAACTAAAACAAATGGCCATGAAATCAATTATGAAAAAAGGAGCTGCAATGATAATACTGGCAGCTATGTTGACCCATGAAGCTGCCGCCTTCTGCGGTTTCTATGTAAGCAAGGCAGACGGTACATTAAAAAACAAAACATCACAGGTTATTCTTGTTCGTGATGGCAACCGGAATGTTATTACTATGTACAATGATTTTAAAGGCAACCTGAAAGATTTTGCAATGGTAGTGCCGGTGCCTGTTGTATTACAAAAGAAAGACATTAAAGTAGTAGAGCAGTCGATATTCAATACACTCAATGAGTACAGCAAGCCGAGATTGGTAGAATATTATGACCAGAACCCTTGTATTGATTATAACAAGAGTTTACGTGAAGACAAAGCTGCAATGTCAATGAACGAAGTAGTAGTGACAGGATATGGTGCATCAAAAAGAAAATCTGAGGTGAAGATAGAAGCTAAATATATTGTTGGTGAGTATGATATCCTGATTCTCTCTGCTAAAGAAAGTACCGCTTTAAAAACATGGCTTGATGATAATGGTTATAAAATCCCAGCTGGTGCAGAAGAAGTGTTGGAACCTTATATCAAAAGCAACCTGAAGTTTTTTGTGGTGAAAGTAAATGAAGCGGAAAAGAAAAAACTTCCGGGAAATTTTCTTCGCCCGATCCAGATCAGCTTTTCTTCTCCAAAATTCATGCTGCCGATCCGTCTTGGTATGGCAAATGCTGATGGCGACCAGGATATGATCGTTTATGCATTTACAAAAAAAGGGAGAATAGAAACAACAAATTACAGAACAGTATCATTGCCCACCGGAAAAAATATCCCGTTGTTTGTAAAAAATAATTTTGGAAATTTTTATGCGAATCTTTTCCAAAACCAGTGGGATAAAGAGGGTAAGGCGCTTGCTATGCTTGAATATGCATGGGATGTGAGTCCAAAGAATTTTGTGAAATGCGATCCTTGCGTAGCAACTGCGCCTTCGACACAGGACCTGGTTCAAGCTGGTGTGTGGTGGCTAAATCGTGATTGGACTAATTATGATGATGTGTATGAAGAAGATGATTACTCAGATAATGTTTACTTCACAAGATTGCATGTTCGCTATAATCGTAAGTCATTTCCGCAAGACCTTGTGTTCCAGGTAACGCCAAATACAGATAATTACCAGGCGAGATATATAGTTACACATCCTGCCACCGGTGATTTTAATTGTGAAGCAGGGAAAAAATATCTGAAACAATTAAAAGAACGCAGGGCAGATGAACTGGAAATGCTTACCTATCTCACAGGAAAAGATTATAGTGATTGGGATGTGGTATCAGAAGAGCCAAATGAAAAATATGTTCCAGCAGATGCATCGTATGCTACTATTGCGCCATTTATTGAAAACGAAACTAAAAAGAAGGAAACAGGTATCTTGATTGCAACACTCGGTGTGGTAGGATTAATAACTCTTGGCGGGTTCAGGCGAAAGAAAAAAGCGGATGGTGATGTGTGAAAATACGAGCCTGCTTCGGCAGGCTTTTTTTATATGATCAATGATATTTATTTTGTTTTAGTAAACAATCTTGCTTTCATTTTTTTATCATGCCCGTAAACATCATCCCTGAAATTTAATTTTCCATCCCTGTCAACCCATGCTGTAAAATAACCAACGAACACTGGGATCGGCTCTTTTATATTATAAAATTGTTCCTTACCGGCATTCATAGCTTTTGTAATTTTTACAGAATCCCAATTGGTATCATTGCGCAAGATAAATTGTGCCAGTTTTTTGGGTTCGCTTACACGTATGCAGCCATGACTGAAGGTTCTCTTTTCTGCACTGAAAAGACTCTTCGATGGCGTATCATGTAAGTAAATGCTATAGTTATTTGGAAATAAAAACTTCACCAGCCCAAGGGCATTCCATGGCCCTGGTTTCTGTCTTACACCACCACCATACCACTCCATGTGATTTCGCGACAAATAATTTTTATTCCGGGCTATAGCTGGCAGTATTTCTTTTCTTAAAATCGAAGACGGAACATTCCAATAAGGGCTGAAAACGATATATTTTAAGTTACCAGAGAAAATTACTGTATTATTTACCTCCGTACCTACAACTACATTGGTGCTCCATATATAATCCCCTTTTTCATAAACATGAAGTCGAAACTCAGGGATATTTACAAGCAAGTAATCTGTTGCAGGCTGTGCGGGCATCCAACGGATACGTTCCATATTTATCAATATCTGTTGTACCCGTTCTTTAATAGGCTGATTCACTTCTGTTATAAACGCAGTTGTGATCATGCCATCTTCTTTCATTCCATACCTTCTTTCAAAGCTTTTAACCGCATCTTCTAATTCCTTTGTAAAAATTGCTGTTTTATCATTTGTAGTCAGATCCCCGGTGACATACAATCTTTTTTTTACTGCTGTTATCACCAGCGAACTGTCCTTTATTTTATAATTTTTTTTATCTGCTTTTATTGACGACCAACCACCTTGTTTCTGGATCTCGTAATATTTAAGAAGGTAATTTTTTAATAAGTTATACTGCCGATTGACGGGTTCATACGCTGATAGATTCCTGCCCTTATGGTATAAAAGTGAATCAAGCAAAGAAGACGGGTCAATTTTTTTCCGGGGAATGAACCAATCAAGTTCACGGGCATCAAGTTGGTTTCTTCCCTGGTAAGCTCTGCGTGAATAACGGAAAAACTGTGCGGTTAACAGTAATTCTGTTTTAAGAACTATAGTGTCATTAATATTATAATTAAAATTTCCGATTGTTATCGAATCATATAGCTTTTGCAATTCCGGGTTCTTCAAAGCCGGGTCCTGGGAATAATTTATATAATCATCATAAATATCATAAAAAGAAGAGGCATACTCTGCAATGCCCTCATTAAAAAACCACGCAAACTGGTAATTGCGGGCATTGTAAAAATTTCTCATCCTTTTTTTTAGCGAATCATGAAAATTCTGCTTGGAAATGAATCTTTCCATTTGTGTGCTGTCAAAAAATATATTGCTGTAGGAAGTATTGATTGTAATAGTTGTATCCCTTGTGGTTTGCTGCGCTTGTGCCCCATTGCCGGGTTGGTTGCAGCCATAAAGAAGAATAACGATAGCCAAAAGAAGCAAGGCTCCACCTTTCATAAAAAAAATATGTTTGTCAGGCGTAAATTAAATCAAATACGAGGTTTTAAAAATGATTGTTTAAAAATAAACTAAACCGGGAGTTAAAAAATTTTCATTGGCGTTTTCGGGTTATCTTGCACTCCCAAATTTTAAACTTTATGGAATATAGTAAACTGGTTGCCGTTACAGGACTTCCCGGATTATTTGAGTTGGTCAGCAGTCGTGGAGATGGCGCTGTTGTTCGTTCACTGGATGAAAGTAAAACACAGTTTGTATCCAACAGGGTGCATAATTTTTCTCATCTTGAAAGTATCGAAGTATATACACAAAGAGACAATGTGAACCTGGTAGATGTTTTTCTTGCGATGGAAAAAGATGGCGGCTCTTTGCCGGATGCAAAAGACAATGCAGCTGTTAAAAAATATTTTGAAAAAGTGTACCCTGAAATGGATTTTGAAAAAGTGTATCCAAGTGATATGAAGAAAATGGTGAAATGGTATGAATCTCTGAAAAAACACAATGTAGAAATAAAACTTTCAGAACTCCCTGAAGAAGAGGCTGAACCTGTTGAAGAGGTGAAAGAAGAACAGCCCACCGAAGAGAAGCCAAAAAAAACCACAAGAAAAAAGAAAGCTGAATAATTATTTTATTGACCACTTGCCGATGTGCGACTGATGATGAATCATTATTTGCTCATTGGCATATTTTCAAATTTGCACATTATGTATTCTGCCGATATAAAAAAATTACCCCGTAATTTTTTACCCAAAGACTTTAATGTTACTATCTGGGAGAAACTCGAACCCTTTTTTATAGATCTTCTTGAAAGAGATTTAAACTCAAAAGAAGAATTAGAAAAATGGCTGAAAGATATCAGTGAGCTGGAAGCTGTTTTAAGTGAAGACGGATGCTGGCGGCAAATAAAAATGACCTGTGATACAGAGAACAAAGAGCTGGAAGATGCTTTCACTTTTTTCATGATGGAAATTCAGCCGAAGGCACAATCCTATGCTGACAAGCTGAACAAAAAACTTATCAATTGTCCTTTTACAAAAGAGCTTGATCAAAAAAAGTTTTTTACTTACCTGCGTACCGTAAAAAAGAACATTGATCTTTTCCGTGAAGAAAACATTCCCATACTTGCTGAAATGAATGTAATGCAGCAACAATATGGAGTGATTGCCGCCAAAATGACAATAGAGGTTGATGGTAAAGAATACACTCTCCAGCAAGCAGCAAAGTTTCTTGAAAATAACGACAGGAAATTAAGAGAGTCTGTTTATAGAAAAGTTGGTGAAAGGCGGTTAAAAGACAAGGAGAGTTTGAATAAACTTTTTTCATTGCTTATAGAGAAACGTAACCAGGTAGCATTAAATGCTGGCTTTAAGAATTATCGTGATTATAAGTTTGCAGAGATGGGAAGGTTTGATTACAAACCGGAAGATTGCTTTCAATTTCACCAGGCGGTAAAAGAAAAAATATTACCGTTGGTAAATGAGATCTATGAAAGAAAAAAGAAAAGACTTGGTGTAGATACCTTGCGCCCATGGGACCTTGAAGCACATCCCGCAGATGAAAAACCATTGAACCCTTTTAAAACAGGAGAAGAGCTGGTTGAAAAATCAATTGAATGTTTTAATGAGCTGAAACCTTTTTTTGGTGACTGTTTGGCCAAGATGAAACAAATGGGTCATCTTGATCTTGACAGCAGGAAAGGCAAAGCTCCCGGCGGATATAATTGCCCTTTAGCAGAAAGTGGCGCCCCGTTTATTTTTATGAACGCAGCAGGACAAATGGATGATGTAACCACCATGGTTCATGAAGGCGGGCATGCTGTACACTCTTTTCTTGCACATGATCTTGAACTGACATCTTTTAAAGAATATCCCATGGAAATTGCTGAAGTGGCAAGCATGGCCATGGAGCTTTTTAGCATGGACAACTGGCATGTATTTTTTAAATCTGAAGAAGAATTGAAACAAGCCAAAGAACACCAGCTTGAAAGAGTCATCACCATTTTTCCATGGATAGGAACAATTGATAAATTTCAGCATTGGTTATATGAGAACCCTAAACATACCGATGAAGAAAGATCTGACAAGTGGGTTGAGATATTCAATGAGTTTACTTCACCGGTTCTTGATGTTTCAGATCTTGAAGAATACCGCAGATTTTTCTGGCAAAAGCAATTACATCTTTTTGAAGTGCCTTTTTATTATATAGAATATGGCATTGCCCAGCTTGGAGCAATTGGTCTTTGGAAGCAGTTTAAAGAGGATAAAGAACAAGCACTTAATAACTATATCTCCGCCCTTGCACATGGCGGCACTCAAACTTTACCCCAGCTTTTCGAGCTTGCGGGCCTTCGTTTCGACTTCTCCCCGCCGGTAGTAGGCAGTTTAATGTCGTTTGTACACTCGGAAATGAAGCATTTAACAAAAGAATAATGGAAAATACCACAAAAGTGGTATGCCTGTTTTTTGGAGGGCTTTGTTTTCTCGTCTTACTTTACACTTAGAAAAATAAATGCAGAAAATTGCATTTCAACATAGCTACTAATCAGAGCCTTAACCTAAGTCCCCTTGTTTCCACACGGGGGCTTACTTTTTTCGGCAGGCACAGCAAACTCCATTTACAACTATCTCCACATTATTAGCCAGGTAATCTTTGGGGAGCTTTACAGATGGGATAACAAAATCTTCAAGACATTCAGTTTTACCACAGGCAGAGCAAATAAAATGATAATGATTATCGTGGTGATGTCCTTCAAAGCAATCATTTTTACACAATGCATACTTCACTGAGTTGTCAGCAGTTGGAATGGTGTGCAGTATTCCTTTTTCAACAAATGTTTGCAAAGTGCGGTAAACTGTCACACGGTCAAATCTTTCCCCCGCTTTATACTCTATATCTGCATGTGCCAACGCTTTTGTATTGGTTAAGAAAAGATTGAGGATTTTTTCTCTGCTTGCTGTTACGCTAAGCTGGTTACGATGGAGAATATCATGAATCCTGCTGTCCATTTTTATTTCTCTTTTAATAACAATTCTATTTCCCTCATCATTCTTGCCACATCACCCGATTGAGTGCCATCATAAATATTCCTCACAATGCCTTTTTTATCCACTAATGAAAAAAATTGCGAATGAATAAAATCCTGTTTAATATCAACAACATTATTATTCGGATCATCTATTTTATAACTGTAACGTGCCTGCTTATACAAGCTGTCTTTTCTGCCTGTAAGAAATATCCACTTCCCCGGATCTGCTCCCCACTGCTCTGAATATTTTTTCAGGGTTGCTACCGAATCCGTACCAGGATCGCTGGTATGTGAAAGAATAAGAAAATCTTTTTCGTTCTTAAATCGTTCATACACGGTTTTCATATTTCCATTCATTACAGGGCAAATATTTTTACAGGTAGTAAAAAAATATTCTGCCACAAAAACTTTTCCCGCTACATCTTTTTCAGTTATCGTTTTTCCATCCTGGCTTATAAATGCGAATGGCATCACCTTACCGATTGGAGCAAGTTTTGATTTTCCAAAACCGGGTATAAGCTGGCTCATTGTAAAATAAAAACCCAGCACCAGCATTAAAAAGAACACGATATAAAAAATAGTTTTTCTGCTCATAATTGAAATTCAAAATTACTCATGATTGTTCCTAAGCCTGCGGCTACAAAGATAATTTAAATTTTGCAACTATGTTGCAATGGGGTTATCTTTGCAGACTAATGAAGTTACAGATCAATTGGAGTGCTCTCGGAGTTTCTGCTGCTGTTGCTTGTGCAATTCACTGTGCCTTGTTACCCCTTTTCATAAGCACATTGCCTTTGTTTGGAATCAATATTCTTCATAATATTTATTTCGAAGCCGGGATGATACTGATCGCCTTGTTGATCGGAGGATTTACCTTGATTCACGGGTATAGAAAGCACCATCATCGTTTTACACCTTTAGTTTGCTTTGTTTCCGGAATGGCTTTGCTCATATTAAACCACTTTTTTTCTCCAAAACCGGTTTTGCTGGTAATTATTTCTTCGGGTTTAATTATACTCGCTTACTATTTTAACTGGAAATATTGCCGCCAAGCAAAACATTGCCATAGTACCGATTGTAACCATTGATCTCCCCAAGGTATCCACGACTTTTAGTTCCAATATTTCTTTTGATTACCTTGAAGTCTAATTTAAACAGATATGAAATCATCACTTTTTGCTCTTTTGATCATTTTATCTTTTTCTTCTTTTGGTCAAACAAAAGATGAAACGGAAGTCAGGAATGTTCTTGCAAAACAAAACGCTTCCTGGAACCGTGGCGATGTAGATGCATTTATGGTTGGCTATTGGGAAAATGATTCACTCATGTTTATTGGTAAATCAGGAGTTACTTATGGTTATAAAAACACTTTATCAAATTATAAAAAGAATTATCCCGATACGACTGTAATGGGAAAGCTTACATTTACACTTATTCAGGTCAAACAACTTTCAACTGAGTATTTTCATGTGACCGGTAAATATTATTTGACAAGAACAATTGGAGATACAAGCGGGCATTTTACCCTTGTATTCAGGAAAATGAATGGCAATTGGGTGATCATTTCCGATCACAGCAGTTGATTGCATTTTATTTAATAAAACTAAACTAATCTGTATATGGCACTCATTATTGTAGGAATGATCATACTTATTATTGGTATTGTCATTGCAAAGAATCCTGGTTCTGCCCAACGTTTTGGTGGAACGATAAAGATCGCAGGCATTATTATTATGGTCGTTGGTGCATTGATCTCATCCGTTGTTCAAATCGATGCAGGACAGGTTGGTGTAAAAAAACTTTTTGGAAAAGTTCAGAATGATGTGCTTCATAGCGGACTTCATATGATCAATCCGCTGATAGAAGTAACCAGCCTTGATATTAAAACGCAGAACTATACGATGAGTGGTATTCATGATGAAGGTGAAAAAGCAGGTGATGATGCTATTAGAGTATTAACGGCAGATGGCCTCGAAGTAACGATTGATCTTACTGTTTTATTCAGACTTACAGAAGCAGATGCCCCAAGATTGGTAAAAGAAACCGGAGAAAATTATGTAGATAAAATTGTAAGGCCTATAACAAGAACGAAGATTCGTGACAATTCAGTTTATTATGATGCAATATCACTTTACTCTACGAAAAGAGATGAGTTTCAAAACAGGATATTTAAAAGCATTGAAGACGATTTTAAAAAAAGAGGCTTGTTCCTGGAACAATTACTGGTTAGAAATATAACCCTGCCTCAATCAGTAAAAGCGACTATTGAAGGAAAGATCAATGCAGAACAGGAGGCACAGAAAATGCAATTCATTCTTCAAAAAGAGAAACAAGAAGCAGAAAGAAAAAGAGTGGAGGCGCAGGGCATAGCAGATTACCAGCGTATCATAAACCAGGGATTAACCGATCAGCAATTACAATACGAACAGATAAAAGCGTTAAAAGAAATTGCAACTTCCACAAATGCCAAGATCGTTGTTATGGGCAAAGGAAATACACCCGTGATATTAGATACCAAGAACTAACGTGGATGATAATTATTCCAGGTTTTATATAAATACCAAAGTAGCAAAGCAAGACTGATCACCAGCCAAAAAAAGAAAAGTATATGCACAAAAGATGAATATCTTTTACTATAGGCTAATTCAAAATAAATTCCTGCTGTTATATTTATAAAAAGCCACATCAACCCTGCAAAAAGGGAATTCAGAATTTTTTTAAAATACTTCGTCACTTCGGGATCCATTCCAAATGCCATCTGATATTTTTTTGATGTTTGACAAGGTAAGCCAATTATAAAGAAGTGAAAATTATTTGGTCAGTAAGATATTTCTGAATTGAATTGAATCACCATTAAATACATTAAAATCAACCTTTGAAAGAATGCCATTCACTCTTCCTTCCTCGCTATGCTGCCAAAAATCCCAGTTGCGATCAATCCGCGGTGTAGTGTATTGATAATAATGAGCAGCCCACAAAGGATAAGCGTTGAACTCTTTGCCGAGATGTCTTGAATAAAAATCAACACCAGTATAAATGATCGGTTTTATACCGTAATGATTCTCTACAATATCCAACCACTCTTTTAATTCCTTTTTTAAAATAGTTGTGCTTACTCCATAGGTTTGTTCAATGTCAACCACAGGTGGAAGATCTCCTTTCTCAAGATCAACTTCGCTGATAAAATTTTCTGCTTGTGCTCTCCCATCTTTTGTTGCAAGAAAAAAATGATAGGCTCCGCGAATTATTCCAGCTTGCTTTGATTTTTTCCAGTTTCGTTTGAACTGCGGATCGGTATTCTCTATTCCTTCCGTTGCTTTTATAAAAGCAAAGCCCAACTGAATATTTTTTACCTTCATCTCCTTCACTGACTCCCATGAAATGATCTGTTGATATTTTGAAACATCAATACCATGAATTGAATAGTTCTCAGGAATTGCAATACCAAATGCGGGATAACGAACAAACCGGGATCTGCGACTTTGCCACCAATCGTATCCAACAACAACCATAACTACAATGACCAATGAGATAGCAGCAACAATCCACCATTTGCTTCCTTTCTTTTTTCGGCGGGACATGCTGTGTTCAATTTACTTTTTTAGGATGCGGCGTGTAGTTTTAAAATTGCCTGCATCAATACGGAGCAAATATACTCCGGCTGATAATTTTGAAACGTTAATTTGAATTTCTTCATCACGACCGGGAGTATCTATTTGTTGCTGAGAGACCAACTGGCCTGCAGCATTGAATATTCGCAGCGTCATTGTTTTTTCAACAGGATTCTTAATTGATAAAGTAACATAGGTTGTAGCTGTCGGAACCGGGTAAACTTTTATTTCATTAATAGAACCTGTCAAAGCGGGCTCTTTTGTTGAAATATTATTTCTTGATAATATCCAATAATCAGGATCGATAATTACTGTATCCGCAATAAATCCTACCTCTTCCCAAAAAGTTTCATTCGCTTTTGTATTATTAACGACAACTGTTTTTTCCTGTGCTCCTTTTTTGAATTTCAATGCTAATGGCATTTCAAAATAAGCAACTGATGGATGAGAAGTAGTTTGATCAACTGTAATTTTTGCCCAATTGTTTTTATTCTGTCTCCATTTAACAGTATAAGACGTGTGACCCTGACCTGTAAACCAATCATTAAAAAATTCAGTTAGATCTTTGCCACCAACCTGTTCAAGATTTCTTTTAAGATCAGCCGTTCTTGCAAAACCATAAGCTAGTTTGGGATCATTCATGTATTGCCTTACTCCGCGAAAAAATAATGTATCTCCCAGTGTCCAACGAAGCATGTGCAGCAAGAATGCTCCTTTATTATATGAAAGCCGGCTGCTGAATATGCGACCAACATTTGTTGTGTCATCCACCCAGACAGAGCCGCCTGGTAAACTCGTTATTGAATTACTTAAATTTTTCATTCGGTTTAAATGACCAGCAGGATCTGTTTTTTCGAAATAGAAATAAGAAAGATAGGTTGCGAAACCCTCATTCAGCCATATATCCTGCCAACTGCCACATGTAACTTTGTCACCAAACCACTGATGGGCTAATTCATGTGCCATTAAATTTTCATTGGGAGATGCGATAAAGCTATTTGTCTGATGTTCCATTCCACCGCCCCAGCTAAATTGTGTGTGAGCATACTTCTCATTAATAAATGGGTATGCACTGAAATATTGATGAAAGAGAGACAACTGTTGCAAAACCTTTGATGTATTCTGTTGAAATGAATTTTCATCTTCAGGATAACAGTAAGTGATCATGGGAAGATTAACTGTTCCTAATTGTACACTATGAGTCAAAACTTTAAAATTTGTAACAGCTAATGCAACAAGGTAAGAAGCGATAGGATAACGATGCTTGTAAAAAGCAGTTCGTGTCACTCCATTATCAGTTTCATTTACCAGCATACCATTTGATGAAGCCTTATATGAATTTGGACAGGAAATAATAATATCAATAGAATCAGCTTTATCATCCACACCATTCCGGCAAGGCCACCAATCTCTTGACCCATAGGGTTCAGACAAAGTCCATAACACAGGAACACCGCTATGAGTAGTTTGATTAAACGAACCAAATGCAGTATTTGGGGGGACACCTTTATAAAAGATCGTTACCGAATCTTTTTGTCCGCTATTGATCGTTGCCGGAAGATTTATTTGCAAAAGGTCAGTTGGTCTTGAAAATGAAATTTTAGTACCATGAAAATAAACACTGTCAACAGTAAGTTGTGATGCCAGGTCATAGGCGATAGTGTTTGATGAAGTGTTTGTAATGAAATGAGATGTTACTGAGCCTTTGATATAGCGAACAGCAGGATCAATATCCCAAACACAACGATAATATGTTACCTGGAAATTGGAAGATGCCTGCATACGGGCAGTGGAAACGCTTCTTTGAAACAAATTCCTTTCGCCTGCCGCAATTTCATCAACTGCCTTGCATAAGTTTTCGTTCTGCGCAAAAACTTTACCGCCAAATAATATGAGGACAAGGAACGCTTTTCTCATAGAATGGAAAGTTACAACAAACCCGTTTTTCAAAATGCCTATTAACTATTCTATAATTACTTTTTTCAGGTAAAATACTTTGGGATCGATAATAACCTGCAATTTGCTTGTAACTGTTGTGCCTTTTTTATCTGCCATGATGCGTTGGATGCCTGCATCTGTTTGAACATCTATTGGTATCTGCATATCAAGGTTCAGGAGTTTAACGACATATTCGTTGTCTTTTGTTTGCCTTATATGTACTTCCAGTTTGTTTGTTGTGTAAAGAAACAAGTTGAACAAAGGATCAAGACTTTTACCATAAGCGCTACTAAAAAGTTTTTCAACATCAGCAGTTACAACAGTATTGTCATAGGTGAATTGCGGATCGGTCGCCAGTTTTTTCAATGTTGGGAAGAATTTCTCATCACCCATTACATAACGAAGCGTATGCATAAAGAAAGCTCCTTTACCATAGATATCTCCATGATAGGCGCTGTCTGAATCGACTTGTTCGCCTCTTACAATTGGAAATCTGTTCGATGTACTTCTTGCTGTTTGCTGCATTCTTTTTAAATATTCGTCCTCACCCGCCAATTCTCTTGTTGCCATTGCATCACCAAAAACACAAATGCCCTCTTGTATCCACATATGAGCCCAATCACGGTTTGTTACTTTGTTTGCCCACCACTCATGTCCAAACTCATGATGAAGCAACCAATCAAAATCTTTATCGCCTAATTTTTCATACCGATATTTATTTCCATAGGCTATATTGGTTTGATGCTCCATTCCAAGATGTGGAGTTTCAGAAGCACGGATCGCTTCTTTGGCCCAGGGATATTCGCCAAAATACTTTTCAAGTATTCTGCATGATTGTTCATAGAGATCAAGGAATTTTTCGGCTTTGTCAAAATTTTCTTCCAGCACATAATATTCCATTGGCACTTTGTTACCATCAACTGTTGTATACCTTCTTTTTGCAACCTTATAATTGCCGGCATTAAAAAGAATACAATAGTTACTGATCGTATAGTTTGTTTTCCAATGAAAAGTTGACTTATTTTTTTTGGTTGTTACTTTTTGAAGCATTCCCGGTGCATTTACAACCAACCCTTTTGGAACAGTAATGATCATATCAGCCCCCTCATTTGGTTCATCACTCGGATGATCTTTACATGGAAAATAAATTTTAGCTCCTTCACCCTGGCAGGTGATAGAGATCCATGGATTGCCTTTTGAGTCTTTTTCCCATTGAAAACCGCCCGTCCATGGTGGTCTGGTTGCTATAGCTGGCTTGCCGCCATAAGCAACTTTCACTTTTACTTTCCCTGCCGGCAATTCTTGCGACAACGGAATTTTTATATAATCATCATTTGTATGAGTAAAGATTTGAGTTTTTCCATTTACCCAAAGCTGGCTGATAGTAAGTCCATGCCAGAAGTCAAATAATAAATTATTGGTGGGCTTTGATAAATTAAAATCTATTTCT
>Ga0209797_10000120_pt1 | contig 35067 bp, 29 predicted proteins | sample DOMMetBare3Fresh_2_FD_187472 | JGI IMG/M metagenome (GOLD analysis project Ga0209797, IMG submission 187472) | Wetland sediment microbial communities from St. Louis River estuary, USA, under dissolved organic matter induced mercury methylation -... | ecosystem: Environmental > Aquatic >... | reverse complement strand
CGTGCCCGGGCGCGCCTTCGGGTGAGGCGTGGCCACGCCCGTGGGTCCCGCGGCCATCCCGAAGAGCTACTGCAGCCTGGACGCGGGCGAGCCCGCCGGCTGGAGGGTCGCGGCGGGCTACGGCTGGCTCGCCTCCTCGCTCGACTTCGGCGGCGGGCCACGGGTCGACTTCTCCGAGCGGATGGTCCTCGCCTCGGCCTCGCGCCAGCTCTCGGGCGGCTTCACGGTCCAGGTCGGCGCCGGCGCGGTCCTGGGCGGCTCCTTCGACGCTCCCGGCGCGCCGGCGGAGGTCCGGCCCGGTCCGGTCGTCCAGGTCCAGGCCTCCTGGCTCGCCCTCGAGGGGCGGGGCGCGGCGCCGTTCCTCGCCCTCACCGGAGGCCTCTCGGGCTCGTGGACGCGCACCCGAGGGCCGTCCGGCGAAGCGGCGCTCACCGCGCTCGACCTCTCCCTCTCGGCGAGCGCGGGCAAGGCCATCGCAGGGCTCTTCGCTCCGTACCTCGGCGTCAAGGTCTTCGGCGGGCCGGTGCTCTGGACCTGGGCCGGCCGCGGCACCACCGGCACCGACGTCCACCACTACCAGGTGGCGATCGGCCTGGCGGCGGCGCTGCCGGGAGGCCTGGACCTCGTCGTGGAGGGGTCTCCGCTCGGCGAGCGCAGCGTCACCGCCGCGGCGGGCTGGGCGTTCTGAACGAGCGGTGGCCTCGCCCTGGCTTCAGGAGAGGACCCGCAACCCCGGCCTCCCCAAGGCGGGGCGCGCCCTGGCGCGTGGGAGGGCGCGGGAGGCGCGCCGCAGGTCGCGCTCCACCACCTTGCCGGCGAGGTCGTAGTCCCCGGCCTCGGTCACCTCCACGGTGACGATCTCGCCGGGGTAGGCCACTCCCTCGCTCACGTAGGTGAGCCCGTCGATGTCCGGCGCCTGCTGGCTGTTGCGTCCGGCGAGGAGGTGCTCGGTCTCCTCCGAGGCGCCCTCCACCAGCACCTCGAGGCGGCGGCCGACGAGCGCGCGCTGGTGCGCGCGGGAGATGGCCTGCTGGGCCGCCATCACCGTCTGGTAGCGGGCCTTCTTCACGGCCTCGGGGACCTGGCCCGACATCCCGGCGGCCGGGGTGCCCTCCTCCGCCGAGTAGGTGAAGACGCCCAGCCGCTCGAAGCGCTGCTCCTCGACGAAGCGGAGCAGGCCCTGGAAGTCCTCCTCGGTCTCGCCGGGGAGGCCCACGATGAGCGCGGTGCGGATGGCGATGCCGGGGACGCGCTCGCGGATGCGGGCCAGCAGCCCGCGCAGGAAGCGCGCGTCGCGGCCGCGCTTCATCGAGCGGAGCAGCCGGTCGGAGCTGTGCTGGAGCGGCATGTCCAGGTACTTCACGATCCGATCCTCGCGCGCGATGACGTCGACGAGCGCGTCGGGGAAGTCGCGGGGATAGGCGTAGTGGAGCCGGATCCAGCGGACGCCGTCCACGCGGCACAGCTCCGTCAGGAGGTGGTGGAGGCGGACCTTGCCCGGGAGGTCCTGGCCGTAGGCGGTGAGATCCTGGGCGACGAGCGACAGCTCCACCGTCCCCCGGGCGGCGAGGTCCTCTGCCTCGGCGAGGACGTCGTCCACCGGGCGCGACCGCTGCGGGCCGCGCAGCTGGGGGATGATGCAGAAGGCGCAGGCGTTGTCGCAGCCCTCGGCGATCTTCAAGTAAGCCGTGTGGGAGGGCAGCGAGTTCACCCGCGGCGTCGAGGCGGCGTGGACGAAGTCCGGGTCGGGGACGACGATGCGCCGCGCCTGGGCGTCCGAGACGATGCGGGCGATGTCCTGGTAGGCCCCGGTGCCGACGAAGTGGTCCACCTCCGGCAGCTCCCGCGAGAGCTCGGCGTGGTAGCGCTGGGTGAGGCAGCCGGCGACGACCAGCTTCTTGCAGCGCCCGCTCCGCTTCATCTCCGCGAGCTCCACGATGGCCTCGACCGACTCCTCCTTGGCGCTCTCGATGAAGCCGCAGGTGTTCACCACGATGACGTCGGCCCTGGCCGGATCCTGGACGAGCCGGTAGCCGGCCTCGACGAGGGTGCCGAGCATGACCTCGCTGTCCACCCGGTTCTTCGGGCAGCCGAGGGTGTGCAGGTAGACGGGCGTCGCCACGGGGCGTCGATCTAACAGGCCAGGGGGCGGCGGCGCAACGCGGGCGCGCCTCCCCGGCCGGGAGCCTAGCGCTCGAACAGCTCGCGGGCGACGGCCGGGCTCACCCGCTCCGCCATCTCCCGCGTGATGGCGTTCGCCCGGGCGATCTCCCCGTAGAGCCGGCCGCTCGGCTTGACCGTGCGACGCTGCGTCGCGAAGTCCACCTGGACGAGGCCGAAGCGGGCGCCGTACCCTTGCGCCCACTCGAAGTTGTCGAGCAGCGACCAGTGGAAGTACCCGAGCACCTCGGCCCCTTCGCGGATGGCCCGGTGCAGCGCCCCGAGCGCGCGCAGGAGAAAGGCGGGCCGATCCCGCTCCTCGTTCTCGAGCAGGCCGTTCTCGGTGACGACGAGGGGCTTGTGGAAGGCGCGGAGCCGCATGGCCCAGTCGTACAGGCCTTCGGGCCGGAACTCCCCCATGAAGGGAGGCGCCCCGTCGGGAAGCCGCTGCCGCTCGCGGGCGAACAGGCTCCCGGGCTGGAAGAGCGAGAAGCCGAGCGGGTAGGTGAAGTAGTGCTGGAAGGCGACGAAGTCGTGGGCGTCCACCGCCTCGGCCACCGGCTCGTAGAGGCCGAGCGGGGGGCGGAGGAAGCCGTCGATGGTGGCCTCGAGCCAGGCCATGTTCCCGAGCCAGTCGCGGGCCCTGGCGACGGCGCGGTCGAGGCGCGCCTTCTCGTCGAACGGCTCGTAAGAGGCGAGGTGCGACCCCGCGCTCACCCAGCACTCCGGGTCCTTGCGGTGGATGAGGTGGTAGGCGCCGGCGTGGGCTCGCACCAGGTTGCGGGCCACCTTGAGGCCGTCGCGAAGGCTCTTCTTGCCGGGCGGCCAGACGCCCTGGAGCCAGCCGAGCGCCACGTAGACCGTGGGCTCGTTCAGGGTGAGCCACCAGTGGACCAGCGGATGGAGGTCCCCGACCACCTTGTCCACGAACCCGAGGAAGCGCTCGACGCCCCAGGCGGTCTCGAAACCGCCCTTGGCCGCGACCCACGCGGGGAGCGTGAAGTGGTGGAGGCACACCATGGGCTCGAGCCCGAGCGCCCGGAGCCGGAGCAGCATGCTGCGGTAGCGGGCCACGGCCTCCTCGTCGAAGCGGTCCTCCTCCGGCTCGACGCGGCTCCACTCGACCGAGAGGCGCAGCGCGTTCGTCCCGAGGTCTTTCGCGAGGGCGAAGTCCTCCTCGGCCCGGTTCCACCAGTCGCAGGCGACCCGCGAGGTGTCCCCGCCGCGCACGTGACCCGGCACCTGCTCCCAGTCCCACCAGTCGTTCCGGACGTTCCCGCCTTCGAACTGGTGGGCCGAGGTGGCGGTGCCCCACAGGAACCCGTCCGGGAAGCGGAGCGCGTCGGTCACGGGGACCCCCTCCCTTCAGTCCTGGAAGTTCTGGAACAGGATGGGGATGCCGAGGCCGGCGCCGCGGATCTTCTGCATGCAGGCCTGCAGGTCGTCCCTCTTCTTGCCGGAGACGCGGACCTTCTCGCCCTGGATCGACGCCTGGACCTTGAGGCCGGCTTCCTTCAGGAGCGCGACGATCCTCTTCGCGTCTTCCTGCGCCAGGCCCTTCTTCAGCTTCACCAGCTGCCGCACGTGGCCGCCGGCGGCGGGCTCGATCTTCTGCGGGTCGAGCCCCTCGAGCGGCACCCCGCGCTTGGCGAGCTTCTCGACCAGCACCTGGTAGGCCGCCTGGGCGCGCCCCTCGGTGTTGGCCTTGACGAGGATGGCGCCGTCCCCCTGCCGTTCCAGATCGGTCGCGGTTCCCTTGAAATCGAAGCGCTGCGAGAGCTCCTTGCGCGCCTGGTTGAAGGCGTTCTCCACCTCCATCATGTTCAGCTCGGAGACGAGGTCGAAGCTGGGCATCAGGTCCTCCCTTTCCGGCTAGAGCTCGAGGACGACCGGCAGGACCGAGGGCCGCCGCGCCCCCTCCCGGCGGAACCAGCGGCGGACGGCGAGGCGCAGGGCCTCCTGCACCTCCCCCACGTCGGCCCTGGCCTGCGGCGAGAGGTCGGCGAGAGCGCGAAGCGCCTCCTGGGCGATCTCCGCCTCGCGCCCCTCGATGCCGGCCGCTCCCTTTCCCACGATCTCGGGCCCTCGCACCACCGCGCCCGTCGCCTTGTCCACGGCCAGCACCACGATGCACAGGCCCGACTCGGCGAGGAGCTTCCGATCCTTTACCACGAGCGCGTCCACGCCGCCGAAGTCGGCCGCATCCCGGTCGGCGTAGACGCGCCCCACCGGGAGCGGCTCGCCCGAACGCCGCACGCCCGCCTCGGAGACCTCCAGCACCTCCCCGTCCACGAGGACGTGGCGCCCGGCGTCGGAGACCCCCTCGGCCGCGGCGTGGGCGGCGTGGCGGGCGAGGTGCCGGAACTCGCCGTGGATGGGGACGAAGTGCTCCGGACGCGAGAGCGCGATGAGCCGGCGCTGCTCCGCCTCCTGGGCGTGCCCCGAGGCGTGGAGCGCCCGCAGGTCCTCGTAGGCCACCGTGGCCCCGAGCCGGCACAGGGCGTTCACCGCCTGGCCGATGGCCACCTCGTTCCCGGGGATGAGGCGGGAGGAGAGGATGACGAGGTCGCCCCGCTCCACCGCGAGGTCGGGATGCTCGCCGCGCGCCAGCCGGGCGAGGGCGCTGCGCGGCTCGCCCTGCGTTCCGGTGGTGAGGACGGCGAGCTCCCGCGGCGGCAGGCCGCGCGCCTCGGCAAGCGGAACGAGCTGCCAGGGGGCGAGGCGCAGGTAGCCGAGGTCCAGCGCCAGCCGGACGTTCTCCTCCATGGAACGGCCGAGCAGGGCGAGCCGCCGCCCCTCGGCCCGGGCGGCGTCTGCCACGAGCTGGATGCGGTGGACGTTGGAGGCGAAGCAGGCGACGAAGATCCGCCCGCGGGCCTCGGCGAAGGCGCGCGCCAGCGCCTCGCCGACCGCCGACTCGGAGAGCGAGCTGCCGGGCCGCTCGGAGTTGGTCGAGTCGGAGAGGAGGAGCCGCAGGCCCCGCCTGCCCAGCGCCTCGATGCGGGCCAGGTCCATCATTCGCCCGTCCACGGGCCGCTCGTCGATCTTGAAGTCGCCGGAGTGCAGCAGCGTCCCCTGCGGCGTCGAGATGGCGAGGGCGCAGCTGTCGGGGATGGAGTGGGTGACGGCGACGAACTCCGCGGCGAAGGGGCCGGCCTGGCGCACGTCGCCCGGGGCCGCCTCGCGCAGGTCCGCCGCGAGCCCCGCCTCGGCGAGCCGCTGGCGGACGAGCGCCAGCGCGAAGCGCGGCCCGTGGACCGGGACCGGGACGTCCCGGAGCAGGAAGGGCAGCGCGCCGACGTGGTCCTCGTGGCCGTGGGTGACGTAGATCCCGTCGACGCGGTCGCGGCGCTCCCGGAGCCAGGAGAGGTCGGGGGCGATGAGGTCCACGCCGAAGGGCTCGTTCGGGAAGAGGATGCCGCAGTCCACGACCGCGATGCGGCCGTCGCACTCCAGGACCATGCAGTTCATGCCGACCTCGCCGAGGCCTCCCAGGGCGGCGATGCGGACGGGCGGCGCCATTCCCCGCGAATATAGCGAGCGATCGTGATCCGTGAATAGGAGTCGGGGAGGGGCCCCGCGCAGCCCTCGTTCGAACAGAACCCATCGGCTATGGTTCGCCCGGTGGATCCCATCCTCGATCCCCTGAACCCGGCCCAGCGCGAGGCCGTGCTGCACGGCGACGGGCCGCTGCTCGTCCTCGCCGGCGCGGGGAGCGGGAAGACGCGCGTCATCGTCCACCGGATCGCCCACCTGGTGCGGGACCTCGGCGTCATGCCCTGGCACGTCCTGGCGGTGACCTTCACCAACAAGGCGGCGGGCGAGATGCGGGAGCGGCTCGAGGCCATCCTCGGCGCCCTGGCCCGCGAGCTGTGGGTGCAGACCTTCCACGCCTTCGGGGCGCGCTTCCTGCGGCGCGAGGCGGCGCGGGCCGGGCTCCCGCCCGCCTTCTCCATCTACGACGACGCCGATCAGATGGCGCTCATGAAGCGCCTCTTCTCCGAGATGAAGCTGGAGGACGACGTTCTGCGGCCCCGCGACGCCCTCTCCCGGATCGATCGCTGGAAGAACCACGCGCTGCGTCCGGACGCGGTCCAGCCCGGCGAGCACGACGTCGAGGGCCAGCTCGCCCTCGAGCTCTGGCGTCGGTACGAGAAGGCGCTCCGGCGCGCCGGGGCCGTGGACTTCGGGGACCTCCTCACGCGGCCGCTCCAGCTCCTCGAGTCGGACGAGGAGCTGCGCCGGCGCTGGTCCTCCCGCTTCCGCCACGTCCTCGTGGACGAGTTCCAGGACACGAACCCGGCCCAGTACCGGCTGGTGAAGCTCCTCGCCGGGGAGAGGAGGAACGTGTGCGTGGTGGGCGACGACGACCAGGCCATCTACCGCTGGCGCGGCGCCGACGTCTCGAACATCCTCGGCTTCGACGCGGACTTCCCCGGAACGCGCGTCGTGAAGCTGGAGCAGAACTACCGCTCCACCGGCAACATCCTCGACGCCGCGCACGCCGTCATCTCGCGCGCCCAGAGGCGGCGGGAGAAGCGGCTCTGGACCGAGCGGGATCGGGGCGCCCCCCTCGCGCTCGCCGTGGCCCAGGACGAGCACGAGGAGGCGCAGCGGATCGCCTGGGCGGTCTCCGAGGAGCGCCGGCGCGGCACGCTCGGCGACGAGATCGCCGTCCTCTACCGGGTGAACGCGCAGTCGCGCCCCATCGAGGCGGCGCTGCGCGCGGCGCGCATCCCCTACGTCATCGTTCGCGGCACGAGCTTCTACGAGCGGGCCGAGGTGAAGGACGCCGCCGCCTACCTGCGCCTCGCCCTGAACCCCGGGTCCGACCTCGACCTCTCGCGCGTCGTGAACCGGCCGCCGCGCGGCATCGGCGAGAGGACGGTGGAGCGGCTGCGGGCCTTCGCCGCGGAGCGGGGGCTCTCGCTCTTCGAGGCGCTGGGCCGGCGCGACGAGGTCCCGGACTTGAAGGCCCAGGCCAGGAAGGCCCTCGGCGCCTTCCACGCCGTCGTGGCGGACCTCCACGCGCGGGTCGGCGGGCTCGACGCCGGCGCGGCGGTGCAGGAGGCCGTCACGCGGAGCGAGCTCATCCTACGGCTCCGGGCCGAGGGCACCGACGAGGCGGTGGAGAAGGCCGAGAACCTGCTCGAGCTCGTGGCCGCGGCCCGGGAGTTCGACGAGGCGCGCGCCGGGGAGCCGCCGCCGCGCGATCCGGAGGAGGCGCGCCCGCCGCCGCTCGCCCGCTTCCTCGAGCAGATCGCGCTCCTCGGCGAGGCCGACGCGCCCACGCCCGAGGGGCGGGTGGCGCTCATGACGCTGCACGCCGCCAAGGGGCTCGAGTTCGAGGCGGTGATCATCGCCGGGATGGAGCAGGGGACCCTGCCGCACGATCCGCCGTGGGCGCAGGACGAGTCGCCCGCCGAGCGCGCCGCCCGCTTCGACGAGGAGCGGCGGCTCTGCTACGTCGGCATGACCCGGGCGAAGAGCCGGCTCACGCTGTCCTTGGCGCGCCGGCGCATGGGATTCGGCGAGGCCGGGCCGCAGTTCCGCGACACCGAACCCTCCCGGTTCCTCGCCGAGATCCCGGTGGAGCTGTTCGGCGAGGAGGTGGCGCGCCAGGCCCGGGCCCGGAGCGCACCGGCCCCGGCGCCGCCGCGCATCCGGCGCCACCCGGGCTCGCTGCCGGGCGAGCCGGTCATCGAGCTCGACTCCGACGACGGCTTCGGGCCGCCGGGCAGGCGCCCCGGCCGCGCCGGCGGGCCTTCGGTGGACTACTCCTACGACCAGCGCCCGGAGGCGGCGCGCCCCTTCGCCGGCGGGGAGCGGGTCCTCCACGCCAGCCTGGGCGAGGGGGTGGTCCGCGGCTGCGACGGGGCCGGGCCCGACGCCAAGGTCACGGTGGCCTTCCATTCGGCCGGCGAGAAGCGGGTGCTGGCGCGCTTCCTGCGGCGGGCCTGAGGGCGCCCCCTCGCCCCGCTACCTCGCGCCGATCTGGAGGGCGTACAGCCGCGCGTCGCCGCCGGTGATGAAGATCGCGTCGCCGGCCACGGTGGGGTCCGACTCGATCTTGCGGTCGGTCTTGCGCGACCAGACCACCTTCCCGGTGTCCTTCTCGACGAGCCGGATGGTGCCGTCCCCCGCTCCGCCGCACTGGACGAGGTGGCGGCCGTGCAGGGCCGGGGAGGAGATGAAGGGGCCGTCGCCCGCGAGCTTCCACCGGAGGGCGCCGGAGCTCTCGTCGAGCGCGTAGAGGTTCTTGTCCACCGAGCCCACGAAGACCGCGCCGCCGTCCACGCGCGGCGAGGCCAGCACCGGCTCCCCGGTCTGGAAGACCCAGCGCACCTGCGTTCCGTCGTCGCGCAGCGCGTACACGTTGTGGTCCGACGACCCGAAGAAGAGGACGCCGTTCGACCAGGCCGGGCTGGAGGTCACGCCCACGCCCGCGCCCTCGGTCCCCTTGCCGGTACGGAAGCGCCAGCGCATCTGCCCGGTCTGGGCGTCGATGGCGTAGAGGTGGCCGTCGAGGTTCCCGACGTACGCCACCCCGTTCACCACGAGCGGCTTCGAGTAGCTGAACTCGCCGGTGACGACGACGTGCTCCTGCTCGCCGGGCGCCGCTGCGGGCTTGCCCTTCTGCGCGGGCGGCAGCGGCCTCGGCTGCGGGAAGACCCAGCGCGCCTTTCCCGTCTTGGCGTCGAGGGCGTAGAGATGCCGGTCGTAGCTGCCGACGAGGACGAGGCCGTTCCAGTAGGTCGGGTCGCCCTTGACGCGGTCCTGCGTGCGGTACACCCAGACCTCGTCGCCCCGGTCGGCGGTCAGGGCGTAGACGTTCTGGTTCGTCGCGCCGAAGAAGACGAGGTTCTGGCCGTCCCAGGCGGGCGCGCTGAACACCTGGCGAAGGTTCCGGTTGAAGTTCCACTTGCGGGTCCCGTCCTTGGCGTAGCCGTAGACGCCGCCCTCGTCGCTCCCGAAGACGATCATGTCCCGCGTGACGAGCGGATTGGAGTAGGAGGGCGACTCCAGGGCCTGGACGAACAGCTGCTCCACCGGCCTGCTGCAGGAAAGGAGCGCGCCCGCGAACGACACGATGGCGACCGATCGGCGCATCGCAGAGCCCCCCTCCGAGCGGCCAGGCGGGCGCCCGGCCGACTCGCGAGTGTGGCTCCCCCGCGGAAGAGGTGTCAAACGGAGCGCGCCACGGGCCGCGCCCCGCGCGGGGCGGGCGGCTACAGCGGACGCAGGCTGAAGAGCAGCTGGACGAGGTAGGAGAGGAACGAGAGCGCCAGGGCGATGAGCAGCGCCCGCAGGACGCCCACCTGGTAGGAGAAGGTGACGACCAAGAGCCACACGAGCACGTAGAGGAGCCACGGCAGGACGAGGAACCAGGCGAACCGGGCCAGCGTCACGTACCAGGCGAGCGAGAGGAGGAAGGAGACCAGCGCGGCGCGGCCGAAGGTGTTGGCGGGGTTCCGGGGGCTGACCCACCCGACCGCGAGCATGAGCACGAGCGCGGAGACCGCGAGGCGGACGAGGAAGGCGCCGACGTGAGCGAGCATGGCGGGAGCATAGCGCGAGCCTCCCGCCTCGAGACCGCCTATCATGGGGGGATGGCCGGCCCCTCGCGAAAGAGCCCAGCGGTGACCGAGGAGCTGCTCCGGGCGCTGCCCAAGACCGACCTGCACTGCCACCTCGACGGGTCGCTGCGGCTCGAGACGATCCTCGAGCTCGCCGAGCGGGACGGCGTGCGGCTCGCCGCCTCGACGCCGGAGGGGCTCGCCCGCGCCATCCACATGGGCGAGCGCTGCGACTCGCTGGAGCGCTACCTCGAGGCCTTCGACGTCACCCTGGCCGTCCTCCAGACCGAGGACGCGCTCCGGCGAGCCGCCCACGAGCTGGCCCTCGACGCCGCGAGCGAGAACGTGCGCTATCTCGAGGTGCGCTACTCGCCGGTGCTCCACACCCGGCGCGGCCTCAAGCCCACCGCCACCGTCGACGCGGTGCTCGACGGGCTCCTCGCCGCGCAGCGCGAGGCCGGCATCCGCTCCAACGTCATCGTCTGCGGCATCCGCCAGATCGACCCGGTGACCTCGCTCCGGCTCGCGGAGCTCGCGGTCGCCTACAAGAACAAGGGAGTCGTGGGCTACGACCTCGCCGGGCTCGAGGAGGGCCACCCGTCGAAGCGGCACCAGGCCGCCTTCCAGCTCATCCTCGACAACAACGTCAACGTCACCATCCACGCCGGGGAGGCGTACGGCCCCGAGTCCATCGCCCAGGCGGTCCACCAGTGCGGGGCCCACCGCATCGGCCACGGAGTGCGCCTCCGGGAGAACGGGGACCTCCTCAACTACCTGAACGATCACCGCATCCCGCTCGAGATGTGCCCCTCGTCCAACGTGCAGACCGGGTCGGTGACCGACCTCAGGAACCACCCGCTCCGCTTCTACTTCGACTTCGGCCTCCGGGTGACGGTCAACACCGACAACCGGCTCGTCACCCACACGACGGTCGCGAACGAGCTCCTCCTCGCGCACCGGGAGATGGGCTTCACGCTCGACGACATCGCCACGGTGATCGTCCAGGGCTTCAAGAGCGCCTTCCTCCCATTCCGCGAGAAGCAGCACCTCCTCGAGACGGTGAACCGCGAGATCGCCGAGGTGATCGCCCGCTTCGCCCCGAAGGATGCCGCATGACCGCCCTCGCCCGCTTCCGCTCCCCGGTGGGCACGCTCCTCGTGGAGGCGAGCGACGAGGGAGTTTGCGGCATCCGCTTCGGCGGCGGAGAACGCTCCCGCCCGCCCATCTCGGCGATGACCCGCCACCACCTCGAGGCGGCGCTCGCCGCGCTCGCCGCCTACTTCGCCGGGAAGGAGCCGCGGCTCCCGCCGCTCGACCTCCGGGGCACGCCCTTCCAGGAGCGGGTGTGGCGCGAGCTCGTCGCCATCCCCTACGGCGAGGTCCGGACCTACGGGGAGGTCGCGGCGCGCCTCGGCCGGCCCGGGGCGGGCCGCGCGGTGGGCGGCGCGAACCACGCGAATCCGGTCTCCATCCTCGTCCCCTGCCACCGGGTGGTCGCCTCGGGCGGCAGGCTCGGCGGCTACGGCGGCGGGCTCGACGTCAAGGCCTGGCTCCTGGCGCACGAGACCGCCCACGCGCCCGCGCTCCGGCGCGGTGGATGAGAGCCCCCGCGCCGCCGGGCGAGGCGCGGCCGCGGCGGCTCTAAGGCCGTTCCGCCACGACGAGCATGTTGTCGCCGAGGTTCACCGGCACCGGCCAGGCGGAGGGGACGAGGCGCCGCAGCAGGCCGGCGAGGGGGGCGAGGGTCGGGAAGCTGGCGGCGACCTTCCGCAGGAAGTAGTCGGCCGAGACGGTGTGCGTGTAGGTCCGCCGGCCCACGACGCGGAAGCCCACGTCCTCGAGCAGCGCCGGGAGGTTGGCGCGGTCGAAGTAGAAGAGGTGCATGTCCATGAGCCAGGGCCATCGGGAGCCGAGGAGGCGCGCGACGAGGCTCCCCGTGTCGATGGTGGAAAGGAAGAGGCGGCCGCCGGGCCCCAGCAGGCGGAGCGCCGCCTCGAGCTCGCGGCGAGGGTCGGCGCAGTGCTCGATGACGTCCCACAGGGTGATGACGTCGTAGGCGGCCCCGTGCCGGGCCCGCTCGGAAAGGGTCTCGGCGTGCACCACGAAGCCCCGCTCCCGCGCGTGCCCGCCCGCCCAGCGGGAGAGCTCGAGCCCCTCGGCCTCGAAGCCCGCCTCGCGCGCCACCTCGAGGAAGTAGCCGCAGTAGGCGCCTGCGTCGAGGAGCCGCCGCCCCCGGCCGGGCCCGAGCAGCCGGACGGCGCGCCGGAAGGTGAGGATGCGGTTCTCCCGCTCGGCCATGTAGAGCGGGTCCACGACCTCCTCGTAGGCCCGCAGGATCTCGCGCTCGGGCCGCCTGGGCCACTGGAAGAGGAGCCCGCACTCCAGGCACGCCCAGATGGGAGGATGGCGCCGGTGGGCGAAGCTGGTGCAGTGGTAGGCGGCCGCGTCCGGCCCGCTCCCCGCGCCGCGCGCCGGGTGGCGCAGGGCAACGCGCTCGCCGCCGCAGAGGTAGCAGGAGGCCGGAACGGGGGCGAGGGAGGGCACCCCGGGGCGGCCCTGGGCGGAGGCGGGCATCACGGCGGCGACCTGAATAGCACCCGTCCCGGGGAAAGGCCAGACACTGCCTTGCCGGCCTCGGCCGCGATGCATAGAGTCCCGATCGACGGCAACGGGGGGTCCAGGCATGGCGAAATACCTGGCGATGATCCTCGCGGGCGGCGAGGGAAGGCGGCTCGACCCGCTGACGCGCGAGCGGGCCAAGCCCGCCGTCCCGTTCGGCGGCCGCTACCGCATCATCGACTTCGTCCTCTCGAACTTCGCCAACTCCGGCATGCTGAAGATGAAGGTGCTGGTGCAGTACAAGTCCGACTCGCTCAACACCCACGTGCAGCGGGCCTGGCGCCTCACCGCCCTCCTCAACGAGTACGTCGAGATCGTCCCGGCGCAGATGCGCGTCGGCCCCAAGTGGTTCGAGGGCTCGGCGGACGCGATCTACCAGAACCTGAACCTCATCACCGACGAGGAGCCGGACTACACCTTCGTCTTCGGCGCCGACCACATCTACCGCATGGACATGCGGCAGATGCTCGCCTTCCACCAGGAGAAGAAGGCGGACCTGACGGTCGCCGCCATTCCCGTCCCGGTCGCGGAGGCGTCCGAGTTCGGCATCATCGAGGCCGACGCCGGCGGCCGGATGATCGGCTTCGTGGAGAAGCCCAAGACGGCGCCCAAGACCATGCCGGGCGACTCCACCCGCTGCCTCGCCTCCATGGGCAACTACCTCTTCACCACCGATGCGCTGGTGCAGGAGATCGTCCACGACGCCGGCGACCCGACGAGCGCGCACGACTTCGGCAAGTCCATCGTCTCGTCGATGTACTCGCGCAAGCGGGTCTTCGTCTACGATTTCGCCAGGAACGAGGTGCCCGGCCAGAGCGAGAAGGAGCGCGGGTACTGGCGGGACGTGGGAAGCCTCGACGCCTACTTCCAGTGCAACATGGACCTCGTGGCGGTGGACCCCATCTTCTCGCTCTACAACTCCGAGTGGCCCATCTACACCATCCAGCACAACCACCCGCCCGTGAAGTTCGTCTTCGCCAACGAGAAGGAGAACCGGGTGGGAAAGGCCACCGACTCGCTCGTGTCCGAGGGGTGCATCATCTCCGGCGGCAGCGTGAACCGCTCCATCCTCTCGCCGCGCGTCCGCATCAACAGCTACAGCCTGGTCGAGGACTCGATCCTCTTCGAGGACGTCAACGTGGGCAGGCACTGCAAGGTGCGCCGCTGCATCATCGACAAGCACGTGGACGTGCCGCCGGGGACCACCATCGGCTACGACGCCGAGGAGGACAAGCGGCGCTTCCAGGTGACCGAGAGCGGCATCGTGATCATCCCCAAGGGCATGCGCATCGAGCCCCGGCCGCGCTGACGCGGCGCGTCCCGGAGGCCGAGGGCCGTCAGCCCCGCTCGCCGGCGGCGCGCTCGACGAGCCGCTCCGCCTTGTTGAAGCAGATCTGCAGGTCCGCCGGCTTCTCGATGACGTCCGAGGCGCCGAGCTCCAGCATCACCGCCCGCACGTTCTGGTCGCCGCCGAGCGCGCTCACCACCAGGATGGGGATGCCGGCGGTCTTGGGGTTCTGCTTGAGCTGGCGGCACACGTCGCGGCCGTCGAGCTTGGGCATGGCCACGTCGAGGATGACGATGTCCGGCATCTCGGCGGCGGTGGTGACGAGCGCCTCGGCGCCGTCCCGCGCCAGGAGCACCTCGTGGCCCCGCCGCTCGGCGAAGGCCCGGTAGAGGTTCGCCACCTCCTCGTCGTCCTCGGCCACGAGGATGCGCAGCCTGCGCGAAGCCGGCATGGCCGTGAAGATAGCGCCGCCCCGGGACGGCGGAAAGCCCCACCGGAATCCCGCGACCGCGAGGCCCGAAAACCCTAGGGATTCGACCAGACCGCCCACTTCACCATCAAGGTGTCGGTGGTCGGCCCGGGGCCGAGCGCCCGGGGCCACAGGTCCGCGGAAGGCGATCCCGGAGGGGCCCACGGCAATTCCTGCTGAGAGCGGGCGTAGACGAGGTACAGCGTCGAGCCCAGCCGGTACTCCCAGCGCAACACGAAGTTGAGGTTGAGGGCGCTGTGGTGGAAGCTCGGGTCGGGGGAGGGGGCGGAGTCCGGCTGGAGGTCGTTCGGGCCGATGGGCGCCGTGCCCGCCGTGCTCGCCCGCCAGTAACGGTCGAAGTGGCCGGAGTCCGTGTAGAGCTGGGCGTAGAGCTGGAGGGTGAGGCGCGGGGTCAGCACCACCAGCTGCCGGAGCACCATCGAGAACACCGGGGAGACGAGGTCGCCGAAGACGAAGGGGCTCGGAACCGGGCTCACGCCCGGGACGTACGGGGGCGGGGGGACGATGTACCTGCCGGGATAGGTGCTGCGCTCGAGGTGCAGGCCGAGGCGGGTCTCGACGTGCGGGTGGGGGCGGAGGACGAGGTTCGACACCAGCGCCGCGTATCCGCTGGCCTCGAGAGGACCGCGGGCGAGGTAGCGGCCGAAGGTGACCATGGCATCGAACGCGAAGGCCCGGCTCTGATCGGTCGAGACCGAGCAGTCGGCGAAGAAATAGGGCGGCTTCTGGTAGGGGACACCGCTGTACGCGATCTCGCGCACGTCGTAGCGGGGATCCTTGAATCCCGCCTCGCACCCGAGCTCGGTGAAGTCCCGCAGCCGGACGTCGCCCGCCACCCAGACCGTGTTGCCGCGAGAGATGGCCCGGCCGTCGGCGGTGGCGGCGAGCCGGGCGTGCAGCTCGACCTCCCAGTTGAGGAACGGGCCGCCGCCGGCAGGCCGCACGTAGCGGAGCACCGGCGCCAGGACCTGGAGGTTCTGGCTCATGAGGTATCCCGAGGCGTTGAGGTCGAGCCGGGGAGACTCGTACTCGTAGACGAGGTCGAACCGCCAGGGCTCACCGCCCTGCCGCTTGAGCGCGCCGTAGAAGCCGGCACCCAGGTCGCCGCGGCGGAGCACGGTTGCGTCCTTGAGCAAGCGCGCGGGCGGCCCGCCGACGACCTGCGACCCGTCCACCTGGCCGTAGAAGACCCACTCGCTGTCCGGCGTGCGCAGGTTCCAGTCGAGGGCGGCGGCATGCCCGCCCGAGGCGAGGCACCGGCCCGGCGGCGCCGCCAGCGCGGCCTCGTCGGCGGAGCAGGCCCGCGTCATGGGGATGGCCGAGGTGACCGTGGCGCCGAGGGTGGCCGTGCCGCTGGCGTGCCAGCGGGCCACGCCGGCGAAGTAGTTCTCCGGGGCCGGCGCCTGGGGCGGGTAGGCGTCGGTGGGCGCGAGGTGGAGCGGCTGCTCCCAGTCGAGGCGCAGGCGCCGATCGGGGTTGGCCTCGCTCGACCCGGCGGGCTGGCCCGCGCCGGAGACCACCGCGTCGAGGAGCCCGATCTGGAGCGGCTCGGAAACGCTCCCGGTGAGCTTCGCCGCGGCGAAGATCGGGGTGCCGAGGCCGATGCGGCGCGAGTAGAACAGCTGCTGCGGCGAGCGCTCCTCGTCGGTGGACCCGACGGGCACGAAGAGGTCGAGCCCCTGGTTGAAGAAGGGGCGCTTCTCCGGGAAGAGGAGCTCGTAGGTGGTCAGGTTCTGGACGATCTCGTCGGCCTCCACCTGGCCGAAGTCCGGGTTCACCGTGGCGTAGAGGACCGTCGAGCGCGACGGCGCCCAGCGCAGGTCGAGGCCCAGGTCGAGGACCGGGTCGAGGACTCGCTGCCCGGCCCGGGTCGGGTCGGAGTACTGGTACCGGGGGCGCAGTACGAGCCGCCCGGCGGCGTAGGGCGTGAGCTGCACGTCGCTCCTGGGGACGAGGGCGCCGAGGCCGGTGAGATGGCCGAGGCGGGAGACGAAGCCGCGGGCGTTGCGCGGGACGGCCACGGTCGCGTCCAGCTCGTGGGTGCGTCCGATCTCGCGCCGCACGCCGAAGCCCCAGACCTGCTCCGGCTCCTCGCCGAACCGGAGCGTGGAGAGGGGGATGGCGAACTCGGCCGACCACCCGTCGGCGCGGATCTGCACCGCCCCGTCCCAGACGGCGTCCCAGGTCGAGGTGTAGGTGTCGTCCTCGTAGTAGATGCCGTCCCCCTGCACGCCGCCCGCGCTGAGGACGAAGACGTAGCCCGTGCGGTGGTCGTGGCCCGAGTCGATGACGACGGTGACGGTGTCGGAGTAGGGGATGCTGTCGCGGCGCCCCAGTGGCCGGAGGATGAGCTCGGGATGCCGGTCGCGGCAGAGCACGCCCACGTACAGATAGCGATCGTCGTGGAGGACGCGCACCACCGTGACCTCGCTCGGGTCGGCACCCTCCTCCGGGAAGTTCTGGACGAACCGGTCGAACGGCTCGGCCAGCGCCCACGCCGGGTCCTGGAGGCGGCCGTCGAGCCGCGGCGGACGGTCGGTGCGCGCCGCACGGATGAACTGCTCCATGCCGGGGCCGACACCCGGGCCCGTCGCGGCCGCCGCGGCCGGCAGGAGGAGGGCTCCAAGGAGCGGCGAAAGGCGGGACAACCGGGCGGCCCCCCCGGAGCCATCGAGAAGAAACGCGGATCGCCAGGAGTATATTTCACGGAGCGGCCGACATGTAAACGGGGGCGAGGCCTGGAATGCGCTGACGGCGGGCCGCCCTTCGCCTATAACCCGTGCGCCATGCCGAGCCTCGCCTTTGCCCTCGCCGGGGCCCTTGCGTTCCTGGCCGCGCCGCCCGCCATCCCGTACGAGGCGTTCACGCTCCCGAACGGACTGCACGTCATCCTCTCCGAGGACCACACGGCGCCCATCGTCGGCGTGGACATGTCCTACGACGTGGGCTCCAAGGACGAGCGGCCCGGCCGGACCGGATTCGCCCACCTCTTCGAGCACCTCATGTTCCAGGGCACGGTCCACCTCCCCAAGGGCGAGGCCGACCGGCTCGTCGAGGCCGCGGGCGGGACCTCCAACGGCTCGACCAGCCCGGACCGCACCGATTACTGGGAGCAGGTCCCCGCCAACGCCCTGGAGCAGATGCTCCTCGTCCAGTCGGAGCGGATGGGCTTCCTGCTCCCGACGCTCGACCAGGCCAAGCTCGACAACCAGCGCGAGGTGGTGAAGAACGAGCGGCGCCAGAACTACGAGATGCAGCCCTACGGGCTCGCCTGGAAGGCGCTGCTCGAGAACCTCTGGGACCCGGACTTCCCCTACCACTGGATGACCATCGGCTCGCACGAGGACCTCTCCGCCGCGACGCTCGAGGACGTGCGGGACTTCTTCCGGCGCTTCTACGGCCCGAACGGCGCCTCGCTCGCCATCGCCGGAGACATCGACGCGAAGAAGACGCGCGCCCTCGTCGCCAGGTGGTTCGCGGACGTCCCTTCCGGCCCGCCGCGCGAGCGGCGCCGCCCCGAGCCACGCCCGCTCGCGGCCGAGAGGCGCATCACCCTCGAGGACGACGTCCAGCTCCCGCGCCTGTACGTCGCCTGGCCCTCGCCGAAGGAGTACGCGCCCGACGACGCCCGCCTCGAGATCGCGGGCGAGGTGCTCGGCTCGGGCAAGAGCGCGCGCCTGGTGAAGCGGCTCGTCATGGAGGAGCGGATCGCCCAGTCGGTCATGGCCGGGCAGCAAGGGCAGGCGCTCGCGGGCATGTTCGTCGTGGTGGCGACGCCGAAGCCGGGGCAGACGCTGGAGCGGCTCGGCCGGGAGATCGACGAGGAGATCGCGCGGCTCGCCCGCGAGGCCCCCTCGGCCGAGGAGGTCGAGCGGGCCAGGAACAAGGTCGAGTCGGCCATGGTCTTCGGCCTCGAGCCGGTGGGCGGCTTCGGCGGGCGCGCCGCGACCCTCAACGCCTACTACTGGGAGACCGGCGACCCCGGCTTCTTCCCGAAGGACCTGGCCCGCTACCTCGCCGTCGGGCCGGAGGACGTCCGCGCCGCCGCCGCGCGCTGGCTCGCGGGCAAGCCCCGGGTGGTCCTCTCGGTCGTACCGAGGAAGAGGAACGGCGCCTCGGAGCCCTCCACCGCGGCGGGGGCCGGCGGCCAGGGGAGCCGCCCGTGACGCGCGGACCGATCCCGGCCTTCCTCCTCGCGCTCGCCCTCGCGGCCTGCGCCGCGACGGCGCGCCAAGGGGCCGGGCCCGCGGCCGCCCTCCCCGACCGGTCTCGCATCCCGGAGAACGGGCCACCCCCGGCCCTCGCCGTCCCGGCCCAGAGGCACTTCCGGCTCGACAACGGCCTCCGGGTCCGGCTCGTCGAGTACCACCGGCTGCCCATCGTGGCCCTGAACCTCGTCCTCGACGCCGGCGCCGTGCACGACCCGGCGGACCAGCCCGGGCTCGCGAGCTTCACCGCCGCCATGGTCACCGAGGGCACGAGGACGCGCAGCGCCACCCGCCTCTCCGACGAGCTGGGCTTCATCGGCGCCCACCTCGCCGCGGGCGCGAGCTTCGACGCCGCCTCGGTCTCGGGCGCCTCGCTGTCCCGCCACCTCGAGAAGCTCCTCGAGCTCATGGCCGACGTGACGGCCGCACCCTCCTTCCCGCAGGAGGACTTCGCCCGCGTCCAGGACCAGCGGAAGGTGTCGCTCGTCCAGCAGCGCGACTCGCCGGGCGCCGTCGCCTCCAAGGCCTTCTCCGAGGCCTTCTGGGCCGGCCACCCGTACGGCCACTGGAGCATGGGTACCGAGACCTCGCTCGGGGCGATGAGGCCCACGGACCTGGCCCGGTTCCACGCCTCGCACTGGCGCCCCGGCAATGCCGAGCTGGTGGTGGTCGGCGACGTCTCCGAGGCGGCCCTGAAGTCCATGCTCGCGAAGGCCTTCGCCACCTGGCCGGCCGGAGCCGAGCCCGCCGCGGCGCCCGCCAGGCCCCCCGCCGCGTCGAGGCGGACGATCCTGCTCGCCAAGGCGAACGCGCCGCAGGCCTACCTCATGATGGGGATGCCCGGCCTCTCTCGCGCCTCGCCCGACTTCGTGGCGGCGCAGGTGGCCTTCCACGTCCTCGGCGGCGGGTCCGCGTCGCGCCTGTTCCGCAACCTCCGGGAGAAGCACGGCTACACCTACGGCGTGTACGCCCGCGAGGAGGCCCGGAAGCTCGGCGGCACGAGCTACCTCGTGGGCAGCGTCCGGGCCGAGGTGACGGGCGACGCCATCCGCGAGCTGCTCGCCGAGGTCGAGTCGCTGCGGAAGGACCCGGTCCCCGAGGTGGAGCTCGCCGACGCCAGGGCCGCGCTCGTCCTCTCCCTTCCGGCGGACTTCGCCACCGCCGCCGGCATCGCCGGCAAGCTGGCCGATGCGGCGGTCCACGGCCTGCCCGACGACTACTGGGGCCGGTACGCCGCGGAGGTGCAGCGGGTGACGGCCGCCGACGTGCAGCGCGTGGCGCGGCAGTACCTCGACCCGTCGCGCCTTCTCACCGTGATGGTGGCCGACCCCGCGGCGGTGAAGGGGCAGCTCGACGGGCTCCCGCTCGGGCCGTTGGAGGTCCGGGCCGACGCGGGGGCCGGCCCCGATCCTGTCGGATCGCCGCGGTAGGGATCGGCCAGGGGGACGGCGCCGATGGCCGATCTCGTGAACGAGTTCTCCTGGTCGAAGTCCCGGCACGAGAAGTTCGAGGACTGCCGGCGCGCCTACTTCTACCAGTACTACGGCAGCTGGGGCGGCTGGGAGGCGGCGGCCGGCACGCTCGCGCGCGAGCTGTACGTCCTGAAGAAGCTCTCCTCGCGCTGGCAGTGGGCGGGCTCGGTGGTCCACGAGGCGCTGCGCCAGATGCTGGCGCGGGCGCGGTGGAACGGCACGTTCCGGCCCCTCCCCGACGTGCTCCGCCAGACGCGCGAGCGGGCCCGGGCGAAGTGGCTCGTCTCCCGCGAGAAGAGCTACTGGCGCGAGGCCTCGCGCATCGACGGTCTCGTCGAGCACGAGTACGGCGAGCCCGTCCCCGACGCCGAGTGGAAGAGGATCTACGACGAGGCCGTCGAGGGCTCGCTGCGCGCCTTCTACTCGAGCGAGGCCTTCGGGCGCATCCGCGAGACGCCGCCGGCCCGCTGGCTCACCGTGGACGAGCTCGACTCCTGGACCTTCGAGGGGGTGAAGATCTGGGTGGCCATCGACTTCGCCTACCGGGACCCGGAGGGGCGGATCCACGTCCTCGACTGGAAGACCGGCAAGGAGCGAGAGGTGGACCACACCCAGGTCGCGATCTACTCCCTGTACGCCGCCCGCAAGTGGGGCGTCGCCGAGGACGCGGTGCTGGGCGGCCTCGTCTACCTGGGGGGCGGCGCCGGCGCGCAGGCGGAGGTCCGGGCGGACGCGCAGGCGCTCCGGGGGTGCCAGGAGGAGATGCGCCGGAGCATCGGCGCCATGCGGGCCGCGCTCGAGGACCCGGCGCGCAACGTCGCCCGCATCGAGCGCTTCCCCCAAATCGAGGACCGCGAGGCCTGCCGCCGCTGCCCGTTCCGCCGGCCCTGCGGGCGGCTGTAAGGCGGAGCTCGTGGCCCGCCGGGCGCCTTCAGGCCTTCTCGTCCTTGGGCTCGACGAGCCCGTAGCGCGCCAGCTTCTCGTAGAGCGTGGAGCGGTGCAGCCCGGCGAGGTCGGCCGCCTTGCCGACCGATCCGCCCGCCTCGCGCAAGAGGTCCTCGAGATACCGCCTCTCCCACGCATCGCGGGCGGCCCGGAAGCGCCCCTCCGGCTCGCCGGAGGGCGTGGCCTGCGGCGCCACCTCGGGCGGGAAGTCGCCGAGCGCGAGCGCCTCTCCGCGCGCGAGGAGGAGCGCGCGCTCGAGGGCGTGCTCGAGCTCTCGCACGTTGCCCGGCCAGGGGTGGTCGAGGAGCGCCTTCATCGCCTCGGGATCGGGGAGGAGCGGCGGGCGGCCGAGCCGGAGGGCGTGCTTCTTGACGAGGTGCTGGACGAGGGACGGGATGTCCTCCCTGCGCTCGCGCAGCGGCGGGAGGCGGATGGGCACGACCCGGATGCGGTAGTACAGATCCTCGCGGAACCGGCCGGCGTCCACCGCCTTGCGCAGGTCCTCGTTGGTGGCGCAGACGACGCGGACGTCGGCCTTGCGCGGCTTGCGGCTGCCGACCGGGATGTACTCCCCGTCCTCCAGGACGCGGAGCAGCTTCGGCTGGAGCAGCGGCGGCATGAGCCCGATCTCGTCGAGGAAGAGGGTCCCGCCCTGCGCCTCGGCGAAGAAGCCCGGGCGCGCCTGGTCGGCGCCGGAGAAGGCCCCCTTCTCGTGGCCGAAGAGCTCCGACTCGGCGAGGTTCTCCGGGATGGCGCTCATGTTGAGCGCCAGGTAAGGCCCGCCGGCGCGCCGGCTCATGCCGTGGATGGCCCGGGCCAGGAGGTCCTTGCCGGTCCCGCTCTCGCCCTCGATGAGCACCGGGACGTCGGAAGGGGCGATGCGCTCCACGATCCCGACCACGTCGCGCATGGCCGCCGACTGGCCGACGATGCCCTGGACGGAGAAGGCGCCGCCGAGCGCGTCCTTGAGCTTCACGTTCTCGCGCCGCAGCTGCCCGAGCTCCACCGCCCGCTGGACGAGGAGCTCCAGCTCCTCCGGCTCGAAGGGCTTCTTGAGATAGTCGAAGGCCCCTGCCTTCATGGCCTCCACGGCGGTCTCCACGGTGGCGAAGGCGGTCATGATCACCACCGGGATCTCCGGCACCTTCTCCCGGAAGCGCTTCAGGCCCTCGAGCCCGTCGATGCCCGGCATCCTGAGGTCCGTGACGATGACGTCGAACTCGGCACGGTCGAGGGCGGGTAGGGCCTCGGCCACCGCGCCGAAGTCGTAGACGTCGAAGCTGCGCGCCAGGGTCCGCTTCACCATCTGGCGGGCCGACTCGAGGTCGTCGATGACCATCACCCGGGGCTTCATGCGGCCGCCTCCTCCGCGCCGGGGAGCCGGACGTGGAACGTGGACCCCCGCCCTGGCTCGCTCTCCACGTCCACCGTGCCGAGGTGCGCCTCGGCGGCCTGGCGCACGATGGCGAGGCCGAGCCCGGTTCCGTTGGCCTTGGTGGTGAAGAACGGCTCGAAGACGCGCTGGCGCGTGCCGGCGTCCATGCCCGGCCCGGTGTCCGCGAAGTCGACGCGCACCCCTCCGCCCTCCCGCCGGGCGGTGACCACCAGGCGGCCGCCGCCGGGCTGCATGGCCTGGACCGCGTTCACGCAGAGGTTGAGGAAGGCCTGGCGGAGGAGCTCCGCGTCGGCCCGCACCGGCGGCAGGCCGGGCTCGACGTGCACCTCGGTCTCGACGCGGGCGTCGGCGGCGGCCGGGCCCACCACCTCCACCGCCTCGCGCAGCACGGGCTCGATGGGCTGGACCTGCGGGTGGACGCTGCGGGCGCGCGCGAAGACCAGAAAGCGCTCGAGCAGGCCCGCCGCCCGCGTCACCTCGCGGCGGATCGCCTCCAGGTCGGGGCGGTTGGGGTGTCCTTGGGGCAGCTCGCGGAGCACCACGCTGTTGTAGCCGCGGACCACGTTGAGGGAGTTGCCGAGCTCGTGGGCGAAGCCGGCGGCGATGCCGCCCAGCGTGGCCAGCCGGTCGGCGCGGAGCACCTCTCGCGTCTTCTCGGCGACCCGCCGCTCCAGCGACTCGATGAGCCGCTGGTTCTCGACCCGGCGCTCCTCGAGCCGGCGGGACATCCGGTTCACGGCGGATACGAGCTCCGCCAGCTCGCGATCGGCCGGCACCGGGAGCTGCACCCCGCCTTCCTCCGCGAGCGTGTCGGCGGCGCGGATGACGGCGGTGAGGGGCCGGGTGATGGCCCGGAGCAGGACCGCCGCCAGCGCGTGGCCGAGCGCGATCCAGAAGGCGGCGATGGCCGCGACCCCGTAGGCCAGCCTCCGTGCGCTTCCCACCACCTCCTCGTGCTGGTAGTCCACCCGGACCGCCCCGACCAGCTCGCCCTCGCGCAGCACCGGCGCGCCGGCGACGATGCCCTCGGGGTGGATGAGGCGATCCAGCGCGTCGAGGGGGCCGTGCACCGGCTCGAACACGCTCGGGGGGACGCCGTCGGGGCAAGCCTCACCGGTCCGGCTGGCGCAGGCCACGAGGCGGCCGGTCCGGTCCACCACCCAGCAGCGGTCGAAGGGGCCGGCGGCGAGCAGCCGGTCCATGGCGATCTGCAGGGCCTCCTGGCCCCCGGGCTCGGCACCCTGCGCGCCGAGCCAGCGGGAGGCCTGGGAGCCGACCGAGGCGGCGATGGCGCTTCCCTCGCGCGCCAAGAGCTCCTGGCCGCGGACGACCTCCCGCCACAGGGCCACCGCGGTGACGCCGCTGGTGGCGAAGATGATCACGCCCGCCACGAGCACGAAGAGCCTGAGCCGGAGTGTCACGCTGGCCTCTCTGCCGATACAATGCCACCCCCATGGCGCGACGGCCCGTACTTTCTAACGCGGTCCTGACCGCCGCCGTGGTCGGCGTGGCCGCCCTCGCCGCCGGGGCGATGCGCCTCAAGACCTTCGTGGACACCGACCCGCGCCTGTGCGCCCAGTGCCACCGGGCGAGCCCCGAGTTCGCGCTGTGGAACAAGGGCAGCCACCGCAGCGTCGCCTGCCAGAAGTGCCACCACAACACGCCGGAGCAGGGGCTGGTCATGCTGCGCTCCTTCCTGGCCGGCAAGCCTCCCGGCGGCGAGGCCGGGCACGGCCAGGTCGAGGTGGGCGCCTGCGCCTCCTGCCACCTGTCCCACGACCCGAGGTGGCCGCAGGTGGGGGGCTCGCGTGGCCACCGCATCCACGTCGAGGGGAAGAAGATCGCCTGTGTCACCTGCCACGCCGCGGGGATGCACGGCTTCGAGCCGGCACAGGCAAGCTGCCAGGGCTGCCACGGCGAGCACGCCATCCGGGCGCCGGGCATGCACCAGCTGCACTGCTTCGCCTGCCACGACTTCCTCTCGGTCGACCCGGGGCTGCGGCCGACCCGGCGCGACTGCCTGCGCTGCCACCGGGCCGAGGGGGTGCTGCCGGCGCGCTTCTCCGACGACGCCCCCATGCAGTTCGCCTGCGGCGCCTGCCATCACCCCCACGCCCGGGCACCCGGCCAGGAGCGGGTCGCCTGCGCGGCCTGCCACCGGGGGATGGCGCAGGCCGGCCTGCACCGCAAGGCGGCCCACCAGTCCTGCAGGGACTGCCACCGGGCCCACCTGTGGAAGAGCGCGCCGGAGGCCTGCGTCGCTTGCCACGCCACGAGCGCGGCGCACGCCGGGGGGCGCGCCTGCTCGGACTGCCACCGCTTCGGCGGGGCGCCGAAGCCGCTCCTCCCGAAGACCTGAGGGGCGCGCTACTTCGGGTCCTGCTCGCCGCGGGTGCGCTCGTACTCGAGCGGGTGCTCCTCCTTCTGCATCTCCACGGTGATGCGGCCCGTGAGCCAGGCCCAGTTCATGGGGAAGATGCTGGGCTTCAGGTGCACGTTGTAGAAGTGCACCACGAAGAGGAAGAGGATGGCGAGCGTCGCCTCCTCGCCGTGGACGATCTGGGTGGCGGTGATGACCCAGTTGGGCAGGATGCGGGCGAACTGGGCGGGGAACCAGAAGACGAAGCCCGAACCGACCATCATCACGATGCCCCAGAACACCGCCCAGTAGTCGAATTTCTCCAGGTACATGTAGCGGTCGAAGCGGGGGCGCTGCTTCGAGAGGCCGAGCATGTAGAGGAGGTTGTCCTTGATGTCGATCGCGTCCTTGGGGCCCGGGAGCATCGACAGGGGCAGCGTCCGCTTCGACGCTTTCACCATCAGATAGACGAGGTGGTACAGGCCCGAGAGCATGATCATCACCGCGGCCACGCGGTGCACGATCCCGGCCCCGTGGGGACCGCCGAAGAGCGCCAGGAACTTCTGCGACGCGGCGATGCGCTCGGCGTTCTGGGCGGCGGAGATGCCGCCGCCGACCACGGCGCCGGCGCCGCGCAGCGGCCAGCCGGTCAGGCCGAGGAGGATGACGCCCGCGAGCATGATCCAGTGCTGGATGCGCTGGTGGAGGTCGAAGCGCAGCACGGTGCGGTGGGCGTCGGCCTCGTCGTGGTCCTCCTTGCGCCGCTGGAGGCGCCGGCGCAGCTCGTAGGCGAAGTCCACCGCCACGTGGAAGGCGAAGAAGAGCAGGGTGAGCGTCGTGAGCCAGGAGAAGGCGACGTGGACGACGTGCGGGACCTTGTGGGTCTCCTGCCAGGGCTTGTGCGCCTGCAGCCCGGCGAAGTTGGCGCTCGAGGCCGAGTGGCACCGGCCGCAGGTCTGGACGCGGGCGTCGCCGTCCCGGGGCGGGTCGCTGAAGAAGACCGCCGAGGCCGGCGCCTTGCCGCCGGCGATGCTCTTGTGGCCGCCCTTCTCGACCTTCCAGGCGTGGCAGTCGGTGCACACCGGGGCGCGGGAGGAGCCGATGGCCACGAGCCGGCCGTGGATCGAGTCCTTGTAGTTGACCGCGACCTCGGCGGAGAGGCCCATGGCCTCGGTGAACTTGGGATCGCCGTGGCAGCGCTCGCAGCGAGTCGACTGGGCCACGTGGTACGCCCGCACGGCGGCCTTGTCGGCCTTGTCGGGATCCGGCTTCACGTCGTGCGGCGACCCGTGGCAGGAGGCGCAGGTCGGGCCGGCGAGCGGCTTCGCCTCGGCGGCGAGCCAGCGGCCGTGCGGTGACGCCTTCAGGTCGTCCCAGACGTCGGCGTGGCAGGCGCCGCAGGCGAGGTAGGCGCGGGGCGCCCCCACCACGGGCTGGCCGTCGAGCGTCTTCGCGCCCGCGAGCTTCGACACCAGGGCTGCCTCGGCCGGGTCGGCGATGGCGGGCAGCTCGTGCGGCCCCGGCGCGGCGTAGCCGGCGTGGCAGTCGGTGCAGGCGAGGTCCCTGTGGACCGACTGGACGAAGTTCGGGACGAACACGCCCTGCTTGCCGGCCCCGTCGCTCTCGCCGGGCTTCTCGACGCCGTGGCAGTCGAGGCAGGCCTGGCTCGCCTCGGGGAGCTTGGGCGCCTCATCGGCTGCGAAGGCGGGAAGCGCGAGAAGGGCTGCGACGGCGAAGAGGAAGGTTCGCATAGGCTCCATGCGAGAATGCAATGGGTGTGCCTCGAACGCCGCAGGATAATCCACGGGCGTTCCGGAACATTGCGCTGGATCAGTTCGGGGGAGGGCCGCAAGCGATGCGCCGCACCGGGCATCTCGGGAAAGCGAATGCGCCGGGACCCGGCCCGGCGCCGAAAAAGGCGCGATCCGGCCCGCGACGTCCGGGCCGGATCGCACGTGGTGGCGGACTCTAGGCGCGGGTCGCCTGCGAATTCTCGGCCTGCGGGGCGGGGAGCAGCACGCCCACCGCGGCGCCGGCCGCGGCGCCGCCGACCGCGAAGAGCGAGCCGACGCCGACGACGCCCATCACCATGCCGAAGACCACCAGCGCGCGGACGGCGAAGGTCGCCTGCACGGGCGTCCCGAAGAGGCCGCCCGCGAGCAGCACGCCGGCGTAGCCGCCGTACAGGAGCGAGGGCAGGAGGCCGAGAGCGAGGAAGAGGGCGAGTCCGACAGCGGCGCCGACGAGCGAGGGGACCTTGCGGTTCATAGCGTTCTCCGTTTCGTTGTTAGGGAGCCGCCACCATGGTCCGGCCGCCCACGGACTGGTACTGCACGGACGCTGCCAACCCGGCGCGCCGTGAATCCGCGGACTTGCGCGCCGGTGCTGTCGGGGATTCCCGACTCGGCGCCGGGAAGGGCCGACAGGGTCATGCCGACAGGCATGGCCCACGGCGCCCGGTCGCGGTGCGGCTCCGGCCGCTCGGTCCTCGCCGCGGCGGGGAGGCCAGGTGCCGCATCGCGCGCCCTCGGTCCCCTCGGTCGCGACGGCGAGAGGCGGGCGATGCACCGTGCTGCTGGCAGCGTCCCAGGCGCGTGCTCGCCGTCGCGCCGACGAGCCCTATGCGCGCTCCGGCAACGCGGGGCGCGTGGCGGCTGCGGAGGCGGCCTGCGCCGCGCCGCGACCGGGCACCTCGCCCCCTTCCCACTTCCGCTCCCGGCGGTCGCGGGCTACGCGTGCGCCGTGACCTGGCGGAGGATGTCCAGCTCCTCGAGCGCCTTGCCCGCGCCGATGACCACCGCGCTGAGCGGGTCCTCGGCGAGGAAGACGGGGAGGCCGGTCTCCTCGCGAAGCAGGGTGTCGAGGTTCTTGAGGAGCGCGCCGCCGCCGGCGAGGACGATGCCGCGGTCGGCGATGTCGCCGGCGAGCTCGGGTGGCGTTCGCTCGAGCGTCACCTTGACCGCCTCGACGATGCCGTTGATGGGCTCGGAGAGGGCCTCGCGGATCTCGGACGAGGTGACGGTCAGCGTCCGGGGCACGCCGGCGACGAGGTCGCGCCCCTTGATGTCCATCGTCAGCTCCTCCTCGGTCGGGTAGGCGGTGCCGATGCCCATCTTGATGAGCTCGGCGGTGCGCTCCCCGATGAGCAGGTTGTACTTGCGCTTGATGTGCTGGATGATCGCCTCGTCCATCTTGTCGCCGGCGATGCGCACCGACCGGCTGTAGACGATGCCGCCGAGCGAGATCACCGCGACGTCGGACGTGCCGCCGCCGATGTCGACGATCATGTTGCCCGAGGGCTCGGTGATGGGGAGCCCCGCGCCGATGGCCGCCGCCATCGGCTGCTCGATGAGGTAGACCTCGCGCGCGCCGGCGCTCTCCGCCGCCTCGCGCACCGCGCGCTTCTCCACCTCGGTGATGCCCGAGGGGATCCCGATGATGATGCGCGGCCGGGCGAAGGTCTTGCGGTTGTGCGCGGTCTGGATGAAGTACTTCAGCATCGCCGCCGTGATCTCGAAGTCGGCGATGACGCCGTCCTTCATGGGCCGGATGGCGACGATGTTGCCCGGGGTGCGCCCGAGCATCTCCTTCGCCTCCTTGCCGACGGCAAGCACGCGCTTGGTCCCGCGCGAGTCCTGCTGCACCGCCACCACGCTGGGCTCGTTCGACACGATGCCCATGCCCCGGATGTAGATGAGGGTGTTGGCGGTCCCCAGGTCGATCGCGAGATCGCGGGACATGATGTTGTGGAGCCAGTCAAGCACGGGCGGCGGGACTATAGCAGGGCGCGAAATGTGATCAATGCCGTTGCGGACTTAGCTGGGGCAGCGCCGCCGGGGTGGGGGCGTGGGGGAGCCTTCTCCACACGAGGCGCGTCCCCGCATCCGGGGCTTTGGCGCAAGGCCGGATCGCGCTACTCTGCGCGCAACTGCAGATGTCCGAACCCGCCGTCATTCCGCTCCGGACCCCCTGCCCCAACTGCGGTTACCTGGCGGACGCCAGCGCCGGCGTGGCCAACTTCTGCCCGAAGTGCGGCGCGGACGTCCGGCTCGCGACGCCGCCTCCCCCGCCGGAGGGGGAGGAGGAGGAGGAGCGCACGCTGACGCAGGCGCTGGTCGGCCAGGTCATCGCCGACCGCTACCGGCTCATCGCCCTGCTCGGCGAGGGCGGCATGGGGGCGGTCTACAAGGCCGAGCACATCCGCATGGGCAAGGCGCTCGCGGTGAAGCTCCTGCGCGGCTCCTTCGCCCGCGAGCCCGGCGCCGTCGCCCGGTTCCGGGCCGAGGCCCAGATCGTCTCGCGCCTCTCCCACCCGCACACCATCGCGGTCTTCGACTTCGGCGAGATGGCGTCGGGGGACGGCTTCTACCTCGCCATGGAGTACGTGCCGGGAAAGGACCTGTCCACCGTCCTGCGCGAGCAGCGGAAGCTCCCCGAGGCGAGGGCGGCGGCCATCGGCGAGCAGCTCCTCGGCTCCCTCGCCGAGGCCCACGACGCCGGCATCGTCCACCGGGACGTCAAGCCCGGCAACGTGATGCTGATGGAGAGCCGGTCCGGCGAGGACTTCGTGAAGGTCCTCGACTTCGGCATCGCCAAGCTCCGCGACGCCCCGGGCTCGACGAGCGAGACCTCGGTGGGCGCCATCATCGGCACCCCGAACTACCTCTCTCCCGAGCAGGCGCGCGGCGAGCCGCTCGACGGCCGCGCCGATCTCTACTCGGTGGGCGCCCTTCTCTACGAGCTCGTCTCCGGGCGCTGCCCCTTCGTGGCCGCGAACCCGATGGCGGTGGTGTCGGCCCACCTCTCCGACAAGCCCAAGCCGCTGCGGGAGCTCGTCCCGGAGGTTTCCCCGGCCTTCGCCGCCGTGGTCCACAAGGCCCTCGAGAAGAAGCCGGCCGACCGGTTCGAGTCCGCCGACGCGATGCGAGACGCGCTGCTCGGCATCGGCGAGCCCACGCCGGCGCGCATCGCGGAGACGATGCCGATCCCGGACGTGACGGGCGAGCTTCGCATCGCCAACCGCCAGGACTTCGCCGAGTTCGAGCGGCAGATCGACGCGTTGAAGCGCAGCCGCGTGGCCGCCCCGGTCACCGTGCTCTCGCTCCTGCTCGTCGCCGGACTCGTCGCCTGGCGCTGGGCCGACGTCTACGGCTTCATCCGGGACCGCATGCCGAGGCTGGCCGGGGCGCTGCCCGCCTCCTTCCGGCCGGCGGACCTCTACGACGGCGAGGAGCACGAGCCCAACGACACGCCGGCGCAGGCGAACCCGCTCCCGATCCCGCCCGGGGCCGACGGGCGCCGTGGCGGCGGCGTCGCGGCCATGCGCGGCCACATCGGGGCCAAGATCTCGGACGTGACCGGGGACGTGGACGTCTACCGCATCGAGGTTCCGCTGGTCGACCGGCCCCTCGCGCTGCACGCGGAGTGGAGCGGGGAGAAGCCGGGCGAAGGCATCCGCGGCCTCGACGTGGCGCTCACGCTGAACCGCGACCGCGGCGGGGACGGCTCGCGCCGATCGGCTCCGCTCATCGCCAGCGTGGACCGCGGCGGGCCGGGGAGGCCCGAGGAGCTCGTCGCCGCCGTCGGCCCCGGGACCTACTACCTCGCGGTGCGCGAGAAGCACCCGGAGGAGCAGCCGCCGGTGGAGAAGCCCACCGACCGCTACACGCTGCGGGTGTGGCTCGCCGAGTCCCGGCCCGGCGAGGAGATCGAGCCCAACGACGCGCCGGATTCGGTCGAGCACCGCGAGGTGCGCTACCGCGAGTGGCGCGCCCTGGCGGAGCGCAACCCGCTCGGCGAGGGGCGGGCCATCCACGGCACCACCTCCACCGAGGACCCGGACACCTACTCGCTCGCCCCGCGCGGCGCGGCCGACGTGCCCGAGGTGGCGGCGGTCGTTCCGGAGCAGCGGCTCGCCGTCTCCGCCTGGCTGTGGGTGCCCGACGAGGTGGACCTGGCGCCGGCCAGGCCCAAGGACCGGGTCCGGTTCGAGAAGGCGGGCGAGGGGGCGCCCGGCGAGGTGATCTTCGTGAAGCTTCCCTCCGCGCCGCGGGCCGACGCGCCGTTCCTCCTGCAGCTCCGGGGCGCGAAGGGGGAGGGGCGCTACGACGTCGTCGCGCTCGGCCCGGGCAGCTCGTCCGGGCCGGCGGTGCTGCGCCTCCTCGAGGCGCTGGAATCGGACGGGCGCGCCACCCAGGCGCTCGAGCTCGCCGCCGGGTTCGCGCGGCTCGAGCGCGGCTCCTCGGCACGGACCGACGTGCTGCTCGCCGCCGGCAAGCTCGCCGAGCGCCTGGCGGTCGGGGCGAAGCCGGATCTGGTGAAGCAGTGCGAGCGGGCCTCCCAGCTCCTCGGCGACCCGATCTTCGAGGCCACGGGCAGCCGGGTGCGCTACGCCGGGGCCTTCGAGGCGCTGGTGGAGGGCCAGGGTCGGCTCGCCGAGGAGGCGAGCTTCCGGCTCATCATGCGCGCCTCGCCCTGCGGCCCAGGCGACGTGGCCCGCCGCGCGGGCTTCTTCCTGCAGCGCCACCCCGGCTCGAGCTTCGCCCCCGAGGCGCGCCTGTGGCTGGCGCGCGCCGAGGAGGAAGCCTACTGGCGCGGCGGCGGCAAGGACGCGCTCCGGCGGGCGGTGGACGCCTACCAGGCGGTCGCCAAGGGCAAGGGCGAAGGCGCTGCCGAGGCGAGGAAGCGCCTCAATGCCCTCCAGACCCGCAAGCCGCAGCGACCCGCATCGCCGCGGGTCGTCTGCCGGTAGGGCGGGGGCTCGTGCTCGTCCCCCGCCGCCGGCCCGTCAGGCCTCGGCCTCGACCTTCACCTTCACCTTGCCCACCACCTCGTGGTGGAGCTTCACCGGCACCTCGAAGTCGCCCAGGGTCTTGATGGGCTCTGCGAGGTCGATGGAGCGGCGGTCGACGGAGAGGCCCCGCTGGGCGAGCGCCTCGGCGAGGTCGATGGCGGTGACCGAGCCGAAGAGCTTGTCCTGCTCGCCCGACTTGCGCCTGAGCGTGAGCGGCGTGTCGGAGAGCCGCTTCGCGAGCGCCTCGGCGCTGGCCTTCGTCTTCGCGGCCTTGGCCGAGGCCACCGCCTTCTGGTGCTCGATCTCGCGGATGTTCTTGGGGTTGGCCACCACGGCCAGGCCGCGGGGCAAAAGGTAGTTCCGCCCGTAGCCCGGCTTCACCTCCACGAGCTCGCCGCCGCGGCCCAGGTTCTCGACGTCTTCCCGCAGGATGACCTTCATCGCGTGTCTCCTCAGGCGCTGGCGACGGTGTAGGGCAGGATGGCGAGGACCCGGGCCCGCTTGATGGCGGTCGCGACCTCCCGCTGGTGCTTGGCGCAGTTGCCGCTGATGCGCCGCGGGATGATCTTGCCGCGCTCCGTCAGGAAGTACTTGAGCTGGCCCTGATCCTTGTAGTCGACCTTCAGGTTCTTGTCGGCGCAGAAGCGGCAGACCTTGCGGCGGCCGAAGCCGCGCCGTCCGCCCATCTCCTCGCCGCCGCGGTCCCCGCGCTCGCCGCGATCGCCGCCGCGGCCGCCCTCCCGGCCGCCGTCGCGGTCTCCGCCGCGGTCTCCGCCGCGGCCGCCGTAGCCTCCACCGTAGCCTCCACCCATCTTCGAACCACCCATGTCAGGACGCGCCATGGCCTACTCCTCCCCTCGATCGTCCTCGGCGGCCTCGCCGAAGACCTCGCGCTCGCCGAACTCGCCGCGCTCCTCGCGCGGGCGCTCCTCCTCGACCGGCGCCACCTTGACGTCGGCCTCGACCTGCCGCGCATCGAAGTCCACGTCGTCCGCGAGGCGGACCGACTGGAACTTGGTCACGGTGTCGATCATCTTGAGGTTGCGCTCGAGCTCCTGCACCAGGCCCGGCTTGCCGATGTACAGGCAGTGCATGTAGAGGGCCTTCTGGTTCTTCGACACCGGGAAGGCCGTCTTGCGCTTTCCCTGGTTCGTGAACCGGATGACCTTCCCGCCCTCGCGCGACACCACGCCGCGCAGGCGCTCCTTGATCTCCTCCACCTGATCGTCGGGCGTTTCCGCCTTGAGCAGGTAGATGGTCTCGTATTCGCGCACCAGACGCTTCTGGGCTTCCGCCATTCGTCACTCCCCTCGGTTTCACAGCGGCGGTTCGCCCGCCGCGAGGAGCTGCGTCCACTTCGCCCCGGGGCCCCATGCCCCGGCGCGCTGCTACTCCGCCGCCGTCCGGCGGCGGTTGAACTGGTTCATGGCCTTCACCGGCCCGAGCTCCACCACCATCCGCGCCGCCTCCGCCGCCCACTCCACGCAGGCGGCGAGCTCCTTCTCCTCGCCCTTCTGGAACCGGCCCAGCACGTAGTCCGCCGGGTCCATCGCCGGCGGCGGACGGCCCACCCCCACGCGCACCCGGGGGTACTCGGGCGAGCCGAGGTGGGCGTTGAGGCTCCTCAGCCCGTTGTGGCCGCCGTGGCCGCCGCCCACCTTCACCTGCACGCGGAAGGGCTCGAGCTCGAGGTCGTCGTGGACGACCACCAGGTCCTCGAGCCCCACCTTCCAGTAGCGCAGGGCGGGCCCGACCGACTCGCCGGAGTGGTTCATGTACGTCTGCGGCTTCAAGATCCAGACCTTCTCCCCGCCGACCTTCGCCTCGGCGATCTCGGCGGCGAACTTCGCGACGGTGAACGCGGCACCGTACCGGCGCGCCACCTCGTCGGCGACGAGGTACCCGACGTTGTGCCGGGAGCGCGCGTGGTCGGGGCCGGGATTGCCAAGGCCGACGAGCAGCTTCAAGGGCCGGCCTTACTTCTTCCTCTCGCCCTTGCCCTCCGGGCCCTTGGCCGGGGCGGCTCCCTTGGCCGGGGCGGCGCCCTTGGCCGGAGCGCCCGCGGCCGGAGCCGCGCCCGCGGCCGGGGCGGCGCCCGGGGCGCCGGGAGCGCCCGGGGCCGGAGCGGCGCCCGGGGCGCCGGGAGCGCCGGGAGCGCCGGGGACGGCGGCGACGCCCTCCGCGCCGGGAACGGCCGCCGCGACGGGAGCGACGACCTCCTCCTTCTCGGGCACGGCGACGAAGGCGACCACGTAGTCGGTGGCGTACTTGAACTTGCAGCCCTCGGGGGCCTTCACCTCGGAGATGTGGATCGACGTTCCGATCTTGAGGTCCGTGACGTCCACCTCGATCTGCGCCGGGATCCTGCCCGGCAGCGCCTCGAGCACCACCTCGTGTGTGGCGATGGAGAGGATGCCGCCCGCGGTCACGCCCTCGGCCTTCCCGATTGTGACCACCGGGACCTCGACCTTGACGGGCTTGTCGAGGGCCACCTCGAGGAAGTCCGCGTGCAGGAGGCGCCGGCTCACCGGGTCCACCTGGTAGTCCTTGAAGAGGACGCTCTTCTGGCCGCCCTCCAGCGCCAGGGTGATGACGGTGTTGAACTTGAGGGGCGTCGCGAGGGCCTTCTCGATCGCGGCGGGGTCGACGGCGATGGGGGCGGACTCGCCCTTCTTGCCGTAGACCACCGCGGGGATGAGGCCCTTGGCGCGGAGGCGGCGGGCAGGGCCCTTGCCCTTGCCCTCGCGCTTCTCTGCGGCCACGACGTTGGTCGATACGGATTCTGCCATGATCTCCTCCCAGCGGACTCGCCGAGGCCTTCGAGGCCTTTCCGGTCGAGGGGCCGGTGGCGGATTGCCCCGGCCCTGGGTCGTTCCTCGAATGGAGCGCGGGATCTAGCGGGAAACGCCGGGCGCGTCAAGGGCTTGCCGCGCGGGCGGGCCGCCCCGCTAGACGAACAGGCTCGAGAGCGAGTCCGACCCGTGGATGCGGCGAACCGCCTCGGCGAGAAGCCTCGCCACCGAGACCGTGCGGATCTTGGCGCAGGCGGCGGCCGCGGGAGACAGTGCGATGGTGTCGGTCACCACCACCTCCTCGAGCGGGCTCTTCACGATCCGCTCCACGGCCGGGCCGGAGAGCACGGCGTGGGTGGCGTAGGCGAAGACCCGCGAGGCGCCCTCGTCCACGAGTGCGTTCGCGGCCTGGGTGAGCGTGCCGGCGGTGTCGATCATGTCGTCGAGGATCACCGCCACCTTGCCCTGCACCTCGCCGACCACGTTCATGATCTCGGCCACGTTGGGCTTGGTGCGCCGCTTGTCGATCATGCCGAGGGTGGTGCCGAGCCGCTTCGAGTAGGCGCGGGCCCGCTCCACTCCGCCGGCGTCCGGGGAGACGATGACCACGTTCTCGGCGTGGCCGTCGAAGCGGCGGCGCATGTGGTCGAGCATCACCGGCGCGGCGTAGAGGTGGTCGAAGGGGATGTTGAAGAACCCCTGGATCTGGCCGGCGTGCATGTCCATGGACACGACCCTCGTCACCCCCGCAGCCTCGATGAGGTCGGCGACGAGCTTCGCGGTGATGGGGCTGCGGGAGGCCACCTTCCGGTCCTGCCGGGCGTAGCCGTAATACGGGATGACGGCGGTGATGGAGCCGGCCGACGAGCGCTTGAGCGCGTCGGTCATGATGAGCAGCTCCATCAGGTTCTGGTTCGCGTCGGGAGAGGTGGACTGGACGATGAAGGTGTCGCACCCGCGGACGTTCT
>Ga0209797_10000119_pt1 | contig 35092 bp, 19 predicted proteins | sample DOMMetBare3Fresh_2_FD_187472 | JGI IMG/M metagenome (GOLD analysis project Ga0209797, IMG submission 187472) | Wetland sediment microbial communities from St. Louis River estuary, USA, under dissolved organic matter induced mercury methylation -... | ecosystem: Environmental > Aquatic >... | reverse complement strand
AGGGGCCTTGGCACGGCGGGTGGCTGGCATCGCGTCGAACTCCTTGTGCAGTGCAGGAGGATTCTAGGTTGCGCTCCGGCGGTCACTGCGCCGGGTTTCCACCGGGCTCGAAACGCGCCGACCGGTGTGGTGAACGCCGCAATCGAAATGCCCGGCATCCGGAAAACTGGTAGGCGCGAGTGGACTCGAACCACCGACCCCCACCATGTCAAGGTGGGAAGACGCGGATCAAGTTGCCCGATGTGACGCAGACGTTCTTCGAGGCCGCCGCCAAGCATCCGACCACGCCACCCTGCGGCGTGATCTCGTGAATCACCGCCTGACGTCACGCAATAGCGACTGCAGCGACTGCCGCAAGCTGCCCGCGCGACCCGACGAAGAGACGCGCGCACCGCTTGCCGCGTGGCGGGCCCGCACGCGCTCAGCGTGACCGTGCGCCGTGCGGTGGCACAGAACGGCGCCCGCGCCCGAAGCGCGCGATCTCGCGCCTGAGCTGCCAGGTCTCGAGCGGATTGGTCAGGGTCCAGTTGCCGTCGAAGCGGAAAGCCCCGCCGGGTGCCGCAGTCACGGACGGCACCTTCAGCGTCGCCGCCGCTGCGTTGCCAAGCACGCCGGCGCCAACGGCGACCGTACCGCGCAGCGGCGTGATGCGCGCCTGCTCGAAGCGGTAGTCCATGAACGAAAATAGCCAGCCGCGCAGCAGGTCGTGCGTGACGATGGGCTGGTCCATCATCGCGCGCACGTCGCCCAGGTTCTCGAAGTCGTAGTTGGAGCCCGCTGCGCCATCGGCGTGCAGCTGCGCCGCAAGCACCGGCGTCCTCCACAAGGTGCGCACGTTCTGCAGCGGCGCCGAGCCGCCGACCCGTGCGAGGTGCTTCTGGTAGCCGTACATCACGCGCCCGGCCAGCGTGGGCAGGAGGCGGTCGAGGTACAGCGCCGGCAGCACCATCAGCGGCTGCGCGCCGGCCGAGCCGTCGCCCAGCGTCACCCAGGGCACCGCGATCGCGCATTCGTTGTAGGCCATGCCGCCGAAGGGCAGCACGCTGATGCGCACCTGGCTCTGTTCGGCAAAGATCAGGCCGACTGGGTGCGTGCCGGGTGGCGTCTGCGTCTGCTTCATCAAGGCCATGCCGGCCGGCAGCAGCCGCGCGACCTCTTGCTCGGGCAGCGCCAGCGTCACCACCGCCGCCGCGATCCGGCCTTCGGCATAGGCCATCGACCACGGCAGCGGCGCGTTCTGCGCCGCCAGCGGTGAATCGGCGAGGTCGCTCTCACCGACGATCGGGATGTCGCGCCCGCTGATCGCGCGCACCGCCTGCAGCCCGGCCATCGCCGCGGCCTCGACGCAGCCGGCATTGATGCCGGTGCGCACCCAGTCGCCGGCCAGGAACAGGTTGTCGACACCGCTGCCATCGGCCGTGAGCCGGTAGCGCGTGCTGCCGGGCAGCGACTGCACATAGAGCTCCGACGGCGGGTCGACATTGACGCGGAAGAATTGCCAGTCGAGCCGCTCTTCGTCGGTCGTCGCGCCGGGGGCGAACAACTGGCTGCGGTCGAAGCGGTCGCGCCGGCCTTCAGTGCCGGGCAGGATCTGCGGCAGCCGCTTGTCGATCCACGGCACGACGCCCGCCTTCACGGCATCGAGCTGGCGCCGGCCGTAATCATTGGCCTGGTCGGACCCGGGTCGCGGCGGTGGCTCGGTCGGCTTGTAGGGCGAACAGAAGTACGAGATCTGCCGCGGCGCGTCGGCGCCCCAGCTCTCGCGCGGCAGCAGGAAGGACATGTCGGCCCAGGTGTCCATCGGCTCGTAGTAGGCCGTCAGCACGCCGCTCTTCTCGGGCCATCCGAGCTGGGGCAGTGGCGGCTTGAACCAGAACTGCATCGCCTGCGTCGCGACACACTGCACCTTCTCGGTCATCGCCCGCCAGGCCGGCAGGCGCTGCACCAGTTCTCGCGTCACGTAGGGCAAGGCGCCGAGCGAGATGCCGAGCACGACGAGGTCGAAATCGCTACCGCGCCGCAGTGGCGGCAGGTCCACGCCCTTCCAGTCGGGCCAGTAGCTCTCGAGGTCGATGCCGCTGGCCTGAAGTTCGTCGCCTTCGGCCAGCTGCTCGAACAGCGGCGTCGACGGCCAGCACGGCAGGCCCTCGGGCGTCTTGAACAGTGGGTCGTACTCGGCGTCGGGGTCGGGGTCGCACAGCGTGGCCTGGCGGTTGATCGCGATCGTCTCGATCTGGCGCCCGTCGGCGCTCAGCCCCAGGTTGGTCACGCGGTGGAAGAAGCGGAACTTCACGCCGCGCGCCTTCAGCGTCTCGTAGAAGGGCGCGAAGACGATGTCGCCCATGCCGGCATTGAGCTTGAAGAAGAGCGAGCCCTTGTAGGTGAACATCAGGCGCAGCATCGCTCGCATTGCTGCGCCGGCGGCCACCGCGCGGTCGCGGAAGTCGGCGTGGCCGCCGCGCACGCCGAAGACATAGTCGTAGGCGCTGCGCCCGGCGGCCGTCTCCAGCGCCTTCTTCGACGCTCCGTGGCTCATGACCCAGGCCGACCATTCGTGGTCGTCGATCGGGTCGAAGCCGTGCTGCAGCACGTGGTCGGCGATCATGCCCTTGGCACAGGCCGCGCCGATCTCCAGCGCGGCGAAGACCGAGGCCAGCGACGGGTTCAACGAGTCCATAGGGCCCTGGCGACCCAGGTGGCGGTGGAAGTCGTGCAGCACCGCATGCAGCAAATGGTGCAGCGGCCCGTTGGGCCCGGCCACGGGCAGCTTGCGCACGATGGCCGCCGCGGCATGCAGATGGGTGCCGTGCTGTGCCCATTCGCTGCGCGGCAGGAGCCGCGCCGCTTCGTCGGGCAGGGCCGCGAGCAGGCCGAGCGGCCCGGCCGGTGCGGGCAGCGGGAAGCGTTCGATCAGGTCCTTCAGGCCCTCGATCATCTCCTCCAGGAAGGCGCGCGGTGTCAGCAGCACGCCACCGGTGCCCGGCACCTCGTCGTTGGGCGGGAAATCCACGCGCCAGACACGCGGGTAGCCGTCGGCCAGGTCCGAAAGGTAGACCTCGTTGACCGGCATGAAGGCCTGCTCGACCGTGCGGATCGGCACTTCGGGTGGCCGGTTCGCCGCCTCGTAGCACGCGCGCATGACGCGGAACGAGTTGTCGTAGAAGCCGCCCCAGATGTGCAGGCCGTGCTCGAGGATGCGGTTGCCCTTGCTGCGGTCGCGCCCGCTCGCCCCCTTGCCGCCGAGGCGCCAGCCAAGCTGGTAGACCGTGACCTCGTATTTGTCCTGCCAGCCGGGCTCCTGCGTAAGTTCGAACGCGGCGACCATCGCGCCGACCCCGCCACCGAGCACGGCGACCTTCCTGCGTGCGACCCGGGTATTCATCCGCGGGCTCCCCCCTGCCGCGGCCCGAAGGCCCCGGCCCACCATTGCTCGATCGATTCCACGCCCCGTTCGACCGCCTCGCCGATCTGCTCGATCAGGCGCGGGGGCTCGGCCAGCGCGCCCAGCCCGTGACCGGGCACCTGCAGCAAGTCCTCGCCGATCACGTGCGCCGGCGCGCCGCAGATCGAGCGCGCGGCCTGCATGCCGCTCATCACCGCCGCCTCGATGCATTCGGTGTTGAAGCCGGTGTCGATCCAGGTGCCGGCCAGCGTGAGGTTGCCGAAGCCGGAGGCGCCGGCCTTCAGGCGGTACTGCGTACGTCCCGCGGCCGACACGACGCAGCATTCGGCCGGGCTCACGTTGGCGCGCACGTACTGCGCCTGCACCCGCGCCGGCCCGCTGATGCTGGCATCGGCCAGCAGCACGTTCCAGTCGAAGCGGCCGTCGGCCGTCACCGCTTTCGGCCACATCTGTGGACCCTGGCTGGCGAGCCACTGCTGGCAGGTCTTGGTCAAGGCGGCCTCGGCGTCGTGCTGCGTCGCATGCGCGCTGCGCGGGCGGCGGAAGGCCTCGGTCGCGAGCACACCGGTCAGGTAATGCAGCGAAGCCGCGCCCGAGTCCGGGGCCTCGTACGCCAGCGACTGCGACATGTCGGCCCAGATGTCCAGTGGCTCGACGCCGGCGACCATCGCCGGCTTCGGCAGGCCCCAGCCCAGGCCGTCCAGCGACCGTGGCGACCAGACCTGCAGCGCCAGCGAGGGCAGCAGGCTGAAGCTCTCGGTCATCGCCTTGAAGGCGGGGCTGGCAGCGCTGAGTTCGTCGGCCAGCGTCGGGTCGTCGTTGAGTTTCTTGAACGCGCCCAGGCAGATGCCGAGCACGACCTGGTCGAAGTCGCGCCCCAGCTGCAGCACTTCGGCGCCGGCCGGCGCGAAGGCCGACCAGGGCGACTCGAAATCGACACCGGCGTCGCGCAACGCATCGCCGTCGCGCAGCTGATGCCAGAACGGCTGCGCCGGCCAGCAGTCGAGGCCGGCGAACGGAAAAGTCGGCCGGTACTCGCCGTCCAGCACCTCGGCCTGGACCTTCATGTGCACCTGCGCGACCTGTCGGCGTGCGGGGTCGAGTTCGAGCCGCGTGACCTCGCGGAAGAACCGGAACTGAACGCCGCGCGCGCGCAGCAGCTGGTACAGCGGCGCGACGACGACCTCGCCCATGCCGGCCTGCATCTCGTACAGCGCCGCGCCCTGGGTTGTGCCGAACATGCGCAGGATGACCTGGGCCGCGGTGCCGGCGGCATAGCTCGGGCGGTCGAGATCGCCGTCCTCGTACTGGAACATGGTGTCGTAGAGCGCGCGCACGATGAAGGAACGCTGCGCGACCGCCGGCGTCGTGCCGTGCGCGACCAGCCAGGCGCGGAATTCCTGCGCATCGACCTCGCGCGCGGTCTTGCCAGCGATCAGGAAGTCGTGCACGAAGCCGTGGCTGTAGCCGCGCGCGACGTCGAGCAGCTCGCTCAGCAGCCCGTGCCCCGCTGTGTCGCCGGCCGGCGGCTCGGTCGCCGCGAAGCCGAGGTGCACCAGATTCACCAGCTCGGCGATGGCAGGCAGGTGCGCCGACAACGGACCGTGGTGCGAATCTCCCAGGGCATCGGCCCAGTCGGCGGCCGCCTGCAGCGCGTGGTGCGCGTGGCTGAAGCCGCCGCCGCTCGTGACCGCCGCGCCGCCGGCCGCCGCCAACTGTGCGCGCATCGCCTCCGGCAGGGCGACCGGGCTCGCATGCGGCCGGCCGGCCCGCTCGTGCGCCTCCTGCCAGGTGCGTGCAGTCGCCGCCAACATGCCCAGCAATTGCGTGAACGCCTGCCAAGGTGTCCAGAAGACATGGCTGGCACCGGGCGTGCCGTCGTTGACGGGCCAGTTGAGCGGAAAGAAGTTGGGGCCGATAGGCGTAAAGCTGTGCGGCTTGAAGGCATCACGCCAGCTCTGCAGCGCATGGTCCTCGCCGCGTTCCCAGTCGCGGAAGACCTCGCGCAGCAGCCGGAATGCGTTGTCGTAGAAGCCGAACCAGATGTGCAAGCCATGCTCGAGGATGCGCATTCGCTCGTCGCGGCCGGTCGCGCCCTTGCCGCCGAGTCGCCAGCCGATCTGGTAGACCGTGACCTCGTGCGCCGCTCGCAACTCGTCGGTGCGCGTCAGGTGATAGGCCGTCGTCAGCGCGGCCATGCCGCCGCCGAGGATTGCGACTTTGCGTCTTGCCAATGCCGACTCCAGGTGACGGGCTCAGCGTGAGCCCGGTGAGAACAGCCCGGGCACCGGAACCTGCAGCGTCTGGAAGATCTGGCGCGCTTGCTCCGTCTCGCGGTGGCCTGCGGGCAAACGCTGTCCCAATGCCAGCAGTGCCGTCGCTTCATCATAGGGCATCGCCGACGTTGCGGCAGCCTGCGCGGCACGCCGCCAGAGTTTGATCGACTGGCTGGCCTGGCCAGTGCGCTCTGCGTGGCAGGCCAGCAGATAGAAGCCACGCGGGCGGGTGCTCGGCACCTGCTTCGTGTAGGTGCGAAGCATGGCGCAGGCCCTGGCGGTCTGCGTCGCATGCTCGCGCAGATCGCCTGCCGACACTGAATCCCAGCAGGCCAGCAGCGCCTCGACGACACCCAGCGGCCCGTAGACGAAGCCGGCACCGGCCACCGGCGCGCGGCCCAGCAGCAGCGTCAGGCCTTCACGCGCCGCTGCGAGCGCACGTGCCGGCTCGCCCAGTTGCACCCAGGCCGCCGCCAGAGAGCCGAACGCCATCAGGCGGTCGATCGGCGTCTCCGAACCCTCGAGCGCTTGCTCGGCGCCTGCGATGTCGGCCGGGTCGACCTGACCGCGCGGGATGCCTAGCTGCAGAGCACCCGAGTGGCGCCAGCCGTGCACACGTGCCGGCGTGTCGCTGCCGGCCGCCGCGGTCATTGCAGCCAGTACCTCGTCGGCATCGGCATAACGCCCACGTTGCGTCGCGCCAGTGATGCGCATGCCGTGCACCGCGGCGACGCGGAAGCGTTCACCGAGCTCGCCGTACAAGGTCTCGGCCACCGGGGAACTGCCGTCCAGCAGCGTCCATTCGCACTGGCTCGTGGCGAACACCATCGCCAGCAGGTGTGCGTAGGCGATGCCGTTGGTCTCGGTCGGGCGCGACTGCGCGAGCTCGATAGCCTGCTGCACGTGACGCCGCGCGACACCCGCCATGCCCATCTGGCCGAACGCGATTGCCAGCGCCCCGTGCGCCGCCGACATCTCCGGCACCGAGGCGCAGCGCCGTGCCTCGTGCGCCGACAGCAGGGTCAGGTGCAGCACCGCGACCGGGTCGTTTTCGTAGTACGCGATCTCGGACAGCTGCGCGTAGGCGTGCGATGCGAGCCGCGCGCTGTCGGCGGCCCCGGCCGCCAGCGTACTCGCCTTGCCGGTCGCGCGGCCCGCCACGACCATGCGCACGAGATGGCCCACGATGCCGGCCGTGCGCGCCAGCGAGCCCGGGCCATACGCTCGGCCGAGCAGGCCCAGTGTCTCGAGATACTCCCGGCGCGCGAGTTTCAGCTCCGACAGCTCGTGCCGGCTGTCGCCGAGCAGGCTGTGCCAGCGCGCGCGCCGCAGTGCGTCGGCCGCCACCTGGCGCTCGCTGGCGACGCGCTGCGCAGTCTCCAGGTGCTGGATCGCCTCGCGGTAGGCCGCGTGCCGGATCGCCGTGGTGGCGCCGCCCTCGAGGTGGCCGACCGCGCGCGGGTATTCCTCCGCGAGCATGCAATGGTTGGCGAGCAGGCTGAAGTAACCCGCCATCAAGTTGCCGTGCTGCTCCTCCAGCCAGTCGGCGATGCGCCGATGCTGGCGCTTGCGCTGTGCCAGCGGCAGCAGGTCGTAGATCGCCTCCTGGACCAGCGCGTGCGAGAAGGTGTACTCGTCGGGCGGTGAACCGCTCTCGTGCATGACCAGGTTGCTGCCGGCCAGACCGACCAGCAACTCGTCGATGCGCGGCAAGGGCTGCGGCGCCGGCAGGATCGCCGCCAGTCCGGCCGACGAGAACACACGCCCGAAGACACTCGCCACCTTCAGCAGCAATTGCTGCTCGTCGCCCAGCCGGTCGACCCGGCTCGTGATGATGCCGCGCAGCGTGCCGGGCATCGAACGCGCGACCCGCGTCGCGATGTCGGCCTGCGGCACGCAGCGGCCGCCGACAATCTCGACGTGACCGTCCTCGCGCAACGCCACCGTGAGCTGCTGGATATAGAACGGGTTACCTTCACAGCGGCCGTGAATCAGCCGGCTGAGTTCGCCCGGCACGGCCTCCACGCCGAGCAGGCGGCTCACCATCTCGGCCGTTTGCGGCTCGGTCAGCGCACCGAGATCGATTCGCTGCAGCGCCCGGTGGCGAACGTACTCCTCGGCCGAGGTGTTGCCGTACTCGGCCAGCGGCCGCGCGCCGGCGACGATGGACAGCGCCGGCGCACGTTCGGCCAGCATCACGAGCACGCCGCCGGACAGCGCATCGATCCAGTGCAGGTCGTCGATCACCAGAACCAGCGGGCCTGCGGCGCACGCATGCTCGACCAGGTGCAGCAGCAGGGCCTGGATCGCCGAAGCGCGCGCCGTGCCGCGCATCTCGCGCGTCAGATCCGACTCGGGCAGCGCAAGCGGCAGCACGTCGTCCAGCAGCGGTGCCCACGCCAGAAGTGGCGCGTCGTCCTGCAGGTGCCTGCGCACGGTTTCGCGCCAAGGCTCGCCCGGCAGCGCCAGCCGCCCGAGCAAGGCACGGAAGATCTCGCGGAACGAGAAGTAGGGCGTGTTGCGCTCGAGCGATTGCGCGTCGCCGGCGACGACGGCGACGCCGGCCCTGTCGATCGACTGTCGCAACTCGCGAAGCAGGCGCGACTTGCCGATGCCGGGCTCGCCAGCGACGAGCAGGCGTGCGCCCGCACCGCCGCGCGCCGCCTGCAGCGCTTGAAGGATCGCGGCGAGTTCGGCCGTGCGGCCGACCATCGCACCGGCACGCTCGACGATCGCCGGCATCGGGCGCCACTCCGGGCGAAACGCCAGCACCGTGGCGTCGGCGTGCTTGGGTCGCACGTTCTGCGCAATCGTGAAGCTCAGCCGGTCGCCGGCGGCCTTGGTCGTCGGCTCATCGGCGAGCAAGTCGTCGGGCGCAGCGCCGGCCAGGCGGGCCGCAAAGTTGATCGCCGGTCCGATCATCGAGTACTGACGGCGCTGGGCTGAACCGCACTCGCCGCAGAACAGGATGCCGCTGGCCACGCCGAGCGCCGGGCGCAGGTGGAGTCTGCGCAGCGCCTGCTGGATGTCCAGGCCGGCGATCAGCGCACGCGCGGCGTCGTCCTCATAGGCCGCCGTCGGCACACCCCAGGCGACGATAAAGTTCAGTCCTTTGTCGTCCATCTGGACGTAGGGCAACGCGCCGCCGCAGCGCTGTACGGCCTGCTGGACCGCGTGGGTCACGGCCTGCAGCTGCGCGGGCTCGATCTCGCGGCCGAGCTCGGCGCTGTCGAGCCTGACAAACATCACCGTCGCGCGACGGAACTCGGCCAGCCACTCGTCCTGCCCCGCCTGCGCACGCCGCACCAGCACCTCCGGCACATAGGGCACGAGTCGGTCCTGGCCGAACGCCGGCACCGTGCGTGCGCGCACTGCGGCCACCGCGCCGTCGACGCGCAACGCGCGCGTGCAGGTCTCGACCGCGCCCTCGCCGTGCAGGCGGCCCGCCAGCAGCGCGACGACGTCGGGCGTGACCAGCACCTGGCCCGGCGTCGTGATGTCGCAGGCGCGGCCGGCGTCGACGACCGGTGTGCCGGCAAAGACGTTCAGCCACTTGCCGCCCGCCCCGCCGAGCTTGCAGACACGCAGGTCGCCGTGCGCGACTGCGATGCGCTGCGTGAGGCCGGTCTCGCGCTCGCTGGACCAGCCGGGGGCCTCGGCCTGGATCGCGAGCGCGCATTGCACCGCAGCGGCGGCAGCAGCCGCGGCGCCGTCGCCAGCCGGCCAGAGCGCGACCACCGCGTCCCCGGCGAAGGTGGAGATGTCACCGCCGAACCGGGCGATCACCGCGCCGAGCGCCCCGAAGTACGTGTCCAGGATGCCCTGCAATGTCTCGACGCCTTGTTCACCGTCGCGCGTGAGCTCGAGGGCCAGCGCCGAGAAGCCCGTGATGTCGGTCATCATGACCGCGGCCGGCAGGTGCACCGTGAAGGGGTCGGCCTCGACGTGGCGGTCGAGTTGCTCCAGAAAGGTCCAGGGCAGGTGTTTCTCGAACGAGATCGCCGTCAAGTCGTGGTTCCTCCTGCGTCACTGCCGGCTGGCTGCCAGTCGGGTGATTTCCCCGTGTGGCCACGAGCTTACGTGACGCCGCCTCGTGCCGATAGCGGGCATCCCCGGCCGGCACTGTCGAGACACATGGGATAGTCCCGCGCTGGCCCGGCGGCGAGTGCCGTTCCGCCCCCCACCCCGCCCTCCAATGCACGAGCGCGAACCGCCCGACCGCGATGACCGCCACCACCCAATGAGTGGCCGCCAGCGGCTGCTCGTCACCGTGCCCGGTGTCGCCACGGCGATCACGATCGTGCTGCTTTTGCCGTGCATCGCATGATCACGCGCCACCTGCTCGGGCAGGCCGGTCTCAAGGCCGACGAAGCCGACAGCGGCGCGGTCACGCTGATCCAGCGCTTACGGCGGTTCGGACGAGGCCCATGCGCTCAGGCCACTGCAGGCGGCAGCCTGCACTTACCGCATCGCGTTTGGACCGCGCGCCGGGCAGAAGATGTTGACGGTGCAAGGCGCTGTACAGGGTCAGCGGCTGCTCGCGCGCTGAACCTGACGAGGGTTGGTGGGCCCTGCAGGATTCGAACGTGCGACCAACAGATTAAGAGTTTCTAGCGCTCAAACCGCGGCCTGTTTTTCGTACCTTTTGCGTACCGACAAAGACAAAGGGCCCGGCGTCACCGCCAAGCCCTTGATTTCACGACCGAATTTGGTAGGCGCGAGTGGACTCGAACCACCGACCCCCACCATGTCAAGGTGGTGCTCTAACCAGCTGAGCTACGCGCCTGAGTCGGGCGGCATTCTAGCAGCGCCCGCCCGGCCATCATCGACGTCGCGCGGCCTGCACACCCGGAATGCGGGTCAACTGCGCCAACACCTTCGCGAGGCGGGCCGCGTCGTCGACTTCGACCGTCGCGACCATGTGCACCAGCGAGCCGATCGACCCGTTGACCGATTGCGTGCTCACCGCCGTGACGTTCATGCGTTCCTTGGCGAACAACTCCGAGATGTCGCGCAGCAGGCCCGGTCGATCCAGAGCCTCGACCCATACGTGCACCGGGTACAGCGCCGGCTTGCCGTCGGACTGCGTACCCCACGCCACGGCGATCGCCCGCTCCGGGTTCGTCCGCATCATCTGCCGGTAGTTGCTGCAGCGGCTGCGGTGTATCGCTACGCCTTTGCCACGGGTCACATAACCGCCGATCGCGTCGGGCGGTGCGGGCCTGCAGCACCGCGCGAGCGACGTCATCAACGACTCGACGCCGACCACCAGCACGCCACCGTCGCTGGCCTTCGTGCGATGCAGCGCGATGCCCTCGGGCGCCGGCGCGGTTTCCTGGGGCCTGAGCAGCGACTCGATGTTGCGCAGCGAGAACTCGTCCTTGCCGACCACCTCGAACAACGCGTCGGCGCCCTTGAAACCCAGGCGGGCCGCAAGGTCGTCGAGCTTCAGCGCGGTCTTGCCCTCGCGCTGCAGCAGCTTCTCCACCAGCTCGCGACCGCGCGCGATGGTCACCTCGAGCGCCTGCGCGTTGAACCAGGCACGCACCTTCGCCCGCGAGCGGGGGCTCTTCAGGTAGCCCAGCTCGGGATTCAGCCAGTCCATCGACGGCCCGCCGTCCTTGGCGACGGTGATCTCCACCGTCTGACCGCTGGACAGCGCGGTGTTCAGCGGCACCAGCGCGCCATCGACCCGCGCGCCTCGGCAGCGGTGGCCGAGGTCGCTGTGCAGGCTGTAGGCGAAATCGACCGGCGTGGCACCGCGCGGCAGCTCGATCACGGTGGCCTGCGGCGTGAACACGAAGATGCGCTCGTCGAGCTCGGCCGCACCTTCGCCCGTGGTCAGCGCAGCGTGGTCGCGCTGCCAGGCCAGCAGCTGGTGCAGCACCGCCTTGCGCGCCGCGGCAACCCGTTCTTCATAGGCGCCGGCCGCCTGCACCCCGCTGTAGCCGCGCGAGCCTGCCTCCTTGTAGGCCCAGTGTGCCGCCACGCCGTGCTCGGCATGGTCGTGCATCGCCCGGGTACGAATCTGCACCTCGAGCGCACGGCCGTCGTCATCCTGTACCACGGTATGCAGCGACTGGTAGCCATTGGCCTTGGGGCGCGCGATGTAGTCGTCGTAGTGGTCGGGCAGCGCGCGATAGCGCGAGTGCACACACGACAGCGCGGCATAACAGTCGCGCACGTCTGAGACGATGACGCGCAACGCGCGCAGGTCGAACATGTTGTCCAGACTCAGGCCCTTGCCCTGCATCTTCTTCCAGATGCTGTACAGGTGCTTCGACCGCCCTTGCACCTCGGCCTCGACGCCCGCCGAGCGCAACACGGTCAGCAGGCGACGGCGCGCCGCCTCGACCGCATGCTCGCGCTGCGCCCGCGTCTCGTCGAGCTGGCGCGCGATGCGCAGGTACTCCTGCGGCTGCAGGAAACGGAATGACAGATCCTCGATCTCCCACTTGATCTGCCAGATTCCCAGGCGGTTGGCCAGCGGCGCGAACACCTGCTGCGATTCGAGTGCCAACTCTGCCGGACAGGGCCTGCGTGCGGCCGCGTGCCAGCGCAGCGTCTGCAGTCGCGACGCCAACCGCAGCAGCACCACGCGCAGGTCGCGCGAGAAGGCCAGCAGCATCTTGCGCACGCGCTCGTTTTGCTGCTCGCGCCGGTCGCGCTCGACCGTGGCGTCGCGCGCGGCACGCTGGATCTGAACCAGCTTGCGCGTGAATTCCACCAGACTCGCATACGAGTCACCGAACGCCTTGCGCACCACCTCGTCGGGCCGCTGAAGAAAGTCGCCCGCGTACACCAGGTACACCGCGGCGCGCATCGCGGGCGCTGCACCGATCGATTCGAGAATCGCCGCCACGCCGTCGGCGTGCGCCAGCACGCCTTCGCCCGTGTCGAGAAGCTGGGTGGCCAGCAACGGCTCGGCGAAGGCCCGGGCACGTGCCAGTTCGCCCTGGCCGGAGGCGCCCGGCCGCGCCTGCGCCGCCGCCGGTTCGACAAGCGGCGGGGCGTCGGTGAGCTGCAGGATGGGCGCTGCGTCCTCCGCTGGGCGCAGGGCGATCGTCTTCATGGCGCCAGCAAGAACTCGCGTACGGTCTGCACCTGCTCAGGCTGAACCAGTGTCGGGGCATGACCCACGCCGGCGAACTCCACCAGCCGTGCGCGCGGACCGCGTTCGGTCATCGCGCGCGCGGTGGCGGGCGACAGCAGGTCGGATTGCGCGCCGCGCAGCAGCAGCGTCGGACAGGTGAGGCGGTCGTAGCTCCGCCACATCAGTGCCTCGCCGGCAGCAGCCATTTCGGGTGTCACCGCCTTGAACGGGATCGCGATCGCCGGGTCACTGCGCGGGCGCAAACTGTCACCGTCTTGGCGCAGCTGCGGCTCGGTGAGCGCCAGCCACTGCTCGCGGGTGTGCGGCCCGAAGCCAGTGGAGATCGTCCACAGGTCGTCCGCGGCTTCGTCGAGCGTCTTCCACTGCGACGCGCGGCCCACGTAGCCGCCAATGCGGGCGATTGCCGCCGGCTCGATGGTCGGACCGACGTCATTCAACACCAGCCTGCTCACCGGCGAGTTCGGCAAAGCCGCCAACCCCAGGCCGATCAACCCCCCCATCGACGTGCCCACCCAGTGCAGCACCTGCGCGTCCAGCCGCGCCAGCAGGGTCACCATATCGGCTACGTAGCGCGCAATCGTGTAGTCCATCGGCTCGGCCAGCCAGTCCGAGCGGCCGCGACCCGCGACGTCGGGGCATACCACCCGGTACCGGTCGCACATCGATCGCGCCAGCGTGTCGAAGTCGCGTCCCTGTCGGCTGAGCCCATGCGCACACACCAGCACGTCACGGTTCGCGCGCTCGCCCCACTCCCAGTAGGCCATGCGGTGCAGGCCGCGGCTGTCGAGGCACAACACATCGTTCAGGCGTGGTTCGATCACGGGACTGGCTCCTTGTCGATAATGATCCTAACAACCCATCGGAGCGAAGAAGTCATGTTGAAAGGAAAAACCGCGCTCGTCACCGGCTCGACCAGCGGCATCGGCCTGGGGATCGCCCTCGCGCTCGCGCGAGACGGCGCCAACGTGATGCTCAACGGCTTCGGCGACATTGACGCGCCTCAACGCAGCGTCGCGGCACTGGGCGTGAAGGTGGGTTACCACGGCGCCGACATGGGCAAGCCCGCCGAGATCGAGGCCATGGTGCGGACCTGCGAGAGCCAGTTCGGCGCGGTGGACATCCTGGTCAACAACGCCGGCATCCAGCACGTCGCCGCGGTCGAGGACTTCCCGCCGGAGCGTTGGGACGCAATCATCGCGATCAACCTGACCTCAGCCTTCCACACCACGCGGCTCGCGCTGCCCGGCATGAAACGCCGCAACTGGGGCCGTATCCTGAACATCGCGTCGGCCCATGGCCTGGTGGCTTCGGCGCAGAAATCGGCCTATGTGGCGAGCAAGCACGGCATCGTGGGCTTCACCAAGAGCATCGCGTTGGAGACGGCGACCACCGGCGTGACGGTCAACGCCATCTGCCCGGGTTGGGTGCTCACGCCGCTGGTACAGAAGCAGGTGGACGCCCGCGCGGCCGAGGCCGGCGTGGGCAGCGACGAAGCCAAGCGCCAGCTGTTGGCAGAAAAGCAGCCCTCGCTGCAATTCACCACGGCGGAGCAGCTGGGCGGGCTGGCCGTGTTCCTGTGTTCAGCCATGGCCGACAACGTGCGCGGGGTGGCCTGGAACGTCGACGGCGGCTGGACGGCGCAATAGGTCGATCGATTGCGGTGCCGGTGCTGCCGCTAGCGCGTCATCACGACGCTGCCGTTGACGTTGACACTGACGGTGGCCTTGCCGGCCTCCACCGGCAACGATTCGTCGGCGGCCGCGGCCGACATCGCGCGCGAGCGTAGCATCGGCTGCGGCGGCGGTGAGTCGCTGCCCACGCTGACCTCGCGCACGGTGTAGGCGGCGTAGCCGAACTGCTTGGCGTAGTCGGTCGCCCTGGCGCGAAACCGCGCGATCGCCTGGGCAGAGGCCTCCGTTTCGGCCTTTTCGCGCGTCTCGCGCGCCAGCAGATAGCCCACCCGCGCCACGGTCAGCGTGTTCAGGCGCCCGGCCAACTGGGCGATCGCGCTGATGTCGCGGCCTTCGAGCACCAGTTCGGCCTGACCGACCCAGCCACTCAGCAGGCCCTTGTTCGAATACCGGGGCGTCAGGCTGAACGCTCCGGTTCGCACCTCGAGCTGCCCCGGCCGGGCCGCGCGCCGTGCCTCGGACAGCGCCGCATCCAGGGCCTGTCGCACTTGCAGTTGCACTGCGGCGGCGTCGGGGCCTTCGCGCGTCGTCGACAAGGTGATCGACATCATGTCGTACGCAACCTCGATCGACGCCGAGGCGCTCATCGACAGCACATCCTGGGGCGGCGCGGGGGTCTGCGCCGCCGCCACCGCAGGCGCGAACAATGCGGCGGGCGCGGCCCAAACCAAGCCAAGACGCTGCATTGCCAGGCCTCCGTGTCGCGGGTTGAGCGTGGATCGGAGTGTGCCCGACCCAGATCAGATGCCCGCCAGGGTCCGCCCAAATGTCGGCCGGCCGATCGCGACCCGAGTCGCGAACCCAGGCGAAGTTCCACAAATCCGTGTTCGACGTCACGGATCGGCATGCAACACCAGAAATAGATGTAACAGTGACCATGAATTCGGGGTTTACAGGGGTTTTCCCCCGGCAAAATGGCCGCTGTTACAAATTTGGAGTTGCAGATGAACACGCCCGCCAACACTCGACCTGACCGTATCGTGGTGGTCGACGACGACGCGCGAATCCGCGACCTGTTGCGGCGCTACCTGACCCAGGAAGGCTTCGAAGTGCTGTTGGCCGAAGACGCCAAGGCGCTGAACCGGATCCTGACCCGCGAGACGATCGACCTGATCGTGCTCGACCTGATGCTGCCCGGCGAGGATGGCCTGTCCATCTGCCGCCGCCTGCGTGCGGCCAACGACGTGACGCCGATCATCATGCTCACCGCCAAGGTGGAGGACGTGGACCGCATCGTCGGACTCGAGGTGGGCGCCGACGACTACCTGCCCAAGCCGTTCAACCCTCGTGAGCTGCTGGCGCGCGTGCACGCCGTGCTGCGCCGCCGCCCGGCCATGGAAGCGCCCGGCGCGCCGTCGAAGGAGGCGCAGTCGGTGAGCTTCGGCCCGTTCGAATTCGATCTGTCGCTGCGCCGCCTGACCAAGAACGGTGAACAGATCGCGCTGACCACCGGTGAGTTCTCGATGCTCAAGGCACTGGTGCGCCATCCGCGCCAGCCGCTGAGCCGGGACAAGCTCGCGCAGCTCGCGCGCGGTCGCGAGTTCGAACCGTTCGACCGCAGCCTGGACGTGCAGATCTCGCGCCTGCGCAAGATGATCGAGTCCGACCCTTCCCAGCCGCGCTACATCCAGACGGTATGGGGCGTCGGCTATGTGTTCGTGCCGGACGGCGCGAACTGAAGTGACCCACCCCCGTAGCAGCCTTCGGCCGCCTCCCCCTCGAAGGGGGCGACACCGGCGGAGCCGGACCCGCGGTGTTCACTTGGGTGAGTCCGTGTTGCGTTTGACCCGCTGTCGCCGTCGCTGAGATGCCTCGCACACAAGGCGTTGCGCTCAGTCTGTTCTGGCGCACGTTCTTCCTGCTCGCCATCCTGCTCGGCAGCGGCATCGTCGCCTGGGTCTGGACCTTGCGCGCGCTCGAATTCGAGCCGCGCGCGGTGGTGGCGTCCCAGCAGATCGCCAGCCTGGTGAATCTGGCGCGCGCGGCGCTGCAGCATTCCGATGCCATCAACCGGGTGGCGCTGGTCAAGACGCTGTCGGCGCAGGAAGCCATCCGCATCGCGCCGCACGAGCCCACCGACAAGTGGGAGCCCTTCGAGGAAGACCGCTTCACCCGCGTGGTTGCCGGTGAGCTGCGCCACCGCCTCGGCCCCGAGACCATCGTCGCGCGCGGCGTCAACGGCCAGGCCGGCTTGTGGGTGGGCTTCGGCATCGAGAAGGATGCCTGGTGGCTGCAGACCGAACTTGGCCGCGTGCGCGCGTTGACCGGCGGCACCTGGTTCGTCTGGGTCGGCATTGCGCTGCTGGCCACGATCTTCGGCTCGGTGGCGATCGCGCGGCTGATCAACCAGCCGCTGCGCGAGTTGTCGTTTGCCGCCAGCCGCATCCGCGAGGGCGAATTCGACTCGCGCCTGGACGAGAACACCCTGACCAGCGAAATCCGCGAGGTCAACATGGGTTTCAACCGCATGGCGCGTGAGCTGGCCAAGGTGGAGGAAGACCGTGCGGTGATGCTGGCCGGCATCAGCCACGACCTGCGCACGCCACTGGCGCGCCTGCGGCTCGAAGCCGAGATGAGCGTCAACGACGAGGAAGCGCAGCGCAACATGGCGCTGGACATCGACCAGCTCGACGCCATCATCGATAAGTTCATGGACTACGCGCGCCCCGGCGACACCAAGCTCAAACCGGTGAACCTGGCGCAGGTGATCGACCGCGAGGCGCAGGGCTTTCGCGATCCGAGCACGATCCGCATCCAGTCGAAGGTGGCGATCGATTTGTCGGTCATGGCGGACGAAGTCGAGCTCGGCCGCGTGTTCGCCAACCTGTTCGAGAACGCCCGCCGGTATGGCCGCACGATCGACACCGGCATCGCGATGGTGCAGGTCACCTACGCCCGCACCGGCCCCTGGGTCATCGTCAGCGTGCGCGACCACGGGCCGGGCGTGGCCCCGGAGAAGATGCACCAGCTGACGACGCCGTTCTTCCGCGGCGACGCCGCCCGGACGGCAGCCACGGGCGCCGGGCTGGGGCTGGCGATCGTCGAGAAGGCGCTGGCCCGAATGGGCGGCGCGCTCGAGCTCGCCAACGCCGGCGACGGCGGCCTGGTGGCACACATCCGGCTCAAGCGCGCGCCGTAGTCAGCGTCAACGCGCCGGGCCACGCTGCAGCAGGCACACGGCCCGTGCCTCGATTGCGCGGCCTTCGCCCACCGGACCCATGTTCTCTGCCGTCTTGGCCTTCACACTGACCCTTTCGACGCCCACCTCCAGGGCCGACGCGATCCGCGAGCGCATCGCGTCGATGTACGGCGCCAGACGCGGTGCCTGGGCCACGACCGTGGAGTCGATGTTGACGACCTCGAAGCCGGCCGCGCGCACTCGCCGCGCAGCCTCGGCCAGCAGCTTGTGCGAGTCGGCGCCCTTGAACGCGGCATCGGTGTCGGGAAAGTGTCGACCGATGTCACCGAGCGCGGCGGCACCCAGCAGCGCGTCGGTCAACGCGTGCAGCAGCGCATCGCCGTCGGAGTGAGCCTGCAGGCCGTGGCTGTGCGGAATCGTCACTCCACCCAGGACCAGCGGCCGGCCCGCCACCAGCGCGTGAATGTCCCAGCCCTCGCCGAAACGCAGCGCGGTGGTCGCCATGGTGTCTCCTTGGTCGGCGTGGCGCGCCGCCAGCACGGCATGCGCGCGCGCAAAATCCTCGGGCCAGGTGATCTTCAGGTTGCTCGCATCGCCAATCACCAGGCGCGGCCGCAGACCCATGGCCTCGATCGCGCCGGCCTCGTCGGTCACTGACGCTGCGGCGCGCTGCAAGGCCTTGCGCAGCATGCCGATGCGAAACATCTGCGGCGTCTGCGCGGACCATTTGCCAGCACGATCGAGCGTGGCGCTGGACCTGCCGTCGTGCTCCACCTTCAATGTATCGGCCACCGGCACGGCCAGCAGGCCGCCGACCGGATCGTCGATGCAGGCCTCGATCAGCCGCTCGACCCACGCCGGCTGCAGCAGGCAGCGCGCGGCGTCGTGCACCAGCACCCAGTCGTCGTCGTGGGCACCGTCCACTTGCAGACAAGCCAATCCGTTGGCCACGGTCTGTGCGCGCGTCGCACCGCCGCAGCGCACGACATCGGCCCCGGCCGGGCCCACCGCCGCATCAAACCAGGTGTCGTCGCTCGCCAGCACGACGAGCACACGGCTCAGGCGCCCGACGCGCCGCAGCGCATCCAACGTGTGCGCCACCATCGGCCGCCCGGCGATCGGCGCGTATTGCTTCGGCATGTCGGCGCCGGCCCGCGAGCCCACGCCCGCGCACGGCAGCAGCGCGAACAGGCGTGGCGCGCGCGCAGCGGCAGGCGGGTTCATCGGGTGGATTCTAGAATCCACCCGAGCGATGACTCGGTGCCCGCGGTGATCCCCCGGTGAAGACCGCCCCGGGGTTCGCGCCATTGCCACCCATGCTGCCACCCGCCATCGCCCCTGGAAAGCGCTTCACCGTGCCGATGCCGCCCGGCTCGGGCGACGCCTTGTTGTTGGCGCGTTATGCGCAGCAGCGGTGCAAGGAAGGCCGCAGGACGGCGATCCTGACCGCCGAGCCGTTCGATGCGCAGCGACTGGTCGACGAGTTGGCGTTCTTCGCGCCTGAGCTCCGCGTGGCCGCGTTCCCGGACTGGGAGACGCTGCCCTACGACAACTTCTCGCCGCACCAGGACCTGGTGTCCGAGCGCCTGGCCACGCTGTGGAAGCTGCTGCAGCACGAACTCGACGTGGTGCTGTTGCCGGTAACCACTGCGCTGACGCGCCTGGCGCCACCGCGCTTCCTGGCCGGCACGACCTTCCACTTCAAGCAGAAGACGCGACTGGACGAGGCGGCGCTGCGCCACCAGCTCACGATGGCCGGCTACAGCCATGTGAGCCAGGTGGTGTCACCGGGCGAGTACGCGGTGCGCGGCAGCCTGATCGACCTGTTCCCGATGGGGTCGGCCGTGCCCTACCGGGTGGACCTGTTCGACAACGAGATCGACTCGATCCGCACGTTCGATCCCGACACACAGCGCAGCCTGTACCCGGTGCCCGAAGTGCGCCTGCTGCCCGGGCGTGAGTTCCCGCTGGACGAAGCCGCGCGCACCGGCTTTCGTGCGCGCTGGCGCGAGCGGCTTGAGGGTGACCCGACGCGTTCGCGCATCTACAAGGACATCGCGCAGGGCCTCGCGGGTGCCGGCATCGAGTACTACCTACCGCTGTTCTTCGATGAAACCGCGACGATCTTCGACTACATCGGCGACGACGCGGCGCTGGTGCTGCACGGCGCCGTCGACGACACGCTGACGAGATTCTGGAGCGACACGCGCGAACGCCACCGCTTTCTGCAGCACGATCCGGAGCGCCCGATCCTGGCGCCGGACGCGATCTTCCAGCGCGTGGACGAGTTCTTCGGTCGCACCAACCACCATGCGGTGCTCGCGGTGCGCACCGGCGTACCGCTTGAGGCGGCCGCCTGGGCGCAGGCGTTGCCCGACGTCGGTGCCGAGCGCGGTTCGACCGAGCCATTGTCCGCACTTCAACACTACCTCGATACGACCACCGCGCGTGTGCTGCTGGTCGGCGAGAGCGAAGGCCGGCGTGAAAGCCTGATCGAGCTGCTGCGCGACCACCAGATCGCCGTGCCGAGCGTGGCCACGCTGGCCGAATTCGAGTCCGCCGACGAACCGGTGGCCATCGTCGCCGCTGCGCTGGCCCGCGGCTTCGTCTGGCAACGAGCCGTTGCACCCGCCCTCGCCTTCATCACCGAGGCCGAGCTGTTCGCCGCTGCGCCGGGCCTGCGCCGCCGACGCCGACAGGAGGCGGTGAGCGACGTCGAGGCGCTGATCAAGGATCTGTCCGAACTGGCCATCGGCGACCCGGTGGTGCATGCCAACCACGGCATCGGGCGCTACCGCGGCCTGGTGAACCTCGACCTGGGCGACGGACCGAGCGAGTTCCTTCATCTCGTGTACGCCGACGACGCCACGCTGTATGTGCCGGTATCGCAACTGCATCTGATCAGTCGCTACACCGGCGTCAGCGCCGACGAGGCGCCGCTGCACAAGCTGGGCTCGGGCCAATGGGACAAGGCCAGGCGCAAGGCCGCCGAGCAGGTGCGAGACACCGCGGCGGAACTGCTGAACCTCTACGCGCGCCGCGCCGCACGCCAGGGCCATGTGCACCGCTACTCGATGCACGACTACGAGGCCTTTGCCGCCAGCTTCGGATTCGAGGAGACGCCGGACCAGCGCGCCGCGATTCACGCCGTGATCCAGGACATGGTGAGTCCGAAGCCGATGGACCGGCTGGTCTGCGGCGACGTCGGCTTCGGCAAGACCGAAGTCGCGCTGCGCGCGGCGTTCGTCGCGGTGATCGGCGGGAAGCAGGTGGCGATGCTGGCGCCGACCACGCTGCTGGCCGAGCAGCACTACCAGACGATCGTCGACCGCTTCGGCAAGTGGCCGGTCAAGGTGGCGGAGCTGTCGCGATTTCGCACGGCCAAGGAAAGCAGCGCGGCGTTGGCCGGGCTGGCCGACGGCAGCATCGACATCGTGGTCGGCACGCACAAGCTGCTGTCGAAGGACGTGCAGTTCAAGCGCCTGGGCCTGCTGGTGATCGACGAGGAACACCGCTTCGGCGTGCGCCACAAGGAGGCGATCAAGGCGTTGCGCGCCGACGTCGACGTGCTCACCCTCACCGCCACGCCGATCCCGCGCACGCTGGGCATGGCGCTCGAGGGTCTGCGCGATCTGTCGGTCATCGCCACCGCGCCGCAGCGCCGGCTGGCGATCAAGACGTTCGTGCGCGACGAGGGCAACGGCGTGATGCGCGAGGCGGTGCTGCGCGAACTCAAGCGCGGTGGGCAGGTGTACTTCCTGCACAACGAGGTCGAGACGATCCAGCAGCGACGCCAGGCGCTCGAGGCGCTGGTGCCGGAGGCACGCATCGCGGTGGCCCACGGCCAGATGCCCGAGCGCGAGCTGGAACAGGTGATGCGCGACTTCGTCGCCCAGCGCTTCAACCTGCTGCTGTGCTCGACGATCATCGAGACCGGCATCGACGTGGCGAGCGCCAACACCATCGTCATCAGCCGCGCGGACAAGTTCGGGCTGGCCCAGCTGCACCAGCTGCGCGGCCGCGTCGGCCGCTCGCACCACCAAGCCTACGCCTACCTGATGGTGCCCGATACGCAGTCGCTCACCAAGCAGGCCCAGGCCCGACTCGACGCGATCCAGAGCATGGAGGAGCTCGGCTCGGGCTTCTACTTGGCGATGCACGACCTCGAGATCCGCGGCGCCGGCGAGGTGCTGGGCGAGCACCAGAGCGGCAACATGCTGGAGGTGGGTTTTCAACTCTACAACGACATGCTGGCCGAGGCGGTGCGCGCGCTGAAATCCGGCCGCGAGCCGGACCTGCTGTCACCGCTGACCGCCACCACCGACATCAATCTCCACGCGCCGGCATTGCTGCCCGACGCCTACTGCGGCGACGTGCACACGCGGCTGTCGCTGTACAAGCGCCTGGCCAGCGCAACCCGGCCCGAACAGCTCGACACCCTGCTCGAAGAGATCACCGACCGCTTCGGCAAGCTGCCGCCGCAAGGCCAGAACCTGTTCGATACGCACCGCCTGCGGGTGATGGCGCGGAGCTACGGCGTGCACAAGGTCGACGCCGGCCCCAAGCTCATGAGCATCACCTTCCGGCCCAACCCACCGGTGGATGCGCAGCGCATCATCGAGCTGGTGCAGCGACATCGCCACATCAAGCTGGCCGGCAACGACCGCCTGCGCATCGAACGCGAGATTGCCGAGCCGCGCGACCGCGCCCAGTTCATCCGCGACGTGTTGCGTTCGCTCGGCACGCCGCTGCAGACGCAGCCTGCTTGAGCGGCCCGCGGCCGATCTGAAGCCGCTCGCGCCCCGTTGGAGGGCTGCTTGGCGCTGCGCTATGTGGATGAACCGCCATCGCCGCCCGCGGCGGGCCCCGAGCCCTTGATCTTCGAATAGGCGAAGAGCAGGACGAGCGCGCCAACGATCGATCCGATGAAGCCGGCGCCCTGCCCGGCGTGATACCAGCCCATCGCCTGTCCGGCGAACCCGGCGACAAACGAACCGGCGATGCCGAGCAGCGTGGTCAGGATGATGCCCAGGCTCTGGCTACCCGGCAGCACGGCGCGTGCAATCAGTCCGACGACGAAGCCGATCACTGCCATGTAGAGGTAGTGCATGCAGATTCCTTGGTGATGGAGGTGGGGGGCGCAGCGTCGCTGCGCTGGCTCGATCGTCGCGCAATCGCCGGCGCCGGCAACCGGTGTTACTACCGCTCCAAGGCCTGCCAGGCGCGGTCGAGCCGCTTCCCGCTCACCGGCTGGGGCGTGCGCAGCTCCTGGGCGAACAGGCTGACGCGAAGCTCCTCCAGCAGCCAGCGGTATTCCTCCAGCCGCGCATCCTTCGCACCGCGGCGTTCCGCCGCCCGCCGCCAGTAGCGCTGCTCGAGTGGGCGCAGTTCTGCCAGCCGCGCGGCATCGCGCGCCGGATCGGAGCGCTGCTTGTCGAGCCGCATCGTGATCGCCTTCAGGTATCGGGGAAGGTGCTGCAGTTGCGGGTACGGCGTGTCCGACACGAATCGCCTGGGCATCAGCCGCTGCAGCTGCGCCGAGACGTCATCGGCCACTTCCTTGGGCGGCTTGCTGTCCTTGAGCTTGCGGATCGCCGCCGCGTAGTCCGCCAGCACCACGCCCGCCAGCCGAGCCACGTCCTGTGCGATCAGCGTCAGCCGTGAGCGACCCTGATCCAGGCGCTCGTCGAAGGCGTGCGCATCGAGCGGCAGCGGCTCGCCGAGAAAGGCCCGGTCGAGCGCCACGTCGATGATCTGCGCGCGCAGCTCCTCCAGCGTGCCCAGAGGCAGGTAGGCCCCGGCCATGCGTTGCAGTTCAGGAATGTTCTTCTCGAGGTACTTCAGCGGCTCCTTGATCTGCAGCGCGACCAGCCGTCGCAGACCGCCGCGGTGCCGCGCGGCGGCCAGCCCGGGCTCGTCGAAGACCTCGATCTCCACGTGGTCGCCGTGGTCGACCAGCGCCGGAAAACCCACCAGCGTCTGGTCGCCGCTGCGCAGTTCCATCAATTCGGGCAGCGCGCCGAACGTCCACGCGACGTAACGGGACGCGGGCGTCGCGACCGCCGGCGTGCTCAGGGCGCGCACCGGCTGCGTGGTCGTCGTCGCTGGGGCGGCCACCGTCGGCGCTGGCGGCACCACCGCCTTCAACGCAGCCAGGGCCTGGAAGGCGCTGCGTGCCTGGCCACCCCATTGGGTCTTCAGCGCGGCAAGGTGACGACCCATCGCGAGTTGGCGCCCGTGCTCGTCGACGATGCGGAAGTTCATGAACAAATGCGGCGACAGGCTGTCGAGCTTGAAGTCGTTGCGCTGCACCGCCAGTTGGGTGCGCTCGCGCACGACCTTCAGCAACGCCTCCAGCAGCTCGCCATCGGCGAACGTGACCGTGCTGCAGAACTCATCGGCGAAATCCGGCAGCGGGAGCAGGCGTGATCGCGGCCGTTGCGGCAGGCTCTTCAGCAGCGCCAGCACCTTGGCATGCAGCATGCCGGGCACGAGCCAGTCGCAGCGCAATTCGTTCACCGGGTTGAGCGCGTAGATCGGCACGGTCACGGTCACGCCGTCGCTCGGGTCGCCCGGCTCGTGCAGGTAGGTCGCCGTGCAATCGATGCCGCCCAGCCGAACGCTCTTGGGATAAGCGGTGGTCGTGATGCCAGCCGCCTCGTGGCGCATCAGCTCGTCGCGCGTGAGCTGCAGCAGGCGTGGCTGGCGCTTGACTTCGTCGCGGTACCAGCGCTCCAGCGTCGCACCCGAGTGCACACCGGCCGGCACCTGTTGGTCGTAGAAGGCGAAGATCAACTCGTCGTCGACCAGCACGTCCTGCCGGCGCGACTTGTGCTCGAGCTCCTGTACCTGCGCTGCCAACTTGCGGTTGTGCGCCACGAACGGCAGCCGGGTCTCCCACTCGCCATGCACCAGCGCCTCGCGGATGAAGATCTCGCGTGCACCAGCCGGGTCGACCGACGCGTAGTTCACGCGCCGATTGCTGTACACGACGATGCCATACAGCGTGGCCCGTTCGAGCGCGATCACCTCGCCCGCCTTCTTCTCCCAGTGCGGCTCGAGCAGCTGCTTGTTCAGCAGATGCCCGGCCACGCCGGGAATCCACTGTGGCTCGATCGCCGCCAGACCGCGGCCGAACAGTCGCGTCGTCTCCACCAGTTCGGCGGCGATCAGCCAGCGCCCAGGCTTCTTGCTCAGGTGCGCGCCGGGGTGGCGCCAGAATTTGATGCCGCGCGCACCGAGGTACCACTCGTCATCGTCGCTCTTGCAGCCCACGTTGCCCAACAGCCCGGCCAGCATCGACAGGTGGATCTGCTCGTAGGTGGCCGGCGCGCCGTTGAGCCGCCAGCCGTGCTCGGCCACCACGGTGTGCAACTGGGTGTGGATGTCGCGCCACTCGCGCACGCGTCGCGGGCTGACGAATTGATCTCGCAGTCGCTGCTCCTGTTGCCGATTCGACAGCTTGTGGCTGTCCACCTTTGCCGCAGCATGGCCGTGCACGCCGCGGCCTTCGTCGATCCAGTGCCACAGCTTCAGGTAGCCCATGAATTCGGACTTCTCGTCGTCGAACTTGCGCTGGCGCTCGTCGGCCAGCTGCGCCTGTTCGAGCGGGCGATCGCGCACGTCCTGCACGCTGAGCGCCGAGGCGATCACCAGCACCTCGCTGAGTGCCTGCCGATCCCTGGCTTCGAGGATCATGCGGCCGACCCGCGGATCGAGTGGCAGCTTCGCCAGCTCGACGCCGATCGGCGTGAGCTCGTGCTGCTCGTCCACCGCGTTCAGCTCCGCGAGCAGCGCATAGCCGTCGGCGACCGCCTTGCGCGGCGGCGGTTCGAGAAAGGGGAAATCCTCCACCGTGCCGAGCCGCAGCGCCTTCATGCGCAGGATCACGCCGGCCAGCGACGAGCGCAGGATCTCCGGGTCGGTGAAGCGCGGCCGCTCGGCAAAGCCCTGCTCGCCGTAGAGTCGGATGCACACACCGTCGGCCACACGGCCGCAGCGGCCGGCGCGCTGGTTGGCGGCAGCCTGCGCGATCGGCTCGATCTGCAACTGCTCCACCTTGTGCCGGTAGCTGTAGCGCTTGACGCGCGCCAGTCCCGAGTCGATCACGTAGCGGATGCCCGGCACGGTGAGCGATGTTTCGGCCACGTTGGTGGCCAGCACGAGACGCCGGCCGTTGCCGGCTTCGAACACGCGGTCCTGCTCGGCTTGCGACAACCGCGCGAACAACGGCAGGATCTCCGGCGGGCTCCCGCCCCGCAGGTGGCTGGCCAAGTGCTTGCGCAGGTGGTCTGCCGCCTCGCGGATCTCGCGCTCGCCGGGCAGGAAGATCAGGATGTCGCCGCGATCGCCGCCGCGCCACAACTCATCGACGGCGTCGGCGATCGCGTCGTTCAGGTCGCGGTCCTTCGCCTCCTCGAACGGCTGCCAGCGAAGCTCCACTGGGTACAGGCGACCCGAGACGGTGACGGTCGGCGCAGGCCCTTGCGCGGACGCGAAATGCTGCGCGAAGCGGTCGGCGTCGATCGTGGCCGAGGTGACCACGACTTTCAGGTCCGGCCGGCGCGGCAGCAGCTGCTTGAGGTAACCGAGCAGGAAGTCGATGTTGAGGCTGCGCTCGTGCGCCTCGTCGATGATCAGGGTGTCGTAGGCGCGCAGCTGCGGATCGGTCTGCGTCTCGGCCAGCAGGATGCCGTCGGTCATCAGCTTCACCGAGGCGCCGCGCTGCAGTCGATCCTGGAATCGGACCTTGTAGCCCACCACCTCGCCGAGCGGCGACTGCAATTCGTCGGCGATGCGCTTGGCCACGCTGGAGGCCGCAATGCGCCGGGGCTGGGTGTGCCCGATCAGACCGCGGCCGCCGGCTCCGAGGCCGCGCCCGAGTTCGAGCGCGATCTTCGGCAGCTGCGTCGTCTTGCCGGAACCGGTTTCGCCGCAGACGATGACCACCTGGTGCTCGCGGATCGCGCATGCGATCTCGTCGCGCCGCTCGCTGACCGGCAGCGATTCGGGGTAGCGGATCGGTGGTATCGGCGCGGCGGCGCTGGAGCGGGCCACCGGCGGCGTGGTGAAGGGACGATTCACGAGGCGCGCATGATACGAGCGGGCCGCGCGCCATGCGGCAGAATGCCGACGCTGCCCTTGCCCACACGATGAGCCTCGTCTTCCCGCACACCTTCGTCCCCTGGTTCCGATCGGTCGCACCGTACATCCACGCCTACCACGGCAAGACCTTCGTCGTGGCGATGGCCGGTGAACTGATCGCGGCGGGCAAGCTGCACGTGTTCGTGCAGGACCTGTCGATCCTGCATGCCATGGGCATCAAGCTCGTGCTGGTGCACGGTTTTCGCCCGCAGGTGAACGAACAGCTCAAGGCCAAGGGTCACGCCTCGCGCTTCTCGCACGGCAAGCGCATCACCGATGAGGTGGCGCTCGACTGTGCCCAGGAGGCGGCAGGCCAGTTGCGCTTCGAGATCGAGGCCGCGTTCTCGCAGGGCCTGCCCAACACGCCGATGGCCAACGCCGCCGTGCGCGTGGTGTCGGGCAACTTCCTCACCGCGCGACCGGTGGGCATTGTCGATGGCGTCGATTTCATGCACAGCGGTGTTGTGCGCCGGGTCGACGCCGCGGGCGTGCGACGGGCCATCGACGGGGGCGCGCTGGTGCTGCTGTCGCCGTTCGGCTTCTCGCCCACCGGCGAGGCCTTCAATCTGACGATGGAAGACGTCGCCACCGCCACCGCCATGGCGCTGCAGGCCGACAAGTTGCTGTTCCTGACCGAAATCGCCGGCGTGCACGAGAAGGCCGACGACCCGGAGAGCCCGATCGATACCGAGCTGGCGCTGGTCGACGCCAAGCGGCTGCTGGCCGCCCTGCCCGAGCCCACCCGGCCGAGCGAGGTCGCGTTCTATCTGCAGCACTGCGTTCGGGCCTGCGAGGGCGGCGTCGAACGCTCCCACATCCTGCCGTTCTCGGTGGACGGCGCCATCTTGCAGGAGGTGTTCACGCACGACGGCATCGGCACCATGGTGGTCGACGAAAAGCTCGAGAGCCTGCACGAGGCCGGTGCGGACGACGTGGCGGCGATTCTGGCGCTGATCGAGCCGTTCGAGCGCGATGGCACCTTGGTCAAGCGCGGCCGCACCGAGATCGAACGCGACGCCGGCAACTACACCGTGATCGAACACGACGGCGTGATTTTCGGCTGCGCCGCGCTGTACCCCTATCCCGAGGCGCGCACCGGCGAGATGGCGGCGCTCACCGTGTCGCCGCAGGTACAGAGCCAGGGTGACGGCGAGCGGTTGCTCAAGCGCATCGAACAGCGCGCCAAGGCCATGGGGCTTGAGAGCATCTTCGTGCTGACGACGCGCACCATGCACTGGTTCGTCAAGCGCGGCTTCGTGCAGGTGGACCCCGACTGGCTGCCCGAGGCCCGCAAACGCAAGTACAACTGGGACCGCCGCTCGCAGGTCTTCGTCAAGAAACTCGTCTGACTCGACGCCGATCCCATCACCCCATTGGAGTTCGATACATGGCACGCACCGTTCAATGCGTCTACCTGAAGCGCGAGGCCGAAGGCCTGGCCTATCCCACCTATCCGGGCGATCTGGGCAAGCGGATCTACGACAACGTGAGCAAGGAAGCCTGGGCGCTGTGGCTCAAGCATCAAACGATGCTGGTCAACGAAAACCGACTGAACCTGGCCGATCAGCGGGCGCGGCAATACCTCGCACGCCAGATGGAGCAGTTTCTCTTCGGCGGCAGTGCCGATCAGCCTGCAGGCTACGTTCCGCCGAGTGCCTGACGTGCGCTGAGCGAATTCCGGCTCCGCGCCCATCGTGTCGCGGGAGCCTTGACGTAGCACAAATGCGAATCGTTCGTGTTTGCATATATACTCCGGCACATCCCCTGCTGGAGTGAACATGAAGATCGTCCGCATAGCAGCCATGCTGTCGTTGACCGCGATGGGCAGCCTCGCTCTCGCCCAGGCCCCGGTGCTCAACATCTATTCGGCGCGCCATTACCAGACCGACGAGGCGCTCTACCAGAAGTTCACCCAGGCCACGGGCATCCGCGTCCAGCGCGTGGATGCAGACGATGCAGGCATCCTCGCCCGCCTGCGCGCCGAAGGCGCAGCGAGCCCGGCGGACGTGATCCTGCTCGTCGACGCGGCACGCCTGTGGCGGGCGGAGATCGACGGCCTGTTCCAGCCGCTGAAGAGCGATGTCTTGGAAAAGCGCATTCCTGCCCAGCTGCGCGGCAAGGACGATGGCAGTGGCTCGCAATGGTTTGGTTTCTCGACGCGCGCACGGGTCGTTGTCTACAACAAGGCCAGCGTGCCCGCGTCGGACGTCGACAGCTACGAGAAACTCGCGGAGCCGCAGAACAAGGGGCGGCTGTGCACGCGGTCCGGCTCGCACCCGTACAACCTGTCGCTGTTCGGCGCGGTCACCGAGCACCTGGGTCCACAAAAGGCCGAGGCATGGCTGCAGGGCCTGGTGAACAACATGGCGCGGCCACCCAAGGGTGGCGATACCGATCAAATCCGGGCCGTCGCGTCCGGGGAATGCGCCGTCGCCTTGACCAATACCTACTATCTCGCGCGGATCATGCGCTCCGACGCCGCCGAAGACAAGAATGTGGTCGAACGCATCGGCGTGATGTTTCCAAACCAGAAATCCTGGGGTACCCATATCAATATCGCCGGCGGTGCCGTTGCCCGTCACGCCAAGAATGTCAGCGCCGCGCGGCTGTTCCTTGAATATCTGGCCAGTGACGACGCACAGGCGCATTTCGCAAACGGGAACAACGAGTGGCCGGCCGTCACCGGGCTGACGCTCGCGAATCCCGCGCTGCAACGCATGGGCCCGTTCAAGTCCGAGACGATTCCCGTATCGATCATCGGGATGAATCAGGTCAAGGTCCAGCAGATGCTCGACCGGGTGGGCTATCGATGAAACCCAGGCTGGCGCAGTTTGTTGGCTGGCGATATATTGGGCCTAGGTATTTCATCTGCCGGAGAAACCATGTCCAGCCTGACCGAATTGATGGCCCAAAAGGAGGCCCTTGAAAAGCGAATCGCGGACGCTCGGCGTACCGAACGCGCCGATGCCATCCAGAAAATCAAGACCCTGATGGACGAATACGGACTGACAACGGCCGACTTGAACGCGAAATCGGGCTCCGGGCGCACCCGAAAAGGCAGCAAGGTGCCAGCCAAGTACCGTGACCCTGCCAGCGGCAGCACCTGGAGCGGCCGCGGGCTGCAGCCCAAGTGGCTGAAGGCGGCATTGAGCAGCGGTCGAAAACTCAGCGACTTCGCGCTTTGACGCCAGCGCAGCGTCGCTGCTCCAATGCGGGCCATGAACTCAGGCCGGCAACTGACGCGGCACGTCGTTGCCCGCAAGTCCAATGATCGCTGCCGACGTGGCGTTGGATGACGGACGCCTAACCTGGCTCTTGCGAAGCGCCATCGTCATGGTGGCGATGCTGCTTGCGAGCCGGCTGGGACTGTGGCTTGCCGACGGTGGCAGCCTGATTGCACCCTTTGCGCCAGCGGCGGGCGTGGCGCTGACCGCGCTGGTTCGACTCGGTCCGTCCGTCGCGCCGGCGCTGTGGCTGGGCGGTGCGGCCGCGTGGCTCTGGGCCGGTGCGAGCGTACCTCTTGCGGCGGCGCTGACAACCGGCACCCTGTTGAGCACGATGCTGTCGACCTTCTGGCTCGGCCGAAGCGACTTCGGCTCGCGCCTGCGCCAGCCGCGGGATATCTGGCTGCTCACCGGTGCCGCGCTGTGTGGCGGCCTCGTGCTCAGCGCAGTCAACGGCGCAACCTGGCTCATGCTGGCCGGCCGGGTGTCAATGGCCGACCTGCCTGCAGCCTGGCTGTCCTGGTGGGTCGGCGAGGCGATGGGCGTGCTGCTGGTGGGCATCGGATTGCTCACCTTCGACCGCGGCGCGTGGCGTTCGGCCTGGCGCGCCCCGGCGGGGCTCGGCACGGCCTCGCTGGTCATGGGCCTGCTGTTATCGACCGGCGTCGGCGCCACCGCCGCGGCGTCAGGTCGGCTCGAACTGCTGCCAATCCTGCTGGTGCCGTTGGTGGCACTAGCCTGGATCGTGCTGCGCGCGGGCATCGCGCTGGGCGCCGGCTGCGTGGCCGTCGCGTCGCTGGCCGTGGCGGCCATGTTGGCAACTCAATCGCATCCGATTCAGGATCTGGCGGTGGCGGCAGGTGCGCCAGTGCTGTGGACGTTTCTTCTCATCGCGCAAGCCCTCGTGCTGGTGACCCACTTGCTGGGCGGACGCGCGCGCGCGACCGCCCAGCGCGCCGAACTGGCGCTGGCCGGCGCCGATCTGGGCGTCGCGGAATGGAATCCGGGCGGCAGCGCCGGATTCACATCCGCACGCTGGCGCCAGCTGCTGGGCGACGCGGACGGGTCACGTACCTCGACCCTGGAGTCGTGGCTCGAGTACGTGCATGACGACGACCGCCCGGAACTGCGTGCGGCACTCGAGGCACTGGAGCGCACCCGTGAGCAGACCCTGTGGCGCCAGGTCCGCGTTCGCGTCGGCGAGGCCTGGCCATGGTACGAACTGCGCGTGAATGTCGCCGAGCGCTCGGCGCACGGCGTGCCCACCCGTCTCGTGGCGACGCTGACCGACGTGCAGGAACGGCGCAGCGCACAAGACCGCGAGCGCCTGTCGACGAGCCTGTTTCAGAATCTTCATGAAGGCCTGGTGATCGTCGATGCCGAATTGCGCATCCTGGATGTGAATCCGACCTACAGCCGCATCATGGGCGTCGCGCGCGAGGAGCTGCTCGGCACCGTGCCCAATCTGCTCAGCTCGTCGTCGACCGACGCGATGACGCGCCAGCAGCAAAACGCCATCTGGGCCGGCCTTCGCAGTCATGGGCATTGGAGCGGCGAGGTGGTCGAGCGCAAGCGCAACGGTGACCCCTGCGCCCTGCACGTGAGCGTGTTCACCGTGCACGACCCGGAAGGCGCCGTCCGCTATCGCGTGATGATGCTGTCGGATATCACGGAGCAGCGCCTGCAGCGCGAACGACTCGAGCGACAAGCCAATTTCGACGAGCTGACGCGCTTGCCCAACCGCACTCGGCTGACTCAATTGCTCTCCGACGCGATGACCTCGAGCGACCGCGAGGGCTATCTGCTCACGGTGTGCTACATCGACCTCGATCATTTCAAGACCGTCAACGCCCAATTCGGCCATGCCGCAGGCGACCGGCTGCTCGTCGAATTGGCGGGCCGGCTGCGTTCGGCGCTGCGTGCGCACGCATCCTGGTCGGACGTCGCGGCGCGTCTGGGTGGCGACGAGTTCGTGCTGCTGCTGCGCGCGGACACGATCGAAGAGTCCCGGCTGGCGGTCGAGCGGGTGCTGCGCGTGATCGCAGCCCCCTATGCGCTTGACCATTCGCTCCAACCAGCCGTCGTCAGCGCCAGCGTCGGCGCCACGGTGTACCCGATCGACCGCAGCGACCCCGACACGCTGCTGCGCCACGCCGACCATGCGATGTACGGCGCCAAGCAAGCCGGCAGAAACGGCTACCTGTTCTTCGACCCGGAACACAACCGGCGCGCCGAAGAGCGCGTGGTGGCGCTCGGGCGGGTGCAGGAGGCGATCGATCGCCACGAGCTGTGCCTGTATTACCAGCCCAAGGTGGACCTGCGTCGCGGCGCCATCCTCGGCTTCGAAGCGCTGCTGCGCTGGAACCACCCGGAACATGGTTTGATCGGGCCGGCGCATTTCCTGCCGCTGATCGAGAACACCGGGCTGTCGGCGGGGGTTGGCGACTGGGTGCTGTCGCAGGCGCTGCTGCAGCTCGAACAGTGGCAGGGCCAAGGGCTCGACATCTCGGTCAGCGTCAACGTCTCGGCACGCCATCTCCAGGAGCCCGATTTCGTGCAGCGTCTGGCCGAGCTGCTGGCTCGCCACGCGCGTCCGCTGGGCCCCAGCCTGGAGCTGGAGATCCTGGAGACCGCCGCCCTCGCCGACGTGGCCTACACGTCCACGTTGCTGGAACAGTGCACGGCGCTGGGCGTGCGCTGCGCGCTGGATGATTTCGGCACGGGCTACTCGACGCTCACCTACCTGAAGCGGCTGCCGGTCCAGGTCCTGAAGATCGATCGCTCGTTCGTGCACAACATGCTGTCCGATGCCCAGGATCGCGCGATCGTCGAAGGCGTGATCAGCCTGGCGCGCACCTTCGCCTGTGTCGCCGTCGCCGAGGGCGTCGAAACCCCGGCGCAGGCGCGCATGCTGCTGGAGATGGGTTGCGAAGTCGGCCAGGGGTCTGGCATCGCCTCGCCCATGCCGGCCAATGACGTGCTGCGTTGGGTCCGCGACTGGAAAGGGCTGTTCACCATCACACCGGCGATCATGCCGGCGACCGGGTCCGCGCCGCGCAATCGCTGAGCCGCGCCCGCGTCGCGACGGTTCGCTAGACTTGGCCGTGCTCTCGCCCGGCTTCATTCAGGACCTGCTGTCGCGCATCGACGTCGTCGAGGTCGTTGGGCGACATGTCGAGTTGAAGAAGGCCGGCATCCATCACAAGGGTCTGTGCCCCTTTCACAGCGAGAAGTCGCCCAGCTTCACGGTCAGCCCCTCGCGCCAGACCTACCACTGCTTCGGCTGCGGTGCTCATGGCGACGCGATCCGGTTCCTCATGGAACACACCGGCCTGGGCTTCATGGATGCCGTGCGCGAGCTGGCGCAGCGTGCCGGCGTCACCGTGCCGCAGGACGATGCCACACCCGAAGAACGAAGCCGCATGGCCGAGCAGCGCCAGAAGCAGGCCTCGCTGTCCGACGTGCTGGCGCGTGCGGGCCAGCACTACCGGGCGACGCTGAAGTCGAGCCCCCGGGCCATCGACTACCTGAAGCGGCGCGGCCTCACGGGCGAGGTCGCCGCGCGGTTCGGGTTGGGCTACGCCGGCGAGGGCTGGCGCGGGCTGGCCAGCGTGTTCGCGCGCTACGACGATCCAATGCTGGTCGAGGCCGGCCTGGTCATCGTGCAAGGCGAAGGAGCCGACGAAAAGCGCTACGACCGTTTTCGTGACCGCATCATGTTCCCGATCCGCTCGGTGCGCGGCGACGTCATCGGCTTTGGCGGGCGCGTGCTCGATCAGGGTGAACCCAAGTACCTCAACTCGCCGGAGACCCCGGTATTTGTCAAGGGCCGAGAGCTCTACGGGCTGTACGAGGCCCGCACCGCGCTGCGCGAGGCCGGTTATGCACTGGTGGTCGAGGGCTACATGGACGTGGTGGCGCTCGCGCAATTGGGTTTTCCCAATGCCGTCGCCACGCTGGGCACGGCCTGCACACCCGATCACCTCGCCAAGCTGTTCCGCTTCACCGACCAGGTGGTGTTCAGTTTCGACGGCGACAACGCGGGCCGCAAGGCGGCAGCGCGCGCATTGGAGGCCGCCCTGCCCCATGCCAACGACACCCGCTCGATTCGGTTCCTTTTTCTGCCTGCCGAACACGACCCCGACTCCTTCGTGCGTGAGCGCGGCGCCGAGGCTTTCGCCGATGCGATTGCCGCGGCCGTGCCGCTGTCGACGCAGCTGCTGACGCAGTCGGCAGCGGATTGCGACCTCAGCGCGCCGGAGGGTCGCACCCGCATGCTCGCCCAGGCACGACCGCTGCTCGACCTGCTGCCCGATGGCCTGCTGCGCGATCAGCTGATCACCGAACTCGCGCAGCGTGGGGCCATCGACCGACACACGCTGCAAGCGCACTGGCAGCGCCAGGGGACCGGCACGCACGTCACGGCGGCGCTGGCCAAGGGTGCTCCCACCGTCGGCAAATCGGTCACCCGCTCCGGCGCCAGCGGCCGCGTGAGGCCGCAGACCGCAACGCTGCTCGATCGTGCGGCCTGGCTGCTGGCACGCAATCCGGCCGTGTGGCTGGAATTGCCCGATGACGCGCACGAGTTGCTCGCGGGGCAGGCCGCGCCGCATGGTGCCTTCTTCGCGACACTCGAGCAGGTGCTGCACGAGCACGGTGTGCTGACGGCGTCGTCTTCGTTCGACGAGCTGGCGCGCGCCGACGACCAAGGCAGCCTGTCGCACCTGCTGGCGCGCCTGCGTGGCTTTCACGATGTGGCGCAGGACGAGGATCCGGGACGCTTGGTCCTGGGCATGATTCGTCAGCTGCGCATCCAGGCCATCGGCGACGAGTTGACGCAGTTGCTGTCGGCGGGCGAGCTTTCCGCGGAGGCACGCTCCCGTGCCAATGAGCTGATCCGCCTTCAGGCCAGCCTGCGAGCCGCTCCCGAACAGCCGCTTTGACGAATGCTGGCAACTCGCCGATAATGTTGGATTCGTTGCAGCGGCAAGAGTGACAGCAGCGCTGACCCTAACCGGCAGGGACCCGGGCGACCCGCGACACGGGTACATACTGCCCAACCATCCCTCCAGGCGCTGTGGGTTCCACCCGTCCACGCGAG
>Ga0209797_10000118_pt1 | contig 35246 bp, 26 predicted proteins | sample DOMMetBare3Fresh_2_FD_187472 | JGI IMG/M metagenome (GOLD analysis project Ga0209797, IMG submission 187472) | Wetland sediment microbial communities from St. Louis River estuary, USA, under dissolved organic matter induced mercury methylation -... | ecosystem: Environmental > Aquatic >... | reverse complement strand
CATTTTGTAACAACGGATTTTAATCCGTTGTATATAACACAGACACGAACAGAGAGCCGGAGGCTCGGCACATATCTAAGCCATCTCCTGAAAAATATATTGCTCATCGTACTCCACTTTAAATTCTTTTAAAAGCTCTACATACTCTTCCCGAAAGGATTGAACTTTATGATGCTCCTCCTGATGCTGAATATACTTATAAACGGTATCAACATCTCTTTGACTGTAAGAAAAAACACCATAGCCTTCCTGCCATTCGAATCTGGCTGGTGTCAGGGAATGGTCGTTGATATATTTTGATGATTTGGCTTTTACTGTTTTCATTAAATCTGAAACAGAAACAACTGGTCTCAATCCAACAAAACAATGCACATGGTCTTCCACTCCATTTACAACAATTGTTTTGCAATTTGTTTCATTAATTAAATTACCAATTACACCCAGTAGCTGGCTTTTCCATGATTTATCAATTACCGCATTTCTATATTTCACAGCGAAAACCATTTGCAAATAAATTTGGTGATATGTGTTTGCCATTGGGGGCTGGTTTATTTTTTATCAAATATGTGTCGTGCCTATGGCACTCTACTCAATATCTCCTCATTTTACTTTACAACGGATTGAAATCCGTTGCTACAAAATGCACCGAGGCTACGCCTCTGCAACCACTCCATTAAACTGGTAACGAAATAATAAACTCACTTCCCTCTCCTTCTTTTGTTTCCACTTTCAATTCACCACCATGTGCTTTTACAATATCATAACTTAATGACAAACCCAAACCCGTTCCCTGCCCTGTTGGTTTGGTGGTAAAGAATGGTTGAAATATTTTATCCAATACTTTTTGAGGAATACCATTGCCGTTATCTTTTACACTTATTAAAACTTTATCAGCAATCTTTTTTGTAGATACGGTAACTGTTGGTTCATACCCGTCTTGCAATTGCTTTTTCTTTTCTGCTATCACATAAAATGCGTTGGTAAATAAATTCAATATTACCCGGCCGATATCCTGCGGTATTACGTTGATAGTTCCGATGTTTTCATCAAAATCGGTTTTCGTAGTGGCATTAAATGATTTGTCTTTTGCACGAAGACCATGATAAGCCAATCGTAAATACTCATCTGCCAGAAGATTAATATCTGTGGGTTCTTTTACTCCACTGCTGCTTCTTGAATGTTGCAGCATTCCTTTAACAATAGCATCGGCTCTTTTACCGTGGTGATTTATCTTTTCAAGGTTCTGTTTGATGTCATTTGCGATAGCTCTGGCTTCCTCAATATTTCCTTTTTCAATTTCTGCATTCATTTCATCGATCAGTTCATTGCTGACTTCAGAAAAATTATTGACAAAGTTTAACGGGTTCTGTATCTCATGCGCAATACCAGCTGTCAGTTCACCAAGGCTCGCCATTTTTTCCGATTGCACCAGTTGTTGTTGGGTTTGTTTCAGATCTGTCAACGTTTTATCTACCTGTTGTTTGGCTGCTTCCAGTTTATTAAAATCTTCATAGCGGGCATAAGCTGTAGAGAAAGCATCGGCAACAGATTGAATAAGTGCTAAATCTTCATTCGCCAACTGTGTTGTATTAGCTACATACAACATACCCTGTAAGAATGGAAGGAAGTGCAGATAAAAACCAGCTTCAGGCAAAGTATTAAGATACTGTTCCTTTTTTTCTATGGCTCCCTGCTTTACCAATGTATCAGCCATACTTATAAATTCCGGTTCGCCCCAATGGTCAATATAAAGTTGTTTACTGTGCCAGTGGTTTACCACTTCTGCAAAATTGCCCGGCGTATCATAAGGCAGATGAAATGCAGCAATTGCTTTTCCATCGGGTGTTGAAAGAAATGTATGAATGAGCTGTTGTGATTCATCCATCAAAAAAACACCACAGCGGATAAAAGGAACATTGAGTATCGTTAATTCATTCCATATTAATGGTGTGATTCTTTCCAGGTCTGCCGTTGTACGCATCGATGCTATTTCTGCACGAATTCGATCAAGAGCTGCCTGTTTGATCGCATCTTTTGCCTGTGCTTCTGCTTTTTTCAGGTCCTGGTATCTTCTGAATGTAAGTGAGAATACTGAAGTAAATCTTTTTATGACCTGTTTTGTTTCATCATTGTGTGCATCTTCTGAAAAAGTATAAAGGCCTCCTTCTTCAAAATAGTAAACATGACAATAGTGATCCGGCATATTATGCTGTGCCAATGCTGAATAAGGATCATACGCTTTTGCTAAAGCAGAATAATATCGTTGTATATCGTCACCAACGAGTTTATATGAATAGATCTCATCTTTTTGTTTCCATGACCTGAATATCCCCTGTAGCAAAGGATGAATGGTCATATCAAGCCGTCCGATGATCTTTGTAACCTGCTGATCTTTTGTAAATACAGATGTCCACACTTCCATTGTTTGCGCTTCATCAAGCAAGAGTATGCCGCAGCGCATCGTTTTAATACCAAGCTTATCCAGCTCACTAAATAATACAGAAGTTGCCGATACTACATCTTCACTCGTTTGCATCGCCATGGCTCTTGAACGGACTCTTTCTAAAGCCGCTTCAATGGTTGCCTCTTTTGCCTGCGCTTCAGCTTTCTTCAGATCCTGGTACCTGCGGAAGGTGAGAGAAAAAACAGACGCAAATTTTTTCATCACTTGTTTTTCTTCTTCTGCGTGTGGCTGTAATGTGAAAGTCCAGACATAGCCTTCTCCAAAATAATACCCTTGAACATGACAGTCCGGAAGTGATGGCATTCCATTTGGCAAATAATCTCTTCTTGCATCCAGAATTCTGACATAATCATCTTTCAATTTACCACTCATATCGTAGTAAAAAAGTTCCTCTTTATTTTCCCATGCTGTATAGAGCTGCAGCCAGAATGGATGCAGGGTCATATCAAATTCACCGATGGCTCTTATCACTCTTCCATCCGGTGTTGTATTTACTGACCATACTTCCTGCGTTTTATTTTTTCTTATATCTAAAATTCCACCGCGAAAATTTTCGATACCCAGCTTTTCCAGCTCAGTGAACATAGTTGCTGTTGCTATGCTTACATCTTCACTATTATGCATGGCCATCGTTCTTGCACGAACCCTTTCTAATCCTGCTTCGATTTGGGCTTCTCTTGCATTGGCTTCTGCTTTTTGAAGATCAAGGTATCTTCTGTATGTCTGCCCGAATACGCCAGCAAATCTTTTAAATATCAATGCAGCTTCTTCTGCTATTGGTTCTGAGGTGAATGCAAAAACGGCACCTTCCGGGAAAAAGAAATCACTATGAAATTCTTTTGCTGGCAAATTATCCATGTTAAAACGGGTTGGATAGCCGGGATAATTATTAATGGTGTTGTAGTAATTTTTTATATCATCAGCAGCCAATTCGTAAGAGTGAGTAGTTTCTTTATTTTCCCATGCATGTCGTACACTCTGCAGCATGGGATGAATAGTAACATCCAGATACCCGATTATCAAAGCAGCTTCACCGGTTGGGTTCAACTTTGCTGTCCATACTTCGGCATTGTTTGTATTACTGAAAATTAATATACCGCATCGGTTTGTAGTTACACCAAGTTTTACAAGCTGATCAAACATAGTAGCTACAGTATTTCCAACATCCTGGCTATTGTGCATTGCCATTGTTTTGCTTCTTACTCTTTCTAATGAAGCTTCAATCTGTGCTTCTCTTGCCTGTGCTTCGGCTTGCTGCAAATCTTTATAGCGTTTATAAGTAAGACTAATTACTGTAGTAAAACGCCGGTATATTTTTAATTCATCTTCTGTCAACTCATGTTCTGTCCATGCGTACACATCCCCTTCTTTGAACATAAAATAATAACCATATTGTGCTACATCATTGGGATAGTCAGGAAAATCCATTTGCGGTTTTAAAACCTGGTAATATTCTTTGATCTCATTACCTCTTAGAACCGCATGATATTCTTTCTGCAGGAGCCAGTTTTCATACACATCATCCAGTATTTTATGCCCGCTCATCTTTATATGCCCTATTACTTCTATTGAATCTCCCCGCTCCGTTGTATTCATCGTAGTAACTTCTGCCAACCGTTCTTCTTTATCCATTATTGCTATGCCGCATCTTCTTGGTACAACGCCCAATGATTTTAGCTCACGATAAAAGACAGTAAGAGTTTCAGCAAGATCTTTTGAACTGTGCATGGCCATTGCTTTTGCACGAACTCTTTCAAGCCCTGCCTCTATCTGCGCTTCTCTTGCCTGCGCTTCTGCTTTTTGAAGATCAAGAAAACGGGTATAGGTGAGATCAAAGACCGAAGCAAACCTTTCTAACAACTCAAGAGATTGTGGCGGCCGGGGTTCATTGGCTGCGAACGCCAACATCCCTTTGGAAAAAAAAGCCGCATATACTATCCGCCGGTGTTCATCATCAAAATCTGTTGGAAACATTTCTGAATTGGTCAGCTGATTGCGATACTTATTGTAAGCATTCAATTGATCACCTTTCAATTCTACAATGAGTGTTTTTTGCTGAGTTTTCCAAGCCCGGTAAACTTTATTCATCACAAAAGGCTCATCTATGCTGTGCCAGTAAATTTTATTCAATATGCCTCCATGCAGCGTTGCTGAAATTTCGATGACATTATTTTCTTCGTGCACAACGCCAATGCTTAATTGCTCAGCAGATTCTCCCAATTCTTTCATTTGTTGGAAAAGTATGTACGATGTTTCGGGTAGTTCATCGCTTCTTTGCATGGCCATTGTTCTTGAACGGACTTTTTCCAAAGCCGTCTCAATCTTTGCTTCTCTTGCCTGTGCTTCGGCTTTTTGAAGATCAAGGAAACGGGTATAGGTTTGTTGGAATACTTTTCCAAAACGCATCAGCGTATTATTCTCTTCATCGGTATAAGGAGTGCCTGAAAAATTTTCAATGTAAAGGCCAACATTCTCTAACAATACGGTTGATGCTGCAAGTCCGGGACAGCTTAAATAAAACTCTTTTGATGTTTCCGGTAACCCGGGAACATAGGATAAAAGCTCATTGTAAAATTTGTTCTTTTCTTCAAAATTTAAATGGGTGGCAAACAAGTCTGTACCCTTTTCTTTTGCTTCATTAAATTGATTTGCCCAAACAGACTCAAAATATGGATGCGTTATTTTAGAAGGAATGTCCTGCTCATCAGCGATCCAAAAATGCCAATCGCCTCCGGGTGTATAATCAATAACAAACCCTGCGTGGTCAAGATTAATTTTTAAATTCCTGATTTGCTGGTAAACAATTTTTATTACTTCTTTAAGCTCTTCACTTTTCTGCATTCCCATCGAACGGCTTCTCACTCTTTCCAATGCTGCTTCTATCTGTGCTTCCTTTGCCTGTGCTTCGGCTTTTTGAAGATCAAGAAAACGGGTATAGGTTTGGTCGAATACCTGCGCAAAACGTTTAAATATTTGTTCTTCGGGACATGGTACCTGTGTGATCATTACCAGATAACCATAGGAAAAATAAGCACAGTGTAATTTTTGCCAGCTGGGTAAAGAATTACCGGCAGCTTTCATTTCGTCAAAAATATTTTTCGAAACAGGAATATTCATCAGCCAATCATAATGTTCCTGTAAGGCTTCACCTTCTAATTGTTCTGTATGATATGTTTCCCCTCTTTTCCATCCATCATAAATGTTTGCATGAGTGGCATCGCCTGTATTGGGCAAATAAAATGCAGGAATAAATCCATCTCCGGTGCTTAGCCACCATTCATCTTCTGCTCTGTCTTTTTCACATAATACAAAGCCACAGGTCCAGAGATTATCTACCAGTTGATTCAATTCTTTGAATAAGACAGTGGCCACATCACCCAATTCGTGGCTTTGCTGCATCCCCATAGTTCTTGAACGAACTTTTTCCAATGCGGCTTCAATCTTTGCTTCTCTTGTCTGAGCTTCTGCTTTTTGCAGATCAAGAAATCTTGTAAAAGTCTGTTCAAAAACATTTGTGAATCTTTTGAATATAGTATGTGCTTCAGGAACCCTCTCATAAGTAATGAACAACAAAAAGCCCTGTGAAAAATAAACACAATGAAATATTTGAAAAGTGGGTAATGGATGCCCTGCAGCAATAATGGAATCTAATATTTCTCCCACCACAGGCAGCGTACGCATATACTTGTAATGAGTTACTAACTCCTCACCTCCCACTTCCTCTACATGAAATGTTTCTCCTCTTTCATAAGCCTCTCTCATGTGTATGAACGATGGGTCGTCTGTAAGCGGTGCATAAAATGGCTGTTGCATTACCCCTTCGCTGCTCATCCAAAGGGTGATGCCCTTTTTATCTTTTTCCCAGATGCAATAACCGGCACTCCATGCCGGCATACCTAATGATTGCACCTGCAGAAAAAGTAAATTGGCTGCTTCAGGAAGCTCATCACTTTTTTGCATGGCCATTGTTCTTGCACGAACTCTTTCTAATGCCAATTCAATCTCCGCTTCTCTTGTTTGCGCTTCTGCTTTTTTCAAATCATTGAAACGTGTATAAGTGAGATCGAAGACTTTTCCAAACCGGCTAAGTATATCCAGGTTAGCATCTGATAATGGCGCATCGCCTACAGTTTGTAATCCTCCGAAATTGCTGAATGAGAAAGTAACAACATATTTCTCCATGGCTCTCGAGGCTGCCTGTGCTTCAGCAGGCACTCTCCGGAATTCTGTTTCACTGAACAAATATTCGTCGTATATTTTTTTCTCCTGTCCCCCGAGTACATACACAGCTTTTGCATTTCTTTCTTTCCATCCCTTCATCATCGCATGATGAAAAGGATAATCCTCAAACAACATGTGATACGATTCAGGCGGCTTATTTATATCCGGGTTGGCTGCCCAAACGGTATTTGACATGGTACTTTCATCAATAATATTAATGATGCACCAGGTTAATGCAAAATCAAGTTTGGTTAATTCTTTAAAAACAGTATCAACTAATTCAGACAGCTCATCAGATTTTTGCATCGCCATTGCCCTTGCTCTCACTCTTTCCAATCCTAGTTCTATCTGTGCTTCTCTTGCCTGTGCTTCGGCTTTTTGCAGATCATTGAAACGGGTATAGGTGAGATCAAAAACTTTTGCGAAACGGTAAATAATATCAAGGTTGTCTTCTGATATTGGTTCGATGGTATCCGCCTGTAGACATCCAAAATTGTTGAAAGAAGAATTCAAAAATATCCTGTCAGTATTTTTCATTCCCGCCTTTACCATGTCAGGAAGATTCTTTAATTCAGTTTTGCTGAATATATATTTTACAGAAGCCGTTTTTTCGTCTCCTTTGAGATCATATACTACTTTGGGCTTTCTTTCCTTCCATGAATTAAAAGTAAAATCCAGGTAGGGAATACCTTTCAACTGTACATGATAAGATGTAGGCGTTTTTGATTCAGGATTGGCCATCCAGTAATTGGCCGACATTGATTTTTCGTCAATAATAATTATGATACAGCGATCAAGGGTAAAATGAAGCTTTGTCAGTTCTTTAAAAACAGTATCCACTAATTCTGATAACTCATCCGATTTTTGCATAGCCATTGCTCTTGCCCTCACTCTTTCCAATCCTAATTCTATCTGTGCTTCTCTTGCCTGTGCTTCGGCTTGCTTTAAATCATTGAAACGGGTATAAGTCATTTCAAAAACTCTTGCGAAACGGATTATCGTTTGCTGATCTTCCGGTGAAAAAAGTTCAGTGGCAAGTATCAGCAAGTAACCCTCTGAAAAATTTGCACAATGAAAAACAACACGGTCAGGAATCCTGGAAAAAATATTTTCTACAACAAATGGAGGAACATAGTTTGATAAAAACCGGTGATGATCTTTATTTACTTCACCCTGTATTTCGAAAATATGAAGCGTTTTTTTTTCTTTCCAGTCTTTATACCGGCTGTCCAGCACATGGTCGCCGGTTAATGGAAAGACAATAAAATCCGGAAGCAAAGAACCATCCGGAAGAACTACCCAGGCTGTTTGCGTATTCTTTTGTTCATCAATAAACATATAGCCACAACTGAAAGTGTTGATACCAAGTTTTCCGAATTCGAGGTAAAGCAGTTGAGCAGCGTCAGCCAACTCATCACTTTTTTGCATAGCCATTGCTCTTGCCCTTATTCTTTCCAACCCTAGTTCGATCTGTGCTTCTCTTGCCTGTGCTTCTGCTTTTTCAAGATCGAGAAAACGTATGTAAGCTTGTTCAAAAACTTTTGAAAACCGGATTAGTATTTCTTTTTCTTTTTCAGAGGGAAGTTTTCCCGAATAATTATTTATCTGTACGCCGGTATTTTTTGAAAATGCAATGGAGAGGGCATAGGCTTTCCTTTCGAGAATATGTTTCTGTCTTTCGGGAGGCAAGCGACTGAAATCTGTGTGTTTAAATGCAAAATCGAACCACTTGTTTTTCTCTTCAAAAGAAAAACATTCACTAAAAAAATCCTGGCCACTTTCTCTTGCTGCCAATAAATTTTGTATGATCCTGAAGTTCCAATCTCCGGCGATTCTGAAGCTTGCAGTTCTTTTCTGAAAAGGACTTGCAATCCAAAAATCAAAATCTCTTGCATCTTCTTTAAAAATGGCGATGTTGCAGGAATCCATTTCAACATTTAACTCCTGCAATCTTTCATATACTGTATTCACCACTTCCTGCAACTCATCACTTTTATGCATAGCCAATGACCTGCTCCGCACTTTTTCCAAAGCCGCTTCAATTTGCGCCTCTCTTGTTTGTGCTTCTGCTTTTTGCAGATCAAGAAAACGGGTATATGTTAATTGAAAAACTTTTGTAAACCTGGCCACCATTTCTTGCTGCACATCAGTTAATCGTTTATCCCGTACAATGTATATACATCCTTCCCGGAAGTTGAAAAAATGAAGTTTTACTTCTTTTGCAGTTTTAGCCAGCCAATCTTCGATTGTAAAAGGATCTTCAATGCCGTATTCTTTAAAGGAGGCCAGTGCACATTTTGCCAAATATGTTTCATGCTCCAATGTTTCCTTTTTGTTCAACTCTATAATATGGGATGTTACCTGTTTTTTCCAGTTTGAAAAGAAATACTGTATCGGTTTTGATCCTTTTATTATTGGAACCCGGTTAGCATATCTGATTATTTTGCCATCAGCCGGATTGATCCCATAAAAATAAACGCTGTTTGCTTTTTCATCCATAATGCCAAAGCCACTGGATGAGCTTTCAATTCCGAGTTGTGATAGCTCTTTATATAATATTTCAGCAGTATCATACAATCCGTCCGTATTATGCATTGCCATCGCACTTACTCTCATTCTTTCCAACGCAGCTTCAATTTCAAGCTCACGATTTTTATGCTCCAGTTCGATGGTTCGCCTTTTTATTGCATCACGGAGTTCAAGGTTTTCTTTTTCTATTTTTTCAAGCCCGATCGTATGTCCTTCTTCTGCTTTTGTATCGGGAAACGAAAAATGCTGTTGCACTAATTTCCATTCATTGGATACTTGTTGCATCAAGGTAGATACTCTTGTTCTGCCATAAAATGTCCAGTTATTCCCGATCCGAACATACGCATCAAATTGTTCAGTGATCAAAACAAGGCTATCAACAGATTCAATTTTAAATTTGCTTTTTCTTCTTTCAATATTTCCGGCTAATTGCTCTGCAGTTGCTTTTAAAAAACCGATCGCATCTTTTTTATTAAAAAAAACTTCTTCGTCTGTTGTGCCGATCAACCGGTAATTATCATCAAGAACCCTTGTATATATTTCTATATCCACATTAAACAAACTCCCCCAAAAGGCTTCATATACATCCAGAATTTCTGCCCGCAGTAGTTTAGTTAGTTTCATCTCTTATTGATTAACCGGTAAACTGATGATAAACACAGTGCCTTCTCCTTCCTTCGTCTCAACCTTTAATTCACCACCATGTCCTTTTGTGATTATGTCATAGCTTAACGATAAACCGAGACCTGTTCCTTGTCCCGCTGGTTTGGTAGTAAAAAATGGCTGAAATATTTTATCCAATACTTTTTGAGGAATGCCGTTGCCGTTATCAGCAACCCTGATTTCGATTTTGCCCCCATCCCCTAAAGGGGAGCGGATTCTTTTAGTTGAAACAATCACTATTGGTTCGTACTCCATACCCCCCTTTAGGGGATGGGGGCTGTTCTTTTTTTCTGTAACAACATAAAAAGCATTGGTTATTAAATTCAATATTACACGGCCAATATCCTGCTGTATCACATTTATTTTTTCTATTGTATCATCAAAATCAGATTTCACATCCACATTAAAGGATTTTTCTTTTGCCCTCATGCCATGATAAGCAAGCCTTAAATATTCATCTGCCAATGCATTGATATCAGTTGGTTCTTTTTTCCCAGAACTTCTTCTTGAGTGTTGCAGCATACTTTTTACAATTGCATCAGCCCGTTTGCCATGATAACTTATCTTTTCCTCATTTTCTTTTATATCATTTGCAATCTCTATTGCTTGTTGCTTATTGTCTTTTGCCAATTGTTCCTTCATTTCATCGATCAACTCTGTATTTACTTCAGAAAAATTATTGACGAAGTTCAAAGGGTTTTGAATTTCATGTGCAATGCCAGCTGTGAGTTCACCGAGTGAAGCCATTTTTTCTGATTGCACCAATTGAGTTTGCGTTGTCTTCAAAGCAGCCAATGTTGTTTCCAGCGCATTCTTTTGTTGCGATAAAAGAACATTCGCTTTTTTTCTTTGAAGACTATTACGATATAACATTAATGCGATAAATAAAAAGATGGCAAGACCGGATATCAACGCATACATTTTGAATTTTACACGTTCGGCTGCTTTTGCGGCATCTATTTGTTGTTGCCGTTGCTGTTCATCAAAATCTATATTCTGAAATTGTTGCGTTTGCCTCGTGCTGAACAGGCTATCATTTATTTTAATGATCAAAGCCTGGTACTTTACCGTACTGTCATTATTACCAGCCGAACGGTAATAATCGCTCAATGAAGTATAACAACGCAGCAGTAAGTCCGGAGCATCCATGTTGTTTGCAGCGAACAGCGCATCATTGATGTGATGAAACACGGAATCCGGCTTATGTAATTGTTTGTAATGCTCGGCCAATAAAAGATTGCTTGCGACTACACCACGGAAATAATAAGTTTCTGCACTTGTGGTTAGTGCTCTCCTGTAATAGTCAATTGCCAGCTCTTTGTTTCCCAAAGCGGAATAAACACGACCCATATTTAAAAGAACACTTCCAAAATATCTTTTAAACTTTGTTTGCATGGCGAGCTCATGTGCTTTTTGAAGGACGATCAAAGCAGAATCAGTTTTTTTCAGATTCAGATACATTCTCGCCATCGTCATATTGATAATACTTTGCAGAGGTTTATTACCGGATTCTTCTGAACGCTGCTTGCCAAGGCGGTGCTGCTGTAAAGCCTTTTCATAATTATTTGTATTGGCATAAAGCACTCCCCATATCTGGTGGGTAAATGCTAATTCACTTAATCGCTGTTGATGTGGTGTAGCCGTCCGGTATTCCAATTCGTCATCACCAGGAAATTTTCCAACCAAAACATTTTGCTCACTTTTCGGATCTTCGAGAATAGCCATGGATGATAAAACGGTTTGCAGTGATCGGGGATAATGACCTCTGTTCAGAAGTGAGTATGCCATTTCTCTTAAACCAGCTCCTTCGTCGAGTTTGAGGTTCATTTGCCTCGCCAGCTTAAGTGACTTTTCAGCATAGTAATAAGAACTGTCAGGATCAAGCTCTGCATAAATACGGGCAACGCTTCTGAAAACCACCAAATGAGTTGTATCGTTTTGAGTACTGTTCGCTATGCGAAGCAGGCTGTCAATATAAGATTGCTGCGCAGCACTAAATAGTGAAATGAATATTAAAAAAACGACACAGGTAATATATCTTTTCATTCGTTTCAATTAATTCGCAGGTAAACTAATAATAAACTCAGAACCGTTTCCTTCACTCGTTATCACTTTTATTTCACCGGAATGTCCTTTTGTAATAATATCATAACTCAGGCTTAATCCCAGGCCGGTTCCTTGTCCAGTTGGCTTGGTAGTAAAGAATGGTTGGAATATTTTATCTAATACTTTTTGCGGAATACCGTTACCGTTGTCCTTTACTTTTATCTCAATCGTATCATTGACCTTTCTTGTGCTGACACTTACTACAGGATCGTAGCCGTTTGCGGCATTTTTCTTTTTTTCACTCACTGCATAAAAAGAATTATTGATCAAATTAAGTATCACTCTTCCTATTTCCTGCGGAACAACGTTTATCTTATTTACCAAAGGATCCAGATCGGTTTCAAATTTTGCATTAAAGAATTTGTCTTTGGCTCTTAAACCATGATAAGCAAGCCTCAGATATTCGTCAGCTAACATATTTATATCAGTCAATTCTTTTTGGCCACTGCTTGTTCTTGAGTGTTGCAGCATTCCTTTTACAATCGCATCCGCTCTTTTACCATGATGCAATATTTTTTCAAGATTATCTTTTACATCATTCACTATTTCTAGTGCCTGCTGCGTATTGCCTGATGCCAATTCTTGTTTCATTTCTTCAAGCAACTCATTGCTTACATCGGAAAAATTATTAACGAAATTCAGTGGGTTTTGAATTTCATGTGCAATGCCGGCTGTTAGCTCTCCCAGCGAAGCCATTTTTTCTGATTGGATGAGTTGTTTTTGTGTAACCTGCAATTCATTCAAAGCATCTTCCGCCTTTTGCTTTTCAGCTTTTATTTGTATCAGGTTAAGCCTTGCAAGTTCAGCCTGTGCTTCGGCCTTTTGCAAATCCAGGAAGCGGGTATAGGCAAGATCAAATGAGGCGCCCATTTTTGATAAGATGAATTCTACTTCCGCCGCCGGAGGTTGTATAAAATCCGCCGTAAGTTTTCCATTTGACAGCCTGACTGCCGGGTGCCATGACCGGACTATTTTATTAGCCTCTAAAAACTGTTGCGTTATTTCAGCAGTTTCAATATTGTACTTACGGGTCCATTCGATAGCACGGTATAAGTCCTCCTCGTTTTGTTCAATTACAACATAACTTTCAACTGAATCCCAGATTTTTCGTATCCACAGATCAGGATCTGCTTCCTCCATACGGAAATCAAAGTTCATACTGAAATGAACTCCTTCTCCTGATTCTTTCATGGATGTGATATCCCATAGCCTGACATCCCCATTTTCCTGCCGCAGATAAATTGTTGCGGCAATAACTCCGGGTATATTCAGAGTCGCTAATTCATTTCGCATCGTTATGACAACGCCAAGAATCTCTACAGATTTATGCATGGCAAGTGCTTTTGTCCTTACTCTTTCAACAGCCAATTCAATCTGTGCTTCTCTTGCCTGCGCCTCTGCTTTTTTCAGATCGAGGAAACGGGTATATGCTCTTTCAAATTCTATTGCAAACCGGATCTGTATATTTTTTTCTTCTTCACTGGCAGGTTTACTAATGGAAATGCCAAACGAACCGTACTTCATCATGGCATCATAATAATAAACACCGGTTGGAAAAGTTTTGGCGACCATTACTTCTTTTGCCACACCACCGGCATCATCTGCAATACGCTGAAAAGTATCAAGCCAGGCCTGTACTCCTTCCGGGGGAACATAGTTGTCATGTATCTTAACCCCTGCCCGCCATGATATAAGGCACTCATTAAAAAATTCTTCTGCTTCGGTTATTGTATAAGTTGTAATACTTGTTTTGTAATCCGGCCATGTGATCCAGAAAACATTTTCGTTTTTATCTTCATCTATTAACCAGAAATAAGAGAATTGCCAGTCAATACCTAACTTTCTCAATTGCTCACCAAAGACAAGAGACGTTTCATTGAGATCTTTTGAGTTGGTCATTGCCATCACTTTTGCTCTTACTCTTTCCAGAGCGGCTTCAATTTGTGCTTCTCTTGCCTGTGCTTCGGCATTAACCACATCAAGGTAACGGGTATAAGCTTGTTCGAAAACTTTTGCAAATCGTTTCAGTATATCAATGGTAGATGCAGGAGGTTGTTCCGGTCCCACTATATCCATTGAACCATACTGCATGAAGGCATGGGATAAATATATTTTTGAAATACTGTATAATTCGTTACGATATTCCTCCGGTGCATTTTTAAAATCAGTATAAGTGAACATGCCATCAAGAAAACGCTTTAATTCTTCCCCCTCAATCATATAAGTGCGGTAGGATATGCCGGAGATACTGTCTTGATACAATTGTTTGACAAAAGGATCATCAAACCAGGGGAATTGAAAACTCCTTGGCAATGCTGCTTCTCCAATTCCTGTTCCCCAATTCGTCCATTCTTTTTTTGTGCGGTCGAGCAGGTTAATATTGCACTCATATATTTCCAGCCCCAGTTTTTTCCATTCTCCAAAGACAGTATGTATGATATCAAATAATTCATTGCTTTTCCGGATGGCCATAGATATGGAACGAATACGTTCCAATGCCGCTTCAATCTGCGCTTCTCTTGCCTGCGCTTCTGCTTTTTGAAGATCAAGAAAACGGGTATAGGTTTGTTGAAACACTTTTGTAAACCGTAACATAATATCTGTTTGCTCCTCTGATAATCTGCTGCCACCAACTATCAATAAATAACCTTCTTTAAAATAGAAATTATGCAGGATCAATTTTGGAGGAGAAATGGCTATCAGTTGTGCTGCCGTCAGTGTAAAGTTGGTACTGCGTTCTGCAATAAACGTCTGGTGTTTTATAGTTTCAGCTTCATCCATTTCAATAATAGAAAACGGGTTCCCTTTTTTCCAGTTATTAACTATTTGTTTTAAATGAACAGTTTCATCATGCGGAATGATAACGGGCACCGGGAACATTTTTTTTGTGGACGGATCAGGCGTATAATTCAATCCGTTTTTTTCTTCCTTATCCATTAACACATAACCGGCGGTTAAGCTTTCAATACCCAGTTTCTGCATTTCCAAAAAAAGAATTTCAGATGCTTCAAGCAATTCATCGCTTTTATGCATAGCCATACTTTTGCTGCGGACTCTTTCCAATGCCGCTTCTATCTTTGCTTCTCTTGCCTGTGCTTCGGCAGTTGTAACATCTGTATATCTTCTGTAAGCAAGCTCAAATACATTCCTGAAACGTTTCAATACCTGCAGTTCTTTCTCCGTTATTGCATTAAAAGTGGAAATACCCAATGCACCTCTTCCAACAGAATAGAAATAATAACAAATTGCATTCGCTTTTTCTAATCTTTCATCATAAGTCTGGCCTATGCTTGTACGAAAAGCCCGCCATTCAACCAGTTCATCACCTGTTATTTCTATTTGAAAAAAGGCATCTTTCGATTTTTTCATTTCATTCACCATCGCTTTTACCTTAGGATGGCTGTTATAGGCTACTTCAGTAATGCTTTGTTGTGAATAATCAGAATATTCATAATTCAAATAAGATTGTTTGTCATCATTGTTCACTACTATTTGCGTATTGCGGAGATTGGTAAATCCTAATGTAATTAATTCATCATTTATAGCTTTGCAAACAGATACCAGGTCTTCTGACCTGAACATTCCCATAGCATATGTACGAACTCTTTCAAGCGAAGCTTCAATTTTTAATTCATCATTTGCTTTTTTAATTTGTTCATTTAACACGGTCAATTCTTTATTGCGCTGACTGATCGTTTCTGACTTATGAGATATTTCAAGATTGGAAACTTTTTGATTGATCATGTTCTTATGAAGTTCCTTTTCCAGTTGCAAATGAGCTTCCAGTTGAATGAGTGATTCCTGATAATTTTCCCTTTTGCTGTAATACTCATGTAAATAATAGTGGGCTTTGCTTAAAAGATCCTGTGCCTTTATTTCATCGGCTATCTTCAATGCACCGGAAAGCCAATCAAAAATCTTATGATTTAATGTATCACTTCGGTTTTTATAAAGATCGGCAAGGAATAAAAGCACTTCTGCTTCTCCTCTTTTATCACCTCTTGTTTTTCTTATCTCAAGGCTTTCATTAGAAAACGTTGATGCCTGCCCGATATCGCCAGCTTGCTGGTATATTTCAGCCAGGTGAAGCAGTGTGTTTGCTTCACCTTTTTTATCACCCGTAGATTGGGTTATTTGCAAACTTTGTTTGCAATAATCAATGGCCTTGTGAAGGTCATTTAGTTTAAGATAAGTAAACCCGATATTATCAAGGCTTCCTGCCTCACCCCATTTATCATTCGATAGACGACGAATCACAAGCCCTTGCTGGTAACAATCCAATGCATGCTGATAATCCCCGTTGTCAAAATAGATGGAGCCAATAATGTTAGTGGCATAGGATTCCATCAACGTGAACTTTATTTGTTTTGACAGGGAAAGTGCCCGGTATAAATAATCAAGTGCATTTTCATGATTGCCCAGGTGCTTGTAGGTAACACCGATCTGGTAACAACTGGTTATTTCGATTTCCAAAGGTCCTGTTTGATGAGCCAGGTTATTTCCTTTTAACAGGAATTCCAATGAAGCGCCTAAGTTTCCCCAATTACGTTCTATGATCCCTAAATATTCATAAACAACAGCCTGCCCTTTCAGGTCATTCAAAGATTGAAATAAAGAAAGAGATTCCTGTAAGAGTGGTGCTGCTTCATCATTTTTATAAAGGCGTACATAAGCAAACCCTAATGATCGAAGTCCTTCCGCTAGTCCTTTTGAATAATTAATTTCCCGTGAAAGCTTTACTGACTCCTGACTATATTCAAGAGCTTTTGGCGAATCATTTACCCGGGCCTCCCATGCTTGCTGGTTAAGACCATCAATCTTTTGCTGAAGTGATGATATGGCAACGTCATTACTCATTGAAATAAATGAGAAAGATTTTGGCTAGGAATTACTCTGCTTCTTTAATAGCTGAAATTAATGATTTCTTAAAGACTTATAAAATAAGCTGGTAGAAGCCGCACGGACAGAATTCCGACGCATGAGAAGATGAACTAAAACAATGAAAGATCAGGAATTATTTCATATAAAACTCCCAGGCAATCCTATCGGGATCTTTAAAAGCAACGTATAGTTTATTTAAAGCGCTGTCTGATTTTACCCCGGTGTTCTCAACACCTGCATCAGTTATTTTTTTAGTAAATTGATGCAATTCTTCTTCTGTCTCACAGGTGATGGCTACATGATCAAGCCCAACTTCAAAAGGGCTAAACGATGAATATTGTTTATCTCTTGGGTTTGCTTTTTTAAATGCTATAAAAACGCTGCCTGTCAGGTATATGATAAGATCAGGTTTATCCATCACTAATTTCCAACCAAGGATGTTTCCGTAAAAATTCTTTGTTACGTCAAAATCCATTGAGCGAAGCCCAATGTGATGAATATAACTTTTCATCGGGCTTGCATCAAAGTGATTCTCCTGTTCAGTGATCCTTCCTTCATCATTAATTATAAAACGATCAGCGGCGCGGAGTGTAACGCCCAGCAAGGCTATTGTTATGTCAGCCTTTGTAACCATTTCTGTGAGTGACTCGTTATAATAATGATCAATGATCTTTATTGATGCACCGTCCAATGCCGGTTCTAAAGGTTTCCACCATTTTTCCAAAAGTTCCTGTTTCCCTTTTATTGGATTATGAGAACCGCCCGGTGCAAGCGGAGCTCTGAAAATAATATCATCACTGAAAGGAATGGCTGAAAAATTTTTATCTCTCAATGCCTGGAAATAAGCTTCTGAAACAGACTTTAATTGTGCTTTACGGTCTGATGGCATCTTCGTAATGGTTTTGGTTTATCCTTAAATATAAGGATAACTTCTTTTCAACAAATTCTTTGTAAGGTGAAATTGGGATTAATGTGTATACAACTGGTGCACGGTCTCCAACTGCAAAACCGTTACCGCTTTATTATAAAATTCTTTTGCTTTTTCGGCAGAAGATCCAATACAAACAACGCCTATCTTTCCGAACTGTGACAGTGCGCCGATCAAATGAAACATCACACCTTCCTGCAATGTGCCGTCGTAATGAAGATCGTGCAGCATGGCAATATCAACAAGATCGGGTGGCGTTAAGCCATGAAACTGTTCGCTGCGAAGATTATCGGAACAAAAATAATATCGCTTCTGTCCGTTAGCAGTAAAATATTCTCCTTTGGCTGCATCATAATCGCCATCAGTTAAAAACTGAAGCATAATATATGGATGAGTTGTTCCGCCTTTTCTTAAATTAATTTCAATGGGATAATGCGTCCAGCCATTTTTATTTTTTACAGAAATAAAATCAATAGCAAATCTTCCAAGCACACCTTTATCCCGCAATACTTCTGACACTTTCATTCCCATTTTACCAAGATCAACTGCATACTCAGGATTTGCAGGAAAATATGCGCCAAGAAAAACCTGGCCGCTTTCACCGCCAAGTTCCTGGTCATGTGTTGAAATGATAACGCATTTCCCTTTCGGGTTTACACGACATTGAACCGATGGTGAAGTTTTTATTTCTCCTTCTACAAATTCTTCTGCAATGCCGCCCATCTCTTTAAACTTTGCCAGAAAATCTTTCAGATTAAGTTCGGTTGCCACTGTTTTTATTCTCGCATAGAAATAGCTGTTCACTTTATGAGCCAGGTCGTCTTTTTCTTTTATTCCATCATAAGAAAAAATTGCATTGCCATCGCCGGAAAATCCATCATTCAATTTTACAACGGCTTTACGCAATGAAGGATTTTGTTTTTTTAATTCTATTAAAGCATTTATAATATCTTTTTCAGAATACAGGTCTTCAAAACCTGCGGGCACATTTAAACCACATGCTCTAAAAATTTTTCTTCCATGGCTTTTATTTCCAAGTTCAAACAAGTCGGGGTCGCAGCCATAGATCGGAAGCCCGAGTTCAACAGACAATTTTCTTTCTTTCTCAGTAACATTAAAACATGCCATGTGAGCAATATGGCCATCAGGAATTGCTTTCCTGATCCGTTCGATAACTCTTGGTCTTTCCAGAATTTTTTCGGTAAGCGATCTGGTAGAACCATCATAACAACTAAACAGGTGAAGTCTTTTACTTGCATGATGACCTGTGATACCGGGAAGCAGGTGTAAATAGTAATCGATAATTACGGGATCGATCGGCATGCTTGTTACATACACAACATGAGTACGTGGCATACGCAGTAACATCAACATGCAAAGCAATCTTTCTTCATAATGTGTTATTCCCTGGATCTTGGAAAGTATTTCCTGGTCCATGGTAAGTGAAGGAATGATCACTACTGTTTTCGGCGCCAGCTTATCAGGGAATGCTTTGTCAAACTGTTCAGCAAAACAACTTTGTATTTTTTTGAACTGTAATTTTTCTTCCTCCAACGCGGAAAGCAATTTTTCAGCACCATTAGATGCAACCGTTGAAGTTTCAATTTTTTTTATTGCTTCCATAACGGAATTGCGAATCTGTTTCATTTACAAAATATAAGTTATGACCGTTTAACTAAAACCCGTCTGATTTTTGTCACCCTTCCTGCCCGAACCAAATGGCGCCGCCGATACTGCTGCGGCTTGCACCGGTAACTGAAGATAAAAAATTATATTCTTCCCGCCAGCGAAGGATACCCATAAATGATACACATATGGTTTTATTTAACTCACTCAGACCTTCTTCCGCTATCCCAAGTTTTTGTGAGGCCGTTTTATAAAATTCCCCATTGCCACCCAGCGCAATATCTATAGCAGATAAATCAGTAATTACCGGCAGACCGGTAACAGCAGCGATCGAAGCTCCCCTGAATATTACACTCCTGGTTTCGGTGTGTATTGTGATCATCGCCACCTGGTATTGTAAATTATTTTCTTCAATAAATTCCATGATCAAAGGATCTATGGCCCCGGATGAATAGTTTTTATTTGCCTTTAACTCAAATGTCCATACCCCGGCATTTTCATGAAATTCAGCAAAAGCAATACAAAGCCCGGAGCCGGAAAACAAAACACCTAATGCACGATAAACCATTCTGATTTTTGATTGCGGATTTAAGAATTTAGATTTGTCAAAAATACGGTTTTCGATTTTGGAGTAAGATTCATGAAAATCCGAAATCCGAAATCTGAAATCTAAAATCGTGAATATGGTAGTCAACCTCAGCGAACAACATTCTCTTGTCAGCAATTGGGTAAGTGAACTGCGTGATATAAATATTCAGCAAGACAGAATGCGGTTTCGTCATAACCTTGAACGCATTGCGGAAATAGCTGCTTATGAAATAAGCAAGGTGTTGCCTTTTGAAGAAAAAGAAGTTGAAACACCTCTTGGAACCGCCACCTGCAAAGTATTAAAAGATCAACCTGTGCTGGCAACAATTCTCCGCGCAGGTTTACCAATGCATAATGGCTTACTTAATTATTTTGATAAAGCAGACAATGCTTTTGCCGCCGCTTATCGCAAACACGAAAAAGACGGAACATTTGAGATCAGTCTTGAATATATGAGCTGCCCCGATCTTGAAGACAGAATTATTATTATTTCTGACCCTATGCTGGCCACAGGTGCATCGCTTGTAAAAACAATTCATTTTTTAAAAGAAGAAGGGCCCCCAAGAGAAATACATGTTGTGTGTGCCATCGCCTGTACAGTTGGAATTGAGTACGTAAAAAGAGAAGCACCTTCTGTTACGATCTGGTGCGGTGGTATTGATGAGGAGTTGACAGCCAAGGGTTATATCGTACCCGGACTGGGTGATGCCGGTGACCTTGCTTTTGGATCAAAAGCACAGAATTAATTCTACAATTTTCTGTTTTTCAGGTGCCTGAAAACATGTACATTTATCTTTCTATTTATTTGTGATGAAGAAATTCATTCTAACCTTATTGCTATCTGTAAGTCTTGCCACCATCACATTGGCGCAAGACCCGCATTTTTCCCAATTCTTTGCTTCGCCGCTTACATTGAATCCTGCATATACAGGAAAGTTTGATGGCTTATTCAGGATTGCTGGTAATTACAGAAATCAATGGCCTTCTATTTCAAATGCATTTACTACAAAAACAGCTTCGGCTGATTTTCATTTAATGAAAAATTATTTGTCTGATATAGACAGGTGGGGCATTGGCGGATTGTTCATGAACGATCAAAGTGGAAATGGGGCTTTGACCACTAACGTCTTCTCACTTTCTACTGCATATCATAAAGGACTTGATGAAGATGGTTACCACCAGATAGGGGTGGGTTTCCAGGGATCATATACTGACAAACGTCTTAATGTAAATATCCTCGATTTTGAAGATGAGTTGACAGCATTGGGTTTTACCGGAGCAACCAGTGAAATTTTCCCTCAGAGTGGATTGCAGATAAAATTTGTTGACATCAATGCCGGCATATTATATAATGGCAGCACGAACGGGTATAATAATTTTTATCTCGGCAGCTCAATGTACCATATCAACAGGCCTAAAGAAACTTTCCAGGGAGGACAATATTATCTTCCTTCAAGAACTACAGTGATGGCGGGTGGCCGTTTACCAACAAATCAATACAACGCATTTCATTTTAGTACCAATTACAGTATGCAATCAGGCGCAAACAATTTTATTTTAGGCGGAGCCTATGCCATGAATCTGAATTATGATGAGGAAAATCCGGTGAATGTTTATATGGGTGCATGGGCAAGGTTCAATAATGTCTCAGATGCATTGATACCTTATATCGGTTTGGAATTTGGTGATGTGCAGATCGGTGCTACTTATGATGTAAATATCTCGAGTCTTCAGCCCGCGTCAAATTCAAAAGGTGGTATTGAGCTTTCTCTTATTTATATCAAAAAGCCTGTTGACAGAAGTTTAAAGAAATTGAATTGTCCCAAATTCTAAAGCCCCTCTTAAATCTCCCCGGAGGGGAGACTTACCAACTACACGATACCTGACTTTCAGCGAAATCTTATTTTTTGAAACCGCTCAGCAATATTTTTTAATAAAAGCGTTGCAATTGGGAAGCTTTTTATTTGTGATATAAATTTTTATCTTGTACCAAATTCAATCTATGAAAAAAGCAGCCATCCTTTTTTTACTCGTATTATTTTTCCATGCCTCCCGTTCGCAAGATGTAGAAGTTGGATATAGCACCACTGATATTGGTGCAGAGTTTCAATGGTATCCTTCCGGCACGATATCTGGTTTGCATTTGGCTTTCAATTCAAAGATCCATCATTCAGTGCTGGTAAAATTCGGCTATAATAAAACAGACCGTAAAGACAATGGTGAAAAAGACAATGAAAAAGGAAGTGGCTGGGGTGGCACACTTGGTTATCGCTATTACTTCAGACCCTTTCCGCATAAATTTTTTATCGGTGCAAAAACAGATATCTGGAGAATGAAAATCGATTGGGTACAGGGTGCCCAAACAGGTGAATCAAGAACATGGACACTGCAACCTGCATTTGAAATTGGTTATACATTTATTATTAATGACCAGGCTTTCATCACTCCATCCATTTCAAATGGTGTTCAGATAAATATAAAAACAGAAGGAGATAAAGTTGGCCAGGGTTTTATAACACTGATCGGTATCAGCGCCGGCTTCAGGTTATAGTTATAAAAAATTTACCTGGCTAACGATATGGAATTTTTACTCATACCCGCTTTTAATAATAGTAGAAATCATTTTAAACCGCCCATTTGGTTTTATGAAATTAGGCGAATGTGCAGGTATTATAATTCCCTGGCCTGATTCGAGTAGATTAGACTCCATATCAATAACTATCTCCGCCTTGCCTTCAATGATCTGTACAAAAGTGTCAAACGGAGAGGTCTTTTCCGTCAACCCTTCGCCACTGTCAAAAGACATAATGCTGATATTGCCTGTTGATTTTTTGATGATCGTTTTTATCACTACAGAATTTGCCATATATTCAATAATTTCAACTATGATATGTGATTTCGATTTTTCCAGTTCGGAATTTCCCGCTTTTCCATCTTGATTTTTCTTGTCCATAATGTTACTTTTCACTTGTATCTGCGATAAATCATTCATTGCATCAGTTAATTCTTCAATACAAAGTTTCAGTTCTTCTAACGGGTGATTGTAATACTACTCCGGAAGAAGTGATACTATTCATACTTTTTTTCATCACATTAATTTCATGCCTGTGCTATTTAGTACATGATCGTTACCGAAAAATATTATTTCACTGACACATCGCAGGCAAAAAAATAACCCTTGTAAAAACAAGGGCTATGCTCAAACTCTACTGCTCATGAGAAAAGAATTTATTATGTGAGATCGTTCATAAATATGCGTTCAATAAAATTTACTTTATTTCCCGAAGCTCCCTTATTTTTTCACAACACATATAATAATCAAAAGCCCGGGAAGAAAAACAAGGGCCGGGATAAAAATCCAGCCCCTTAATTTCAATATCCATTGAAAAACCAAAACCAGAATCAAATATAAGAGGCCGGATTGCGATGAGCATTATACGATTTTACATTTATCTTATATAATTCACACATTCCACTTCTCTCTGTAAATTCTAAATGATCTTCCTTCCCTGGATAACTCTTAGTATTATAACTATTACTGCAATAACAAGAAGAACATGAATGATGCCACCGGCATTAAAAGCGAAAAAACCAACCAGCCAACCAATGATGAGGATGACTGCAACGATGTATAATAAATTATTCATAAACTGTTTATATTATTGTTTAAAAAATAATAGTACCACTAACGGCTTACAGAGATTCAATTAACTCACGAAGCTCTTCTTTGGTTTTCCCCAATTTAACCTGCAGTTTTCCTAACATTTCATCTTTCTTACCATCTGCAAACAACAGATCATTATCTGTCAATACTGCAAATTTTTGTTTGAGTTTCCCTTTCTGCTCGTTCCAGTTTCCTTTTAATTCGATAATGTTTGTCATTTTATTTTGTTTTAATTATTAATAAATACTCATTGAACAAAACCGGGCAATAGCGTTGTGCTGCTTCTATGCAGTTTTTTCCACCACTTTATCAATAGTTGTTATTCTACGGGTAAACAGAAGACTCTTCTTGTATTCAATAATAGTATTCAATACTTTAAGCTTCTGAATAATTTTATTTTTCATGTTACTTTGAAACCTGTTCTTTTTAACTACATCGAGAGCATTTTCATAATTGATAATCGCTTCCTCAAAATGCCCGCTATTTTCATATTTAAGCCCCTCAACAAATAATTCGACAGGCAAATTCCTTTTCTTAAGAAAAAGAGAACTGATTATAGAGGCTATTATTACCGCAATCATAATAAATGGTGCATATAGAAAAAAAGTCATAAAATTATTTTTTATACCGCTTCTATAAAGGTGGGCTCATTTACATTCATAACTGTTACAAGACTACAAGAGAATGTTACATATTTCACAGGTTTTCAAGGCTGTTGAGTCTTTTTTATCCCTGAGTTGTTTGAATCGGGAACTGGTCATGTAAGGCTATTGAAACCAGTTTATTTAGTGACTAGTAAATATTATTATCAAAATCGCTGTTGACCTGTATAATATCCGGCGCCTTTACGTAATTGTTGTTATACCTGGATCGAAGATTAGTAGAAAAGGTGAATTTAAAAGCATTGTGTTGTTCTGATTTTCTGGGGAAATACATGAACCGTAATTCTATTGTGCCAAATACTATATTCTCATTTCGAATTCGTATACCACCACCAAAACCGGAATAAAAACCTGAGTTGGAAGTATTTTCATGTTCAGGAGTAAAGTGTGCAATATCAGCAGACGCAAACGGTGCAAACTTAAAACCCAACATCTTGAAGTTTATAAAAAAGATTGTTTCAACGTGTAAACTAAAACGCTGATTTCCTCTTGCCGAATCTAAACCGATATATTTAAGACCAAATACATTTTTAATATAAAGAGGATCGAGGCCAATGCGGTTGAATTGCCTCGTATAACTAAATCGCAGGTATTGCCGTATTTTAATTTTTTTATAGCTTAAAATACGACTGAAAGAACTGGCGCCTATTAAAACAGCTGCATCCTGAATTTTACTTTTATTTAAAAAAGCTCCTGTCCGCAAAAAGTACTGCATCACATTTCCTTTATTAGTTACAGCATACAGATTGGCATCCACTCCGGCATAAGGTCTTTCCATGTGTAACTGTTTATACCAGCCAGCAGTTAAGGCAATATTATAACCATAAGGAACATCTTCCGTGATACCAAAACCAAAAACATAATTGGTTTTATAAAAGTTTTGTTTGAAAAAGGTGAACTGGGCCAGTATGGCTTCCCGATCATTAAACCTGAAATTAAACCCGTCATCTACCTGGTAAGGAACCTGCGAGAACTTATTTCTGAAATAACGTATACCGATGAATTGCCTGGTTAGTAAAGTTTTCAGGAACAGGAATTTCCGCACTCCGAGATTATACCCGATCCATGCGTCAAAAGTATTGTAGTGATAATTATAGAACAGGCTGTCAGGCTTCAAATAATTATTATATGATTGGTGATGAGAAAGCCTTAGAGCACCTGCAATATGAAGGTATTGTGAAACCAAAGGCCTTTCAATCCCTGCATGCCAGCTTTGTTCATCTAAGGCGCCATCGTAGAGATCGTGATTGATCGTTGAATAGCCAGCGGTTGCATTAATGAATGTATTGGCAATACTATTCAATCTGTATCGTATTTCATAGCCAAAATGAGGGTCACGTTTTTTTTCGAGCATTGTCGTAAACTGAATATTTTGCGCAGTGCCCATTAAGTTAGCGTCGCCTGTTTTTGCTTTAAACCGATTTTTATTTGCATCGTTTAGTTGTAATGTAATACTAAGGAAGTCTTTGGTAATAACTATTAAATCGATGGAATCGGGTTCATCTGCTATTGTGCTTACCAGTATGCGTGCATCATGTATATAGTCCAATGAACGAAGGTGTCGTTCATTATCTGCCACTAAATTAGCATTGAGTGCAGTTTTTTCTTTAATAAAAAGATTGTTGCGTATCACCCATTCTTTTGTGTTCTTATGCAGATGTTTTATAAAGTCCTTACCGAAATAATTGATCTCTTTTGTTGTGTCAACAAATGTTTTTTCAAACCCAAATTCTTTGATCAGGATTTGTCTGATGCCTTTACCCTCATAAGGCAGAAATGATGCTTCATTTTTAGCGATGAGCACACCCCGTTGCAGGGATGAATCTGACCCGCTACGGGTTATTGGCCTTACAAGAAATTGTAAAAAAGATCTATGCTTTTTTGGCAAGGCATTTTTAGCAGAATCTATTTCTTGGGAATAAACACAATAAGGAAACAATGCTAAAAAAAAGACAATTAAAAAGCAAGCAATATTTTTTCCGGTAAGCATACTCAATTGGGTTTCCCTCCTGCTCAAATATCTTCCAGCATGTTGAGTCTTTTTTCCCTGAGCAGTTTGAAATGGGAAGGTGTAAGACCGGTTACTTTCTTGAACTGTGCGGAAAGATGCGCTACGCTGCTGTAATGCATGAGGTATGCAATTTCTGTAAGATTAAGTTCATTATAAACGAGCAATTCTTTTACCCGTTCAATTTTGTGTGTAATAATGAATTTTTCAATCGTAGTGCCCTGTACTTCTGAAAAAAGATTGGCGAGGTAAGTATAATTGTGGTTTAACTTCTGGCTTAAGTGATCAGAGAAATTGATCGCCAATGGCTCTTCCGAGTAATGTATCAATTCAACAATAACATTTTTTATTTTCTGGATCAACACACTTTTCTTGTCATCTAATAATTCAAGACCAGACTTCAGCAAAGCCTCTTTGAACTGATCATGCTGCTTCTCTGAAATATCTTCCATGATCTCCGCTTCACCTAATTCCACTACAATATAATGTAACCCTAATTTTTCCAGTTCCGCTTTCACTACCATCTTGCAGCGAATGCAAACCATATTTTTAATGTATAATTTCAAAAAATCCGTTTGTTAGTTGATGTTTACAATTTTTCGTTTCAAATTAAACGAATCACGATACCTGGTGATGCTGACGACAGAACCAACTTCAATTTACCAATAATTCTCCATACCTGTTCTCTTTGTGGATTCATTAACCGTTTAATATTACTGATTAAAAAATAAAGCCGCCCTGATTCAATCGGGCAGCTTTATTTTTTAATCCCCAGGCTCAGTAATCATATTTTACGGGTTGTCCATCGCTATTATAATAGAAATACACAGGTCTTCCCTCTATATTATCTTTTATCCTGAATATTTCTTTTACACCGTTTGGTAAATCGATCTTTATAATATCATCCAGCCTTGTACCAGGACGGTTTTTGAAAATACCATCTAAAATGTTTACTGGTACTTCATTTCTTGTTACCGGTGTTCTTGTATCTCTTCTTTCACCATTGGCATGATATAATGCAGTTGACATGTATATTCCATTTCCGAAACTTGCTGCCCAATCCCCGCGGTATTTACTCCAACTGACATTGCTGGCATTGGGATAATCTCTCTGAAATGCTGCTCTTACTTTAGCTGGTTGATTTTTGGATGGCTTCGGGCCTTTGCCTCTTTTATCTGAAGTGCCATCCCATATTTTTTTATTATGCTCATCTTTTACTTTTTTTTCTTTCGCTATTTGTTCGCTGCTCTTCTGGTTTACTGATTTTTCATTTTTTGATTTATCTTTTCTCTTTCCTTTGTCATTTTTGTTTCCCTGTGCAATTATGGTTAAGCTGAAAACAAAAGCAGTGAACATTAATAATAACTTTTTCATAATTTATTTTTTTAAAACCTGAAGCCTAAAGAGAAACCAAAGCCAGTGTTTTTGGCTGATGTTTTATCATTGGTGGATCCTTCATATTCAGGATTGATTTTAGTAAGACCCAATTGAGTATTTAATTGAAAAGACACCCTGCTGCCGAATTCATAACCTGCCAGGAAATTGGCGCCGGCTTCCAGCGGTCTGACATAAATAACATCGTCTGAATCCGCGTTCATCACTTTATTTTTGAATTTTATATCAGAGCTTGAACTTGCCCCGCCTCCTTCATAAGTTACTTTACCGCTTACACCCAATGCTACATAAGGACCAAAGCCTAATAACAAATGCCCTTTTCCAAGCATGGGTTTATACAAGAAGTTAAGAGGTAATTCCAGGTAAGAAATTTTCACCTTGCCATTTATGGTTTGACCAAGAATAACGTCTTTACTTTTTGCTCCTTTAATTGTGTACAGTAAACCGGGTTGAAAATAAAAATCAACTCCCACCGGTATCTCTGCATTAATGCCGATATTAAAACCGGTTAATATATCATTCTCTAATTTATCTCCATTTTCATCTTTACCATTAATATTCTGAAAATTCACTCCGGCACGAAGACCAAAGCTTGTATTGCCGCGAAGATTTACTTTTTGTTGCGCCTGTAAAAACATTGTACCTAAAACCATTGCTGTAATTAAACTGATTCTTCTTTTCATTTTATTTGTTTTGATTTAAACTGATAATTGTGTTTTTATAACTCGCTATTAAAATGAAGTGCAATTTTTGAATTATTTGCCACCACTTTTTTCTGCTTCTTTAGCTGCATTAGCTTTCATTTTTTCATTCGCTGTAATAAGAAACTCTACTCTGCGGTTTTGTGTCTGACCTTCTTCTGTCGTATTTGGATACTTGGGCATCGTTTCACCAAATCCGTTAATGGTGAGTCGTGAAACAGCGATCCCTTTACCTGATAAATAATATGAAACGGCAGAAGCTCTTCGTTCAGATAATGCCTCATTGTATCGTGTTGTTCCTTTACTGTCTGTATGTCCCTGTACTTCTATATCTGTATCAGGATATTTTTGAAGGATGATCACCAGCTTATCTAAGTTTGTCCGGGCATCTGCTGTAAGAGCAGATTGATCAAAGCCAAATAATATCTGACTTTTAAATTCAATTACAATTCCTTCGCCTACCCTTATTACTTCAGCATCCGGAACTTCTTTTTTAATTTCTTCTGCCTGCTTATCCATCTGGCGACCGATAATGGCGCCGGTAACTCCGCCTACAGTGGCTCCGATAATTGCACCGAGTGCTGTGTTACCAGCAGCTTTACCAATAACAGCACCCGTCGCTGCGCCAGCTGCAGTACCTATTACTGCGCCCTTTTGTGATTTGTTCATTGTTTTACATCCAACTGAAAAAAAGGCGATGATCATAAAACTGGTCAACAAAATTTTAAATGTTTTCATTATGCTTGTTTAAAATGTTACTCAAATAAAAAGTATCAGGTTCTTTTATTATTAATGTTTTTACTGTCATGAATTCATATAAGATCATCATGGCAAGTGTTCTTATCAGGAAAAAATAACGGTGGTATTATGTCGTTTCGAAAACCAGGCTGGCTTATTTTCTTACAGGATTATAAAACCTCAGTGCTTGTGGCATATATGATCTGATATTTGCAATTCTTGTTTCATCAGAAGGGTGACTACTTAAAAACTCTGGCGGCTTTGCTCCTCCGGATGCAGACATCCTTTCCCAGAATGGAATTGCTTCCTGCGGATTATAACCTGCCATAGCTGAAAAGTATAGTCCGAATTTATCCGCTTCAGTTTCTTCTTTACGGGAAAAAGGTAATGTACCTCCTACCGTACTTCCAATACCATATGCTGTCATAAAAAGATTTTGTGTCTCGGCGGGCTTATTAGCTATTGCAACCTGCAAAGCAACACCACCTAACTGTTGCAATAACGCCTGGCTCATTCTTTCGCTTCCGTGTTGTGCAACAGCATGGGCTATCTCGTGGCCTACAACAATCGCCAATCCCGCTTCGTTTTGTGTAATGGGTAATAATCCTGTATATACAACTACTTTTCCACCGGGCATGCACCATGCATTTGCCTCTTTATTATCAACAAGGTTAAATTCCCACTGGTATCCTTCCAGTATTGAATTTTGCCCTTTGCTATTATAATACGATGTAATAGCAGTGGCAATACGAGATCCGACACGGCGAACCATTTCAGCATCCCTGTTGCTGCTTGCACTAACTACTTTATTGGCATTCAGAAAAGTCTGGTATTCCTGCGTTGCCATGGATTGTAATTCCGGCTCTGACACAAGGCTTAATTGCTTACGGCCCGTTACCAGGTTTTCCGTGCAACCGGTAAAAAAAGAAGCAACTAAAAGAAAAACAACTATTTTTTTCATTTCTAAAATTTGATTTTATAAGAATGTTGAAGTTGACGCAAAAAGCAGTTAAAGAAATACCGGAGTAATACTATATCAGCTTATAAAGCGAGTACCGAAGATGATCTTCTTTGTGCAGATGAGTGTTATACAATTGAAAATAATAGTTGCAAGATTCACAGGTTACGTAAGTGATAGTCTTAAAAAATATGTGAATTATATAACTTATTTTCCAAATGGTATAACAATTATATAAGGAAAGCCTCTCAATTTTGTCCTGTGATATCAGAAAACTCTTCATAAAAGTGAAAAGTTGAGCGGCGGTGAGAACAGATTAACTTTTAAAAAAACCAAAAATGACTATAAAAAAACATTTGAGAATTGCATCGTTTGCGTTGCTTATTGCAATTGCTTTGCCGGCCAGTTCTGCTATTATTGTCCCATCATCTTCAAAAACTAATAGTACTGAAAACCCAAGAGTTCAGCAGTTACTTCAGCGCCTGGAAGAGATCAAGGGTACCGATAAATCAGAAATGACAAGACTTGAAAAGAAGGGCCTCAGGAAAGAAGTAAGAGGAATTAAAAAAGAGATGAAAGAGGTAAGTGGCGGCGTTTATCTTTCCGTTGCAGCCATCATCATTATTATTTTATTATTGATACTCCTTTTATAATAAAAGATGAAAAAACAAATTTGTCCGTCCTTTCCGATAGTAAACTATTGAACATTATAAATAGCAAACCAGGCAACAGCAATGTAGCTATATATTGAACGTTACTTTGATATTTAAATCCCCATGTTAACTTTTTAATCAGTGCCCCGAAAATTCGAATACCCATTAGTCCTTTCCCCTTATTTATAACCACCCCTCGCAGTTTTGGGGTGGTTTCTTTTTTTTCTGTTATATGTTTTCCTATTTGCAGTGGTTATATAATCGTTTGTCACATCTCCTACCTTTACCCATATATGAATGATGTAATTTATTTCAGAGATTGTGTAACAATTATTCTTACCAGCTTGCAGACCTTTACTTATATCACACTAAAATCATTATTATGCCCCTGCTTACTGTTTTAATTGTATTGGTTGTTGTCGGTGTTATCCTCTGGCTGATAAACACCTACATCCCAATGGATAGAAAGATCAAAAATATACTCAACGTGGTGGTTGTAATTGCCGTTGTCATCTGGCTGTTAAAGGTATTTGGAGTATTAGGTTCCCTGAAAAATCTCAATGTCTAAGAATAAAGGACCTCTTATACAAAGCATTATTTCAACTTAATTGAGATATGACTTACAGATCAATTTAAAAAATATGAAACGATATAATTCTCCGGGTTTTATTGTCGCTCTCTTTTTGGCTACCACATTGTTGATTTCAGCATTCATTCTTATATTCAGTTATACAGTTTGAGAAAAGGAAAAAAGTAAAAACGATCCTTTAAAAGAACAAACAGAAAAAGAAATACTGGTGTTAAACTAATTGAATAAAAATAAATTGAGGTGAAGAATTAGCGCAGGACCTAACAACTGATAATCGTTAAAAAATTATTGAGGATGGGAAATACTTTATCTATTTCGGGTATTTAATTTACAGTAAAGACATGTGAATCATGTAATTTTTTTCCAAAAACATGTAACACATCTTTTTTAAAGAGTGTTCATCTTTGTTTCGTAATAATTCAGTTACAATTAAATCCAGGTAAAATGACAAATCCAACAGTCACTACAGTTCCTGTTAAAGAAGACTGGAATGAGCAAAGAGACAAGCTCAAAGCACAATTTCCGGTTTTAACTGATCAAGACTTGCAGTATGAAGAAGGCAAAAAAGATGAAATGTTAAACAACATCCAGGTAAAACTTGGCAAAACAAAAGAAGAAATGGCAGCAATTTTTTTATCGCTTTGACCTTCTTTAAAATTTTAAAAATCGTTAAGTATCATGCTTAACGATTTTTTTCACAGAACTGCTCCGGGAAAATCAATATCCTGAATCGATTTAAAAACTTCAGTTGTTTTATTGGCTATAACCGTATTCTATTTATATGATTAGTTAATCATTATGAGTTATTATTTAGAAATCAAATAGGGAGCAGCTTAAAATACGATCAGAGAAAAATATGTGAATGTTGTAATTCAGTTATAAAATTGTGTAAGACTTTTCGAAATTAAAGAACTCATCTTTATAACTGGTAAATATTTCTTCGCCTGTCATCCCGGATATAGAATTAAAAATTTTTTAAACTATTAACTATCTAAAATAAAAAAATGAAAAATAAAACCAAAAAACTCCCGCAAAATGGCACACTTAAAAAAAGCAAACGCGATGCCGGCAATGATGAAGGCCTGTCAAAAGGGTTACGTAAATTATTTGTTGACGAGTTGCAGAATATTTACCAGGCAGAAAAGGCACTCACTAAAGTAATACCAAAATTGATTAAAAATGCAACTGCCAGTTTATTAGCTGAGGTTCTTACAGGGCATCTTGAGGTTACTAAAGAACATGTAACAAGATTAGAAGAAGTTTTTTCTTTTATCGGTGAAAAAGCAGATCGCCAAAAAAGAAAAACGATGGCAGGCATCATCAAGGAAGCAAAAGATATGATGAGAGAAACCAAATCTGGTATAGTAAGGGATGCTGTAATCATTTCTGCCACAAAAAAAATTGAACATTACGAAATTGCAGCCTATAGTACACTTTGTTCTTACGCAAAAGCATTGGGAGAAACGGATGCGACTGTAGAATTAAATAAAATTCTGGAGCAGGAAATAGCCGCTGATGAAAAGCTTTCTGAAATTTCTTCGTTCGTTATCAATGCCCAGGTGGCGGGGACAAATGAAGATGCTGTCAGTATTATTTCCATATCCGTCTCAAAGCAAACACTGCTGGTTTAATAATTAAAAAGAATAAAAATATTCAAAATCATGCGCAGTACAGGAAACAATATCAACATAACCGTTAATAAACTTACGGTCAGCTACAATGATATGGGTCCAGAAAATGCCCCTGTAATAATTTTCATTCATGGATTCCCTTTTAATAAATCAATGTGGCATCTGCAAATGAAGGCATTAAAAGACAATTACCGGGTAATTGCCTATGACATACGTGGACACGGGAATTCCGATGCGGGAATCGGGGATTTCTTTATTGAACTTTTTGTCAACGATCTGCTACGGCTGATGGAAAAGTTAAAACTGGATAAAGTAATTCTATGTGGTTTATCAATGGGCGGATACATCGCATTAAATGCTGTGATAAAATACCCGGACCGTTTTGATGGGCTGATATTGAATGATACCCAATGTATAGCTGACACACCCGAAATAAAAGAAAAACGACAGGCTACAATCAAAAGCATAAAAGAAAACGGAATCGAAAAGTATGCTGATGATTCTATAAAAAATCTTTTTGCCCCTGAATCTTTTTTAAAAAAGGAGGGAAAAATAAAAGCAGTACGGGAGATGATAATGAATACTTCTAAACTAACTCTTTGCAATACATTAAATGCATTAGCAGAACGAAAAGAAAGTTGCAGTCAATTGCATGAAATAGATATACCCGTGCTTATCATGGTTGGAAAAGAAGATAAGATAACTCCGTTAGCTGCAGCAGAGATGATGCATGAAAAAATCCGGAATTCTTCACTGAAGATGATAGCACATGCCGGTCATGTTGCCAATATAGAAAATCCGGCTGCATTCAATTATCACCTCATTAAGTTTGTCGATTTGGTTGCCAAAAAAGAATTTTGTTTAAGCGATACAGATGGTAATTAAATTATTGACTACATATTTTCAACTAAGCTTATGGCACATAAATTTAATATTGAATAAGAAAAGGAATTTTTTCTATATCACCCTCCACAAAAATTAAAAATATGCTTTCAAAAACAGCTGGAATTGTTCTTACCATAATTGGGTTACTGATGATAATATATACCGGTTTCAACTATGTTACTACTGAAAAGGTAGTAGATATAGGTCCGGTTAAAATAAACAGGGAAAAGAATCACTTCGTTCAATGGCCGCCCATCGTTGGTGCTGTGCTGCTTGTTGGTGGCGTTGCAATTATTGTATTTGCAAAAAAAGCCCGCAATTAATATCACTGGATTGGTCTGAATTAAATAAATGTGTGAATTGTATAACTTATTTGAAGTATTATATAACATCTCCTGGTGTAAAATAACTCAACTTTAGACGTATCCAGTAAAACAAGAGGAGCTATTTGAAAATTTACATCAAACATATGGTGAGTAACCGCTGTAAAATGGCGGTGAAAGAAGAGTTGAGAAAACTCGGACTGCATTTTATTGTCGTCGATCTGGGTGAAGTAGAGATCATGGAAAACATTTCTCCGGAGCAACGTGAGGAAATGAAAACAGCTTTGCTCATCTCAGGATTTGAATTAATGGACGACAAAAAAGCTATTCTGATTGAAAAAATAAAGAATGCAATTATTGAAATGGTTCATCATTCAGATGAAGTAATTAAAACAAATTTCTCTGATTTTTTAAGCGAAAAATTAAACCACAATTATACTTACCTGGCAAATTTGTTTTCCGAGGTTCAGGGAACAACAATCGAGCATTTTATCATTGCCCATAAAATTGAGCGGATAAAAGAACTGATCATTTATGATGAGTTGAACATTACTGAAATTGCATGGAAGATGAACTACAGCAGTGTGGCTCATTTATCCAACCAGTTTAAAAAAGTTACAGGTCTCTCTCCTTCTCATTTTAAGCAATTGAAAGACAAAAGACGGAGCTCGATTGAAGACATCGGCATCCCGGTTACAATTGGGGCAAATGGTTTGGATAAAAACAAATTGACTTTTGCAAAGCAGTCTTAAAAATAAACAGATGGAAATTACCAATATAAAAGAATCTCAATATGCCAGAAGTTTGATAGAAGCCAGCCTGGACCCATTGGTAACTATCAGTACCGAGGGCAAGATTACGGATATGAATGAGGCGTTGGAGAGTATAACAGGTATGACACGGGAAAAACTTACCGGCACTGACTTCTTCGATTATTTTACCGAACCACAAAAGGCCCGTGAAGTTTACCAGGAAGTATTTGCAAAAGGTTTTGTGGCAGATTATCCTTTAACTATAAAGGATCATAAACTAA
>Ga0209797_10000117_pt1 | contig 35319 bp, 39 predicted proteins | sample DOMMetBare3Fresh_2_FD_187472 | JGI IMG/M metagenome (GOLD analysis project Ga0209797, IMG submission 187472) | Wetland sediment microbial communities from St. Louis River estuary, USA, under dissolved organic matter induced mercury methylation -... | ecosystem: Environmental > Aquatic >... | reverse complement strand
AGCACCACCGCGCCGATCAGGCCCAGCACCATCAGCGAGAAGTACTCGGCCGGGCCGAACTTGAACGCGAGTTCGGTCAGCGGCGGCGCGAAGGCGGCGATGATGACCGTGCCCACGCAGCCGGCGAAGAACGAGCCCACGCCTGCCGCGGCCAGCGCCGGGCCGGCGCGGCCGGCGCGTGCCATCTTGTAGCCGTCGATCGCCGTCACCACCGAGCTGGACTCGCCAGGCACGTTGATCAGGATCGCGGTGGTCGAGCCGCCGTATTGCGCACCGTAATAGATGCCGGCCAGCATGATCAGCGCCGGCGTGGCATCCAGCGCGTAGATCGACGGCAGCAGCATCGCGATCGTCGCCACCGGGCCGAGGCCCGGCAGCACGCCGATCAGCGTGCCCAGCACCGCGCCGCCGAACGCATACAGCAGGTTGGTGATGTTGAACGCGACGCCGAAGCCCAGCGCGAGGTTTTGCAGCAGATCCATCGCGAGCTCCTTACTTGACCAGGAAGGCCGGCCACAGCGGAATAACCAGCTTGAGCCCGACGATGAAGATCAGCCAGCTGCCCAAGGTCAGGATCGCGGCGTTGATCACCGCGTCCTTCCAGTGGAACTCGTCGCCGGCCATCGCTGCCACGATCACCAGGATCGGCAGCGCGATCACCATGCCCAGGTGCGGCAGCGCCCAGCCGAAGGCCGCCACAGATGTGGTGATCCACAGCAGCGGCTTGAAGGCCCAGTGGCCGATCTTCTCGCCGTCCTCGGTCTCGATCGTCAGCGCCTCGAACAGCACGAACGCGCCGAGCACGGCCAGCATGACGCCCAGGCCGAACGGAAAGTAGCCCGGCCCCGGGCGGGCCGAACTGCCGAAGTTGTATCCGGTGGCGCCCCAGGCGAAGGACAGCCCGACCACCACGAACATCAGGCCCGACCAGAAGTCGCGCTCGCTCTTGATCTTCATCGCAAAGCTCCCCCCGGCACGGCGACCGGTTGCGGCCCATTCTAGGCAGCACCCTCTCCAGGGCTGCTGTGGTTTCCACGCATGAGCATCGAGCCCCGCGAAGGCTTTCGTGGTCCGGCCCGCGAGCGCGACGGCGCTCCGACCGTACCACGCGGTGCGCGTCAGGTAAGCGCCGCGCGCGGACCCTCCCAAGCCGGCGTCGTGCGCAGGATCTCCTCGAGCGTGGTCACGCCTTCGGCCACCTTCATCACGCCCGAGGCGCGCAGCGGATGCATGCCCTCGGCAACCGCCTGGCGGCGCAACGCGTCGGCATCGAGCGTGGGATGGATGTGCAGGCGCGCCTGTTCGGACATGTACATCAGCTCGTACAGTCCGACACGGCCGCGGTAACCCGACATGCGGCACTCCAGACAGCCCACCGGCTTGTAGACGTGGGAGCGGCCCTTGATCTTCCATGGCGCGATCGCGGCGTCGAGCGCCTCGGCGCTGGTCTTTTCGTCGGGCTGCTTGCACGCCGGGCACAGCGTGCGCGCCAGGCGCTGCGCGAGCACGCCGATCACGGTGGCCGAGATCAGGTAAGGCGGCACGCCTAGGTCGACCAGGCGCGTGATCGCACTGGCCGAGTCGTTGGTGTGCAGCGTCGAGAAGACCAGGTGGCCGGTCAGCGCGGCCTGGATCGCCATCTCGGCGGTCTCGAGGTCACGGATCTCGCCCACCATGATGATGTCCGGGTCCTGGCGCATCAGCGCACGCAGCCCTTCGGCAAACCCGAGGTCCAGCGCCGGCTGCACCTGGGTCTGGTTGAGCGCCGGCTCGATCATCTCGATCGGGTCCTCGATGGTGCAGACGTTGACCTCGTCGGTGGCCAGGCGCTTCAAGGTCGCGTACAGCGTCGTGGTCTTGCCGCTGCCGGTCGGACCGGTGACGAGGACGATGCCGTGCGGCCGAGCGATCAGCTCGCTCCACCGCTCCGCGTCGCGCGCGCCGAAGCCCAGCGCCTCGACCCCCTTGACCACGGTGTCCGGGTCAAAGATGCGCATGACCATCTTCTCGCCGAACGCGGTGGGCAGCGTGGCCAGGCGCATCTCGACCTCGCCCCCAGGCTTGCCGTCCATCTCGGGACGCACCGTCTTGATGCGGCCGTCGAGCGGGCGGCGCTTCTCCACGACGTCCATGCGGCCGAGCAGCTTGATGCGCGCGGTCATCGCGTTCATCACCGTGATCGGCGCCTGGTACACCGTGTGAAGCACGCCGTCGATGCGGAAACGGATCGTGCCCATCTCGCGCCTCGGCTCGAGGTGGATGTCGCTCGCGCGCTGGTCGAAGGCGTATTGCCACAGCCAGTCGACGACCTGCACCACGCCGGCGTCGTTGGCGTCGAGTTGCTTGTTGTTCTTGCCGAGCTCGACCAGCTGCTCGAAGCTCGCCAGCACGTTGGACTCGCCGCGCTTGGCCGCGGCCTTCACCGAACTGGCCAGCGTGAAGAACTCGGTGGTGTACTTCTGGATGTCGAGCGGATTGGCCAGCACCAGCTTGAGCCGGCGTCGCATGTGCGACTCGATCTCGCGAACCCAGTCGTTGTCCAGCGGCTCGCAGGTGGCGACCGTCACCTCGGCCAGGCCCACCTGGACCGGCAGCACCTTGTGCTTCTCCGCATAGGCGATCGACATCACGTCGCCAACCCGCGCCACGTCGACCTTGAGCGGGTCGATGCGCAGGTAGCCCAGGCCCAGGTGCTGGGCCAGCCACTCGGTCAGCGAGTCGGTGTCCAGCGCGCGACCGTTGCGCGCGTCGACCAGGCCCGCAGCACCCAGCCGCACCAGCGGATGCTGGCTCGAGTCGCCGGCACCGAAGCGCGTGCGCAGGCGTTGCGCCTCGGACGCCGAGACGACGCCATCCTGCTGCATCCACTGCACGAGCTGGCGCCAGTCGAGGCGGGCCGACGGCGGCTCGGTGAGTCTTGCGGGGGGGGTTGCGGTCATCCGGGCTCAACTATAGGGCCGTACCATGCGCAGCCACTTGCGCGCCGGCAGGCCATGCACTTGCTCGATGGTAGCCGCCCGCGCAAGTAGCTCCTCGCGCGAGGGCACGTCGACACCGCGCGCGGCAACGACCACGGTGTTGCCTTCGCGCGTGGGCTGCAGGCTCCAGACCTGGTCTGTCCCGAACGCCGTCGCGATGTGCCGCGCGCTGCGCTCGAAGCTCGATGCGCGGCCGAACAGGTTGACCGTCATGACGCCGCCCGTGGCGAGCACCTCGCGGCACTGGCCATAGAACGTCGCACTGTCGAGCACCGGCGCCGCCGCCTCGTGGTCGTACAGGTCGACATTGAGGACCTGGGCACAACCCCGGTGCCCGGCCGCGGCGACCCACTCTGCGGCGTCGGCTTCGATCACCGCCAGCCGCGCGTCGTCGCCCGGCAGCTTGAAGCCATGGCGGCAGGCCGCGATCACAGCCGGGTTCAGCTCGACCGCCGTTACCCGATCCATCCGCAGCGCCTGGTGGCAGAAACGCGTGATCGAGCCGGCCCCGAGGCCGAGCTGCACGGCATGGCCGCGGGCCAGCTGCGCGCCAGGACGCCACAGCATCCACGCCATCATTCGCTGCACGTACTCCAGCACGATCACGCCAGGCGAGCGGACGAGCATCGCGCCCTGCACCCACGGCGTGTCCAGGTGCAGGTAGCGCACGCCGTCCTGCTCGGAGATGGTGGCCGGGGGCAGGGACCGGTTCACTCCAGCCCCGCAGCCTCGAAGACCGCGCGCCACGCCGCAAGCTTGCGCTCGAAGGACCAGCTCGCGTTGGCGGGGCTGGTGGACGGCAGCCGGTGCACCGACAGTCCGAGCGAGCACGTCACGCGCATCGCACGCGCGGACTCGCCGCCGTTGTGCGCGATGGCGGCCAGGTGGGGCAGGCGCGAGACAAGTCCCGCCAGGTCGTTGGGCCGGGCGTCCTCGATCGCGCTGTCCAAGCTGCCGTCGCGCCGGCAGGCCGCATAGACATCCCAGATCGCGAGCCCGCGGCGTTTCGCCTCGGCCACGCGCGCGGCGTAACGCATGGCGGCGAGGTCGATGCCCCACAGCGCACCGAGGATCGGCCAGAACTGGTTGCGAGGATGCGCGTAATACTGCTGCGCGACGAGCGAGGCCGTGCCGGGAAAGCTGCCGAGCACGAGCATCCGCGCGTGTCGTGGCGCGATCGGCGCCAGGCCTTGCAGTGGTGGCGCGGTCATCCGGCCATCAGCGCGCGCAGGCGCGGCAAGGCCGCCACCACGTTCGCGCTGGTGCGTTCGGCCGTGTGCCCGAGCGTCCAGCCGCGCAGCCGCGCCAAGGTCTCGGCGATGCGCGGCAGCTCGCCCGGTTCGTTGCGCGAGGACGGCCGCGCTTCGCGCTCGCCGGCTTTCACATACAGCCATTGCGGCGGAATGTCCGGCGCGTCGGTCTCCAGCACCGGCACGTCGTCGCCCAGGCTGCGCGCGAGGTGGCGGATCCGCAGCGCGCGCTCGAACGTCAGCGCGCCGCCGAAGCCGAGCTTGAAGGCACGTACGGCGAACTGCCGTGCCTGGGCATCGCTGCCGTTGAAGGCATGGGCGATGCCCCCCGGCACCTCGATGCGACGCAACTGCTTGAGCAGGCTGTCGGCCGAGCGCCGAACGTGCAGGACGACCGGGAGCGCGAACTGGCGCGCCAGCTTCAGCTGCTCGACGTAGAAATGCTCCTGGCGTTCGCGGTCGAGGCCCGGCACGAAGTGATCGAGCCCGATCTCGCCCACGGCGACCAGGCGTGGATCGTCGCGATGCGCCTGCAGGACGCCGGCCAGTCGCTCGAGATCGCCGTCGTCGGCGCGCCCCACGTACAAGGGATGGATGCCCAGCGCATAGGCCAGGCCCGCTTCGTGCGCGAGCCGGCGCACGGCGTCGAAGTTCGCCACTTCCACTGCCGGCAGCACCTGCATCGACACGCCGGCCGACCGTGCCCGTGCCAGCACCGCGTCGCGGTCCGCGTCGAATTCCGCGGCATCGAGGTGGCAGTGGCTGTCGATCCATCGCATCGGGGGTGATTGTCGTGCAGGGCCTTCGTCTGCGTGCTACTGTGGCGGCTACGCGGCAGGAGCCCAGGCATGAAGCGAACCCCGCTCTACAGCGCACCCCGGCGGCCCGCGGCCGCGCCGAGCCCGGCTCCTGCGGTCGAGCCGGTGCGTGCGCCGGCTGCCGCGCGCGCTCCCGGGCGGCGCCGCTGGATCGTGCTGACCACCCTGGCGCTGCTGATCGGCGCGCTGGCGCTGTGGCGTGTCGGTCCCACCCTGGTGCCGCGCGCGCTGACACAGAAGGACATCGACCGCGCGGTGCTGCACACCCTGTCCAAGACCAACTTGCCCGCGCCCGCCGCCAAGGCCTATGCCGCAGTGGCCGGCTCGGTGGTCAAGGTCATCGGCTACTCGGACCCGCGCGAGGCCGACCAGCCCGAACGCGGCCAGCGCATGGAGCGCCGCGCCGGCGACAAGGACGGCGATCGCGACGAACGCGGACTGGGCACGGGGGTGGTCATCGTCGACAACGGCACGATCCTGACCAACCTGCACGTCGTCCATGGCGCCAAGCGCATCAAGGTCATCTTCGCCGACGGCCTGAACTCCGAGGCCGACGTCGTGGGCCTGCAGCCGCAGCACGACCTCGCGGTGCTGCGCGCGCGCCGCATTCCCGACGACCTGAAGGCCGCCACGATGCGCAGCACCGGGGACCTCGCGCCCGGCGACCGCGTCACCGCGGTGGGCTTCCCGTTCGGCATCGGCCCCTCGGTCTCGCACGGCGTGGTGTCGGGCTTGAAGCGCGAGTTCCGCTCGCCCGAGGGCCAGCGCATCCTCACCAACCTGATCCAGTTCGACGCCGCCGCCAACCCGGGCAACTCGGGCGGTCCGCTGGTCACCGACGACGGCGAGGTGGTGGGCATCGTGACGGCGATCTACAACCCCACCGAAGAGCGGTTCTTCGTGGGCATCGGTTTCGCGGTGCCGATCGAGAATGCGGCACAGGCGGCGGGCATGCCGCCCTTCTAGGAGCAGATCTTGAGCCAGCACATCGGAGCAAACCAGAGCGGCACCCTGATGGAGCAGTTGCTCTACGAGGTCAAGCGCATCGTCGTCGGCCAGGACCGCTTCCTTGAACGCGTGCTGATCGCGATGCTCGCGCAGGGGCACCTGCTGGTCGAGGGGGTGCCGGGCCTGGCCAAGACGCTCACGGTCAAGACGCTCGCGCGCTCGTTCTCCGGCCACTTCAAGCGAATCCAGTTCACGCCCGACCTGGTGCCTGCCGACCTGGTGGGCACGCGCATCTACAACCAGAAGAGCGGCGACTTCAGCACCACCCTGGGCCCGGTGTTCACCAACTTGCTGCTGGCCGACGAGATCAACCGCGCGCCGGCCAAGGTGCAGAGTGCGCTGCTCGAGGTGATGCAGGAGCGCCAGGTCACGATCGCCGGCGAAACCCACCGCGTGCCCGAGCCGTTCCTCGTGATGGCCACGCAGAACCCGATCGAGACCGAGGGCACTTACCCGCTGCCAGAAGCCCAGGTCGACCGCTTCATGATGAAGGTGCTGGTCGGCTACCCGAGCGAGGACGAGGAGTTCGTGATCGTCGAGCGCGTGATCGGTCCGGCGATCGAGATCGCCGCGGTGATCACCACCGAGCAGCTCGCGCAGCTTCAGCGCGAGTGCCGCGCCGCCTATGTCGATCCGTCGCTGATCAGCTATGCCGTCAAGCTCGTGGCCGCGACGCGCGAGCCGGCCAAGGTGGGGCTTGCCGACCTGGCCAAGTACGTCGCGTTCGGCGCCAGCCCGCGTGCGACGATCTGGCTGATCGAGGGCGCACGGGCGCTGGGCTTCCTGCGCGGCCGTTCCTACGCATTGCCGCAGGACGTGCTCGACATCGTGGCCGACGTGCTGCGCCATCGCGTCACGCTGACCTACGAGGCGATGGCCGACGGCATCACGCCCGACAGCTTCATCGAACGCATCCTGCGTGCGCTGCCAGCGCCGGCCCAGCCGCTCGCGCACGAGGCCAAGCGGGCTGCCGCCAATGCCTGACAGCCTGTCCCCCCACGGCCTGCTCCAGAAGCTGGAGTGGACCGTGCTGCGGCGCCTGGACGGCGCGCTGCAGGGCGACTACCGCACGCTGTTCCGAGGCCATGGCGTGGACCTGGCCGACCTGCGCGAGTACCAGTCGCACGACGACGTTCGTCACATCGACTGGAACGTGACCGCGCGCCTGACGGTGCCGCACGTGCGCCAGTTCACCGAGGAGCGCGATCTGACCGCGTGGTTCCTGCTCGACCTGTCGCCCTCGGTCGACTTCGGCTCGCAACGCCGCAAGCGCGAGGTCTCCGAAGCGTTCGTCGCTGTGATGGGAAGCCTGGTGCTGCGCCGCGGCAACCGTGCCGGCGCCGTGCTGTACGGCAACCAGCTCGACACGGTGCTGCCGGCCCGCGGCGGACGCCATCACCTGCTGCACATGATGCAGCGCATGCGTGCACGACCCACCGCACCCGCGGCGGGCTCCACGCGGCTGGCCGACCTGATCGAGCGCGCGCGCCCTTCGATCAAGCGCCGCTCGGCCGTGTTCGTGGTGTCTGACTTCATCAGCGAATCGGGCTGGGAGACCTCGCTTGCGCGGCTGGCGCAGCGCCACGACGTGGTGGCCGTGCGCTTGTACGACCCGTTCGAGATGACGCTGCCCGAACTCGGCCTGGTGCTGATGCAGGATGCCGAGACGGGCGAGCAGATCTTCGTGGACACCGGTGCACGCGGCTTTCGCGAGCGCTTCGAGGCTGCGGCCGCACGTCGCGAGGCCGAGCTGCGCAGCGCGCTCGCGCGTGCCGGCGTCGACACCCTCGAGCTGCCGACGGACGACGACCTCGGCGACGCGATCCTGGCCTTCGTCGATGCGCGGCGGCAGCGCAGCCGGCTCGCCGCGGGTGCCCTGCCACTGAACGCGCGGAGGCACGCATGAACGACACCACCGCGGTTCTCGGCTCGATGAATTTCCTCTGGCAGGAGGCGCTGTGGGCGCTGCTGCTGCTGCCGCTGCTCGTGCTGCTGTATGTGTGGCTGCTCAAGCGGCGCAAGAAGACCGCCGTGGCCTGGTCGAGCCTGGGCATCATCAAGGAGGCGATGGGCCAGCAGCGGCTGTGGCGGCGGCACGTGCCGCCGGCGCTGATGCTCGCGGCCCTCGCCTCACTGATCGTCGCGACCTCACGGCCGACTGCGGTGATCACGCTGCCGCTGGTGGAACAGACCATCATGCTCGCGATGGACGTGTCGGGCTCGATGCGAGCCACCGACGTCGAGCCCAATCGCCTCGTGGCCTCGCAGAACGCGGCCAAGGCATTCATCGCCGAGCTGCCGCGCTCGGTGCGCATCGGCGTGGTCTCGTTCGCCGGCACCGCGGCGGTGGTGCAGCCGCCCACGCTGTCGCGCGAGGACGTGGTCGCCGCGATCGACCGCTTCCAGCTGCAGCGCGGCACCGCCATCGGCAGCGGCATCGTGCTCAGCCTGGCCACCATCTTCCCCGACGCGGGCATCGACCTGTCGCAGATCACCGGCCAGCGCCTGATGCCCAAGGCGCTGGGCGACACCAAGCCGGAAAAGGAGTTCACCCCGGTGGAGCCCGGCAGCTACACGTCGGCGGTGATCGTCCTGCTGACCGATGGCCAACGCACCACCGGCCCCGACTCGATGGATGCCGCCAAGATGGCCGCCGACCGCGGCATCAAGATCTACACGGTGGGCATCGGCACCAAGGAAGGCGACACGATCGGCTTCGAAGGCTGGTCGATGCGCGTGCGCCTGGACGAGGAGACCTTGAAGCAGGTGGCCTCGGCCACGCGCGCCGAATACTTCTACGCCGGCACCGCACAGGATCTGAAGAAGGTCTACCAGTCTCTCGGCACGCGGCTGTCGGCGCAGAAGAAGGAAACCGAGATCAGCGCGCTGTTCGCGGCGCTGGGTGCGGTGCTTGCGCTCGCGGCCGCGGGCCTGTCGGTATGGTGGTTCGGACGCGTGGCATGACCGAGCCTGGAAGCGGGTCGCGCCGCTCCCCGTCACTGGGGCGCCGCCTGCGGCGTGACAAAGCCAGCTCCGCGGCGGCCGCTCGGCAAGACGTGAGCACCGGCCTGCGCATTCGCCCGTGATCGCCTGGCTCGGCGACGACGACCGCACGCCGCTGCCGCCCACCTCGCAGGCGCTCGGGCCGCAAGCCGAGGCCCCCGGCCTGCTGGCCGCCGGCGGGCGGCTGACGATCGCGCGGCTGACCGAGGCCTACCGCCATGGCGTGTTTCCCTGGTACAGCGACGGCCAGCCCGTGCTGTGGTGGGCCCCTGACCCGCGCATGGTGCTGCACACCGCCGAGTTCAGGCTGCACCGATCGCTGAAGAAGACGCTGCAGCGCTTCTTGCGCACGCCGGCCTGCGAGGTGCGCATCGACAGTGCGTTCGAGCGCGTGATCGCCGCCTGCGCCCGCACACCGCGCGAGGGCCAGCGCGGCACCTGGATCGTGCCTGCGCTGCGCCGCGCCTACACCGAGTGGCACGAGGCCGGCGCGGTGCACAGCGTCGAGACCTGGATCGACGGCCAGCTCGCCGGCGGCCTGTATGGCGTGAACCTGGGCCGCATGTTCTTCGGCGAGTCGATGTTCTCGCACGCGACCGATGCGTCGAAGATCGCGCTCGCGGCGCTGGTGGCCTTCTGCCGCCGCCACCGCATCGAGATGATCGACTGCCAGCAGGCCACGCCGCACTTGGCGAGCCTCGGCGCGCGCGAGATCCCGCGCGCCGTGTTCGAGCGCCATGTCGCCCTTGCTTCGGGGGCGGCGGGGCCGGCGCGTTGGACCTATGATGCGTCGTACTGGGCCCAGTTGGGCCTCGCGCCCACAGCCGCATGACCGCGCTCAGAGAGCTTCCGCTCGCGTCGTTGCAGTTCTATGCGACGGCGCCCTACCCTTGCAGCTACCTGCCCGGCCGGATGGCGCGCTCGCAGGTGGCCACCCCCAGCCACCTGATCAACGCCGATGCGTACTCGGGCCTGGTGGCCGCAGGCTTTCGCCGCAGCGGAATGTTCACCTACCGACCGCACTGCGACGGCTGCCGCGCCTGCGTGCCGCTGCGCGTGCCGGTGGCCACCTTTGCGCCCACGCGCAGCCAGCGCCGCGCGTGGAAGGCGCACCAGCACCTGGTGGCGCGCGTGCTGCGCCTGGGCTTCCTGCCCGAGCACTACCAGCTGTACCTGCGCTACCAGAGCGGGCGCCACGCCGGCGGCGGCATGGACCACGACAGCGTGGACCAGTACACCCAGTTCCTGCTGCAAAGCCGCGTCAACTCGCGCCTCGTCGAATTCCGTGAGCCGGCCAGCGACGGCCAGGCACTCGGCGCATTGAAGATGGTGTCGATCCTCGACGTGATCGAAGACGGCCTGTCGGCCGTCTACACGTTCTACGAACCCGACCCAGGCGCGAGTTACGGCACCTTCAGCGTGCTGTGGCAGATCGAGCAGACGCGCATCCTGAAGTTGCCGCATGTGTACCTGGGCTACTGGATCGCGGCCAGCCCGAAGATGGCCTACAAGGCGCAGTTCGGGCCGAACGAGGTGCTGCTGGACGGGCGGTGGGTGCCGGGCGGTGCGAACGTCACCGCAGCGTAGCTGCGCGCGCGGCGAGCGCTGCGCCGCCGGTAATCGACAACACCGGCTCACGCGGCCGGCGCGCCGCGCCCTCCGCGAGATCGTCAAGACTGCGCGGCCTGCCTGCGGCCTCTGCAAGCGATGATTCGCATCCGCGAACTCGATCACCTCGTGCTGCGCGTCGTCGACCTCGAAGCGATGCTGCGCTTCTACTGCAACGTGCTGTCCTGTTCCGTCGAGCGGCGCCAGGATGCGATCGGTCTCGTGCAGTTGCGCGCGGGGTGTTCGCTGATCGACCTGGTCCCCGTATCCGGCAAGCTCGGCGCGACCGGCGGCGCGGCGCCGGGCAAGGAGGGCCGCAACCTCGACCACTTCTGCCTGCGCGTCGATCCCTGGGACGCCGACGCGATCCGCGCCCACCTGGCAGCCAGCGGCGTGGCGGCCGGCAACGTCGAGTCGCGCTACGGCGCGGAGGGCGAAGGGCCCTCGATCTACGTCAGCGACCCCGAAGGCAACGTCGTCGAGCTCAAAGGGCCGCCCGGCACCTGAATGCGCCGTTGCCCGCGGCCGCTACAGCAACACGATGTCGTACTGCTCGGGCGTGAAACCCGGCTCCACGCTCAGCGAGATGGGCTTGCCGATGAACTCCGACAGGCCCGCCAGGTGCTGGCTCTCCTCGTCGAGCAGCATCTCGGCCACCGCGGCGCTCGCGACGACGCGGAACTCCTTCGGGTCGAACTGCCGCGCCTCGCGCAGCACCTCGCGCAGGATGTCGTAGCACACGCTGCGTGCGGTCTTCAGGATGCCGCGGCCCTCGCAGGTGGGGCAAGGCTCGCACAGCACGTGCGCCAGGCTCTCGCGCGTGCGCTTCCTGGTCATCTCAACCAGGCCGAGCTGGGTGAAGCCGCTGACCGTGGTCCGCACGCGGTCGCGCGCCAGCTGCTTGCGGAACTCGGCAAGCACGGCCTGCTGGTGGTCCTCGCGCGTCATGTCGATGAAGTCGGCGATGATGATGCCGCCCAGGTTGCGCAGCCGCAGCTGCCGCGCGATCGCTCCCGCGGCCTCGAGGTTGGTCTTGAAGATCGTGTCGTCGAAGTTGCGCGCGCCGACATAGCCGCCCGTGTTCACGTCCACCGTGGTCAGCGCCTCGGTCTGGTCGATGATCAGGTAGCCGCCGCTCTTCAGATCGACGCGGCGCGCAAGCGCGCGGCGGATCTCCTCGTCGACGTTGTACAGGTCGAAGATCGGGCGCTCGCCCTGGTAGTGCACCAGCCGGTCCACTGCGCCGGGGGTGTAGGTGGTGCCAAAGGCGTGCAGGTGCTCGAACTGCAGCCTCGAGTCGATTCGGATCGTCGCCGTGTCGTCGCGCGCGAGGTCGCGCAGCACGCGTTCGGCCAGCGTCAGATCCTGGTGCAGCAGCGTGCCCGGCGGCGACGCGAAGGCCCGCTCGCGGATGCCGACCCAGGTCTTGCGCAGGTAGGCGATGTCGTCGGCCAGCTCCTCGTCGCTCGCCTCCTCGGCGTTGGTGCGCAGGATGAAGCCGCCGCCCGTGTACGGGCTGACCTCGGTCTTGCCCACCAGCGCGGTCAGGCGCTGGCGCAGCTGCTCGCGCAACTCGGGCGAACCGATCTTCTGGCTGATGCCCAGGTGGTTGTCCTGTGGCAGGTGCACGAGCAGGCGGCCCGCGATGCTGACCTGCGTGGACAGGCGTGCACCCTTGGTGCCGATCGAGTCCTTGATCACCTGCACGGTGAGCGTCTGGCCCTCGAACACCTGGCGCTCGATCGGCACCGGCGGCGCGCCATCGGCCCGATCGCGCGCGCCGCCGTTGGCCTGGCTCGCGCTGTGGAGGTCGGCCACGTGCAAGAAGGCCGCACGCTCGAGGCCGATGTCGATGAACGCGCTCTGCATGCCAGGCAGCACGCGCGCGACCTTGCCTTGGTAGATGTTGCCCACCAGCCCGCGCTCCAACGCGCGCTCGAGGTGCAGCTCCTGCACCGCGCCGTTCTCGATCACCGCCACGCGCGTCTCGTGCGGCGTCCAGTTGACGAGGATGTCCTGCAGGGCCATCAGTGCCCGCCCGGCCGCCCGAAGGGCCCTGGCGCCCCCAGGGCCGCGAAGTGGCCCCTGCGGGTCCTTGGGGGCGGCAAACGACGTGGGCGTGGGGGCTTCATGTCGTCAGTCTATGCGGCCAGCGCGTGGGGCACCTTCGCGCGCCGCAGCAGCGCCGCCGTCTCGGCCAGCGGCAGGCCCATGATGCCGCTGTAGCTGCCGTCGATGTGCTCGATCCAGCCCGCCAGCGCACTCTGGATCGCGTAGGCGCCGGCCTTGCCGAACGGCTCGCCGCTGTCCACGTAGGCGTCGATGACCACTGTGGGCAGGCGCGCGAAGCGCACATGCGACACGCTGTGCGCCTCGGTGCGCCGCGTGCCGCTCCACAGTGCCACCGCGCTCAGAACGCGGTGGCTGCGGCCAGACAGCGCGCGCAGCATCTCGCGCGCCTGCCCTGAATCGCCGGGCTTGCCGAGGATGCGCCGGCCGATCGCCACCGTGGTGTCGGCGCACAGGATCGGCGCGGCCGGCAGGCGCAGGGCCTCGAGGCGGTGGCGCGCCGCGTCGAGCTTGGCCCGCGTCACGCGCCGCACGTACTCGGCCGGTGTCTCGCGATGGCGGACGGCTTCGAGGGCCTCGGCGTCTTCGTGCGCGCCGGGCAGCAGAAGCTCGTAGCGCACGCCGATCTGTTCGAGCAGCTGGCGCCGGCGCGGGCTCTGCGAGGCCAGGTAGACGAAGGCAGCGCTCAAGGCGTCACGCTCGGTGATACGGATGGCCGGCCGTCACCGACCAGGCTCGGTACAGCGCCTCGGCCAGCAGCACGCGCACGAAGGCGTGCGGCAGCGTCAGGTCCGACAGGCGCAGCGTTTCGTCGGCACCGGCCTTCAGGCCGGCATCGAGCCCGTCGGGCCCGCCGATGATCAGCGCGACATCCCGGCCCTCGCCCATCCACAGGCGCAGGCGCTCAGCCAGCTGCACGGTGCTCCTGCGCTCGCCACGTTCGTCGAGCACGACACGCCGGGCCGACTTGGGCACGGCCGCCTCGATGCGTGCGGCCTCGGCGGCCATCATCGCTTCGACCTGCTTGCCGCCCGTCCTCGGTTCGGCCTTCACCGCCTTCAGCTCGATCCGGCATTCGGCCGGGAAGCGCTTTGCCAAGTCCTCGTAGGCCGCGTCGGCCCACGCGGGTTGGCGCTGGCCGACGGCGACCAGCACGAGCTTCATGTTCTGCGGCGCGCGGGGGATTTCTTTGCCATGTCCTTGCGCGGTGCGGTCTTCCTGGCCGGGGCCTTCGCCGCCGGCGCCTTCCGCGCGGCGGGCTTGTTCGCGGTGGGCCTCTTCGTGCCGGCGCGCTGCTTCGTGGCCGGCGGCTTCTTCGCGGGTGCGGCCGTCGCCGGCGCCTTCCTTGCGGCCTTGCGCACGGCCGGCTTCTTCGCGGCCGCACCAGCGTCGACCTTCATGCGCACCGCCTTGTCACCCCAGAGCTCCTCGAGGTTGTAGTACTGGCGGATCGCCGGCTGCATCACATGCACGACCGCGGCACCGCAGTCGACGATGATCCACTCGCCGTTGTCCTGGCCCTCGGTGCGCATGACCTGCATGCCGCGCGACTTGACGCAATCGCGCACGCTCGAGGCCAGCGCCTTGGTCTGCCGGTTGCTGGTACCCGAGGCGACGATCACGCGCTCGAACAGCGGCGACAGGTGCTCGGTGTTGAAGACGCGGATGTCGTGCGCCTTGACGTCTTCGAGCCCGTCGACGATGGCGCGTTGCAGCTTGCGGATGTCCATTCAGCCCCTGTAGAGGTGGTTCCGGGCAATATAGCCCGCCACTGCGCGTGGCACCATCGCGTCGATCGGCAGCCCCTGCGTGACGCGCGAACGCAGCTCGGTGGCCGAGATGTCGAGCATCGGCAACGGCACCACGCGGTGCGGCAAGCGCAGCACTTCGACGTTCACCGGCGGCATCGGGCCAGGACGGTTCGCGACGGCCAGCGTGACGCGTCCGAGCAGTTCCTGCCAGCCGTACCACGTGTGCAGGCCGGCGTACTGGTCGGCGCCGATGACGAGGAACCAGTCGGCCTGTGGGTCGCGCTCGGCCAGCGCCTTGACCGTGTCGAGCGTATAGCTCGGACCCTCGCGCTCGAGTTCGATGCGCTCGAGAACGAAGCGCGGCTCGCCCTGGATCGCGGCGCGCACCATGGCCTCGCGGTGCCGTGCCTCGGAGATCGTGCGCGCCTTCTGCCAGGGCTGGCCAGCGGGAATCCAGCGCAGCTCGTCGAGCTTGAGCGCATCGAGTGCCGCGTGTGCCAGCGCCACGTGCGCGTTGTGCGGCGGATCGAAGGTGCCGCCGAACAGGCCGATGCGCGTGGTCAAGCCGCGGTCCAATCGGCCCAATCGCGCGGGCGCAGGAAGTCGCTGTACAACCTGGCTTCGGCCGAGCCCGGCTCGGGCTTCCAGTCGTAGCGCCACTTCACCAGCGGCGGAAGCGACATCAGGATGCTCTCGGTGCGTCCGCCCGACTGCAGGCCGAACAGCGTGCCGCGGTCCCAGACGAGGTTGAACTCGACATAGCGGCCCCGCCGGTAGGCCTGGAAGTCGCGCTCACGCTCGCCGTACGGCAGGGCCTGGCGGCGCTGCACGATCGGCAGGTAGGCGGCGAGGAACGCGTCGCCCACCGCGCGCTGCATCGCGAAGCTGCGCTCGAAGCCGAGCTCGGAAAAGTCGTCGAAGAACACGCCGCCGATGCCACGCGGCTCGCCGCGGTGCTTGAGGAAGAAGTACTCGTCGCACCACTTCTTGAAGTGCGGGTACTTGTCTTCGCCAAAAGGAGCCAGCGCATCGCGGTTGACGCGGTGGAAGTGCGCCGCATCCTCTTCGAAACCGTAGTAGGGCGTCAGGTCCATGCCGCCACCGAACCAGGTGACCGGCTCCTGCCCCGCGTGGCCGGCCGCCAGCATGCGCACGTTCATGTGCACCGTCGGAACGTAGGGGTTGAGCGGGTGGAACACGAGCGACACCCCCATGGCCTCGAACGGCGCCCCCGCCAATTCCGGCCGGTGCTGCGTGGCCGAAGGCGGCAGCGACGGCCCGCGCACGTGTGAGAACCCGACGCCGCCGCGTTCGAGCAGCGCGCCTTGTTCCATCAGTCGTGTCAGGCCGTCGCCCTGCAGCTTTTCATGCGCTGCCTTGACCCAGCGGTCGCTGATGAAGCGCCCCTTGCCATCCTGCGTTTCGAGCGCATCGACGATGCGCTGCTGCAGGCCCAGCAGGTACGCGCGAACCGTGTCGATCACCTCGGACTTCATGCTCTGGCGTCCTTCCCGATGTCCGCGCCCGGCAGCCTGATCGGTGCGGCCAGGCCCGGGTTGCGCCCGCGACGATGGCCGAGCTGCGCCTCGATGGCCGCCATGTCGGCCTGCATGTCGCCGCACAGGCGGATGAAGGCATCGACGCCCACCACGCGCTCGTCGAAATCGAGGTAGGCCAGCCCGAGCGGCACCTGGGCATTCAGCGCCACCTGGTAGAAGCCGGTGCGCCAGTGGTCGCTGTAGCTGCGCGTGCCCTCGGGCGCGAGCGCGAGCCAGAGGAACTCGTCGTTCGCCTTGGCGGCCTGCATGCGCTCGATCATCTGGCCGACGACGCCGCGCGGGTTGCTGCGATCCACGGGCACGCCGCCGACCCAGCGCATCCAGCGCCCGAACAGCGGGATGCGGAACAGCGAGTCCTTGCCCCAGAACGAGAGCGGGAATCCGATCGACCACTTGGCCAGCAGCCCGATCACGAAATCCCAGTTCGAGGTGTGCGGGTAGACGATGACCACACCCTGGCGCGAAGGCAGACCCTCGAACTTCACGCGCCAGCCGAAGGCGGCGAGCACTCGCGTGGCGAGCGCGCTGCCTTGCAGCCGCACAGGACGCTCGTGCAAGACGCTGACTCCCGTCATCGCGGCTTCAATGCCCGGTGCCCGATGTCGCGCCGGAACTGCATGCCGTCGAAGCGGATCGGCTCAAGCGCTGCATAGGCCCGTTGCTGCGCCGCGCGCAGCGGGTCGCCGAGTGCGGTGACCGTGAGCACGCGTCCGCCGCTGGTGACCAGCGTGCCGTCGTCGCGGCGCATGGTCCCGGCGTGGAACACCCGCATGTCCTCGCTCGCGGGCGGCAGGCCCTCGATGACGTCGCCCTTGCGCGGGCTGGCCGGGTAGCCCGACGCCGCCATCACGACGCCCAGCGCGCTGCGCCGGTCCCACTGCAGTTCGAGGTCGCGTACGCCGCTGCCCTGCGCCTCGGTGGCGGCCATCAGCAGTTCGTACAGGTCGCTCTTCAGGCGCATCAGCAGCACCTGGGCTTCCGGGTCGCCCAGTCGCGCGTTGAACTCGACCACGCGTGCCTTGCCCTCGGCGTCGATCATCAGACCGGCATACAGGAAGCCGGCGAACGGGTGGCGCTCGGCCGCCATGCCTTCGATCGTCGGATTGATCACCTCGCGCATGACGCGCGCGTGAATTGCCGGAGTGACCACCGGCGCCGGCGAGTACGCGCCCATGCCGCCGGTGTTCGGGCCCGTGTCGCCGTCGCCGATGCGCTTGTGGTCCTGGCTGGTGGCCAGCGCAAGCGCATGCCGGCCGTCGGACAGGACGATGAAGCTCGCCTCCTCGCCGGCCATGAACTCCTCGATCACGACCTGCGCCTGACCGGCGGCGTAAACCACGCCGGCGCCGTCGCGCAGCATGTCGTCGATCGCGCGATGCGCCTGATCCACGCCCATCGCGACGACAACCCCCTTGCCCGCCGCCAGCCCATCGGCCTTGACGACGATCGGCGCGCCGTAACGCTCGACATAGGCGTGCGCGGGCCCGGCGTCGTCGAACACCGCGTAGCGCGCGGTCGGGATGCCGTGGCGCTGCATGAAGTCCTTGGCGAAGGCCTTGGAGCTCTCCAACTGGGCTGCGCCGTGCGTGGGGCCGAAGATGCGCAGGCCGCGGCTGCGGAACAGGTCGACCACGCCCGAGGCGAGCGGTGCTTCGGGGCCCACCACGGTGAGCGCCACCTTTTCGTGGGTCGCGAAGTCGGCCAGCGCCACGAGATCGGTGATCGGCACGTTGACCAGTGCCGGCTCGAGCGCGGTGCCGCCATTGCCCGGGGCCACGTAGACGCGCTGAACCTTGGGCGATTGCGCGAGCTTCCAGGCCAGCGCGTGCTCGCGCGCGCCGCCACCGATGACGAGCACCTTCATCGCACGGCCCTCACGCGTCGATCTCGGCGTTGGTGTAGACCGCCTGCACGTCGTCCAGGTCCTCGATCACGTCCAGGAGCTTCTGCATGCGCTGGCCGTCCTCGCCGTGGAGCGTGACCGGCGTCTCGGCGCGCATCGTCACTTCGGCGACCTCGGCCTTCAAGCCCGCCTTCTCGAGCGCATCGCGCACCGTCTCGAATCCGGCCGGTGCGGTCAGCACCTCGATCGACCCGTCCTCGCCGGTCACCACGTCTTCGGCACCGGCCTCCAGCGCGGCCTCCATCACCTTGTCTTCGCTGATCCCCGGTGCGAACAGCAGCTGCCCGCAATGCTTGAACTGGAACGCCACGGAGCCTTCGGTACCGAGGTTGCCGCCGTACTTGGAAAACGCGTGGCGAATCTCGGCCACCGTGCGCACGCGGTTGTCGGTCATCGTGTCGACGATGATCGCCGCGCCACCGATGCCGTAGCCCTCGTAGCGGATTTCCTCGTAGCTCACGCCCTCGAGATTGCCGGTGGCCTTGTCGATGTTGCGCTTGATCGTGTCGGCCGGCATGTTGGCCGCCTTGGCCTTGTCGATCGCCAGGCGCAAGCGCGGATTGGCGCCGGCGTCGCCGCCGCCCTGGCGCGCCGCGACCATGATCTCGCGGATCACGCGCGTCCAGACCTTGCCGCGCTTCTCGTCCTGGCGGCCCTTGCGGTGCTGGATGTTGGCCCATTTGGAATGACCGGCCATTCTTCGTTCTCTGGTTTGCCCTTACGATGGGGCGATTTTATTCGCCGGGGGTACCGATCATGGCCGAACCGATCCTCGTCGCCCAGCGTGGCGACATCCAATGCCACCTTCTGCCCGCGCTGGCCAACCGTCACGGCCTGATCACCGGCGCCACCGGCACGGGCAAGACGATCACGTTGCAGAAGATCGCCGAGAGCTTCAGCGCGATCGGCATCCCGGTGTTCATGGCCGACGTCAAGGGCGACCTGACCGGCATCAGCCAGACCGGCGCCCTGCCCGAGAAGGTGGCCAAGATCCTGAAGGACCGCGGCCTGCCTGCCCCCGAGCCCACGCAGTGTCCCACGGCGGTGTGGGACGTGTTCGGCGAGCAGGGCCACCCGGTGCGCGCCACCGTCTCCGACATGGGCCCGCTGCTGCTGGCGCGCATGCTCGACCTCAACGACATCCAGGCAGGCGTACTCAACCTGGTGTTCAAGATCGCCGACGACAACGGACTGGCGCTGCTGGACCTGAAGGACCTGCGCGCGATGCTCCAATACTGCGGCGAGAACGCCAAGCAGTTCACCACCCAGTACGGCAACATCGGCGCCGCGTCGATCGGCGCGATCCAGCGCGGACTGATGCAGATCGAGGAACAGGGCGGCGACAAATTCTTCGGCGAGCCGATGCTCGACATCGCCGACTTCATGCAGACCGACAAGGGCAAGGGCGTCATCAACATCCTGGCCGCCGACCGGCTGATGAACGCGCCGCGCCTGTACGCCACCTTTCTGCTGTGGATGCTGTCGGAACTGTACGAGTCCTTGCCCGAGGTAGGCGACCTCGACAAGCCGAAGATGGCCTACTTCTTCGACGAGGCGCACCTGCTGTTCACCGACGCCCCCAAGGTGCTGCTCGAGCGCATCGAACTGGTCGTGCGCCTGGTGCGCTCCAAGGGCGTCGGCGTGTACTTCGTGACGCAGAACCCGCTGGACATCCCCGACACCGTGCTGGGCCAGCTCGGCAACCGCGTGCAGCACGCGCTGCGCGCTTTCACGCCGCGCGACCAGAAGGCCGTGCAGTCGGCGGCGAGCACGATGCGCGCCAACCCCAAGCTCGACATCCAGACCGCGATCACCGAACTCGGCGTCGGCGAGGCGCTCGTCAGCTTCCTCGACGAGAAAGGCCGGCCGAGCGTGACCGAGCGCGTGTTCGTGCTGCCGCCGGGCAGCCGCATCGGTGCGATCACGCCCGAGGAGCGCAAGGCGCTCATCGCCGGTTCGCTGGTGGCCGGCGTCTACGAGAAGACGATCGACAAGGAATCGGCCTACGAGATGCTCAAGGCGCGCTCCGAGGCCGCAGCCGACACCGCTGCGACCGCTACCGCCGGCGGCAAGCCCGGCGCAGCGCCGGCCGGCGGCGGCGTGATGGGCGGGCTCAAGGACATCCTGTTCGGCAGCACCGGCCCGCGCGGCGGCAAGCGCGACGGCCTCGCGGAGATGGCTGCCAAGAGTGCCGTGCGGACGGTGGGCTCGGCGGTGGGCCGCGAGATCGTTCGCGGCGTGTTGGGCTCGCTGCTGGGCGGTGGGCGCCGCCGGTGACGAGAAAGGTGCGGCTGGCCATGCAATTTGCCATCTGGATCATCGTCATCGCGGTCGCCGCGCTCGCGGCAGCGCGCCTGGGCGCATTTTCCGGTCGCGCACCGAACAATCTCGGCGTGCGCGATGGCCGGCTCAAGCCACCGTCGAAGACGCCCAACAGCGTCAGCAGCCAGGCCGATCTGTGGCCCGAGGCGCCGCAGCGCGAGTACGCCCGCATCGCCCCGATCGCGTTGGGCCCCGGCGGCGGCAGTGCGACGATCGCGAGGATTGCGCAAGTCGTCGAAGACTTGCCCGGCGCGCGCATCGTCGAGCGTCGCGACGACTACCTGTACGTGCAGTTCACGACGGCGGTCATGCGCTTCGTCGACGACGTCGAGTTCTGGTTCGACCCGACCGCCGGCGTGGTGCAGGTGCGCTCGGCCTCGCGCGTCGGCCGCAGTGACCTGGGCGTCAACCGGGCACGCATCGAGTCGATCCGCGCCCGCCTGCAGGCGCCCGCCCCCGGCTGAGGGCCACAGCCAGACGTCACCTGGTCGCGTGACGGGCCGTCAATCGTCGTTGCCGTGCCAGCGATGCATGACCGGTCGGTACTTCACCTTTGGGTAGCCCCTGGGCGAGTACACCGGATACGGCGCGGGGCGATAGACGACGCGCTGCGGCACGTACACCGGCTGCGGCAGGTACACCACTTGGGGCGGCGGCACGTAGTACACCGGCGGCTCGACGACCCACACCGGAGCGGGCTGCATCACCGGTGCGTTGGACACCACGGTGCCGACATAGCCCGAGGGATAGATCGGTGCTTGAACGCCGATGGACCAGTAAACGTTGCTGCGCGCGGCCGCACCGGTGCTGGCGGCGGCGCCAGCCACCAGCAAGGAGGCCAACAGGGCGGTGCGCTGGATTCGATTCACGGTGCGTCCTTTCGATGGCGTCGCGAGCATGCGCGACCTGCTCTCCCAACGCGCCTGCCCCATCGCCGGTTCACGCCACGCTTGCAAGCGTTCGTAAGCAGCGCGGGGGCGCCGGGGCTTCGCACCCCCCGATGTGAACCAGATCACGGCCTGGGCGACGCTGCCGTGAAGCCGGGCGCCGCCGCGTCGATCCAGCGCTGCCGGCGCGCGGGGTCGACCTGGAAGCTGCGACCGTACAGCCGCGATCCATGCGCGCGCATCATCAGCGCGATGCGCGCGGCCTCGCGATGGCCGGTATCGGCCAGGCGCGCGAAGCCGTCGAACGCCGCCTCGAAACGCTGCGCTTCGTACTCGTCCATCGCGCGCTCGAAGGTCGAGCGCGTCTCCACGGGCGCGCCGGTCTGCGCCTGCGCACCGAGCCCCTGCAGCAGCGAAAGCACTGCGGCCCAGAGCGCGAGCCGGCGGCGGGGTTGGGCCATCGACGGTTCAGCGCTCATAGGCCGCCACCGCCAACGGCGCCGGGTCCGCGCTCGCATCGACCAACGCCCAGTTCACACCGGCGTCGATTGCATCCGTGCTTGCCGTGTGTTGCGGCTGCGGCGCGGGCGCGCTGTCCAGGCGCACGTCGTCGCGCGAAGCCTGAGACACGGGCACCGACAATGCCACGAGGGCCACGCCCAGCAGCGCACCCGCGGCAATCGCCAGGCCCACGGCGTTGCGCTGGCGCGAAAGGCGTTCGTTGGAAGTCAATTGCGTGTCCTTCATCGATTTCCCCTGGTGGGTGACGGATGAAGACAATCTAGGCGCCGCATGCGCCGCGCGCGTCTGTCGTCAGAGGGGGTGCGGCTATGCCTGAAGAGCTACGCCGGATCGCTGATCCCGAGCGCCCTGGCGCGCACCACCGCCTCGGTGCGGTTGCGCGCCTGCAGCGTGCGCAGGATCGCCGCGATATGGATCTTCACGGTGCCCTCGGTCAGGCCGAGCACACGAGCGATCACCTTGTTGGGCTCGCCTCGCATCAGCAGCCGCAGCACGTCGAGCTGGCGCGGCGTGAGCTCCGCGGCAGCGCCGTTGGGCGCGGCCGTTGCCTCCACCGCGTCGAGCAAGCGCGGCGGGACATAGGTGGCGCCCATGCGCACCAGGCGCAGCGCGGCGAGCAGGACCTCGGGTTTCTCGCTCTTGGGGATGAAGCCCATCGCGCCGGCGGCCAGCACGGCGCGGATCGTCGCGGGATCCTCCTGGCCCGAGGCGACCACGATGGGCAGCGTGGGCACCGCCTCGCGCACGCGCTTGAGGCCGGCCAGCGCGTTCATGCCCGGCATCTGCAGGTCGACGATCGCAAGATCGGCGCCACTCTGCAGCGCATCGCGCAGCAGGCCGTCGAGGTCGCCCGCCTGCAGCACCTCGGCGTGCGCGTCGAGCTCGCGCACGGTGCGCGCCAGCGCGTCGCGCACCAGCGGATGGTCGTCGGCGATCAGCACTCTCATGGCGCAGTCTCCTGCTGGTGGTTGCGTCGCGTGACCTGGTGAAGCCAGGCGCGAAGCCGCGCCGCGGGAACCGGCTTCGAAAGCCATGGCAGGCCGCTGGCCGCCATCAGGCGCACCCGATCGGGCGCTGAATCGCCGCTCACGATCAGCGCGGGCAAGGCGGCGCCGAAGGCCTCGCGCAGCGCGGCGACTTCGCTGATGCCGTCGCGCTGATCTTTCAGGCGCAGATCGGCCACCACCGCCTGCGGCACGCGCGTGCGGATCTCCGCCTGGCGCCGCACCTCCTCGGCGTCGCCACCGTCGATGACCTCGCAGCCCCAGTCGCGAAGCAGCAGGCGCATCGCCTCGCGCACCTCGATGTCGTCCTCGACCACCGCCACCACGGTGCCATGCAGCGTCGAGACCATCGCCCCAGGCGCCGCAGGCTCGCTCGCGTCAGTGGTGGCCGGCAGATCGAGCACGAACCGTGTGCCGCGGCCCGGCTGCGAGTGGAGTGCCAGCGGCGGTTGCAGCAGCCGCGCGAGCCGCCGCACGATCGACAGGCCCAGGCCCAGGCCGCCGCGCCGGTCGCGCTCGGCGTTGTTGCCCTGGTAGAACTCCTCGAAGATGCGCTCGCGCTCCGCTTCGGCGATGCCCGGGCCGGTGTCCCACACCTCGACGCGCCAGCGCAGCGGGCTGGCATCGCGCGAGCGGCAACTCACGAGCACGCCGCCTTGCTGCGTGTACTTGACCGCATTGGCGATCAGGTTGCGCAGCACCCGCTCGACCAGCACTGGATCGGAGCGCACGGCCACCGGCCGGGCGCCAGCGCCGATGCGCACCGAAAAACGCAGGCCGCGCTGCGCGGCCTCGGGTGCGAACTCCTCGCCCAAGCGATGCAGCATCGCCGCAAGGTCGAAGGCCCGCGGTTGCGGCACCAGTGCGCCGGCGTCCATGCGCGAGATGTCGAGCAGCGCGTTGAACAGCGAATCCAGCGCGGCCACCGAGCGGTCCATGCGCTCGACGATGTCCTGCGTCGGCGCGTCGAGCCGTCGCTGGCGCAACGCGCTCATGTAAAGGCCCAGCGCGTGGATCGGCTGGCGCAGGTCGTGGCTCGCGGCAGCAAGGAAGCTGCTCTTGCTGCGGTTGGCCGAGTCGGCCCAGTCGCGCGCCGCGCGCATGTGGTCCAGCGCGGTCACCAGTTCGGCGCTCTTGGCGGCCACGCGCGACTCGAGGTCGCGGTTCAGCGCCTCGAGCGATTCGTTGGTGCGCACGAAGCGGTCGATCAGGAACCAGCCCAGCAGCAGCACGAACGGCAGGCCCGCATACGGTGTCAGGTGGACCGGCAGATTGTCCCGCCCGAACTCCGAGACCCACCAGTCGCGCGCGCCAAAGGCCCCCGCGGCGAGCCCGGCGAACACGAGCAGCGCGTGGTCGAGGCTGCGCGCGCGCCACGCTTGGCGCGCGACGGCCGCCAGCGCGATGAACACGGTCACGACCATCGACAGCCGGGCGAGCGTGTCGACCGCATCGTGCAGACCGAGCGCCACGCCCGCGTACAGAAACAGCGGCAGGCCCAGCATGGCCCACTTCAGCGCGCGCTCGACGCGTGGTAACACGTATCCGACGAAGCGCAGGCAGAAGATCGTCAGCATCGCCACCAGCAGGCCGTCCAGCGTGGTCCACCAGACGTACTCGTGCGCGCCGCCAAGCAACGTGCGCGGCGCGACCGTCCACGCGGTGTGCAGTCCCCAGGCCGTGGAAGCGACACCGAAGTAGCCGTAGATCGGCTCGTGGCGACGGCGCGACCAGATCAGCAGCACCAACAGTCCGAGGGTGCCGATCAGTGCGGCCACCACCGAAGGCCCGTACACCATGGCCAGCGCCTTGGCGTCGCGCTCGTTGCGCAGCACGTCCTGGGCGCCGACCGCGATCGTCGACAAGCTGACCAGTTTCTCGCCGCGGGCCGTGATCTCGAGCCGGTTTTCTCCCTCGACCAGCAGGTGCGGCGGCAGGTCGAGCAGGATGAGGCGGTTCACCGCCCGAGGCGACGGCGCGGCCGGCTCGGTGATGGTGTCGCGCAGCGCGCGGCCGTTCAGGACGATGCGCGCATGGCCATGCACGCCCGACAGGTACAGCGCGAGCCCGGCACGCTGGGTTCCCGTGTTGAACTCGGTGCGCCAGGTGCGTTGCAACGGCGCAGCGGCGCCGGGTTCGCGCTCGACGATCTCGGGCAGCTGCACGGCCGTCGCGCGCCCGTCGCGATCGGTGCGCTGCGCAGTGTCGATGCGGATCACGGTCTGCGGTGTCACCAGCGCGGGCGGCGCCTGCGCCAATGCCCCGCCCATACCGAGCAGCAGCGCCCACGCGAACGCAAGCCTGGCGGTCAATGCGCGCGTCGGCACAAGCTCTCCTGGTCCGGCCACTTCATCAGAGCGAACCCTATGCCCTTTGGCCGCCAGCGTCGAGCCTCGCGCGTGCAAGGCGTGCGGCCCGCGACGCCCAAGGCCTCAATGGGCCGCGAGTTCGCCCGACGAACCGGGCGCGGCACCGGCACATCACGCCAGCGGCGGCTCCATCGCAAGCGGCATCCGCATCAGCATCGCGGGCACCACGACGAGCCCGCCGCCAGCCCTGCGAGGAAGCCGGACCGCAGGGCGCAGCCCAGGCGGGCGTGCAGCAGTCCCGGCACAGGCGGCGTGTCCATCGCGCGTTCAGGCGCCGGGCACGGTGGCCGGGGCCGCCGGCATGCTGCTGTCCTCGCCCGCCGCCAGACCGGAATCGGCGGGTGGCACCAGCGTGGCCGCCAGGGTGAGCAGCATGACGGTGACGACGAGCACCACCGCGGCCAGCGTGCGTGCGCTGCGCGCGGTGTCGGTGTCGGACCGCGGCGTGCGGGCCGGCAGCGAGTAGCGAGTGGACATGATGGCTTCCTTTGCAATGGGCCGCGCCGAATGCGACGGCGTGCAGCCACTCTAGGAAAACGCAACGCAGCGGGCGTCCCCCATCGGTGCAGTCGCCGCGCGGCATAGGGCATCGACCGAAAGGCATAGGCGGCGTCGATAGAATCGATCGAATCTCCACGCCCCAGCCGCATGCCCGCCGACCTCGACGCCGCCAAGCCGACGCACTTCCTGCGCCAGGTCATCGAACGCGACCTCGCCTCGGGCACCAATGACGGGCGGCGCTTTGCCGGCTCCCCGGGCGACGCGGCGCACCATGCGGCCGGGCCGCTGGATACCGCGAAGATCCGCACCCGCTTCCCGCCCGAGCCCAATGGCTACCTGCACATCGGGCATGCGAAAAGCATCTGCCTGAACTTCGGGCTGGCCGCCGACTACGGGGGCATCTGCCATCTGCGCTTCGACGACACGAACCCGGAGAAGGAAGAGCAGGAGTACGTCGACGCGATCATCGAGGCCGTGCACTGGCTCGGTTTCGACTGGAACGTCGATGGCCCCACCGGCAAGGTTTCGCACCTGTACTACGCCAGCAGCTATTTCGACTTCATGGCGCGCGCGGCCGAGGCGCTGATCGACGACGGACTGGCTTATGTCGACGAGCAGACCGCAGAGCAGATGCGCGAGCGGCGCGGCGACTTCAATAGCGCGGGCAGCGACAGCCCGTTCCGCGGCCGCAGCGTGGCCGAGAACCGCGCGCGCTGGGTCGAGATGAGAAGCGGCCGCCTGGCCGACGGTGCCGCGGTGCTGCGCGCAAAGATCGACATGGCCTCGCCCAACATCAACCTGCGCGATCCGGCGATCTATCGCATCAAGCACGCCACCCACCACGCCACCGGCGACACCTGGTGCGTGTACCCGATGTACACCTACGCGCACCCGATCGAGGATGCGCTCGAGCGCATCACGCACAGCATCTGCACGCTCGAGTTCGAGGACCAGCGTCCCTTCTACGACTGGCTGCTCGAGCACCTGGAGCGGCTGGGCCTGCTCGCGCGCCCGCTGCCCAGGCAATACGAGTTCGGCCGCCTGAACGTCAACGGCGTGCTCACGAGCAAGCGCAAGTTGAAGGCGATGGTCGACGAAGGCATCGTCGACGGCTGGGACGATCCGCGCATGCCGACCATCTTCGGCCTGCGCCGGCGCGGCTACACGCCGGCGTCGCTGCGCCTGATGGCCGAGCGCACCGGGGCGTCCAAGACCAACATCTGGGTCGACATGTCGGTGCTCGACGGTGCGCTGCGCGAGGACCTCGAGGACCAGGTGCCGCGTGCGATGGCGGTGCTCGATCCGGTCGAGCTGCGGCTCACGAACTGGGCGCAGGTGTTCGGCAGCGACGCGCACCGGGAGCCATGCCAGGCGAGCGCGCATCCGCAGCGACCCGAGCTCGGCATGCGCCGCTTCGCGCTCGGTGCGCGGGTGTGGATCGAGCGCGACGACTTCGCCGAGGCGCCGCCCAAGGGCTTCTTCCGGCTGTTTCCGGGCAACAGGGTGCGGCTCAAGTACGGCCTCGTCGTCGAGTGCACCGGCTGCGAGAAGGACGCGTCCGGCAACGTGACCGCCGTGCTCGCGACGGTCGTGCCCGACACCAGGAGCGGCACGCCGGGCGCCGACGCGGTCAAGGTCAAGGGCACGATCACCTGGGTCGGCGTGCACGATGCGCTGGCGGCCGAGGTGCGGTGGTTCGAGCGCCTGTTCACTGCCGACCAGCCCGACGCCGAGGGACGCGACTTCAGGAGCGTGATCAATCCGCAGAGCAAGCGCGTCCTGCAGGCCTGGCTCGAGCCCGGCCTGGCCTCGTGCGCGGCCGAGACGCGGCTGCAGTTCGAGCGCCACGGCTACTTCGTCGCCGACCGCGCGGACCATGCACCAGGGCGCCCGGTCTTCAACCGCATCACCGGCCTGAAGGACGGACGGGCGAAGTAGGACCTGCTGAGGCCATCGAAAGGGTTCGCGCCGAGCCGCCGCAGGCCAAGGGGCGGGGCGCGGCGCCGCTGGAGCGAAGTTTCGCTCATCGCACGCCAGTTGCGCGCGATCAGTGCGGGATCGTGGCCGTTGCCCGACCGGCAGGGGCCGGCAACGAGGACCATCTGGCAGGGCGTGGCGTCGACGGTCGTGGCGGTGCGATCATGGTGTCCTTTCAACACGCACTGGAGGTCTACCTTGAAGTTGCGCCACCTCGCACCGCTGCTCGTCACCCTGGCCGTCCCGGGCGCCTTCGCAGCCGAACCCGCGCGCTCCACGCCCAGCGGCCTGGCCTACAAGTCGGTCAAGGACGGCAGCGGCGCCTCGCCCAGCGCCACCGATGTCGTGCGCGTGCACTACCGCGGCACCTTCCCCGATGGCAAGGAGTTCGACAGCTCGTACAAGCGCGGCCAGCCCGCCGAGTTCCCGCTCAACCGTGTCATCAAGTGCTGGACCGAGGGCGTGCAGATGATGAAGGTCGGCGGGAAGGCGCAGCTCGTGTGCCCGCCGGGCATCGCCTATGGCGAGCGCGGCACGCCGGGCGGGCCGATCCCGCCCAACGCCACCTTGCACTTCGAGGTCGAGCTGCTCGGCATCGCTGGAAAGTAGACCCACCCCCTGAGCGCTGGCGTTGCCCCCTCGAGGGGCAACGCCAGCGCTCCGGCGAAGCCGGCTCCGCGGCGTTTGCTGGGCGGGCCGCCCTTCAGTGCTTCGGCGTGGGCTCGTACAGCACGCCGCTGACGGTCAGGCCGGCCTGCGACAACTGCCGCGCCTTCGCCTCGCGGATGCCTCGCACGCGCGCAATGAGGTCCGACCAGTCCTTGAACGCGCCCTTGTCGCGCTCGACGAGGATGCGCTCGGCCAGGGGCGGGCCGATGCCGCGCAGCTGCTCGAGCTGCGCGCGGTTCGCCGTGTTGACGTCCACGGCCAAGGCGCTCGCCGCGAACAGCAGCAAGGTTGCGGCAGTGACGCGAGCCTTCATACCGCCGCCGCGGGCGCACGCACCCGGCGCCAGACACGTTGGCCGAGCCTGAGCATGAGCAGCACCAGCGCGCCGGCGACAACGCCGGCGACGCCGTTGCCGACGGTCTCGACCAGGGAGCGCCAGCCGCCGCCGGCCCCTTGCGCCACGCCCTGCAGCGCATGGTGCAGCAGCGGCCAGCCGTGGACCAGGATGCCACCGCCGACGAGGAACATCGCAGCGGTGCCGGCGACGGACAACGCCTTCATCAGCCAGGGTGCCGCGCGCAGGATGCCGCGGCCCAGCGCGGCCGCGACGCCGGCGCGCTGTGACAGCCACAAGCCCAGGTCATCGAGCTTCACGATGCCGGCCACCAGACCGTAGACGCCCACAGTCATCAGCACCGCGATGCCCACGAGCACCGCCACCTGGGTGGCCAGCGCCTGGGTCGCCACCGTGCCCAGTGCGATCACGATGATCTCGGCCGACAGGACGAAGTCGGTGCGGACCGCACCCTTGATCTTGTCGCGCTCGAGTGCTGCGAGGTCGACGGCCGGGTCTGCCAGCGCACGCAGCAGTTCGGCCTCGCGCGCAGCGTCCTCGTCGCGGCTGTGCAACCACTTGTGAGCCAGCTTCTCGCAGCCCTCGAAGCACAGGAACAGGCCACCGAGCATCAGCAGCGGCGTGACCGCCCAGGGCGCGAAGGCGCTGATCGCCAGCGCCGCCGGCACCAGGATCGCCTTGTTCAGTGCAGAGCCCTTGGCCACGGCCCAGACCACCGGGATCTCGCGCTCGGCGCGCACACCGCTGACCTGCTGCGCGTTGAGTGCGAGGTCGTCGCCGAGCACGCCCGCCGTCTTCTTGGTCGCCACCTTGGTGAGGATCGCCACGTCGTCGAGCACGCTGGCGATGTCGTCGATCAAGGCAATCAGGCTGCTGGCGGCCATGGCGGTCGGGGCGCGTCGCGGAAAGGCAGCGCAGCTTAGCGCAGCGCGACCCGGGGCCCTGCACACCTATGGCAACAACTGCTTACCGACAGGCCGGTCGCGGATGCGAACGATTGGGCAAATCGACGGCTGGCGCATGCCGCGCACCTTGACCCTGGACTTGTTGCCGACCTAGCCTAGCCGACATTCGCGGCAGTGCGCCCGGCGCATTCGCAAGGCCCTTCGCATCAACCACATGGACCTACCACTCGATCCGACCCTGCTTGCCGCGTTGATCAGCAGTCTGGCAATGCTGCTGGCCCTGAGCCTGTGGCGACGGCGGGCACCCGCACCACAGCAGGCGCGCGACGATTCGTTGGACACGGTGCAGGCCTGGCCGCCACAAGCCGTGCGCGTGATGACACTGGGCGAACGCAAGGCCTTCGAGGTGCTCAAGCGTGCGCTGCCGAACCATGTGATCCTGTCGCAGGTGCCGCTCTCGCGCTTCATCAGCGTGCCCACGCGAAACCCGTACCAGCAATGGCTCCAGCGTGCAGGCCGACTCGCGGTGGACGTGCTCGTGTGCGACTACAGCTCGCGCGCCGTCGCGGCGATCGAGGTGCGCACCGCCGAGGAATCGCAGCGCGGCGCCAAGCGGCACCAGCGCCTCGTCGAGGTGCTGCGCGCCGCGGGCGTCACGGTGCACGAGTGGAACGAGGACGAACTCCCCAGCATCGCCGAGGTGCGCGAGCTGTTCGCGTCCAGGTCCGCCGGTCGCAAGGAATCGGCACCCATCGACGCGCGCGGCAAGCGCCTGATCCCGGTTCCCGATATCGCCGAGGTGCTGACCGACGGCGACGTGACCGACTACGGTCAGCTCGAGCCGGTTCCGTCGGCCTTCTACGACGATCTGGACGAGCCGCAGCCGCAGCGCCGCGTCGCGCACGCCGGCTGACACGTCGTCCCGGCGCCGGCGCACCTCCGGTTGCGCGAGGCCGCCTCGGGCCCACGGCACGCCACCCTGAAACCGGCGCTCGACCATTCCACCAGAGCCGCCAATCGGCTCGGTTTCATGGCGCCGGCGCGGCCGCAGGGAACCGTCTCGGCAATTGCACGTCAGACTCGGGGTTGCGCCCGCGGCTGTAAGGTGGCATCGGGCGCCCCGACAGACCGGCATCCAACCCCAAAGCCCCCAGAACAAGGAGATGGCAACCATGACACGTCGCGACTGGCTCGGATTCCTGTCCGGCATCGGCCTGGCTTCCACCGCATCGGCGCAGGGCCCCAAGCCCGGGCCCGCCGTGCCGAAGATCGAGCCCCTGTTGCTTGCCGACGCCGAGTGGAAGAAGCGCCTGAGCCCGGCCCAGTACCATGTGCTGCGCGAAGAAGGCACCGAGCGCCCCTTCACCAGCCCGCTCAACGACGAGAAGCGCAAGGGGACGTTCCACTGCGCCGGTTGTGATCTCGCGCTGTTCTCGAGCGACATGAAGTTCGACAGCGGCACCGGCTGGCCGAGCTTTTTCACCACGCTGCCCGGCGTCGTCGGCACCAAGCGCGACTACAAGTACGGCTGGACGCGCGTGGAGTACCACTGCGCGCGCTGTGGCGGCCACCACGGCCATGTGTTCGAGGACGGCCCCAAGCCGACCGGACTGCGCTACTGCAACAACGGCGTGGCCCTCAAGTTCGTACCGGTGGCCGCATGAGCACGATGACGCTGCCACGGCGGGCCCTTGGCCTGTGCCTTGCCGGGGGCTTGGCTTTGCTCGCGACGTTGGGCCTGTCGCAAGCCCAGACCCAGCCCACCGGCCCGGCCCCTGCCGGGCTGGCCAAGGCCACCTTCGCGGGGGGCTGTTTCTGGTGCGTCGAGTCCGACTTCGACAAGGTGCCCGGAGTCGTGTCCACGACCTCGGGGTACATCGGCGGCAAGGTCGCCAACCCGAGCTACGAGCAGGTCTCGTCGAAGACGACCGGCCATGCCGAAGCGGTGGAGGTCGTGTTCGACCCGAAGCGCGTGAGCTACAACGATCTGCTGCGTTACTTCTGGCGCACGATCGACCCGACCACCAAGGACCAGCAGTTCTGTGACGTCGGATCGCCCTATCGCACGGCGATCTTCGTGCACGACGCGCAGCAACTCGCCGCGGCCAAGGCCTCGCTCGAGCAGATCGAGAAGACCAAGCCGTTCAAGGAGCCGATCGTCACCGAGATCGTCCTGGCTGGACCCTTCTACGCAGCCGAGGACTATCACCAAGACTATTACAAGAAGAATCCGGTGCGATACAGGTACTACCGGACCTCCTGTGGGCGAGAGGCGCGCCTGCAGCAGTTGTGGGGCGCGCTGCCCGTGCCGCCCGGAGCGACCGCGACGACCTCCAATTAGGGCGATGCAGGGCGGCGGCCATCGTCCTACACTGCCCGACATGAAGCGCCCTTCTTGCATCGTTCTCATGGTCGCGCTGGGCTGCGCCGGCGCAATGGCGGCCACACCTTCCGCGCCAGCGTCGGCGCCGGGCGCTGCGCCGATCGTCTCAGCGGCCCAGCGCGCGGCGGCAACCGCCTGCGAGCGTGCGGCGCAGGACACTCTGCGCAGCGGGCGCGGACCCGCGGTGACGGTGAGTTTCAATGCGCCCGCGAGCGTGGTGCCCGGGCCAGCCGACGCGGTGGAGCTGACGCTGCGCGGCGCCGGTCGCGTGCAGGCGACCTCGGGCGCGCGGCCGTTCAGCTTCAGTTGCAGCTACGACAGCCAGGCCGACAAGGTCACAGGCATCGTGGTGCGCGATGCGGGAACGCCAGTGCCGGTGGCCGCGCCACGTCCGGTCGACCCCGACCTGAGCCATGTGTCACCCGCGGCCTGCGAGTCGGCGGCCGCCGATGCGTTGTCCAAGCGCTGGCCCAACGTGTCACGCATCTCGTTCAACACCGACGCCCGGCAGCTCAGTCAGGACGCGAACGGCCAGGCCCAACTGCTCGGCCAGGGGACCGCCGTGCCCAACTTCGGCGAGCCGGCCACGTTCTTTGGCTACAACTGCGTGATCGACGCGCGCAACGGCCGCGTGACCGGGTTGCAACTCACGCGCTGAGTGCCGAGGCGCGGGCCGGGGCGCCCGATGCCCGTTTCACCGCAGCCTCCGCCGGTGACCTCGATCGACGCACCGCCGCTGCACGCATCATTGCCGGTCCGCGTGACCCGGCCGGCGGCGACGTCGGTGTGGGTAGCGTCGACCGTCTTGTAGCCCGCGGTCCTGGGCACGCCCGCGCCGACGGGTGCAACGCCTCAGTTCGCAGCAAAGCAATAGAACAGCCCGGCGCCGCCGGACTTCGGCAGGTCTTCCTTGCTGCAGCTCACGGTCAGGTGCGACGAGTTCCAGGACACGCCCCACGGGCTGCCCGTGGCGTCTGGGCTGGCCCGGTCGATGTGCCCGACCATCGCATGGACCCCGGCGCCGCTGTTCTTGGTCCACTCGCCGCAGGTCATGTTGGGCTGGCCGGGGAACGACGGGTAGGCAGTACCGTCGGGACGCGAGCCGGTCAGCGCGTCGTGCATGTTGGGGGTCTCGGTGCGCCCGTTCGGCACCGCTCCTGCTTCGGTCAGCGCCGTCGCCTTGGTCAGGTTGTTGGTGCCGTGCAATTGCTCCACGTCGCGCGCAACCATCACGCCCTTGGCGTTGAACCAGGGCCCCTTGCCGATGCGGTCGCGGGCATGGACGGCGGCCGTGCTGGGTGGGATGAAGCTCGTGCTCAGGTAAGCGCGCCAGGTTCGGCTGCCTGCGCCGGCGGCAGCGGCCAGCTTCTGGCAATGGCCGTCGGCACCCGCCAGCCCACCCAGGTTGCCGCCGTCGCCCATGCCGACGCTGGTCACGAAGAAACTCATCGGCCCGGTCGGGGGTGAAGGCGGCGTCGTGTCACAGCCAGCCAGCACCGCGATCGCGGCGAAACCGGTCCACAGTACGGCAGGAGCAGGTCGCATTTCGGGTCTCCGATGAGGGGGTGCTGCGATTACGCCGTGCATCGCCCCGGTCTTGCTCAGGGCGTTCCCGAATGGACGGCCCAAGGAAAAACGCCCCGCGAGCGCGGGGCGTCGTGACGGCGGGCCCGCGCGCGATTACTTCTTCGGCGCCGACGCCGCAGCCGCCGTGGCGGCCGGCTTGTCGCCCGGCTTGGCGGCCTTCTCTTCCTTCGCCTTCTTGGCCGCTTCGGCCTTGGCCTTCTTGTCGGCCTCCTTCTGGGCCTTGGCGTCTTCCTTGGCCTTCTTGTCGGCTTCGGCCTTGGCCTTCTTCTCGGCCGCTGGATCGGGCTTGGCTTCGGGCTTCTTAGTGTCGGCCGCGGGCTTGGCAGCCGCGGCAGGCGCCGCAGTGGTCGTCGCGGCGGCCGCGGCCGGCGCAGCCATCGCTTTGTCATCCTTCTTGGCGGCTGGGGCGGCAGTTGCCGCGGCGGCGGGCTTTTCGTCCTTCTTCGCCGCTGGTGCTGCCGCGACGCCCTTGAACGGCGAGCCGTTGACGGTCAGGCCCTCGGCCGAGAACTTGGCGGCATTGCCTTCGCCGACGCCCTTGACGCGCTCGATAAAGTCATTCCAGTCTTTGAAGTTGCCCTTCTTGCGCTCGTCGAGGATCTTGCCGGCGATCGCCGGGCCGATGCCTTTGACGCCGTCAAGGTCGGCCTGGGTGGCCTTGTTGACATCGACCGCGGCGAAGGCCGCCGCGGCCATCAGGGCCAGGATGATGGCCAGAACGCGTTTGAACATGTTGTGGTGCCTCAGTCAGGAATGTAGGAGTCGTTTCAACGCGTCAGGGGCAATTTGGACGACAGGATCGTCGAGGCCATCGCGGAACGCGGGCGTCAGGGTTTGCGCTTGGGCGGGCGCGCCTTGGCGGCGCCGCTCTCGCGAGGCGGTAGCCCCGTGTGCTGAGTCAGCAACCGGCCGCGCGAGGGTGTCGAATTGCTGCGGCGCGCGCTCTGGTAGCCCCCGTCGGTGGCGGGCTGGTAAGTGGGAATCAGGTGCTGCTTGCCGTTGCCAATCAGGTCGGCACGGCCCATTTTCTTGAGTGCCTCGCGCAGCAGCGGCCAGTTGTTGCCGTCGTGCCAGCGCAGGAAGGCCTTGTGCAGGCGGCGCCGGCGCTCGCCGCGCACGACGTCCACGCGCTCGGCACGCCGCTCGTCGCGGGTGATCCCCTTCAGCGGGTTCAGGTCGGTGTGGTACATCGCGGTGGCGGTGGCCATCGGCGACGGGTAGAAGGTCTGCACCTGGTCGGCCTTGAAGCCATTGCGCTTTAGCCACAACGCGAGGTTCATCATGTCCTCGTCGCTCGTGCCGGGATGCGCCGCGATGAAGTACGGGATCAGGTACTGCTTCTTGCCTGCCTCAGCGCTGAACCGGTCGAACATGTCCTTGAAGCGGTCGTAGCTCCCGATGCCCGGCTTCATCATCTTCGACAACGGCCCGCCTTCGGTGTGCTCGGGTGCGATCTTGAGATAGCCGCCCACGTGGTGCGTGACGAGTTCCTTCACGTACTCGGGCGAGCGCACTGCGAGGTCGTAGCGCAGACCCGAGCCGATCAGGACCTTCTTGACGCCGCGCAGCTGCCGCGCACGGCGGTAGAGCTTGATCAACGGGCCGTGGTCGGTGTTCAGGTTGGGGCAGATGCCGGGGTACACGCAGCTCGGCTTTCGGCAGGCGGCTTCGATGGCCGTGCTCTTGCAGCCGATGCGCCACATGTTGGCGGTCGGGCCGCCGAGGTCGCTGACCACGCCGGTGAAACCCTTGACCTTGTCGCGCATGTCCTCGATCTCGCGGATGATCGAATCCTCGCTGCGGCTCTGGATGATGCGGCCCTCGTGCTCGGTGATCGAGCAGAAGGTGCAGCCGCCGAAGCAGCCGCGCATGATGTTCACGCTGAACCGG
>Ga0209797_10000116_pt1 | contig 35441 bp, 43 predicted proteins | sample DOMMetBare3Fresh_2_FD_187472 | JGI IMG/M metagenome (GOLD analysis project Ga0209797, IMG submission 187472) | Wetland sediment microbial communities from St. Louis River estuary, USA, under dissolved organic matter induced mercury methylation -... | ecosystem: Environmental > Aquatic >... | reverse complement strand
CAGGTTGCCCCGCGTTACCGTTCGACTTGCATGTGTAAGGCATGCCGCCAGCGTTCAATCTGAGCCAGGATCAAACTCTTCAGTTCGATCTTGAATGTTGCTCAATACGGAATTGAAGTGAACTTCACTTCTTCATCCGTGAGCGTTCGAGACCGTGAGGCCTCAGGTCTTTCGACCTTTGGCACTCGCCTTCAAACGCCCACGCTTATCGGCTGTTTGTTGTTAAAGAATCTGCGCTTGACTCGGGTCTTGCGCGCGCTGACTTTCGTTCAGCGAAGAGATGGGATTATGACTCGTTTTTTGATCTCTTGTCAAGCCGCGGCCCTGTCTCTGCCTCGCTCGCTCTCTGCGCGAGCCCGCGGTTTGCCAGGGCTGCCGCAGAGATCGGCGAAGCCTTTGACTATAGCAGCTTCTATCAGGATCCCCGGACGCGGCTAGAGAGTCACGCCTAGCACCTGTTGTGCCGCGCTCTGCGGCACCTCAGCGTCGAGCACGGCGCTCAGCGAAAGAGCCAGTCGCGACGCATCGGTTCGCAACACGGACTGCTTGACAGTGGCGATCTGCCGCGGATGCATCGAGAAGCTTCGCAACCCCATTGCAAGCAACAGGCTCGTGAACTGGGTGTCTCCGGCCATCTCGCCACAAACGCTGACGTCCTTGCCTGCGGCATTGGCCTTCGCGATCGTCGACGCAATCAGCCCGAGCACGGCGGGATGCCATGGGTCATACAGGTGTGCGACATGTTCGTCGGCGCGATCGATCGCCAGCGTGTACTGGATGAGGTCGTTGGTGCCGATCGAGATGAAATCGAAGTGACGCAGCAGACTGTCAATCATCAGGGCGGCCGCAGGCACCTCGATCATTGCGCCCACTTCGACGTCGACGTAGGCGCGGCCCGCATCGCGCAGTTGCTGCTTTGCGCGCTCGATCGCCTCCAGTGTTTTCCGAACTTCGCTCAAGTGCGCCACCATCGGCAAGAGGATGCGCACCTTGCCATGAGCGCCGGCGCGAAGGATCGCGCGCAGTTGTGCCCGGAACATCGAAGGCTCTGCAAGGCTCCAGCGGATGGCGCGCAGGCCGAGCGCCGGATTGAGTGAGTGTTCATGCCGCAGCTCATGCAGGCTGAGCCGTTCCAGCGGCTTGTCGGCGCCGATGTCGACCGTGCGGATCGTGACCGGCAGTCCTTTCATCGCGATCACTGCGGCGCGATAGGCCTCGAATTGCTCGTCCTCGCTGGGCAGGTCGCTCCCGCGGTTCATGAACAGGAACTCGCTTCGGAACAGCCCCACACCGACCGCGCCTGAGTCGAGCGCTGCCGCTGCATCTTCAGGCATCTCGATGTTTGCCAGCAACTGCACCACCTGGCCATCGAGCGTGATCGCCGGCGTATGACGCAACCGATCGAGTCGCTCGCGCTCGAGCTGGATTTGGCGCTGCCGGAAGCGGTACTCTTCCAGCACGATCGGCGGCGGATCAACGATGGCCACCCCAGCGTCGCCGTCGATGACGATCCAGTCGTCCTGGCGGATAAGGCGGCTCGCCTCGCGCGCACCGACCACTGCAGGGATGTCCATGCTGCGCGCAACGATCGCCGTGTGCGAGGTCCTGCCTCCCACGTCGGTGATGAAGCCCTTGAACACGCTGCGCTTGAATTGCAGCATGTCCGCAGGGGCGATGTCGCTGGCCACCAGCACCAGGGGATCCTCGCTGCCGAAGTCATTTAACGCCGCTGCGGTCAGGCGTTCCGCAGCACCGCTGGTCTGCCGCGCCAATGCCGCCAATACGCGCTCGGTGACCTGCTCGAGATCGGCTTTGCGCTCGCGGAGGTACTCGTCCTCCATCTCGTCGAAATGGCGCGCCAGCACTTCGAGCTGTGCCGACAGCGCCCACTCCGCGTTGTAGTGTCGCTCGCGCACCCAGCGCTGTGCAGCACCGACCAGGTTCTCGTCGTGCAGCAGCATCAGGTGCACGTCGAGCAATGCCGACAGTTCATGCGGCGCATCGCTCGGCAGATCCTGCTGCAGCGCGGTCAATTCGACCGCGACCGCATCACGCGCCTCATACAGGCGCTGAATCTGTGCATCGACGTGCGAAGGTGAGATGAAGTAGTGCGCGACGTCGACTCGGCCGGACGCGATCGGCACTGCACGGCCGATCGCCACACCGCGCGACACCGACAGGCCAAAGATCTGGATCGTCATCGACGCTGCCTCATTCGCCCTCTCCGAAGCGTTCGTTGATCAGCGTCACGATCGCCTGCACTGCCATGGCTTCGTCGGCGCCGTCCGCCTCGATCTCGACTTCGCTGCCCATGCCCGCGGCCAGCATCATCACACCCATGATGCTCTTGGCATTGATGCGCCGGCCATTGCGGCTCATGTGGACGTCGCTCGCGAAGCTGCTGGCCAGCTTGGTCAGCTTGGCCGACGCGCGGGCATGAAGGCCCAGCCTATTGTTGATCGTGACGGTGGTCTTTTGCATCCTCAGGGCCGGCGCCACGCGCCTGTTGTTGGGGTCGCGTCGGGCTGGCCTGCATCACGCCCTGGGTTGCGCCGGACTGGGCGCGCGCGATCAAGTCATCCAGCGGCTCATCGGCATAACACAGCGTGCGCCAGAGCATGGGCACATTGACACCCGTCACGACCCGCACCCGCGAGCCGTCTGCCACTCGTTGCGCGGCGTTGCAAGGTGTTGCACCGAACACGTCGGTCAGGATCAGTGTCTCGGTCTGATGACTGGCAGCCAACAGCGCCGCGGCCTGGGCTTGCACGGTCTCGGGCGACATCTCTGGCGTGACATCCAGAGTAGCCAATCGGCCCGTGCAATCGGGAAACACGTGCTCGGCAACCGCGCGCAATGCCGACGCGAGCGGGGCATGGGCAATGATGAGCAGGCTGGCCATGAGAGTCTCGAAACATTATGCGTTGTCGCGACGTCGCATGAGGAACCATGCATAGGACGCCGCCGCACAGACCCCGAAGCACGCGAAAGCGAACCGAAACGCCTGCGCCCTTGGCAACCCGAGCGTCTGGAAGCCATCGATGGCCAGGCCGATCACCCACTGCACGCAGAAGACCCCCAGAAAGATCACCAGATTGAAGGCTGAAAGCGCGCGGCCGGCGAGCGCCGGCGCAAATGCTTGCGCCACGGCCGGTTGGCTCAGCGACACGAAGGTGCATGAGACACACCACAGCGCCCACCACCACGCGCCTGCAGAGGCGCCGAGGGCCACGATCAGCCCCAGCAGCACCAATGAAATCGGCACCCCGAACGCAATCAAGCCATTGACCGTGAAGCCTCGCTTCGTCAGCGATGGCATCGCAATGCCCCAAGAGAAAAAGGCGCACAGCATGCACAAATTGATCGCGAAGAGCCCTTGAGCAGCCTGTGCGGGCGTGCGTCCGACCACCGAGGTGAGCCAGGGTCCGGCCCACAACGATTGCACGGCGATCAAACCACCATAGACCACGAACGCGAGTGGCGCGAGCCTCCGAAAGTAGCTGTGGCGAAAGATCGCCGCGTAACCGGGTGCTGGCGAGGCGGCGGGCGCCGTCTGGGGTGGCACGTCGCGCGGCACGCACCACGTGATCAACACCATCGACAGCAGCAGAAGTACCGCAGCCAGCCAGAACAAACCGCGCCAACCCAGCGCGGGCAACAGCCACTGCACCGGCAACGTCGACGCCAACATCCCGAACGAACCGGTCATCAGCATCCACGAGTTGGCACGCAGCTGCGCGGCCTCGCCGAAGCGGTGCCGGTACGCGGTCAGCGGCGCCATCAGGCAGGCCGACACGCCGACGCCGATCAACGCACGCGCCAGCCACAAGCCGGCAAAGCTCGTCGCCTGTGCAAAACCGGCGCAGCCGAGAACAGCCACCAACAGGAAAGCGAGCAGCACCCGACGCGGCCCGATGCGGTCGAGCCAGCGCCCGAGCGGCAACTGCAACGACGAGAAACCGAGGAAATACGCACCGGCCAGCAAGCCAAGGTCGCCCGCCGACAGGCCGAGCTCGGCACTGAAGGCCGGCGCCAGCGTAGCCGTCACCGCGCGCAACAGCGCCGAGAAGAAGTAGGCGAACGCGAAGGCGAGGAACATCACCACGGCCGTGCGTGCGAGCGGAAGGCTGGGCGCGGCTGCGATCGAGCTCATGGGCGCACGCGCAGCGCGCCGAAGAAGACTTCCTGCGCCTCGATGTCGAGTGCTGCGCCAAGCATGGTCGCCTGATAGACCTGCGTGCCGTGGGCGAACAAGGCAGCGCGCTCCTGCATGAGTCGGCCGTCGGGAAGACGACCCTGCAGTCGCCACTGCGCAGCGCGCTCGTTGGGCGTCATGCCAGGCACTGACAGCGGTTGCGATGCCGGGTTCGCCGTGGCGCGCAGGTGCGAGCGCGCCGCCTGCGCCAGTTCGTCCAGCGCCTGCCCCACCAACGACGGGTCCTTCATGTCGGCAAAGGCCAGAGCGTAGGTGGTGTCCCCCGCTTCACAGGCGAACATCGACATCGACACCATCGCACCAGCCAGCCTGACGTCGCGCATGTGGCTGGCCGCCTTGCACGGGAACACTGCAATCGCCGCGCTGCCCTTTGGACGCAACTCACGCCAGTCCAGCGTCGGCGTGCAGGCGACGACGCCCAACACCACGGCCAGGCTGGTCAAGAGACGATCGAACCGCATTGCGGTCGATTATCCCGGGCACATCGACCATCTCAACCGCCGAAGACCTTCTTGAGGATCGCGCTGCCGGTACTCACCGGATCCTTGCGGATCTTCCGCTCCTCTTCGCCGATCATGAAGTAAAGGCCATCCAGAGCGCGGCCGGTGACATAGCCGTTCAGGTTGGCGTCTTCCTTCTTGAGCAACCCGAGCCCCGCGGCCTTGCCGGCCACCGCGTCGTACTTCTGCGCAAGTGAAACCTTCTGCGTCGCTCGCGCAACGATGGGGAGGAACTTCACCCCCAGCGGGTCGCGAGTCTTGGTGCTGAAGAACTGGGTTACCGAGTTGTCGCCGCCCCTGACGATCTTCACCGCATCCTCGACCGACATCGACTTTACTGCGCCGAGCAGCAGGCCCTTTGCCTCGGGCACCGCTGCCTCCGCGGCCCGGTTCATCGCGGTCACCAGTTCGTCGACACGCCGGCCCTGGCCGGTGGCTTTGAGCAGCTTCGCGGCATCGTGCAGGAAACCAGGCAGCTCGATCTTCACTTTCGGGTTGCCGAGGAATCCGTCGCTGCGGCCCAGCATTGAAACCGCGGACGCCGCACCGCGCTCGAGTGCGGCACGCACACCCGATGCAGCGTCGCTCTCGCTCAACAGGCCGGCGGCTGCGGTGCGAGACAGCAACAAGGCGGGTACGACGATCGCACCATGGACGAACTCACGACGCTTCATCGCGGCGACTCCCGTTGATTCACTCTGACGTCGCAGTGTCGTCGCGCTGCCGGGCGACTGCAAGCAGCCCGGCACAACGTCGTGACCGGCCTCAGTCAGGGCCGGCCCAGGTCGAGTGTCCAGTAGGTGCGGTAACTGCTCGCTTCGTTGCGGGCGCAAGCCAGGCCGAATTCGGTGAAGCGCGGATTCATCAGATTGGCGCAATGGCCGTCGCTGGCCCTCCAGGCATCTATCGTCTGCGTCACCGTTGCGTAGCCCGCAGCGATGTTCTCGCCCAGGCTCGACCAGCCGTAGGCGGTCGCATTGACCCGGTCGGCGAGGGTGCGGCCATCCTGGCTGGTATGGCTGAAGTAGTTGTTGTCGGCCATGTCGCGCGAATGGCCGTACGCAGCGGCGGTCAGTTGGGTGCGCGCACTCAGCGGCGCTGCGGGCGCGAAGTTGCCCTGCGTGCCGCAGTTGGCGCCCGCGGCTCGCACCTGATTGATCAGGCGCAGCGCATCGGCCTCGAAGTTGGCCAGTCCGCACGTGATGTCGGCGCTGGTGCCCCCGGCGGGCGATGGTGCAGGCGCAGGCGCCGGCGCTGGCGGCGCGTTGGTGTTGGGGGCATTGCCTTCACCGCCGCCGCAGGCTTGCAAAGCCAGCAGTGTGGCCAGGCTGAACAGCCGGCGCAGATCGTTCATTGCCATGGGACCGAAGCATGCCGATGTCGCCGGCGTCCAGGCCATGCAAGTTGCAAGCAAATGACGGCAACGACGCACGCGTCGGCCCGACGCGTGAATTTGAAACGCCCTTTGAAACGCCCGCGCGGGCTCAGGCTGTCGCGACCCCGGCTGCATGCGCCTGCTCGTCGGCGTGGTAGCTCGACCGTACCAGCGCGCCGACGGCAGCATGGGTGAAGCCCATGGCCTGGGCCTCGCGCTCGAACATCGTGAAGGTGTCGGGATGCACGTAGCGCCGCACCGGCAGGTGGTGCCCGCTCGGCGCGAGGTACTGACCGATCGTCAGCATGTCGATGGCGTGCGAGCGCATGTCGCGCATCACGGCGAGGATCTCGTCGTCGGTTTCGCCCAGGCCGACCATCAAGCCGCTCTTGGTCGGAATGTGAGGAAACAGGGCCTTGAATTTCTTCAGCAGGTTCAGGCTGAAAGCGTAGTCGCTGCCGGGGCGCGCTTCCTTGTACAGGCGCGGCACCGTTTCGACGTTGTGGTTCATCACGTCAGGAGGCGCGGCCTTGAGAATCTCCAGTGCACGGTCGTCGCGGCCGCGGAAGTCAGGCACCAGCACCTCGATCGTGGTGGAGGGTGACAGCTCGCGTGTCTTGCGGATGCACTCGACGAAGTGACCCGCACCACCGTCGCGCAGGTCATCGCGATCGACGCTGGTGATGACCACGTACTTCAGTTTGAGCGCAGCGATCGTCCTGGCCAGGTTGTCCGGCTCGCTCGCATTGAGCGGGTCGGGCCGCCCGTGGCCCACGTCGCAGAACGGGCAGCGGCGCGTGCATTTGTCGCCCATGATCATGAAAGTGGCCGTGCCATTGCCGAAGCACTCGCCGATGTTCGGGCAGGAGGCTTCCTCGCACACCGAGTGCAGCTTGTGTTCGCGCAGGATCGCCTTGATCTCGTAGAAACGCGAGTTCGGCGTCGCGGCCTTGACGCGTATCCACTCGGGCTTCTTCAGCGCCTCGGCCGCCACCACCTTGATCGGGATGCGCGCGGTCTTGGCCTGCGCCTTCTGCTTGGACGTCGGGTCGTAGTGGGTGTCGCTCATGGCATGAATTGATTGACCAGATGCCCGGCGAGCCGATCGGCCGCCTCCTGCCAGGTGGTTCGGACACCGAGTCTAGCCAGATCGACTGTCGCCAGCCCTGGGTAGCCGCAAGGGTCGATTCGCAAGAAGGGTTCCAGGTCCATCGCCACATTGAACGCCACGCCGTGGTAGGCGCAATGCCGGCTGACCTTGATGCCGAGTGCGGCGATCTTGCCCAGGCCCCTGAAAAGCTCGCGCGGATCGCGTGGGCCGGCCAGCGCAGCATGTGAAAAGGGATCATCCAGCCGCACGTAGATGCCAGGCGCACCGGCCACGCGGTGACCCGTGACGCCGTAGTCCTCGAGCACCTTGAGCAGCGCCGATTCGAGGCGAAAAACGAACTGCTTGACGTAGATGCCTTGGCGGCGCAGGTCGACCAGGGAATACGCGACGACCTGCCCTGGCCCGTGGTAGGTCACCTGACCGCCACGGTTGCTGGCCCGCACGGGAATCGCACCGGCCGCATGCACATGTTCCGGTCGTCCCGCGACGCCCTGCGTGTACACCGGGTCGTGCTCTGTGACCCACAGTTCGTCGAGGGTGTCTTGCGAGCGGGCCTCGGTGAAGGCGCGCATTGCCTCGGCAGTGGTCGACCAGTCGCAGCGGGCCAGGGTTCGGACGATCATTGCCCGGCAGTCTCGCATGCAGATGAAAGGGCGCGCGCCGTCCGTCGACCAACCAAAAGGTATATCTTCACCTCCATGCGCCACCATTTGATCGCTGCCCTGCTGGTCTGCCTCGCCCCCGCAGCCCAGGCCCAGACCGCCGTGGACAGCGCGGTGGCCGCCTACCAGCGTGGCGATCTCGTACAGGCGCGCGCGGCCTTCGGTCGACTGTCGGCACAAGGCGTCCCCGCTGCCGACTACAACCTCGCGGTCATGCACTTGCGGCGCGAGGTGCCTCGGCCGAGCGAGCGCGAAGCCGTGCGTCTGATGACGCGTGCCGCCGAGGGCGGGTTCGTGACCGCGATGATGGGCCTGGCCGAGTTGTGGGAGCAGGGGCGCGCTGGGTTGAAGATCGATCTGGAACTGGCGGTGCGATGGCAGCGCCGCGCGGCGGAGGCCGGCAGCGTGGACGGTCAGGTGGCGCTGGCCACTGCGCATTACCTCGGCCGCGGCGCCCCGAAAGACGCGGCGCTTGCAGCACGGTGGTTCCGAATCGCCGCGCAGGCGGGCGACGTGGGCGCGATGTACCTGGTGGCGTCGATGCTCGAGCAGGGTGACGGCGTCGAACGTGACCTGGCCGAGGCTCGCTACTGGTACGCCGCCGCGGCGCGCAACGGCGACGAGGCAGCGCCGAGCAAGGTCAAGGAGCTCGACGCCAAGCTGGCCAAGCCGACCAGCTGAAGGCTAGAGAACGACCTTCACCATCGGATGCGTCGACAGCGTCCGATACAGCTCGTCGAGCTGCTCGCGGCTGGTGGCCGTGATGGTGATCGTCAGGCCCAGGTAGTTGCCGCCCTTGCTCGGGCGGGCCTCGACCGTCCTCGCGTCGAAGCCCGGGTCGAACCGCCGCGCCACTGCAACCACCGCTTCGGTGAAGCCTTCGACATGCGCGCCCATCACCTTGATCGGGAATGCACTCGGGTATTCGATCAGGCTTTGTTCTGGCGGAATGTCGGGCGCCATCGGGTTCTTCAGATCGACTGCGCCACCTTTGCGCGCTGGTAGGCCTCGTACAGCCGCGCGTACACCGGCCCGGGCTTGCCACGCAAAGCGCCGTGACCCACCAGCTCACCGTCGATCTTGGTGACCGGAAGGACTTCCTTGGTCGCCGAGGTCAGCATCACTTCGTCGGCGGCGCCCACGTCGGCCTCGCTGATCGGCTTGAGGTTGTAGGCGATGCCTTCCTCCTCGCACAGCTCGTGCAGCAATTCGACGCGAATGCCCTCGAGCACATGCTCACTCTTGGGCGGGCCGAGCAAGGCGCCGTCCTTGACGACCCAGACGTTGCTCGCCGAGGCCTCGGTCAACCAGCCGTCGCGGAACATGATGGTTTCCGTCGCGCCGTGGTCGGCCGACATCTGGCGTGCCAGTACGTTGCCCAGCAGCGAGATGCTCTTGATGTCGCCGCGCTCCCAACGGAAGTCGCGCGCCGTTGTGCAGGCCACGCCATGGTGGCGCTGCTCGGGCGTGGCCGGCTTCATCGGGTTGCTCATCATGAAGACCGTGGGCGTGATGCCCTCGGGCATCACATGGTCGCGCGGGGCCACGCCACGCGTGACCTGGAGGTAGACCACCTGGTCGTTCGCGCCCTCGGTCTGCGCCAGTGCGCCTGCGAGCTTGCGGCATCGCTGCAGCCACTCGTCGCGCGAAAGCGGGTTGCCGATGCGCACCTTGGCCAGTGAGCGCGACAGCCGAGCCATGTGCTCGTCGAAGCGGAACAGCTTGCGGCCATAGACCGGCACCACCTCGTAGATGCCATCGCCGAAAAGGAAACCACGGTCGAGCACATTGACATGGGCCTTCGACAACGGCAGGTAGTCGCCGTTGAGGTAGCAGAGTCGATCAGCGGTCATGACGGGTTCCTCGGGTGCGGGTCATTGTGTCACTTGATCCACAGCCGGAGGGCATCCCAGGCGCGCCCGAAGATCCCCGCCTGTTCCACTGCTTCCTGTACCACCAGCGGCACCTCGGCGACCGGCGCGCCTGCGGCCGTCGTCACTTTCAAGGTGCCGACACGCTGGCCCTTGGCCAGCGGTGCGACCAGTGGATCGGTGCGCACGATCTGCGTCTTCAACTTGTCGGCCTCGCCGCGCGGCACCGAGATCACGACCGAGCCCTCGGCCCCCAGCTTGGCCTCGCGCGTCGTCCCCTTCCAGACCTCCGGCGTGACGATCGGCTTGCCGGCGTCGAACAGCCGCACCGGATCGAAGGCCGAGAAGCCCCAGTTGAGCAGCTTCTGGCTTTCGCTGGCGCGCGCCTCGCGCGACGCGGTGCCCAGCACCACCGACAGGAGACGGCGCTTGTTGCCCGCGCCGAGGTTCGGGTACTCGCGCGCGGCGCTGGCCACAAGGCAGTAACCTGCCGCGTCGGTGAATCCGGTCTTCATGCCGTCGACCGTAGGGTCGCGATGCAGCAACAGGTTGCGGTTGTCCTGCCGGATCCTGTTGTACGTGTACTCCTTGAGCGAGTAGTAGCGGTAGTACTGCGGGAAGTCGCGCACGATGCGCGAGGCGATGATGGCCACGTCGCGCGCGCTGGCCCGGTGGCCGGGCTCGGTCAGGCCGGTGACATTCCTGAACTCCGTGTTCTTCAGGCTCCAGGCCTGCGCCTGTCGGTTCATCATGCCGACGAAGGTCTCGACGCTGCCGCCCACCGCCTCGGCAAGGGCGACCGATGCGTCGTTGCCCGAGACCACGATCATGCCGTGCAGCAGCTCGTCGACCGTCGGGCGCATCGTGGTGTCGATGAACATCAACGACGGGTCGCCCTTTCGTTCGTCCCAGGCGCGCTTGCTCACGGCGATGGTCTGCTCCAGCGTGAGCTTCTTGTCGCGCAGTGCGCCAAACACGACGTAGGCCGTCATCAGCTTGGTCAGCGAAGCCGGATCCGTGGCGGTGTCTGCGTCGCGTTCGGCCAACGTCTGGCCGGTCGTCAGGTCCATCAGGATGTACTGGCGTGCAGCCACCTCCGGTGGTTGCAGGGCTTGCGCCTGGGCGCCAAGCGCAAGCGCCGCCAGAGTCAGAGCAATCAAGGTTTTCATCGATTCAACCGGGTTGGTGGCCGAGGTGACGCGCCACGAGCGACTTGAGCAGTGGCAGCTGGCCATGGAAGAAATGTCCACAGCCGGGCACCACCAGCACCGGCTGCGATCGAGGGCGTGCCCAGTCGAGCGTCGAAGCGAGCGGCACGACTTCGTCGGCCTCGCCGTGGATCACGAGCGTACCCGAGGGGACGTCAGCCACCGTGAAGTTCTGTGTTGCAGGCGCGACCAGCACCAGTTCATCGGTCGCCAGCGCCGCCGCGGCCTGTGAAGCCACGTAGGCGCCGAACGAGAACCCAGCCAACGCGAACCGCTCGTCGGCGCCGCGCAGCGCGCGCGCCACCGCCAGCGCATCGTCGATCTCGCCGCGACCCTCGTCCCAGGCGCCACCGGAGCCGGCGATGCCGCGAAAGTTGAAGCGCACCGTGCGCCAACCGCATTGAGTGAACGCGCGCGCCAGCGTCACCACGACCTTGTTGTCCATCGTGCCGCCGAATTGGGGATGCGGGTGGCAGATCAACGCCATTCCGCGCGCGACGCCGTCAGGCGCGTGCAGCGCGCACACGAGGTCGCCGACCGGACCGGCGACGATTCGCCGCTCGCTGCGTGCAATCATCCGACGCTTCAGTGGCCGACGTCAGGGGCGAGCAGCAGTCGCTCGACCACGCGGCCGTTGACCAGATGCGAATCGACGATCTCGTCGATGTCGTGCTGGTCGACGTAGGTGTACCAGACCGCGTCGGGATACACCACGGCCACCGGCCCGCCGGCGCAGCGGTCCAGGCAACCGGCGCGATTGACGCGCACGCCGCCCGGGCCCATCAACCCCGCCGCCTTGACGCGTGACTTGCAACGATCGAAGCCTTGCTGCGGGTGGTGATCGGCGCAGCAGGCCTCGCCGTTGTCTCGTTGGTTGAGGCAGAAGAAGATGTGTCGCTTGTAGTAGCTCGGCGTCATTCGCGGATTTTACGAGGCGCTCGAAGCGGCTGCTGCGCCGTCCCGGTTGTCAGGAGCGCCGTGAAGCCCGTGACAGCTGAACCACCAGCCACACCAGCACGGCGAACGGCCAGACCCAACCGATCCACTGCGCCAGACCGTGGAAGCGTACGAAGCGCCCCTGCTCCCAGCCATGCACGCTGGCCGCGTAGTAGGGGTCGGACGGCGCCTGCGCCACCAGCGAAATCAGCAGCACGATGGTCACCAGGCCCAGCGCCGCGGCCAGACGCCGGCCGATGCCCGCCAACGCAAGTGCGAGCAGCAACCCTGCCGACAGCGCAGGCAGCGTGGCCGCTGTCCACCAGGCCAGCGCATGAGCGGGGCCGAAGTTCAGCGCGGTCGAAGCGATCATCAGCAGCACGCCGACCGCCAGCGCGCCCAGGGCGAGCACGACACGATGCAAGCCGGGACGACTGGTGGTGTAGACAATGAAGCACGGCGCGAGCAGCCCCAGCGCGGTCGTGAGGCCCTCCTGCAGTCGCGTCAGCGGAGCCTGCACCGCGGTCGTGCCCAACCACTGCGCCGCTTCGTCGCTCCATGGCGTGCCCGCAAAGGCGGAAAGCATCAATTCGCGCAGTTCGCCGCCGACGTGACCCAGGCCCAGGGGCGCCGGCGCCGGGAACAGCAGTGCCGCCGGCCACAGCAGCAGCAGCACCAACGCCATCGCGCTCTCGCGTTCGAACCATCGCTCGCGCAGGCGATGCCACGCTTCGACCCAGCCCGCCGACTGCACGGCCATCCCGAGCAAGGCACCCATCAGCGCACCGCTCACGTTGAAAGCGAAATCCTTCAACGACGGCACGCGCACCGACAGCAGTTGCTGGCCGACCTCGCACGAATAGCTCAACAACGCCGCCAGGCCCACCGCGTAGGCCAGGGCCGCGGCGGTGCGGCCACCGCCGCGAAGCACGGCACCGAAGATCAGCGCGCCCAGGGGCACGTAGCCGAGCAGGTTGGCGATCGCATCGACGTGGTCGAGCCAGGGCGACCAAGGCAGGCGCAGCAAGCTGACCGCATCCATGCCGACCGGCCAGCGCCAACCGACGAACGGATACAGGCTGGCGTACACGATCAGCGCAGCCACGGCCCACGCGAGCGGCAGTGCGGTGCTGCGGTGCTTCATCAGAAAGGCTTGACGACGACCAGCACCACAGCGGCCGCGAAGATCAGCACCGACACTTCGTTGAAGAGGCGATACCAGCGTTCGCTGTGCCGATTGCGTCGCTGCTCGAACGCGCGCAGCAAGACGCGGCACGCGTGGTGGTAACCGATCGCGGCCAGCACAACACCCAGCTTCGCGTAGAGCCAGGCGCCCGTGATGCCAGAGCCCAGCCACAGCCACAGCCCGAAGACGAGCGCGGGCACCATCAGCAGACTGGCGAACCGGTAAAGGCGCTGGCCCATCAGCAACAGCCTTTCGCGCTCGGCCGTGCTGCCGTCTGCGACCTGCGCCAGATTGACCAGCAGCCTGGGCAGGTAGAACAGGCCTGCGAACCAACTGGCCACGAAGATGATGTGAAGGGCCTTGACCCAGAGGTAGCCGGTGCTCATGGCCCGATTATCAAAAGGGCGCCGCCGAAAAAAAGCCCCAGCCGGAGCTGGGGCCTCAATGCCTTTTCGCTGTCAAGCGCCAAGGCACCTGCTCAGGGAGGAAAAGCAGGGAATGACGGCCTTGCAGCTATCATTCAACGGTCAATGTATCAGAGTTCACGATTCTCGTAACGTGCTGATACAGGCTGCCGGCGCCCCGGAAAACCCGAATGACGACTCCATTGCCGCCGTTTCCAGCGAGTCGCCCACGTCGCTTGCGGCGTGACGGTGCGATCCGTTCGCTGGTGCGCGAGTCGCACCTCGCGGCGACCGATCTGATCTACCCCGTCTTCGTGCTCGACGGCAGCGATCAGGCGCAGGACGTGGCCTCGATGCCCGGTGTTCAGCGCCTGTCGGTCGACCGGCTGTTCGCTCAGGCCGAGGCTTGCCTCACGCTGGGCGTGCCGGTGATGGCGCTGTTCCCGGTCATCGACACTTCGTTGAAGACGCCCGACGGCCGCGAGGCGCTCAACCCAGACGGCCTCGTGCCGCGGGCCGTGCGCGAGCTCAAGGCGCGCTTTCCGGACCTCGTGCTGTTGACCGACGTCGCGCTCGATCCGTTCACCTCGCACGGACAGGACGGCGTGCTCGACGACACGGGCTACATCGTCAACGATGCCACCGTCGCACTGCTGGTCAAGCAGGCGCAATTGCAGGCGCAGGCCGGCGTCGACATCGTCGCGCCGAGCGACATGATGGACGGCCGCATCGGGGCCATCCGCGCCGCACTCGAGTCGAGCGGCGCGATCCACACCAAGATCATGGCCTACAGCGCCAAGTACGCGAGCGCGTTCTATGGCCCGTTTCGCGATGCGGTGGGGTCGGCGAAGAACCTGGGCAAGAGCGACAAGAAGGCCTACCAGATGGACCCGGCCAACAGCGACGAGGCGCTGCGAGAGGTGCAGCTCGACATCGCCGAGGGCGCGGACATGGTGATGGTCAAGCCCGGCATGCCCTACCTCGACATCGTGCGCCGCGTGAAGGACGCCTTTCGCATGCCGACGTTCGCGTATCAGGTCAGTGGCGAGTACTCGATGCTCAAGGCCGCCGCCGCCAACGGCTGGCTCGACCATGACGCCGTGATGATGGAGTCGCTGCTGGCCTTCAAGCGCGCCGGCGCCGACGGTGTGCTCACCTATTTCGCGCTCGACGCGGCACGAGCGTTGAAGCGCTGATGCGCGTCTTCCACGTCGCGGCCGATCGCTTCACCGAGCTCGAAGGCCTGCCCGAGGCGCTGCCCACCGGCGGCTTCCTCTGGATCGGCAGCGCGAGACGCGAGTTTGAACTCAAGGCCGTGCAGCTGCAGGAGCACCTGCAGCGTTGGGAAATCGGTCCGCTGGTCGACCTGCACGTCTCCGACCTGCTCAACAACCAGCTGCCGAGCCACTTCGACTACACGTCGTGGTACGACCTGATGGTGTTTCGCCGCCTGGCCGCCGGTGCCGGCAGCGAGAAGCTCTTTGTCGACGACGAACATGGCACGATGACTTCGGCGCGCGAAGCGTTGTCGGCGATCGACACCAGCCCGGTCGGCTTTACCGTCTTCGAGCGCGTGCTGATCACGGTGCATCCGGCCGACTGCGCGGTTCGCGAGTACTTTGCCCAGCGCCTCGCGGGGCAGGCGATCGGCAACGATGCGCGTGGCGGTGTGCGCGTGCCCACGACACCGGCTGACCTGATGCTGCGCATGCTCAACCACATGGTCGACAGCTACCTCGACCTGCGGCGCCTGCTCACGCGCCAGCTTGCCTTTCTGCAACGCGAACTGCTCAATCCCAAGAGCCACTTTCACGACTGGCCACTGTTGCTGGACGCGCGCAATGCACTGCACCAGCTCGAAGACACCTGCGAAGACCAGCGCTCGGCCGTGCAGGAATGGATCGACGCTCTGGATGAGTGGCCCGAGGCCCAGGACGGCACGACGCGGCGTGAACGCGAGCTGCTGCGCGTGCGCTCGCGCGACGTGCTCGAGCACATCGAGCGCGTTCTGACCCATGTGCGTCGACTGGAACAGTCGGCCGAGAACGCGGTGCAGATGCATTTTTCGGCCCAGTCCAACCGCACCAACGCCATCATGCGTACGCTGACGGTGCTGACTGCGATCTTCCTGCCACTGAATCTAATCACCGGGTTCTTCGGCATGAACTTCGACGCCCTGCCGCTGATCCACACCCACACCGGCGTGTGGATCACGATCGGCTTGATGGCGCTGGTGGCGATCGCACTGGGCGCCTTCTTCTGGCGCAAGCGCTACCTCGGCACTCAGCCAAGGTAAGGGTCGGCGTAGCCGAGCGCGCCAAGCAGCTGCGTCTCGCGCGCCTGCATGCGTCGGGCCTCGGCGGCGCGCCGATGGTCCCAGCCCAGCGCATGCAGCGCGCCATGCACGAGCAGGTGCGCGTAGTGGGCCTCGAGCGACCTGCGTTGCTCGTGCGCCTCGCGTGCAACCACCGGCGCGCACAGGACGAGATCGGCCACCACCACAGGTTCGCGCTGGTAGCCGAAGGTCAGCACATTGGTGGCGTGGTCCTGGCGCCGGTACTTGCGGTTGAGTTCGCGGCCGTCCGCTTCGTCGACGATGCGCACCGTGATCTCGGCCGGGCCGTCGAGCGCAGCGCGAATCCAGCGCGCCACGCGCGCGCGCCTTAGCACGGCGCGGTGGCGCCCGTCGGGCTGCTGCAGCGACAAGCGCAACTCAGGCCGCATCACCCCTGGCCTGTGCGCGTTCGTAGGCATCGACGATGCGTGCCACGAGCGGATGCCGCACCACGTCGGCCGAGGTGAAGCGCGTCATCGCGATGCCCTTGACTCGCTTGAGCACGCTCTCGGCCTCGATCAATCCACTGGTCGCCCCCTTGGGCAGATCGACCTGGCTGGTATCGCCCGTCACCACCGCCTTGCTGCCGAAGCCGATGCGGGTCAGGAACATCTTCATCTGCTCGGTGGTGGTGTTCTGGGCCTCGTCGAGAATGACGAAGGCATGGTTGAGGGTGCGACCGCGCATGAAAGCCAGCGGCGCGATCTCGATCGTGCCCTTCTCGAAGGCCTTGGTCACACGATCGAACCCCATCAGGTCGTACAGCGCGTCGTACAAGGGCCGCAGGTAGGGATCGACCTTCTGCGCCAGATCCCCCGGCAGGAACCCCAGTCGCTCTCCGGCCTCGACCGCAGGTCGGGTCAGAACGATGCGTTGCACCTGGCTGCGCTCGAGCGCATCGACCGCGCAGGCCACCGCGAGAAAGGTCTTTCCAGTACCCGCGGGGCCGATGCCGAATGCAATGTCGTGCCCGAGGATATGGCGCAGGTACTGGCGCTGGTTGGGTGTTCGGCCTTCCAGGTCGGCGCGACGCGTGTGCAACACGATCGGGTCGTCATCACCGGGGGATGCCGAGTCGCGCGGCGCTTGCGCATCAGCGATCAGCGCTCGCAGCGTGTGTTCGCCAATCGGCCGCCCGGCGTGCTCGTACAGCGCGAGCAGCAGGCTCTTGGCACGTTCGGTCGCCGGCCGTGTGCCTTCGATGCGGAAGGACGCCTGGCGGCGCACGATCGTCACAGCCAATGCCGACTCGATTGCGCGCAGGTGCGTCTCGAGCGTGCCCACCAGATGCGCCAGTCGCTGGTTGTCGGCGGGCTCGAAGGTGTGACGAGTGATCACGGCGGCAGTGCGCACAATGCTACGAAGGCTCGATTGTGCAGGCGCCAAGCAGCGTGGGCGTTCCTGCACAATCGACCGCACATGTTGCGCTGCGCTGCATTCGCGTTTCCGGCCGACTCCCGCGCCATGGTCTGGGCACCGTTGCTGCGGCTGCTGGTCTGTTGCCTGCTGCTGGGGCTGGCCGCGCCTCGGCTGCTGGCGCAGGAAGGGACCGCGACGGCCCGCTTCGACGATGCGCTGGTGGTCACCGATACGGGCACGCCGGGCTTCCCTGTCGACGCTCCAGCGCGCGTGGTGACGCTGCCCGACGACTGGTCGCGAACGCGAGCGCATGAGCACAAGCCCGCCTGGTACCGGCTGCGATTCGACGCGCCGCTGGCCCGTGAGCGCGGTGTGCTGCTGGGGTTGCTGATCGAGCGCGCCTGCGGCAATGTCGAGTTGCAGCTCAATGGCCAGCGTCTGTTCGTGACCGACCATGTCGACGACCAGATCGGGGTCGATTGCGAGACGCCGCTGCTGGTCGCGTTACCGGCCACCTTGATGGAGAAACGCGGCAACACGATCGACCTGCGCCTGGCTGGTCAGCCGCTCGCACGGGTGGCTTCACGCCAGCGCGCCGCGGCGTTGTCGGCGCCGCTGATCGGCCCCTACGCCACGCTGCATGCCCAGCAAGAGCGCACGGTGCTCTTGCGCACCTCGCTGCCTCAAGTGGCGTCGGCCACGCTGTTGCTGATGGGGGCCGTGGTGTTCGTGATGGGGTGGTGGAGCCGGCTGGAGCGCCACCTGGTCTACTTCGGCCTGCTGTCGATCGGCTGGGCATTGGTGACCGCGCGCCTGTGGTGGCATGGCGCCGAGCTGCCGACCTTTCAGCGCGAACTACTGCTGGTGTCGCTGCTGCCGCTGGTCACGCTGGCCGCGGTGCAGTTCCTGCTTCAGTACGCGCAGCGGCGGTCGCGACCGATCGAGGTCGCCTTGATCTCGCAATGCCTGATCGTGCCTGCCAGTCTCGCGTTGGCGGGCCCGGCGCGCGTCAACACGATCGCCAGCTCCTGGTACATGCTGCTGGTGTTGCAGGCACTCTCGGCAATGCTGTTCTACCTCTGGCTCACCTGGCGCGAGCGCGCTCCAGAGCGGCGGCGCAACTTCTGGCCGATGCTCGCGCTGCTGCTCGCAGTCGCTGCCATGGTGGCCATCGAGCTGACGGCTCAGCAGCGCCTGATCGCACCAGCCTGGCGCACGCTGCCCAACTTCGTCATGCCGGTGGCCTTCCTCGCGATGGGTTTGTGGCTGGTGCACGAATATGGCCGTGCGCTTCAGAACGCAGAGCAGTTGCGCGCCAGCCTGGAGAGCCGCATCCGCGAGGCCACCGCGACGATGGAGCGCAGCTACAGCCAGATGGCCGAGCTGCGCGTCGAGCAGGTGACTCAACAGGAACGCAAGCGCATTGCGGCCGACCTGCACGACGACCTGGGCGCAAAGCTGCTGACCATCGTGCATACCAGCGAGAGCGAGCGCATCTCGACGCTGGCGCGCGAGGCGCTCGAAGAGATGCGCCTGTCGGTGCGGGGCCTGACCGGCAAGCCCGTCAAGCTGATCGATGCCCTGGGCGACTGGCGCGCCGAGGTCGTCGGTCGCCTGTCGCAGACCGGTGTCGAAGGCGAATGGCAGGCTCCCAGCGAGGACGTGCCGCAGACCCTGAGTGCACGCGCCTACGTGCAGACCACGCGCATCCTGCGCGAGGCAGTCAACAACATCATCAAGCACAGCGGCGCGTCGCGCTGCTCGATTCGCGTGACCATGAACGCGGGGGACTTCCAGCTCAAGATCCAGGACAACGGCAAGGGCATTCCCCTCGAACTCGACGGCCGCCTGGATCGAGGCCACGGCATGTCGAGCATGAAGCATCGCGCCAAACAGCTGCAGGGCCAGTGCCTCGTCGAGTCCGGTCCCGGCTACGGAACCGTGATCCGTCTCACGATTCCCCTGGAAAAACACACCCTGCCGGCATGACGCGGGTTGATACTCGCTTGCCGCAATGCGAAGGCAAGCCATGAAGACCATTCTCCTGCTCGAAGACCTGCCCGAGATCCGCACGTGGATGAAGGATCTGGTGCTGCGCGTGTTCCCCGACGGCCAGATCTCGGAGTCGGCGCGCGTGCACGATGCCCTCGAGCTGGTGTCGGCGATCAAGTTCGATCTCGCGCTGTGCGACCTCGGGCTGCCCGACGGATCGGGCGTCGATGTGGTGGAGAAGCTGCGCGAGACGCAGCCCGAGTGCCAGTCGGTCGTGGTGACGATCCACGACGACGACGATCACCTCTTTCCGGCGCTGCAGGCCGGTGCCTTCGGCTACATCCTCAAGGAGCAGCCGCGCGAGTCGATCATCGAGCAACTGCAGCGGATGGCGCAGGGCGAGCCGCCGCTGTCGCCGTCGATTGCACGCCGCGTGATCGCCTACTTCGCCGACCAGGCCAAGCCGCAGGCCAATGCCCTGCCGCACGTATCGCTGACCGAACGTGAGAGCGAGGTCCTGTTGCGCGTGGCCAAGGGCTTCACGCTGCCGGAGATCGGCGTGCAGCTCGGCCTGTCGCGCCACACGATCGCCGACTACGTCAAGCAGATCTACCGCAAGCTCAACGTGAGCTCACGCGCGGAGGCAGCGCTCGAGGCGCAACGCCTGGGCCTGTTTCGGCGCTAGATAAACTGCGGCCGATGATCGGCCGTATCACCGGAACGCTGGCGGAGAAGAGCCCGCCGCAACTGCTCGTCGACTGCAACGGCCTCGGCTACGAGGTGAGCGTGCCGATGAGTACCTTCTATCACCTGCCCGCGCTCGGCGAACGCCTGACGCTGCTGACCCACTTCGTGGTGCGCGAGGATGCGCAGTTGTTGTACGGTTTCCTGACGGCGGGTGAACGGGCCACGTTCCGCGAGCTGCTGAAGATCAGCGGCATCGGACCCCGGACCGCGCTGGCGGTGCTGTCCGGCTTGTCGGTGTCCGAACTGGCCCAGGCCGTCGCCACGCAGCAGGCCACTCGACTGACGAAAGTGCCGGGCATCGGCAAGAAGACCGCCGAGCGGCTGCTGCTTGAACTCAAGGGCAAGCTGGCACCCGATCTGGGTGCGCCGGCCAGCGTGGCCAGCGACGCGCAGGCCGACATCGTGCAGGCGCTGATTTCGCTGGGCTACAACGAACGCGAAGCCGGTGCCGCGCTGAAGGCGCTGCCGCCCGAGGTGGGCGTGGCCGAAGGCATCAGACTGGCGCTGAAGGGCCTGTCGAAGTAGGCGCGCGGATTCAGTGCTTGTGCTCGGCCGGCGCCGGCTGAGACCTCACCGCGAACTCGACCTTCACCTCGCCCGCCTTCTCGAACCTCAGGGTGACCGGCACCTTGGTTCCGATGGCCAGCGGTTGCTTGATGCCGATGAACATCACATGCAGCCCGCCGGGCTTGAGCTCGACTTTCTGGCCGGCCGGCAGGTCGATCGCATCGAGCTGGCGCATCTGCATCACGTCGCCCTGCATCGACATCGTGTGGAGCTCGAAGCGCGCGGCCGCCGGCGTGCTGCCGCCGACCAGGCGGTCGGCCACCGGGCTCGTGATCGCGAGAAAACCGCCGCCGCCTTGTTGACCTTTGACGGTCGGTCTCGCCCAGGCGCCTTCGACCTTGACTTGCGCGTGCGCCAGCCCCCCAGCCAGCGACAGGACCGCGGCGAATATCAGGTAATGAAGCTTCATGAGGCGAAGCATAGCCGCCCGATAATGCCGATGATGAGCCCCCCAGTCGCTTCGCTACTGCCCCCAAGGGGCGCTTCCCGCCTTGGGGCGGCCCGGCGGCGGGCATGAGCATCCAGACCGACGACCTGGGCGCAGCGACGCCGCGCCGCATCGTCAGCGCCGCGAGCACGTCGCCGAACGAGGAAGCGATCGAGCGTGCACTGCGCCCCAAGGCGCTGGTGGACTACGTCGGCCAGGTCAAGGCACGCGAGCAACTCGAGATCTTCATCGGCGCGGCCCGCAAACGCAGCGAGGCGCTCGACCACGTGCTGCTGTTCGGCCCACCCGGGCTGGGCAAGACGACGCTGGCGCACATCATCGCGACCGAGCTGGGCGTCAACCTGCGCCAGACCTCGGGCCCGGTGCTCGAGAAGCCCAAGGATCTGGCGGCCATCCTGACCAACCTGGAACCGCACGACGTGCTCTTCATCGACGAGATCCACCGCCTGTCGCCGGTGGTCGAGGAGATTCTCTACCCCGCGCTGGAGGATTACCAGATCGACATCATGATCGGCGAGGGTCCGGCCGCGCGCTCGATCAAGCTCGAGTTGCAGCCGTTCACACTGATCGGCGCCACCACGCGCGCGGGCATGCTGACCAATCCGCTGCGCGACCGCTTCGGCATCGTCGCACGGCTGGAGTTCTACACGCCGGCCGAACTCGCGCGCATCGTGCACCGTTCGGCCGGACTGCTCAAGGCGCCGATCGATGCCTCCGGCGCGACCGAGATCGCGCGGCGCTCGCGCGGCACGCCGCGCATCGCCAACCGGCTGCTGCGGCGGGTGCGCGACTACGCCGACGTCAAGGCCGAGGGCCGCATCGACCAGACGGTGGCCGAGGCCGCGCTGGCGATGCTCGACGTCGATCCGCTCGGCTTCGACGTGATGGACCGCAAGCTGCTCGAGGCCATCGTGGAACGCTTCGACGGCGGGCCCGTCGGCCTGGACAACGTGGCCGCGGCGATCGGCGAGGAGCCGGGCACGATCGAGGACGTGATCGAGCCCTACCTGATTCAGCAGGGTTATCTCCAGCGCACGCCGCGCGGGCGCGTCGCCACGCTGGCGGCCTACCGCCACCTCGGCATCGCGCCGCCCCAGACCCCAGGGGGCAGTCTGTTCGAGCCCTGAGCTGCGCCCCGGACCGGACACGCCGCTCCGGCCGCGACCGCGCAGACTCGTCAGCGGCCGTTGACCTGGAATGGCAACACAGTGCCCACCAGCAGGGGCCGGCCGTCGGGCGCCAGCAGGACCGGTGTGGCGGCGGCTGACGGCACTCGCTGCGCGGCATACACCGCCGCCAACTCCATCGGCGTGACCGTGCAATCGGCCACGGCCGGCGGACTCAGGTGAGGCACCCCCTTGCATCGACCGTGACCAGTCGCTCCACCACGCCGACATCGAGCCCGCCACGCACGCCGACCATGCGGTCGTGCAAGTTGACGGTCGGGTCGCAATGTCCGGGCACCAGCCACACCGTCTCGCCCAGCGCCGGCAGCGCCGCACCGGGCGTGCGCGCGCGCAGGAGGCCGTGTTCGTCGCCGCCATTGGCGAACTCGAGGTCGCCGCGGCCCCAGACGCGGGGCAGGCCGCTGTCGATGGCGTGGCTCTTGTGGCCGGCATCGACGACGGCACGATCGCTATGCCGGCTCATGACCTGGCTCTTGACGAACAGCGCGTGCTCGAAGCGCGGCTCACCGGGAATGGCCGCGTTGTCGGCGTAGTCGCGGTCCATGAAGGCGTAGCTGCCGCATTGCAGCTCGCCCCACAGGCCGCTCTCGGCTTCGAGCATGAAGCTGCCGCTTCCGGCGCCGGTGACGAGCGGACAGTCGATGCGCTGGGCAGCGAGGGCCGCCAGTGCGGCGCGCACGGCCGCGCCGGCGTCGGCTATCGCGGCGCGGCGCTCGGCCGCGCTGCGCAGGTGCTGCGCGCGGCCATGGTAGGCATGCAGGCCGGCAAAACGCATCCCGTGGCCCCGCACGGCGAGCGCCAACTCGGCGGCCCGGTGCGGCGCGACGCCGCAGCGGCCATGCCCGACGTCGATCTCGACAAAGACACCGACGTCGGCGCCGCAGGCGGCGAGGCGCTCGAGGCCGAGCGGGTCGTCGACCGCGATTGCGAGCTTGACCTGGCGCGACAACGCCGCGACACGGGCGAGCTTGGCCCGATCGATGACCTCGTTGGTGATGAACACGTCGGTGACCCCGGCGCGTGCCAGCGCTTCGGCTTCGCTCGTCTTCTGCACGCAGATACCGGCTGCACCGAGCTCGATCTGGCGCCGGGCGATCCATGCGCTCTTGTGTGTCTTGGCATGCGGGCGCAGCCGCAGCCCGCGCTGGCGCGCGAAGTCGGCCATGGCCGACAGGTTGCGCTCCAGCGCGTCCAGATCGATCACCAGGGTGGGCGTGTCGATCGCCGTGACGCTGTGGCCGATCATGGGCTGTCCTCCCCCAGCGACGGGGCCTCGAGGTGAAACGTGTCGCTCCAGCCGACCAGCGTGAACCCGTCGTCGCCATGCAGCAGACGATTGATGCTGGCGTTGCCGAGTTGCCAGGTGCGCGGTGTGTCGAGCGCGATGCGCGATGCGGCGCGGTAGAGCGCGTCGAGCACGCCGCCATGCGTGACCACCGCGATGTGCCCGCCGCGGTGGCGTGCGGCGATCGCGGCCACGCTGCCGACGGCGCGTGCGAAGAAGTCCGCCAGCGTCTCGCCACCCACCGGGCCGAAGCTCGCGTCGCGTTGGCGCCAGCGGCGCGACTCTTCGGGGAAGCGCTGTTCGACTTCGTTGAACGTGAGACCCTCGAAAACGCCGAAACCGCGTTCGCGCAGTGTTTCATCGGTTCGCACTTCCAGCCCCATGGCCGTGGCCAGCGCACGCGCGGTGTCCCACGCGCGATTGAGATCGCTCGAGTACACCGCATCGAGTCGCTCATCAGCCATGGCCAGCGCCAGGCGATGTGCCTGCCAGCGGCCGGTGTCGTTCAGGCCGACGTCGAGTTGCCCCTGGATGCGCGAGTCCACGTTCCAGGCCGTCTCGCCATGGCGGATGGCGATGACACGCGTGACGCCTTCGATCAAGCGCGCAGCCGCCTGTTCAGCGTGTAAGTCCCGGAATAGGTCGCGGCGTCGAGCACGTGGCCAGCAATCGCCGCACGCAACTGCGCGCCGTCAAAGGCCCCTTCGACCGGCACCCGAGCGATGTCCAGCGCATAGAGCGTGAACACGTAATGGTGCACCAGCGAGTCGTTGAACGGCGGGAACGGCCCGTCGTAGCCGAAGTAGCTGCCCGCCATCTCGGGGTTGCCGGCAAACCAGCCGGTGTAGTCGTTGATGCCCTGGCGCGCGCCATGCAGCGACGCCGGCCCCGGCTTGCCGCGGGCGGTGAAGCCGCGACTGAACTCACCTTCGGCGATACGCGTCATCGTCGGCGGCAGGTCGACCAGCAGCCAGTGGAAGAAGTCCACGCGCGGCAGGTCGCTCGGCACCTCCCGGTCGGGCTGATTGACGTCGTCGCCCTTGGACGGCACGTCGAAGTCGTGGCAGATCAGCACCAGCGATCGGGTTCCCGCCGGCAGGTCGCTCCACGCGAGGTGTGGATTGACGTTGTCGGAGAAACCGACCGCCCCGCTCTCGTCCAGGCGACCGGCCGCGTACCTGGCGCCGATGCGGTCGCCATTGGTCCAACTGTCGCTCCACAACTTCATGGTTCAGACCCCCCAGACGATCACTTCGCGCGCCCCATGGCAACGCCGCAACATGTCGACCAGCGGCCAGACGCGCTGTCGCAGCGTCACTCCATCGCCCTGGCCCCTGGGACCATCCGGATCTGCCGCCGCCTGGCGCGCGCGCTCGTCGTCGGCGACGGCGCGCTCCAGATCCGCAATCAGTGCAGGCATGTGCTCGACCTCGAAGATCCCCTTGGCGGCAGGCTCGCGGCCAACCAGACGCATCACCTGGTCGCCGTTGGGGCCCAGCATGATCACGTCACCGGCGGCCTTGGATCTGAATTTGTAGAGCATCTGAGCTTTTCAGCAACCACTCCATCGAACGGCCCCTGTCCGCCTGGGCGCCATCGCGGGGCGCGAGTGCAGCAGGCTAGGCGTGGTCATTGCGGTAGATGTGGTCGCGCGTGAACGGAAAGACCGATTGTGCCCCGCGCACCGGCCCATCTTCCACCCGTCCGGTCGGACGCGTCGCCAGAATCTGGTGCAAGGACATCCAGCCGCGCTCGAAAGCCATCGCGCTGCCCGCGAGGTAGAGCCGGTAGGCGCGCACGACGCGCTCGGAACTGGCTGCGCGTGCCGCATCGAGCCGGGCCTCCAGTCCATCAGACCAGGCCCACAGCGTTCGGGCGTAGTGCGGTCGCAGGTTCTCGATGTCCACCGCTTCCCACCCGCGCTCAGCCATCACCTCGAGGACATGCGACAAGTGCAGCAGTTCGCCACCGGGAAAGATGTAGCGGTCGACGAAGTCGCCGATGCCTGCGCCGAGCTGGTGATTGCGCGTGCCGCCGGCGGTGATGCCATGGTTCATCAGCAGGCCACCGGGCTTGAGCAGCGCATGCAGCTTGGCGAAGTATTCGGGCAGGCGTGCGCGCCCCACATGCTCGAACATGCCGATCGAGGCGATCTTGTCGAACTGCTCTTCGTACGGCAGCGCGCGGTAGTCGACGAGCCGCATGCGCACGCGGCGCGCCAGGCCGCGCTCTTCGATCAGGCGATTGACATGCGCGTGCTGGTGCTTCGACAAGGTGATACCGGTGGCCTCGACGCCGTAATGCTCGGCAGCCCACAGCAGCAGGCCGCCCCAACCCGCCCCCACGTCGAGGAACCGCTCCCCGGGCCTGAGCATCAGCTTGCGGCAGATGTGGTCGAGCTTGGCCTCCTGCGCCGCGTCCAGGTCCCGCACGCCGTCACGCCAGTAGGCACAGGAGTACACGCGTCGCGCATCGAGCCACAGCGCGTAGAAGTCATCGGACACGTCGTAGTGGAACTCGACCTGGCGTGCATCCGCTTCGGGCGTGTGGCGCAACCGCGAACGGCTGCGCAGCAGCAATGTTGGCCACCAGCCGACGACACCCGATGCGTTCGCTGCAGTGGGGTCGGTGTCGATCAATGCTGCGGCGGCCTCGGCAATGTCGCGCATCGAACCGGTGAGCTGGACGCGGCCGTCGACGTAGTCCTCGGCCAGGCGTCCGACGCTGCCGGTGGCCAGATGCGCCAAGGCCGACATGTCGGCCAATTCGATCTGCACCAGCGCATCGGCCGAGCCGATCCGCCGCCCCCCCGGCAGCATCACCGACACCATCGGCGCGCGAGCGGCCAAGCGTGTCTGGACGGCGGCAGTCAACGAGGAATTCACGGCGGCGGGCGATCGTACAGGCGCACTGTACGGACAGGTCCGGCCGTTTTGCAAGCTGCCCGTCCGGCAGCTTGCGTGGGCTCAATGCCGGGTGATGTCGCCCGCCTGCGACGGAGGCTCGTCCTGCACCTCGCCGTCCATGACCTCGAAGTACCAGCTCGAGCGAGGCCGCGGAATCAGGTACGACTGGACATCGCGCGGCAACTGGGCAGCAGGCACGCTGCGGCGAATGCCGATCGAGGGTTCGCGCGCCAGGTCGAGCATCAACACCTCGTCGTGCGGCACACCTGGTTCGTGGACCGTGACCTTGGGCTTGAGCGGGCGCGCGGCATTGACGCTCTCCACCACCGCCCAGCGGTCGTCGGTCAGTTGCACCACCGAGCCTGGCGGGTAGACACCCATCATGCGCACGAAGGTGGTGAGCAGCGCCTGGTCGAAGCGCCGCTGGCCCTGGGTGAACACCAGCGACAGGGCCTCGTGCGGCGTCATCGCCCGTGCAGCCTGCGCCGGGTGGCACAGGTTGTCGTACCGGTTCACCAGGGCCACCAGGCGCGCTGCGGTGCTCATGCGGTTGGCGTCGACGCCCTGCGGAAAGCCGGTGCCGTCGCAATGCTCATGGTGCTGGCCGATCACCAGCAGCGCCCCGGGCGACAAGCCCATCGACTTGCCCAGTGCCACGCCCAGCGCGACGTGCTCGCGATAGCGCGCCAGCTCGGTGCTCGTGAACGACTCGTCGGGCTTGTGCAGCGCCGAGGGCAACTCGATCTTGCCGATGTCGTGAGAAAGCGCGCCGACGCCGAGATCGTTCAGATCGGTTTCGGCCAGCCCGCACTGGCGGCCCATCAGCAAGGCGATGACGCCGACATTGAGCGCATGGCTCGCGCGGTCGCCGGCTGTTTCGGCCACGGCCCGGATCGAGAGTTCGCGCGCTCCCAGCATCTTGTTCAGCAGCGCACGCGACAAGGCGCCGAAACGCTCGCCGGCGGCTTGCGGATCGGTCAGCGCCAGATCGCTGGCACCACGCCAATCACGGGCAGCTTCCTGGTACTGGCGCTCGACCTGGGCAGTGGCCAGTCGTTGCTGCGCAAGAGCACTGCGCATGCCGCGGCTCTTGGCGTGCGTCGGGGTGTCGGCCAGCGCCTCGGGCGGCGGCGTGGGTGCTGGCGGTGGTGCGATCGCCGCGGCATCGGTCTTGGGCAGATCACTTTGCTCCGGGCTCCAGCGCACGCGTGCCAGACCCAGCGAGCGGATGGTCGCGATCTGGTTCGCGTCGGCGATACGAAAGCTCGACAACGCGAACGGATGTGACATCCAGCCGAGGTCGAGGTGCACGAACATCCCGACCTGCAGGTCAGCGGTGGCGATGGTGGGGTGGGTGGCGGAGCTCACGACTTCACGGCATGCACGATCTCCCGTGCCGTTTCGGCCCGTCGCTGTCGAACTTGACGCCCGCACCGAACCTAGCGGGCGATCCGTGTGGAAAGCACGATCGCAGACGTGGTGCGCTCCACACCTTCGAGTGCGCCGATGCGATCGATCAGCGCGTCGAGCGCGCCGATCGAATCGGCTGCCAGGACCGCGATCAGGTCGAACGGCCCGCTGACCGAGTACAGATGGCGCACTTCCGGGATGCGGCGCAGCGCCACTTCGATGCCCGCGCTCTGCTTGGGCCTCGCGGTGATCAGCACATGCGCGCGCACCAAGGCGGCCTCGGCTTCGTCGGGCGTGACGACCGTGTAGCCGACGACCACGCGCTCGCGCTCCAGGCGCGCGATTCGGCTTTGCACCGTGGTGCGCGCGAGCTTGAGCTTTCGCGCCAGCTCGGCCGCCGACAGGCGCGCGTTGTCGCGCAGCAGGGCTAGCAATGCACGATCGATATCGTCGAGCGAGACAGGCATACTGCCAATTATGGGCGTCATTTCGACGCAATGGAGCCTGCATATCGTCCAATTGTGGGCTGCATTCCGCACGAGCTCCAGGCATCCTTGCTCCATGAACAGCAAACCCATCCTCCTCATTGGCGCCGGCAAGATCGGCCAAGTTGCTTCCGACCTGCTGGCCGGCAGCGGCGACTACCACATCACGTTGGCGGACCGCGATCCGGCCGTACTCGGCAAACTGCGCGCCGCGGAACGCGTGCGCACGCTGGCGCTGGACGTGTCCGACCGCGCCGCGCTCGATCGCGCGCTGGCCGGCCAATGGGCAGTGCTCTCGGCGGCGCCCTTTCACATGACGATCAAGATCGCCGAGGCGGCGCGCGCGGCCGGCGTGCACTACCTCGACCTGACCGAAGACGTGGCTTCCACGCACCGCATCCGCGAGCTGGCCCAAGGCGCGTCCACCGCCTTCATCCCGCAATGCGGGCTGGCGCCGGGGTTCATCTCGATCGTCGCGGCCGACCTCGCATCGCGCTTCGACCGCCTCGATACCGTGCGCATGCGCGTGGGCGCCCTGCCCGCCTACCCGAGCAACGCACTGAACTACAACCTGACCTGGAGCACAGAGGGCGTCATCAACGAGTACATCGAGCCCTGCGAGGCTATCGTCGACGGCCGCCGCGTCACGGTGCCCGCCCTCGAGGAGCGCGAGGAGTTCGCGCTCGACGGCGTGCTCTACGAGGCCTTCAACACTTCGGGCGGCCTGGGCACGCTGTGCGAGACGCTCGAAGGCAAGGTGCGCACGCTCAACTACCGCACCATCCGCTACCCCGGCCACGCCGCGATCATGAAGGCGCTGCTGCACGACCTGCGTCTGGCCGATCGACGCGATGTGCTCAAGGACATCCTCGAGAACGCCGTGCCGTCGACGCTGCAGGACGTGGTCATCATCTTCGTGACCGTGGCCGGCTGGCGCGAAGGCCGCCTGGTGCAGGAAACCTACGCCCGCAAGGTCTACAGCGCGCCCATCGGCGGCGAGATCCGCAGCGCGATCCAGATCACCACCGCGTCGAGCCTGGCGGCGATGGTCGACCTGCTGGCGCAGGGGAAGCTGCCGAGCGCGGGTTTCGTGCGCCAGGAAGACGTGACGCTCGACGCCTTCCTCGGCAACCGCTTCGGCGCGGTCTACGCGCCGGCGGCCTTGGCGCACTGAGGGCCTTACGATGGCGGCGTGATCGACAAGACCGTCGCTTCCTGCGAAGCCGCCGTGGCCGATGTGCCCGACGGCGCCACGGTGATGATCGGCGGCTTCGGCACCGCGGGCCTGCCCAACGAACTGACCGAGGCCCTGATCGCGCAGGGTGCGCGCGAGCTGACGGTGGTCAACAACAACGCCGGCAACGGCGACAGCGGCCTGGCCGCGCTGATCGCCAAGGGGCGGGTGCGCAAGATCATCTGCTCGTTCCCGCGCCAGGCCGACAGCCACCACTTCGACCGCGAGTACCGCGCCGGCCGGCTCGAGCTCGAACTGGTGCCGCAAGGCAACCTGGCCGAGCGCATCCGCGCCGCGGGGGCGGGCATCGGCGGCTTCTTCACCCCTACCGGCTACGGCACCGAACTCGCCCAGGGAAAGGAGACGCGCGAGATCAACGGCCGCGGGTACGTGTTCGAGACGCCGATCCACGCCGACTTCGCGCTCATCAAGGCCGAGCGCGGCGACCGCTGGGGCAACCTGACCTACCGCATGACGGCGCGCAACTTCGGTCCGGTAATGGCGATGGCCGCCCGGGTGACCGTCGCCACCGTGCACGAGGTGGTGGCGCTGGGCGCGCTCGACCCGGAGGCGATCGTCACGCCCGGCATCTTCGTCCAGCGCGTGGTGCCGATCGCGCGCAGTGCGACCGGGGCAGGAGGCCTCAGGCCGTGACGACCCGCTGGACCCACGACCAGATGGCTGCGCGGGTGGCGCGCGACATTCCCGACGGCGCCGTGGTCAATCTCGGCATCGGACTGCCCACGCGGGTGGCCAACCACCTGGGCCCCGAGCGCGAGGTGATCCTGCACAGCGAGAACGGCGTGCTGGGCATGGGCCCGGCGCCACCCGCCGGCCAGGAGGACTTCGACCTCATCAATGCCGGCAAGGGACCGGTGACGCTGAGGCCGGGCGGCGCGTTCTTCCACCATGCCGACAGCTTCGCGATGATGCGTGGTGGCCATCTCGACATCTGCGTGCTCGGTGCGTTCCAGGTGGCGGCCAACGGCGACCTGGCCAACTGGTCGACCGGCGCGCCCGCCGCCATTCCCGCCGTCGGCGGCGCGATGGATCTGGCGATCGGTGCCAAGAAGACCTTCGTGATGATGGAGCACGTCACCAAGGGCGGCGAGGCCAGGATCGTCGAGCGCTGCAGCTATCCACTCACCGGGCTGGGTTGCGTGGCACGGGTGTACACCGACATCGCGATCGTCGACGTCACGCCCTCGGGCCTGGTGCTGGTCGATGCCGCCCCAGGGTGGGATCTGGCGGCCGTCCAGGCCCTCACCGGCGCACCGCTGGCCGCGCTTTCCTCGCGATAACCCCGTTGCCCGATGGGCACGGACCCAGGCATGCTCGCCTCAGGTCTTCTGGAGCCCGCACCATGCGTTTGTCGCACACCCTGTTCGCCGCCGCGGCCCTCGCCGCACTCTCGTCAACCTCCTTCGCGCAAGGCCAGCCGCCGCTCAAGGTGGGGCTGATGCTGCCGGCCACCGGCACATTTGCTGCGCTGGGCGACATGATCGAGCGCGGGTTCAAGCTCTATGTCGAAGAGCAGGGCGGCAAGCTCGGCGGGCGCAGCATCCAGTACGTCAAGGTCGACGACGAGAGCGAGCCCAGCAAGGCCACCGACAACGTCAACAAGCTGATCAAGCGCGACAACGTCGACGTGATCGTCGGCACGGTGCACTCGGGCGTGGCGCTGGCGATGGCGCGCGCGGCCAAGGACAGCGGCACGCTGCTGATCGTGCCCAACGCCGGCGCTGACGGCATCACCGGTCCGCAATGCGCGCCCAACATCTTCCGCAGCTCGTTCTCCAACTGGCAGCCCGGCTATGCAACGGGCGTGGTCGCGGCGCAGAAGGGTTACAAGCGCGCGATGACCATCACCTGGGGTTATGCCGCCGGAAACGAGACCGTCAAGGGATTCACCGAGGCCTTCGAGAAGGGCGGCGGCAAAGTCATGAAGGACCTGACGCTGCCCTTCCCCAATGTGGAGTTCCAGCCGCTGCTGACCGAGATCGCGTCGCAGAAGCCCGATGTGGTGTTCGCCTTCTTCGCCGGCGGCGGCGCGGTCAAGTTCGTCAAGGACTACGACGCCGCGGGTCTGAAGCGCTCGATCCCACTGATGGGTTCGGGGTTCCTGACCGATGGCACGCTCGAGGCGCAGGGCGCGTCGGCACAGGGCCTGATCACCGCGCTGCACTACGGCGACAACATCGAGACGCCGCGCAACAGCGCATTCCGCAACAAGTTTGCAGTCACCTACAAGACCAACCCCGACGTGTACGCGCTGCAAGGCTACGACGCGGCGCAGATGCTGGCTGTCGGCCTGAATGCGGTGAAGGGTGACATGAGCAAGAAGGACGCGATGTACGCTGCGATGAACAAGACGCCGATCGACAGCCCGCGTGGCAAGTTCGTGCTCAGCCCTCAGCACAACCCGACGCAGGACTTCTACATCCGCGAAGCCAAGGGCAACTACAACGTGGTGACCGGCATCGCGGTCAAGGCCCTGGCCGATCCGGGCCGCGGATGCAAGATGTGAGCGCGACGTGATCCTCGAAATCGCCGACATCCGTATCCAGCCCGGCCAGCAGGCCGCGTTCGACGAGGCCATCGTGCGCGGCCTGACGACGGTGGTGAGCGGGGCAAAGGGCTTTCGCGGCTGGAAGGTCAACAAGGGCGTCGAGAGCCCCGAGCGCTACGTGCTGATGATCTTCTGGGACACGCTGGAGGACCACACCGTGGGCTTTCGGCAGGGGCCGCTGTTCGCGCAGTGGCGCGCCATCGTCGGCCCCTTCTTCGCGCAACCGCCGCAGGTCGAGCACTTCACGCTGCTGGGCAAGAGCGGCAGTTGAGCCGCGTCAACCGCGTTCGTACTTCCAGTTCCGCGACTTGCCCTCGGCAAGCCACTCGATCGCCTGCGCGACGCGGCGCGCACGCGTTGGTGCACGTTTCGCCTCGGTGATCCAGTCGACGTATTCGCGCTGGTGACTCGGAGGCAGGGCCGCGTAGCCGCGCCGCGCGGCGGCGTTGCGTCGCCATGCCGCGGTCAGGTCCGGCGGCGGCTCGGGCGCCGGTTTCGCCCCCGCGGTCTTGCGCGCGCGCGCTGGTCTGGTGCCACCCTCGATCAGCGCCACGGCGCGCTCGACGAGGGCCTCGAGCTCGCGCGCCGGCGGCAGATCGGCCAGGGTCGCGATGCGCCCGAACTGCCCCATCGCTTCGGCGCGCCGGCCTGCGCCGACGACCTGACTGCCCTGCCAGAAGCCGAAGGCGCAGTGTTGCTTGAACGCCGCCATGTGGGCCAACGGGCGGCCAGCGCGTTCGAAGAACGGCATGCCCCACTTGATGGTCTCGGCAACGTCGGGGCACGCTGCATGCACCACCGCACGCAGATGTTCGAGGATCGGTCGCGCGAAGTCGGCCTTGGCGGCGATATAGGCATCGACCCTCGGGTCCACGCTCACCGACACGCCATCGACCTCAAGGTGCACTCACCGGCCTGCGCAGCATCCACGCCACCAGCAAGCCCAGCAGCACGATCAGCACGCCGTCGAAGACGATCTGCTTGACCACCAGGGCCGCGGGCATCGGCTGCACCGCGTAGTAGATCAGGTAGGTCGGCACGACGGTCAGCAGTGCCACCGCGACGCCGAAGCGCAGGCCCTGGCCGGGCCAAGGCGCCTCGCTGCGGCCACGCGAATAGATCCAGACCAGCGATCCCGCCAGCAGCACATGGGCCAGCAGCATGAACGGGAACATCGGTTGCGCCTCCTCGGGCGAGCGAAACATCTTGGTGGCCACCAGGGCGTTGTAGTCGGCGCTGAGCATGGTGCCGTGGACCACGAAGCTGCCGGCCATCCAGGCCACGAACAGCGCCACCCAGGCGAGCAGGAACTTGCGGGTCTCGATCATCAGGAGTCTCCAGACGGTCGCGCACACAGGCGACGCGCGCGGCGATTGCATGCCGCTGCCGCGCGCTTGGCAAGAGGGCAATCCTGATCGCGGCGGTGCAGCCCCGTCAGCGCCAGGCGCTGGCGGCGTCGAGGCGCTCGAGCGTCGCCGCATCGGGCACCAGCGCGGCCGCGCCGATCAGTTCGTGCAGCTGCGCCACCGATGTCGCGCTGGCAATCGGTGCGGTGATGCCCGGCCGCGCCATCTGCCAGGCCAGCGCCACCTGGGCCGGCGTGGCGCCCAGCGCCGCGGCCGCCTCGTCGAGCGCGGCGAGGATGCGCCAGCCGCGCGGGTTGAAACAGGCCTGCTGGACGCCGGCGCCGCGCGGGCTCTTGGCGAGGTCGGCCTCGCTGCGGTACTTGCCGGTCAGAAACCCGCGCGCCAGACCGAAGAAGTTGATCACGCCCAAGCCGCGGGCTCGAACCAGGGGCTCGAGTTCGGCCTCGTAAGGTTCACGGTCGACGAGGTTGTACAGCGGCTGCAGCGTTTCGTAGCGCGCCAGACCCAGCCGCTCGCTCGTGTCCAGCGCCTGGGCGAGCCGGGCCGCCGTGTGGTTCGACGCACCGATCGCGCGCACCTTGCCGGCGCGGATCAGTTGGTCGAACGCCGCCAGGGTGTCCTCGAACGGCGTGGCCGGGTCGTCGTCGTGCGCCTGGTAAAGGTCGATGTGGTCGGTCTGCAGGCGGCGCAGCGAATCGTCGACGGCCTGCCGGATCCACTTCGGCGACAAGCCCGTGCGGCCCTCGCCCATGTCCTTGCCGACCTTGGTGGCGATCAGCACGCGGTCTCGCTTGCCGCCGGCCTTCAACCAGCGCCCGATGATCGTCTCGGACTCGCCGCCGGCATGACCGGGGGCCCAGCGCGAGTACACGTCGGCGGTGTCGATCAGGTTGAAGCCGGCGTCGACGAAGGCGTCGAGCAATCGGAACGACGTCGCCTCGTCGGCGGTCCAGCCGAACACGTTGCCGCCGAAGGCGAGCGGGGCGGTCGTCAGGCCGGAGTGGCCGAGCGGGCGCATGTTCATCGGACGATTGTGCTCCGTCACGTTGACAGCACTGATGGCGGGCGCGACGATGCCAACCCGTTCAACAGGAGATCACGATGGCCGCCGACACCGTATGCACCCTGGTGCCCTACTTCAAGGTCCATCCGGGCCAGCTGGCCGCGTTCAGGGCCGGCGTTCCGGCGTACATCGAACGCACGAAGAACGAGCGCGGCTGCGTGCACTATGCGTTCTCGTTCGACGGCGACAACGCGCATTGCCGCGAGGGCTATGACGACGCGGCGGCCCTGCTCGCGCATCTGGACAACGTCGGAGCGCTGCTGCAGGAGACGCTGAAGATCGCCGACCTGGCGCGCCTGGAGGTTCACGGCCCGGCCGCCGAGATCGAGAAGCTGCGCGGCCCGATGGCCGGGCTCAAGCCGCAGTTCTTCGTGCTCGAGCCTGGCGGCATCCGCCGCTGACGATCACGGCGCGTGGCGGCGCGCGACCCAGACCGTGGCGCCTTGCGGGCCGTAGCGCTCGGCGTGCGCAACGTCGCGGGCGAGTTCGAACCCGTCTCCAGCGCTCAGGTGGCGCACCTGCTCGCCCTCGGCGAGCCAGAACTCGCCGCGCGCCACATGCGCCTTCACCGCGAACGGGTGGCGATGGGTCTCGAGCACCAGGGCCGGACTCCACACCCGCACCAGGACTTCGTCGAAGCCCTCGGCGCGCGCCGCGGCCTCGAAGCCGGCATAGGTCAGGCCTGCCATCACATGCTGCGACGGTATTGCCCGCCGACCTCGAACAGCGCGTTGGTGATCTGGCCCAGCGAGCACACGCGCACCGCGTCCATCAGCACCTCGAACACGTTCTGGTTGTCGATCACCGAGCGCTGAAGCCGCTTCAGCATCGCTGGCGCCGCGTTCGCGTGGCGCACATGGAAGTCGGCCAGCCGCTTCAACTGCGACTGCTTCTCTTCCTCGGTCGAGCGCGCGAGCTCGATCGCCTTCTCGACGTCTCCCCGCGGGTTGCGGAAGGTGTTGACGCCGATGATCGGGTACTCGCCGGTGTGCTTCTGCATCTCGTAGTGCATCGACTC
>Ga0209797_10000115_pt1 | contig 35667 bp, 33 predicted proteins | sample DOMMetBare3Fresh_2_FD_187472 | JGI IMG/M metagenome (GOLD analysis project Ga0209797, IMG submission 187472) | Wetland sediment microbial communities from St. Louis River estuary, USA, under dissolved organic matter induced mercury methylation -... | ecosystem: Environmental > Aquatic >... | reverse complement strand
ATGTGTTATATGCCCGGACTCAAACTAAATTTTAAAAAAGATTCAACAGGGCCGTTTTCAAAATTTAAAGAATTAAAATTATCCAATAGTTGTAATACCGGTGATGAAGCGGCCCAATTGGCAGTAAAAGAATTTCTTGCGTATAAAATTTACAACGTGCTAACTGATAAAAGCCTGCGGGTAAGACCCTTGAAAATTACTTTTAATGACGTGGCCGGAAAACGTAAATCTTATACTCAATTTGGTTTTCTTATTGAAGATGTTGATGAAATGGCAAAAAGAAATGGTATGGTAGAAGTTGAGAATACAGTGTTTAATACGGAAGTAACTGATAGAGATCAAATGACCCTGGTTACCTTATTTGAGTATCTTATTGGCAATACGGACTGGTCAGTACCTGCCTATCATAATGTAAAACTTATTGGTCCTAAAGAAGACAAAGCTGTAAGGCCTTTTGTTGTAGCATACGATTTTGATATTAGTGGTTTTGTTGATCCTCCCTACGCAACTATTGATGAGCAATTACAAGATAAAATAAGTACAGTACGCGAACGGTTAAACCGCGGATTTCCCCGTACAATGGAGGAATTGAAAATGATTATTAAAGTTTTTAATGAAAAAAAGGACCAGATTTATAACCTTATTACTAAGAATGAATATTTAACTTCCAGAGTAAAATCTTCCTGTATATCATACATTGATGTTTTTTATAAAATAATAAATGATGACAGGGAAGTAAAAATGATATTCGTAGATGGTGCCAGAAAGAATTAATTATTACCCTTCAAGATGAATAGAAAAAACAATCATTCTTGATTGTATGCGGTCAATTACATTTGAAAATTTCAGGCTTTCATCCCGTGCATGAATATTGCGCAGGCCATTGCTTAGCTTTATTTCAGGTGAGAAGATAAAACTTGGAAAATAAAAATTAAATCCTACGCCCAGCTCAATTCCATAATCTGATTTTTCCAGTTTCACTAAATCTTCTGCACGTCTTGCCCGTGCATTGGCAGCCAGATCAATATCCGCTTTTACCCCACCCAGCATATATACCCGGAAATTTCCAATACGATCGCTGTTGAATTTAAACTGGAAGGGAAAAGTAAAAATTACAGACTCTATTTTTTTAGTCACATCATAGCCATCAAAAGGATCAGGATATTTCAGCTTGTAATAAATACTCCGTTCTGTAAACTGCAGCATGGGGTTAAACCTTGCTTCAAATCTTTTTGTAAGATTTAATGTGGCGCTGAGGCCAAGCGCAAAACCTCCTGAATTCAAAGGTTCAGCAACCAACACGGAGTCGTATAAAAGAGTTCTTGAATGAGGTTCAATATGAAAACGTGAAATATTACCGCCAAGTGTAATGCCGAAATAATAAGGTTTGATGTCGTGATCAGTTTGGTAAAGCTCTACCTGCGCAGATACCGGGGTGTACGTGCAACTGATGAGGATAATGAAAAATAAAAACGGGACTGGCTTTATAATTTTCTTCCGCTGTATATACAACATATTCCAAAGCTTAACGGTTTACATTCGGTATTGGAAAAACCAACACGGTTTAAAATATCTGTAAAATCCTGGCGGTCGGGAAAAGCATTTGACGATCTGTTGAGATAGCGGTAAGCATCTTTATTTTGCCTGAACCACCGCGCCACTTCCGGCGCCACGATGCCCATATACAGGTTGTACAAATTTCTGAATCCCGGCTTTGGTTTTGAAAATTCAAGCGCCACCAACATGCCACCTGGTTTTAATACCCGGAGCATTTCTTTCAATCCATTTTCAAGATTTTCAAAGTTTCTTATACCAAAAGCCACCGTCACCGCATCAAACGAATTGTCAGGAAAGTTTATTGCCTCTCCATCGCCTTTTAGCAATTGAATTTGAGATGCAAACCCTTCTTTTTCAATCTTTTTTCTACCCAGTTCCAGCATCTCGGCAGAAAGATCAATTCCTGTAACCATTTCTGGCTTTAATAGCCGGCAAGCCATGATGGCCATATCGGCTGTGCCGGTAGCCATATCCAGTATTTTCTTAGGGCTATCTTTCTGTAGCAACCTGATGGTTTTTTTTCTCCAGGCCATATCAATGCCCGCGGAAAAAAAGCGGTTCATAAAATCATATTTGCCTGCAATGCTGTCAAACATTTCTTCCACCTGTTGTTTCTTGGATTTTTCTGAGGCAGAAAAAGGTTTTATATCATCATGTGGCAGCGGGTTACTCATGTGGCTGCGAAGGTAAGGCAGATGTAAAATATCATTTTATATAAAAAATCATTGTAGCTGGTTTTATTATCTTTTTTATTCTAATTCAAATCAGAAAACCAGATATTCGCTAATAAAAATAAATCTTATGAGTAGTGTACCATCAGGTGGCAATACATGGAAAAATATTGCTATAGGCGTATTTACTACAGTTGCTGCCTATGCCATCATTAATTTTGTAGGTATCGGCAAAAAAGATACTACCAAAAAAAATAAAAAAGAGGCCACTGAAAAAGCATGGTTATCCGCCAACCAATACCTGAACTATGCCAATGAAAAATTTAAAACCATTGCCTGCTTTTCCTGCGATGAACAGGTAATGAAAAAAGAACTGATGCGGGAACTGGATATTTACAGCAACAGTCTCAATAATATTAAAAACGATAAAGATGTGGACGATAAAATGCTGTCGGCAATCGATCGCATCATCCAGCAGTTTACAGATATGAAGCCACTGTATGAACAATATTTTGACAGTATTTTAATTTTAAAAACCTTTGATCTTGAAAAAAGAATTGAACTTTCGCAACCCATGCAGATGAGGTTTATTCAAAACCTCGCTGCTATTCAATCAAAAGACACTTCGGAGATAGTGAGTTATTTAAATGATGTAAATAAACGGCATCACAGTTCTCTGAAACTTGAAATGACAAAATTAGAATATGACTCCACAGCCCTTGTAGGGAAATGGAAAATAGAATGTGCTGCTGATTTGGCATTTAATAAAGACAGCACCATTAACTGGAAAGAAGGTGAAAACGAATTCAAAGGGAAATGGTCATTAATTGATAAAAAGCTTCACATCAATTTAGATAATGGGCAAGTGTTTGATTTTATCCTTATTCAACTTAGCCATAAAATGCTTATTTATTTAAATACTGAAAATAATAGTTTGCTAAGTGGTTGCTATCAAAAAGAGTAATACAATACAAGTTTCCTCAAACTAACCCTACCACTAAGTGGTAAGCCGTTTCTACCTATAATTCTCTACCTTCAATCCGATAACTAACGGATCATGCTTGTAAAAACTTTTGGCAGCGCTGTTTATGGAGTGGAAGCCATCACCATTACGGTAGAAGTAAACTGGATGAATACCGGTATTGGTACAGTAATCGTTGGGCTACCGGATAATGCTGTGAAAGAAAGTTTGCAAAGAGTAGAAAGCACCATCAAAGCCATGGGCCTGCTGATGCCCCGTACAAGAGTGGTAGTAAATATGGCGCCGGCTGATATTAAAAAAAGCGGAACTCCATTTGATTTACCAATAGCCATTGGTATTCTTGCTGCTTCTGAGCAATTACAAAACAAAGAGGCAATAGAAAAATATGTAATCATGGGTGAGTTGAGCCTGGATGGTGAATTGCGTGCTATTAAAGGAGCTTTACCAATTGCAATACAAGCCAGGAAAGAAGAATTCAAAGGACTTATTTTACCAAAAGTAAATGCAAAAGAAGCAGGCATGGTGAAAAACCTTGCCGTGTATGGTGTGGAAAATATAAAAGAAGTAATTGATTTTTTTGAGAACGATGAAAAAGGGCTGGAACCAACAGTAGTAAATACAAGAGAGGAGTTTTATAATTCACAATATGACTATGAAATTGATTTTTGTGATGTGAAAGGTCAGGAAAATATTAAACGGGCACTGGAGATTGCAGCTGCCGGTGGTCATAATGCAATTTTAATTGGTCCGCCGGGTGCCGGAAAAACCATGCTGGCAAAAAGATTACCAACCATTCTCCCGCCACTTACTTTGCATGAAGCATTAGAAACAACCAAGATTCATTCTGTAGCAGGCAAGTTGCCGGAAAATTCTACTCTTGTTTCAAAACGTCCGTTCCGTTCACCACATCATACAATCTCAGATGTTGCATTGGTTGGCGGTGGTGGTAATCCACAACCCGGAGAAATTTCATTGGCACATAACGGAGTTTTATTTTTAGATGAATTACCAGAATTTAAAAGAACAGTTCTTGAAGTAATGCGTCAGCCGATGGAAGAAAGAAAAGTTACAATATCAAGAGCCAAAGTGGCATTGGATTTTCCTGCATCATTTATGTTGCTTGCAAGTATGAACCCTTGCCCTTGCGGTTTTTTTAATCATCCGGAAAAAGAATGTACCTGCCCGCCCGGCGCTGTACAGAAATATTTAAATAAAATTTCAGGACCCTTGCTGGACAGAATAGATCTGCATGTGGAAGTAACCCCTGTACCTTTCAACGAGCTTTCATCAGTAAAATCTTCTGAACATTCTAATTCCATTCGTGACAGGGTAATTGCTGCAAGAGAAATACAGGCTGAACGGTATAAAAATAATCCGGGCATTTATTGCAACGCTCAAATAAGCACCAAGATGCTGAAAGAAATTTGTGTGATTGATACTGTGGGGCAAAATTTATTAAAAGCAGCAATGGAAAAACTTAATTTGTCTGCACGGGCTTATGACCGGATTTTAAAAGTATCCCGAACCATTGCTGACCTTGCCGGCAGTAATAATATAAAACCTGAACACCTGGCTGAAGCTATACAATACAGAAGCCTCGATAGAGAAGGCTGGGCGGGATAAGATTTAATTTGAGAGTTTTCTTATATTTTGCTGATGAATAGAACTCTTCCATCAATATTCCGTTAAAATATTTTTGCAATCCTGGAGGCGAAAATTTTTAAAAATTTAAATGAAGATTATTTTTCAATTTGATTTTTTCATAGCTGATATTAACACCTGTGGATTAAATTAACTCCTGTGGTTCAGCCTCCTTTTATAGATTTACTAAAGAAAAAAACCGAAACCCTCAATCAAAAAATCCAAATTTATTCTTTAAACCCGAAAACTATGATTACCCAAATACCAATCCAGGGAAAAAAAAGAAAAAAACTTACCACATATGTAAAAATTAAAAGGAAGTACGGGCTCGATTTGAAGCAATTGGCCCTATCATCATTATTACTTTTAATTGTTTTGTTTATTATTAGCCGTTTTCAATGAGTTATACCGCATGTTCTTTATATTTAAGTTATATTCAAATACGGGTATTAGAAAAAGTAATTACTTTTTTTTACACATGCGCAAATACTATATAGAGAAAAATTAATAGGACTCTCCTTATAAAATACCAACTGGCAAATTTTTTCAATCTTTTTATAATCTTTCCTTCTGATAATATTTGGACACCCAGGTATATTTATTAATTCTACTTCTTTGTTACCCGTATTTTTGCAATGATGCAGAATTATCTGAAACATCTCAATAACTACTACGACAAAATCTATGTAATAACAATAGAACCTGCTGAGCACCGCCGTCAAAAATTAAAAGAAAGTTTAATAGGATTGGATTTTCAATATTTATTCGGAGCTGACAAATCAAAATTTTCAATTGATGATTTAAAACGAAACGGGATTTATGATGAATCATTAGCCATCAAACATCACCGGTACAGTAAATCAATGAAACCAGGTGAAGTGGCCTGCGCATGGAGCCATCGCATGGTTTTTGAAGATATGATTGCAAAAGGATATGAAAAAGTTTTGGTTTTTGAAGACGACGTAGTTCCTGACCCGGCAAGTGTTCATTTAATTCCTGTTATATTAAAATCAATTCCCGATGATTGCGAATTTTTATATTGGGGATGGGCAAAAAATGGAAACAGGAATTTTGCTGCTATGATGAAACAGATTTTTTATCATTTTACACATACTATTGGTTTGTTGAAATGGAACCATAAAATGATAAACAATCTTTATGCAAGGAACCATTCAACACATTTCAAACAAGCAGGATTTCATGAATATAACAATGCATATGCTTTAACAAAGTCTGCCGCGGAAAAGCTGCAGCAATTACAAACACCCATTCAGTTTATCGCAGATAATCTTACGGCTTATGCCTGTACAACAGGTATCATAAAAGGTTACATTACTATTCCACAGGTATTTCTCCATGAAATTCTTCCTGATGGTACTCATGCTGAATCTTATATACGGTAATATTGCATATAATTAATTTCTTAAATGAAAGGGATAATAAATATTGAAAGCATCAGGCGCCGGACATTAAAGGCCATGGGGCTTTATTATAAATGGTTGTTTTATAAAGAGAGAAAAAAACCAACGCCTTCAATGCTTAGCATGCGTAAACTCTACAGCCAGTTTATTAAAGAAGGCAATCTTTGTTTTGATATCGGTGCAAATATGGGGAGCAGGGTCGCTTCGTTTTTGATGATAAAAGCCAAAGTGGTGGCTGTAGAGCCCCAGGAAATTTGTATGAATGAATTGAAAAAAACATTCCATAACTGGCCGGTCTTTTTTGAAAAAAAAGGGGCAGGTGCCACTACCGGTATGGAACAATTTTATATTGCCAATAATTCCCTCATTTCATCTTTCAGTAAAAGCTGGATAGAAGTGATGAAACAGAAACACAAAAAAAACAACTGGGATAAAACCGAACAGGTGGAAATAACGACTCTTGATTTCCTTATAATAAAATATGGGACTCCTGATTTTATTAAAATTGATACAGAAGGTTATGAACAGGAAGTGCTGAAGGGATTAACTGTACCGGTAAAATATATATCGTTCGAATATACGTTGCCTGACCCCGGGCATTCAACACTTGCCTGTATTGCGCTTATTGAAAAAATATATAATGAGGATGTACGATTTAATCTTTCCGTTGAAGAAACATACTCGATGAAATTTTCAGAATGGAAAACTGCATCAGCGCTGAAAATATTGCTTAAAAGTGAAGAGTTTAATGCAGAAAATTTTGGTGGCTACGGGGATATCTATGTCAGTTCAGGAAAATAATCAGTAGCTGACTCTTCATGCCGAAACTCCAACTGTATATGCGAAGCATCCGGAGATTCGTATATTCGTAAACTAATTTTTACACCAACGATCATGAAAATTCTGATTAAATATCTGAAACCTCACAAATGGCTTGTAACACTTGTACTTTTTCTTGCAGCTATTAATATTGGTTTTTCTTTATTTGACCCAATCATCCTGGGAAAACTGATAAACCTGGCTGCTTATCATAAAAATGTGAAAATACTCACCTGGCATGATTTCTTATTTGTGAAAAAAGAACTTACTGATGTAAATTTTAAGGTAGATACAAAAGGAGCAGTAACAAGAACAGAAGAACTAAGAATGTATTACGGCATCATTTGGTTATTATTAGCATCCGTATCTGTGGCGATGATCAGCCGGATTGCAAAAGCTTTCCAGGATTATTTTTTAAATGTAATTACGCAAAAATTTGGCGCCACCGTATTTACACAGGGCCTTCAACATGCCATGAAACTGCCTTACCAGGAGTTTGAAGATGCAAGAAGCGGCGAAACGCTGAGTGTATTACAAAAAGTAAGAATCGATACTGAAAAATTTGTTTCCGCTTTTATCAATGTTCTTTTCCCTGTACTCATTGGAATTTTGTTTGTAGCCATTTATGCCACCACTATTCACTGGAGCCTGCCCTTTATTTATTTTGGTGGTATTTTTTTACTTACTGTTATATCCAACCTGCTGAGTAAAAAAGTAAAAACTATTCAAAAAGTTATTGTAGGACAAACAACAGCATTGGCGGGTGCTACTACTGAATCGCTCCGGAATATTGAGTTGGTAAAAAGTCTTGGCCTTACAAAACAGGAAGTTAGTCGCCTAAATAAAAATACATTTAAGATTCTCGGTCTAGAGTTAACCAAAGTAAAACGGATACGCAGCATAAGCTTTATACAAGGCACTTTTGTAAATACACTTCGACAGGTAATTTTATTCATGCTCATGTATCTTATTTACGGCGGCAGAATGGATGCCGGCCAGTTAGTAACCATGCAGATATTTTCATTTTTTGTATTCGGACCCTTGCAGGAAATTGGAAATATTATTCTTTCTTACCGTGAAGCACAGGCTTCACTTGAAAACTTCAGTAACCTGATGAAAAAAGCTCCGGAAGCTCAACCGGCAAACCCATCTCACCTCGGTAAAATTGAAGAATTAGAATTTGATCATGTTGCCTTCAAACATCATACTGCTACACAACATGCAATCAATGATATAAGTTTCAGGGTCAGCACTGGTGAAACCATTGCATTTGTCGGTCCATCTGGTTCAGGGAAAACAACATTGATGAAACTACTTGTTGGTTTGTACAGGCCGCAAAAAGGAAAAATTCTTTACAATGGTTTAGATGAAAATACAATTGACTTTGAAGATTTGAGAAACCAGATTGGATTTGTAACGCAAGACACACAATTATTTTCCGGTACTATCAAAGAAAATCTTTTGTTTGTAAATCCTGATGCAAGTGAAAAAGATCTCGAGGATGTTTTAAATAAAGCAGCCTGTCAGAATTTATTAGATAGGGCCGAAAAAGGACTGGACACCATGATAGGTGAAGGTGGTTTAAAACTTTCTGGGGGAGAAAAACAAAGATTATCCATAGCAAGGGCATTGCTGCGCAAACCAAAACTTTTATTATTTGATGAAGCTACATCTGCCCTGGATTCTTTAACTGAAGAAGAAATTTCTGATACAATCCGCGATATTTCAAGACAGGGTAACCAGGTAACTATCCTGATTGCACATCGTCTTTCCACTATCATGCATGCCGACAGAATATATGTATTGGAAAAAGGTGATGTGGTGGAAACCGGAAGTCATGAAAAATTATTAGATGAAAAAGGATTGTATTACGCCATGTGGAGGCAACAGATTGGTGAAAGAAAAAAATTATCTGCCGCTTAAATAATATTTATATGTTTTCATTTTTCGGTTTTGGAAAAAATAAACTTAAGGAAGCTGTAAAAAACGGCGCTGTTATTATTGATGTAAGAACTCCACATGAATATGACCAGGGCAAAGTACCCGGTTCAATAAATATCCCTGTAGACAGGATATCAGTAAGCATAGAAAGAATAAAAGCAATAAATAAACCTGTTATTGTTTGTTGTGCATCCGGGGCGAGAAGCGGCACTGCCAAACAAATCCTAAATAAAGCCGGAATTCAGCATGTTTTAAATGGAGGCAGTTGGGAAAATGTATTAAAAGTTTATAAGCAAATATAAACTCAGGGGTTCACTTTTATTTTCAGGGTCTTTGTTGAAATATTAAGGCCATGATCTTCAAATTCAGTACTCATAGTAAAATCAGTAGGTGCTGTTACTGTTGCCTTATAGGCTACTCTGAAATTAAGTGTTTGTAAAAAATGAGTTTCAAAATATTGTTCTGCAACTTTATTTCCAGATACATCATTTGTTAAAAGTACTTTCCCTTTATACATAGACTTATTATCTGTGGCATTGCCTTCTACAATAATAGAATCACCGCTAACATAAACCTGGTTGTCTATAGGTCTCGTAATCGTAATTACTGGCAAAATATCATCGCCCGGATCTACCTGGTGAATATCTTCATCTGCTGCAGCGCCACCGGTTTTTGTACATGCAGTTAAACCAATGCAAAAAACGATTATGATATAAAAACATTTTTTCATTCTTTTTTATTTTCTTCTTTTCCTTTCCACAAGTCAGTAAAGAAATTAGATTTTTCCAATTCTTCAATATCACTCAGTTCCAGTTCTATTGCTTTGGTGCTTTGTGTTATTTCCACCAGGGAAATAATTAAAGATACCAGCAGGCTTAAAAGACTTATGGCAAAAATATATTTTGCAGCAGCCGACCACTCACTGTAAATACAGTACATGGTAATCACACAGCAAACAAAACTAAATACGCCCAGGCCCTGCATGTACCTGACTAAATTTATCCGCTGCCGCAAACTCCTTATCTGGCGCAACAGCAACGGGCTTTTATGTTCACGGTTATACTCATCGTGTAATCTGCGAACAAGGTTGGCTAAAGCAAGGAAACGGTTTGTGTATGCAAGTAACAAAAGGCTGATAGCCGGAAATAATAATGCCGGCGTGTTGAATGTAATTTCCATTGCCAGAATTGTTTAAAAAATCATTATTGAGTTATAATAATTTAAACCTTTGCTTTTTTTGAAAACAAGCCTATTAATAATTTTATTACAGATACAAGTATAAATATCCCGCCGAGCACAGCAACTATTGAAGACCCCGCTGGAAAATCCTTATGATAAGATAAGTTGAGACCAAGGAAACTCCCGAGTATACTTATTAATACAGAAATAATAAAAACTCCTGTATTGCTTTTGGAAAGCATGATAGCGGATACTGCAGGGATAATAAGAAATGAAAATACAGGAATCACTCCATTTATTTTTACAGCAAACACGATAGCAAGTCCTATAGAAATATAAAAAAGAAAATTCCAGATATTAAAAACTGTTTTGCCGTGTATTTCCCCGTTTTCAAAAGATTTCGTCAGGGAAAAAAATTTTTTGAAAAAAATCAACTGGATCAGTCCGATTGCACCAAATACAATCCCGATTAAATTTATTTGTTCCCAGCTCACTGATAAAATATTCCCGAATAATACTTCCTGGATGTCCGAATCGCCGTGTGGTGTTTTTGAAATAAGTAATACGGTTAATGCTGAAGCAAACGCATATAAGATTCCAATGATGGCTTCCTGTTTTAATCTTTTATCCCGGATACTTATAAATGACATTAAAAGTGCACCCACCAAAGTAAAAATTAATGGTATCGATGTAATGCCCGTACCGATAAAAACTGCAAAGGCTACACCTAAAGATGAAATCTGGCCGAGGGCAAGATCTACAAACACTATACCCCGGCCTACTACATGTACACCCAGATAGGATAATAATACACCGGTAATGACAGCTGCTATAAATGCCTCCGTCATAAACGACAATTGAAACATTTCAAACATAGAAGAAGTTTTTTTACCCGAAAATTATTTCAGGGCTTTTGTTAGTTGGTCAATGTTATAATCAAAAAGACTAAAATAATCTTTTATTGCATCAAATGCGCCAACTGATGTAGCTAATGTTAATTCTTTTGCCCCCGTTTGTTTTGATACCACATCAGATGATGAGGTGGTAAAATACGGAGATGAAATAATGACTTTTATACTATTTGCTTTTATTTCTTTTATCACTTTTACCAGTTGTGATGGTGTAGGTGGTATGCCGGGTTTGGGTTCCATAAAATCTACAATCTGCAACCCGAATTTTTTTTCAAAATAAACCCACTCGTTATGATAGGCAATAATTTTTGCTCCATTAAAGGGTGCCATTTTAGATAGCCACTCTTTTACTTTAGTATCAATCCTTGTGTTAAAATTTTGCAAGTTGGTTTCGTAAAAAGATTTATTGGCAGGGTCCACACGTTCCAAACCATTTGCAATATTCCGTGCAATTGTTTTTCCATTTATAGGATCAAGCCAGTAATGCGGATTACCAAAAATATGAATATCACCTTCTGCCCTGTTTGCCGCACCTGGTACCTGTAGCAGGTTTACTCCTTCTGACGCATCTACATATCCTGCTGCACCTTTTTGAATTTTTGTATTGCGGGAACTGGAAAGTAAAGATGGCGACCAGCCAGTTTCCAGATCCAGGCCCACGGTTACAAATAAATCCGCTTTTGTCAGGCTGATAATATAACTGGGTTTAGGATCTACAAAGTGCGGATTCTGATAACCTGTGGCAATAGATGATACGGAAACTTTGTTACCACCTACAAGTTCAGCAATACTTTTCATATCGGTAGTAGTAGTAACAATTTTTACAGTACCTGCAAAAGCACTGATATAAAAAATAAAAGCAGGTAAAAACAGGTATAATCTTTTTATCATAGTGAATTGTTAATTTATATTTTAATACTGGTGTGCTCCATGAGCTCCGATGACAAATATCCAGCGAAGCCATGCCTGGTAAAATCTTTTATCAATATTATCATCAGTTGTTTTTGTTTCAAACTCCAGTTTCGAAAATTCTGTAGCATACCAACCGGCTGTTAATGAAAATGCATTCTCTTTATACGATTTTTCATATGGTTTTTGTGCATAATCAAACCTTCCGGTAAGAAACCATCGTTTTGCAAGCTGGTATTGAATAAATGAATACATACCGAATGTATTGATGGAATAACCAGGCAAAAGGTTTGCATGGTTAAAATAAAATTCGCTTTGCCAGGTAAATGAACGGTATGTATTTAACTTTATTGGTTTCCATTTATACGTTATATCTGCAGCAGCCATATTGGTTACTCTTGCAGAATCATTGGGGCCGGATATGCCGGTAATTCCCAATTCCAGTGTTGTGTTATCATTCAGAGTAAAAAAATTTTTGAGGTGACCCACATAAAGCAGGCGGTTTTTTTCACTACGCCTGAATGCAGGAGATTCAGAATACCCGGATGTGGTTTGAAAAATCAGTTCCTGGTAAACGGTCTTTGTTGGTAATAGCCAACTTAGTGATAAGCCTTCATCCTTTAATCCCTCTTCACCAAAATAGTTTACATAAGCATTTGGCAAATCAATAAACGGAAGTGCATGCGGGTGAACCGTATTGATTCTGCCAACCGCAGATCTGAACCTTCCGGCTTTTAGCTGAAACCTGGCGGGAAGTGATAATGTTGTAAGGTATCCTTCTTCAATTTCTACACCATATTCTCCTGTCAAAGGATTGCGACTAAATGAAAGAAAAAAATCTGCTCTTGCATAAGGATCAACTGCTGCCTGCAAAGAAACTTCCGTTTCATTCAGAAAAAAATCAAGATTTTTCATCCCTTTGCTTATATAAGACCCTCTGAAATCCCCGATAACTCCAATATCGGGGTTAAATGACAGGTTTGATCTTGTTTGCTGAGGTGGAGCCAGTGTACTGTTTTTCATCTGATCTTCCAGCTGCTTTAATAATAATGAATCACTTGCAGTACTGTCAGATCTGATTTGTGCGTCAGCGTAGTTAGAAAAAACTAATAAGGACAAACTCAAAAAAATTACCGGTAAAAGTTTTTTGTACCACATATTTACTATTCTCAATCCTTTATTTAATTATTAGTAAAAATATCAAATCTAATATTTGAAATATAGTTGCAAATGTAATTCTTATGTTAATGGTGATTCAAAAAAAATTGCAACCAGGCATGCAACACCAGGGAATTTCGCCTGGCAGAAAGAGTACGTGCATTTTCATATTCTAAATCAGGAGAAACATCATAAAAAAAATTGAAGTTGAGTTTGATGAGATATATCTCTTTGATTGGTATAATTAACTATGTTTTCTATTTAACGCCTTCAGGGTTTACGTCTAAAAAAAATCAGAAATTAGTCTTCCTATTTCATCTTGAAGTATTCAAGAGGAATTCTTCTAACTTCGGTAACCCACAATATTGAACTAAGAAAAGCTGGATCTACTAACTAATAAAAATAAATAAATGAAAAGAAGGGAATTTATCACCGCCAGTTCTCTTGCTGCTGCAGGAATATCAACTTCACTTGTCACATCCTGTAATAATGAAACTCCAGGTAAAAAACCTGAAACGGCAGTAGATACTGCTGATAATTTTGAATTAAATGAAATAACCATCAGCGAACTACAGGAAAAAATGAACAGCGGAAAATACAGTGCAGAACAAATAACAAAAATATATCTGCAACGTATAGAAGATATAGATAAAAAAGGACCGTTACTTAATTCCGTTATTGAATTAAATCCTGATGCAATAACAATAGCCAAAGCAATGGATGATGAAAGAAAAGCAGGTAAGACAAGAGGACCACTTCATGGCATACCAGTATTAATAAAAGACAATATTGATACAGCAGATAAAATGATGACGACGGCTGGTTCACTGGCATTGGCCGGACATATAGCAACGAAGGATGCTTTTATTGTAAAAAAATTAAGAGAAGCAGGCGCCATTATATTAGGTAAAACCAATTTAAGTGAGTGGGCCAATTTCCGATCTACAAAATCTTGTTCCGGTTGGACCAGCCGTGGCGGACAAACAAAAAATCCATACATACTTGATCATAATCCTTGTGGCTCCAGTTCTGGTTCAGGTGTTGCAGTAGCTGCTAATCTTTGTGCTGCGGCTGTAGGTACAGAAACAGATGGTTCTGTTACCTGTCCCGCATCAGTAAATGGAACAGTAGGAATAAAACCAACAGTCGGATTACTCAGCCGTTCCGGTATTATTCCAATTTCTCATACACAGGATACTGCAGGTCCAATGGCAAGAACTGTAAAAGATGCAGCCATTCTTTTAAATGCATTGATAGGTATAGATGCAGATGATGCTATAACAAAACAAAGCGAAGGAAAAGCGGCAGCTGATTACACAAAATTTTTAGATGCAAATGGATTGAAAGGAAAAAGAATTGGCATTGAAAAAAAGAAATATGAAAACCAGTTTATGAATCAGCTTTTGCAAAAAGCAAAGGATTTGATGAAACAGCAAGGTGCTGAAGTTATAGATATAGAATACCTGGAAAAAATAAATGCTGCCGGTGATGCTGAGTTTAATGTAATGAAATATGAATTTAAATATGGCATCAATAAATACTTGTCAACGGCAAACTCACCCATGAAAACTTTGAAAGACCTGATCGAATTCAATAAAACCAATGAAGACAAAGCCATGCCCACATTCAAACAGGAAATATTTGATATGAGTGAAGCAAAAGGTGATTTAAATAGTAAAGAATATTTACAGGCTTTAGATAAAAGTCATGCCGGTGCTAAAAAGATTATTGATGATGTGATGAAGCAAAATAAACTGGATGTCATTGCCGGACTAACCATAGGCCCTACCTGTAGTATTGATACAATATATGGTGATCGCTGGGGCGATGTTTCTCTTACTGCTCCCGCTGCCATGAGTGGTTATCCGCATATTACTGTACCCTGTGGTTTGGTATATGATCTTCCGGTAGGGCTTTCTTTTTTCAGCGGTGCGTATAAAGAAGGAGAAATTATCAGCATGGCTTATGCTTATGAGCAGGCATCAAAAGCAAGAGTGTTACCGGGGTTTAAAAAATCATTTCTTGCTTAGAAAAATGATCGGGTGGTTAATAAAATAAACTAAAGATGTCAGTCGCCTGATACCTGAAACTTCAGGAGTAAGTAATTTTTCATATCACTGACAAAAATCATTTTATTCTACTTCATGTTTTACGAATTTTACCTGGTCGGATATTTCTTATATTCAACATGCTGTCATAATGAAAATTAATAATCAACATACCGGCATGGTTAGCTGGGCAGCTAGAATAATATGCATTGCTTTTGCAGTCTTCATTAGCATTTTTTCATTAGATGTTTTTTCTAAAGGATATGGTTTCTGGAAAACAATACTAGCCTTGTTAATACATCTCATTCCAACCTTTTTTATCATTCTTGTTCTTATACTTTCCAGGCGCCGGGAATGGATCGGAGGAATCATTTTCTCAATTCTTGGTATTGTTTATATAATTGCCGGAGGGGGGAAAACTGATTGGTCTGCTATTGTTTTCATTTCAGGTCCACTTTTTATTTTAGGGATACTTTTTTTTATTAGCTGGTATCAGAAAAAGCATCAACCCGCTTGACAATAATAATACGTGCAAAAAAATACCCGAGCTTTTCGATGATTTGAATTTATTTTCGAATAAATACATTCATAATTTTATTAATTCAAGCTTTAGCCGCTGGCAGATCTATCTCAGTTACTCCAGATTGTTTTTTCAATATTTCTTTCTCAGGTGTTTGAACATTTAAAGTAACTATTGAAAAGCTGGTTAATACCAGAAATAGTTATTTCATTTTTCCTTGAGAATTAGATATAGGTATTAACCTTTAGTATAAGTAATGGCTCACCTGTAAACATTCAAATTAGAAAGCAGTTTGATACTCCTGTTACAATATTTGTTTTAACATTCGTTATTGATTGAAATATGAATGAACATATTTAGCATTCATATCCACAATGCGGGTCACAATGTTTATATATCCGTAATTTTTTTAATAAACCAATATCTAATAAAATGAACAACACCACACTCAAAGTCAGCTGCCTTTTTTTGATCCTGTTATTAACAGGCTGTAATAAGAAAGATGCAGCATTGCCATTCCATGTAACTGTAAGTAACGAAACAGTTGCAGTCAATCCTTCTGGATTCGCACCACTTAGTGCAACCATTTCTGTAGTAACTTCTGCACAAACAAAACTGACTATCCGGATCGCCGGCAAACATGGCTCAGCCAGTGATATTGTAAAAGATTTTAATGAAATGAGTACAACACATACAGTTCCTGTTCTGGGCATGTATCCAGATTTTGACAATACAGTTGAATTGATTTTTAAGAATGCAGCTGGAACTGAAGGAGGTCGTAAAACATATACAATAAAAACAGCCGCTTTGCCAGAAAATACTTATCCAACCATTACAATTGATAAAAAAACCAGTCAGATGGCTGATGGAATGATCCTGGTAAGTTATTTCGGATATAATGGTAATTCCATTCCACAAACTCCATTCTTTTTTGATGCTTTTGGAGATATACGCTGGTACCTTGATTTCAGAACTTCACCCGAATTGAGTTCTTTATTTTATGATAATGGTTTGGAGCGATTACAAAATGGTAATTTTTATTGCGGGGATAAATATTCCAATAAAATTTATGAAATAGATTTATTCGGAAAAATTATCAATACCTGGGAAATGCCGGGATTTTATTTCCATCATCAAGTACTGGAAAAACCAAATGGTAATTTTATATTGTCAGTAACCAAAGATGGATTTCCCACAGAAGAAGATTTTATTATTGAAATAGACAGAAATACAAAACAGATTATCAGAACCTGGAATCTGACTGTATGCCTGCAAAACAACCGACGTACACTTTGGCCCGATGTCTCAGATTGGATACATGTGAATGGACTTCTCTATGATCCAAGTGATAATACTATCATCATATCCGGCAGAACGCAGGGCGTGATAAAACTAGACCAGGATAATAATGTAGTGTGGATACTGGGTTGCCATAAAGGCTGGGGTACTGCTGGCAATGGCAGAGATCTCAAAAATTATTTATTACAGCCATTAGATAGAAGTAATGAGCCGATAAGCGACCAGAATATTCTTGATGGCAATACCAATCATACAGATTTCGAATGGAACTGGTATCAGCATGCAGTAAAATTAAAGCCAAATGGGAACCTGATGCTTTTTGATAATGGCGGTTGGAACAGGAACTTTAGTGGTGCTGGTCAGTACAGCCGTGCTGTGGAGTATGAAATTAATGCAACGAATAAAACGGTAAAGCAAATTTGGGAATTTGGAAAGAGCAGGGGAACCGCCGCTTTATCTGCAATCGTTTCTGATGTTGATTTTTTAGCTGCATCCAATCATGTTATCTTTTCACCCGGTGCAGTTAATAACGGAACCAAATACGGAAAAATTATTGAAGTAGATTATACTACAAAAGAAGTCTTGTTTGAAGCAACACTAACTCCTGTACAGTGCTTCTATGGAATCACATTTCACAGAACAGAACGTCTTAATTTATATCCATAAATAATATTGCAAATTCATCAACGATATTATCATAATTATTAATTTTAATAATCAAATGAATTATTCCCCTGCTAAATATAAAATTTAGCAGGGGAATAGTTTTTACAAAACAATCTCTCTTTTCAAACCCGGAATTTCCATCACCAGGTTTTCCCCATATGCATTGGCCGGTGTTTGATAGCCGGGAGAAAAATTTCCGTTCAAAACTTTTTGAACAATGATCAATGCTGCATAGGTGGTTAATGTATATCCTTCTGGTCCGCTCAGCCGCACCGTTGCTGTTTTTCCATCATCATTTTTAACCTGCCCCCATACCAGGCTAAGGGCTTTGCTCCGTTGTTCATCATTGGGGCCTGCCGGTTGCCGGTTAATTTTATTCTGCATGTATTGCCGAATCAATTTAGTCCTGAGCAACCAGTTAAACAAAGACTGAAGCTTTAATATGTTATATACTTTTTTAGAAATACCTGTATAGGTTTCAATATTTTTAATACCGGTAGTAAAATAAGCAGTGGAAATATCACCCCATGGAATATTCATCACAAATAATTTTTTTACTCCACGGGATCCTGCGGAAAAATCAACCCACATTCCTTTTTCTCCAAGTGGTCTGCGAATAATTTTTCCATCTTTTCTTACAGCGCCTTTTTCACCTAACCTGCCTGCCATAGTGGTTGCAGTACCATGTGATAGTCCGCCACCTAAAGATGCAAAAGCTAATTGCAACGAAACAGCATCAGGCAACATTTTTTTCAATTGCAGTGCCACACAATCTGTTGGCACTACATCAAATCCTGCACCCGGCATCAGCATAATGCCTGCTTTTTTTGCTGCATCATCATAGCGTTTTATCATTTCAAATACAGCGATGTCACCATTTATATCGAGGTAATGAGTACCTGTTTGCAAACAAGCTTCTATCATTTGTTTTGCAGTATACTGAAAAGGACCAGCTGCATGTATTATAACTTTTACTTCTTTTAAGGCGGCATGTAAAGCAACTGTGTCATCCAAATTAAATATGCGATAACTAAGATTTAGTTTTTTTGCCAAAGGTTCTATGAGTTCCTTTCGCCTTCCTGCAAGTACAGGTTGTAAATTATATTGCGGTGCGTAGCGGGCAATTAATTCCCCGGTGTAACCATTAGCGCCATAAAGCAGGAAAGAGTTTGATTGCATTTCTTAAAAATACTGAGGAAGTATGAAATATCAGTGAAGAAATAAATTGGTTCTATTTTCGGTAAAGGTTCTGGGATTAAATAAATTCTGTATTATTAATTTTAAATTATCTTCCCAACCAAAACCGGCTAATATGAAGAAATTGATTTTTATTTCTGTATCCTGTTCAATATTGATTTTGGTTTATGCATTCAGTGTATATAATTACCCGGTTTTAAGTTTACTTACTACAAATAAAAAACAAAACACTATTTCCTGTAGCCCTGCAAATGCAAAGTATTTTAAACCCAATATGGCTACTTACTTTAAAAAAAATACTGATTCTTTGGAAGAAATTTTTATCAATGATAACCGGAAAACAGCCGGTGAAATGCGGGATGGAATTCTTTATCTACAACTGGAAACATGTGAAGGAAGCTGGTATCCTGAAACACACGAGGGAAATGCTTTGAATGTATATGCTTTTGCAGAAAAAGGTAAACCTTTACAATTACCGGGTCCGCTTATCAGGGTTACTGAAGGCACAATCATTAACGCAGAAATTCACAATACAATTCCCGGTTCGCCATTAGTACTTCGTGGATTTTATTCCCGTCCCGGCAACCCCGGCGATAGTGTAATAATTAAATATGGTGAAACTTATAAAGTGCAATTTAAAAGTGGTAAGGCAGGAACTTATTTCTACTGGGCTTCTGATGGTACGTTAAAAGAAACTTTTTCAAGTCCGGCCTTGCCTTATTTTAATGACAGCCAGTTATTCGGTGCATTCATTATAGATCCACCCAATTCGAAACCGGATCCTTTCGAAAGAATTTTTATGATCGGCCTCTGGAACGATACACTGAATGGAGTTTATAATGGAGGGGAAGAACTTGCCATCAATGGACTAACATGGCCATTTACAGAAAGGCTTTCTTATCAACAAGGCGTGCCGGTTCATTGGAGAGTAATTAATGCCAGTAACCAGGAACACCCGATGCACCTGCATGGCTTTTACTATAAAGTAAACAGCCGTGGCAATGCTGATACAGATACTCTATTTAAAGAAAAGGAGAGGTATCTTTCAATTACGGAATTGCTAAAACCTCATCAAACTATATCCTTAACCTGGACACCGGAACGGGAAGGAAACTGGTTGTTTCATTGCCATACATTTTTTCATATTATGGCTTATTCATTTCTGAGAAAAATACCAGAAATGAGCGAAGAACAAATGAATGATATCAGTACACATGCCATTACGGGTATGGGTGGACTAATTATGGGTATTACTGTTTCACCTCCTACGAAAGCTGTAATAAAGGAACCAGAAACTAAAATAAAAGAAAGAGCATTGACATTAATCGTTCAGGAAAAAAAGAACTTCTTTGATACTTCAACAGGTTTCGGATTTGTATTAAAGGAAGGCAACGTGTCATCTGATATTAATGCCAGTATTCCCGGCCCGCCGATTATTCTTGAATGCGGAAAACCCGTTACTATTAAAATCATTAACCGATTGAAAGAATCAACAACAATTCACTGGCATGGACTGGAAATTGAAAGTTATTTTGATGGTGTGGCTGGCTGGGGAAACAGGGGTAAAGAACTAGCGCCACTTGTTATGCCCGGCGATTCATTTATTGTTCATATGACACCACCCCGTGCAGGCACTTTCATTTATCATACACATATGCACAATGAAGAATTGTTGAAAGGGGTGTACGGGCCATTTATTGTTACTGAGCCTGGAGAAAAATACAACAGTAATACTAATAAAATTTTCCTGATGAGTGAATGGATTGATCCAAAAAATTATGCGATATTTTTAAATGGTAAAACAAATACAGATACCATGTTACTGAAGCAGGGTCAAAAATACCGGTTCAGGTTTATCAATATTACTGCTGCCAGAACTGATTTAACTGTTTCGGTTTTGCAGAATGGATTACCAGTTAAATGGCTTGCACTTGCAAAAGACGGAGCAGATTTTCCTGTTCATCAACAAATAAATAAACCTGCAAGGAATCAATCGGTATCAATAGGTCAAACATTGGATTTTGAATTCAACCCTGCTATACATGGCGATTATCTATTTGCAATTAAGGATTACCAGGATTCTATAGTGTCGAAGAGAGTTTTGCGGGTGAATTAAAAAATTAGTTTGTTATATAATAACAACTCATAAAAACCATTGGTATTCTATAAAAGTCTTTTCAGTTTTGAGTTAATAACCAATAATCCGATCAAAGTAAGTAAAATCCAATAAATCATCACTGATTCGCCGGCTCAGATTTTGTTTCTGAGGTTTTTATCCCATTGCTTTTTAAAGCCCACTCTCCAAACTGGTCTTTAAAAACTTTTGCAACCATTACCCGATGTGTGGCCATTGTTTGATCAGTATAATATTCCCGTACAGTAAAATCAATTTGTGCAATAGTAACTGTAGCATTAGGAGGAATACCATCAATTTTGTCTTGTAAATTAGCTTTGGCACCGGCTCCAATTTTTATTGAATGAATAGTAACGACTTGTTTTGGGCTTGAGCCTGAAGCAGCCCTATCCCATGTACTCCTGAGAGCTTTTTCGATATTTGCTTTGGTAGGCGTTTGAGCAGTACAACAAATCAACAAAAAACTGGCAAAAACCGATAGCATAATTTTCATACTTCTTATTTAGTACTAAATATACACTTTAACATACTTAAATGACCTGATTATAATTTAATGTACAGTTTCTGTAGAATCAGACTATATTTTAAAATTTGAATATGCGAATAGAATTACAACTACATAAGAGTGCGACTCTTCCATTTCGACAAGCTCTGTGTCTGGGTAAACGAGATACTATTTTTGATTAAAGAATAGAATGATGAACGGAGCGTCGCAACAAAAGCCCAATAGTAGCAATACTGCTAAGCAATTAATTTATATTTTCAATAATCCCTGCTATCCCTTGCCCACCGCCAACACAGGCAGTCACCATACCATATTTTTTATTCAGACGTTTCATGTCGTGCAGGTTTTGTATTGTTAGTTTGCAACCCGTGCAGCCCAGCGGATGACCGAGTGCAATAGCGCCGCCATTGATATTTACTTTAGTCACATCAAGACCCACCTCGCGGATAACAGCGAGTGATTGCGATGCAAATGCTTCATTAAGTTCTATCAAATCTATTTGTGAAAGATTCATGCCTGTTTGCTTCAGCACTTTTGGAATAGCGGCAACCGGGCCAATACCCATAATGCGGGGATGCACACCTGCCACTGCGCTTCCAACTAACCGACCAATGGGTTTTAACCCCAATTCATTCACCATCTTCTCTCCCATCACAATTACAAAAGCTGCACCATCACTTGTTTGAGATGAATTGCCAGCGGTAACACATCCACCGGCAGCAAATGCAGGTTTTAATTTTGCCAATGCTTCAATGGATGTATCTGCACGTGGACCTTCATCTGTATCTACAGTATAATTTCTTTTTTTCTTCTTGCCTTTTTCATCCAGGTAAATTTCGTCGACATTAATAGGAAGAATTCCATTTTTAAAATTTCCGTTTTTTATAGCAGCAATTGCTTTCTGGTGACTGTTGTAAGAAAATTCATCCTGTGCTTCGCGGCTTACATTAAATTCTTTGGCCACAGCTTCTGCAGTAAGTCCCATGCTTAAATAATAATCCGGTTCATCTATGGCAATAGAATATGAAGGCACCGTTTTCCATCCTGCTGTTGGCACCAGGCTCATGCTTTCTGTACCACCTGCAATAATGCAATCGGCCATACCCATTCTTATTTTAGCTGTTGCAATAGCAATTGTTTCCAGCCCACTTGCACAATAACGATTTACAGTTACTCCCGGCACATCTATACCCAATGCTCTTGCAGAAATGATGCGGCCAAACTGTAATCCCTGTTCGGCTTCGGGTACAGCATTACCAACAATTACATCATCCACTCGTTTTGCTTCAAGCTGAGGCACTGATGCCATCAATCCTTTTATTACTTCTACAGCTAAATCATCGGGACGGGTAAACCGAAATACTCCACGTTTTGATTTTCCTACTGCGGTTCTGTACCCGGCTACTATATAAGCTTCCTGCATGTTAATTGTTGAAGGTTGTTTATGCAACTTTCGGATTCAAAGTTAAGATTTCCGGCTTTCCGGAAAAACTTTTTGCCAGTTATCGTTAATACGGTTCTTTTGGAAAAATTTTGCCATGAACAGACTTATTGCCTTTTTGATTATTTCACTGCTTATCACAAAAAACTCAGCCGCCCAGCAGGATACTGCCCTTTCGAACAGGTTGAATGAAGTATTGAAGTTTACCCAGGTAATGAATATTGATAAAATCCTGGATTATACTTATCCAAAACTATTTACAATTGTATCCAGGGAAGAACTAAAGGAAATCATGTTAAGCAGTTTTGAAACTGATGAGTTTTCTTCAACCATGGATTCTATAGAAGTTGTTACTATTTTTCCAACCTTTAAAATAAATAATGAAAGCTTTGCCAAAATAAAACACAGCATGCTGCTACGCATGAAATTTAAAGCTGAACCTGATACAACGGGTGGGGTAAACAGTATGAACATGATGACGGGGATGATGGAATCAAGGTTTGGGGCCGGTAATGTTCGTTATGATATTCCGAATAATACCATTGTGATAAAACTTATTCCTTCTTTAATAGCTTTAAAAGAAAAAGAAGATGCCAAATGGTATTTTGTAAATTTTGATGAAGAAAATAAAGAAATACTGGATATGCTTTTCAGCAAAGAAGTACAGGAAAAACTTAAAGAATATAATTAGCAGAAAAAAGAATGTATAAAATTTTACGAAATATTCTTTTTCTTTTTCCACCGGAGTGGGTGCATTATTTTTCTATGAACTGTATGAAGGCATTTTGCAGCATTGGTTTTTTAAAAAAGCTTCTTGCTGCAGGTTTTTCGACTCATGACTCACGACTCACGACTCATATTTTCAATCTGCAATTTAAAAACCCCATCGGTCTCGGCGCTGGCTTTGATAAAAATGCAAAATATTTAAGAGAGCTTGAATGTCTTGGTTTTGGTTTTGTAGAAATAGGAACAGTAACCCCTTTGCCACAGCAGGGAAATGATAAACCAAGGCTTTTTCGTTTGCCAAAAGATAAAGCTTTGATCAACCGGATGGGATTTAATAATGATGGAGTAAAGGTAGTGGCGGAGAGATTGAGAGTTTGGAAAGAAAGTTCTGAGTTCAGAGTCCGGAGTCAGGAGTCAGGAAGTATTGGCTCCGAACTCACGACTCATGACCTGCCTACCGGACAGGCAGGCTCACGACTCATCATAGGTGGAAACATAGGAAAAAACAAAATCACACCCAATGAAGATGCATGGAAGGATTATGAAACCTGCTTTAAAGAACTGCATCCGTATGTAGATTATTTTGTAGTAAATGTGAGCAGTCCTAATACTCTCGGCCTGCGTGAATTGCAGGAAAAAGAATCGTTGAGAAAAATTCTGATGCACCTGCAAATGATTAATAATGGTAAAGCAAAAGCCAAACCACTTTTATTAAAAATAGCGCCTGATCTTACTCAGGAACAGCTTGATGATGTAATTGATCTTGCATTGGAAATAAAATTAGATGGGCTCGTTGTGACAAATACAACTATAGGTCGGGAAGGTTTGAGTCGGGAGTCGGGAGTCAGGAGTCAGGAGTCGGGTGGACTAAGCGGAAAACCATTGAAGAAAAGAAGTACAGAAGTAGTAAAATATATTTGTGAAAAAACAAAGGGATCAATCCCGGTGATTGCGAGTGGAGGAATTTTCACCGGTGATGATGCAATAGAAAAACTGGATGTTGGCGCTTCGCTTGTACAGGTGTGGACGGGTTTTATTTATGAAGGACCGGGGATAGTGAAAAAGATTTGTAAGTCGTTATCAAAAATTAATAATTAATAATTCAGTATTGATGGAATATTTATTTACTTCAGAGAGTATTATCAGTTTTATAATTCTTGTTATACTTGAAATTGTTCTCGGTATCGACAATGTAATATTTGTCAGCATCATTTTGGCCAGGTTGAAAAAAAGTGAAGATGAGAAAAAAGCCCGGCGAACCTGGATGGTAACAGGTATTATTTCAAGAAGTATTTTATTGATGGGTTTGGGTTGGCTGCTTGCTCAAAAAGGAAAAGACATTTTTACTATTGGAAGTAAAGGTTTTGATTTAGCAAGCATTGTTATGTTGCTGGGTGGTTTATTTTTAATTTATAAATCGGTAAAAGAAATTCATACCAAGCTGGAAGGGGAAGACCCTAATGTAGAATCACAAAAAGGCAAAGGAATTTCTTTAACGCAGGCAATTGCACAAATCATGATCATTGATGCTGTATTTTCTTTTGACAGTGTCATCACTGCCGGGGGCACAGCCAAACATGTGGAGATTATGATAGCCGCAGTTATTGTTGCCATGATTGTTATGTTTTTATTCAGCCCGGCTATTTCTTCTTTTGTACATAAACATCCAACTATAAAAATGCTGGCTCTTTCTTTTCTTGTCATGATTGGATTGAGTTTGGTTATTGAAGGCTGGGATCATCAACAGGCAGAAGCCTTGCATTTAAAAAATTATATTTATTTCGGTATGGCTTTTTCTTTTGGTGTGGAAATGCTCAATATGACCATGCGCAGCAGAGCAAAAAAGAAGCGGATTCGAATAGTAGAATTGAATGAGCCTGTGCTGAGAAAAGAAGAGCAAAATGAATCAGATATGGCGAAGTAGTGTTGCTGCAACAATCCCCGCAGTTTCAGTCCGCAATCTTGTTTCGCCAAGTGAAACAGGTATAAAAGCGTTTTTCAAAGCCAGATCAATTTCTGCTTTGGTAAAATCACCTTCGGGGCCGATGAGAATAATTGCGTGTAGGAATTGGGAATTAGTAAATTGAAATTGGGAATCGGAATGTTTATTTCCTTCATCACAATGAGCAATAAATTTTTGTTGCTGGTTAAATTGTTGAATTGATAAATTATCAAACTTGATCGGTTCTTGTAATACGGGCAACCAACATTGCTGCGATTGTAACATAGCACTGATACAAATTCCTTTCATTCTGTCATAACGGAATTTTTGCTTCTCTGTTCTTTCACAAATCAATGGAATAATTTCAGATACACCAATCTCGGTTGCTTTTTCTAAAAACCATTCAAAGCGGTTCGTATTTTTTACTAAAGAAATGGCGATTGTGATTTTCCTGGTTGCTTGTCGCTGGTTACTGGTTTCATTTACCTGAACAGAACAATGTTTTTTATGAGCATCTGTAATTTCTGCTGTAATTAAATTTCCTTGCCCGTCGGTAAGATTTATTATTTCTCCTTCTTTCATTCGCAATACTTGCACTACATGACGTGAAGTGTCTTCATCCAGTACTATTGAATTAGAAGCTGCATCAAATGATTCTATATAAAAAAAGGGAATTGACATAATTTGTAAAAATAAAAAAGTCCGGAAGCAATCCGAACTAAATCTAAAATCTGAAATCAACGATCCCAAATTTAGAATGGAGTATCCTCATCTTCACTCTCCGGCAAATCATTCATCTTACTTCCAGTTTGAATATATAACCTCGCATTGCCACCACCATCACTGTCTGGTACAGGTTTCCAGTTGCCCGGTAATCCGATGCCTGCCAATCCGCTTCCATCATCTTCCACAAATTTCTGAATATGTAATAATGCTTTTAATTTAATTGTTTCCAAAGAACCATTTCTGTGTTTCGCAATTTTAATAATGGTTTCGCCTTTATTACTTTCTCCCATTTCATTAGAAGTAATATCATAATATTCCGGGCGGTAAAGAAACATAACCATGTCTGCATCCTGTTCTATCGCACCGGATTCACGCAGGTCACTCAATTGAGGAATCTTTGCCCCTTCTTTTCTTTTCTCTACCTCACGGCTTAATTGTGAAAGTGCAATGATGGGGAGATTTAATTCTTTTGCCAGTGCTTTCAGGTTTCTTGAAATATTACTGATCTCCTGTTCACGGTTTGAACTTCTGTTTTCACCTGTGCCACTCATCAGTTGCAAATAGTCAATAATGATCGCACCGATATTATGTTTGTTTTTTAAACGTCGGCATTTTGCCCGCAATTCAAAAATGTTCAATGCCGGTGTATCATCAATAAAAATCGGAGCCTGTGCCAGGCGTTGAATTCCCCGGGCATAGAGTTGCTTCATTTCATGTTCTTCCAGTTTACCACGGGCAATTTTTTCAAGCCATATTTCACTTTCGGCAGAAAGAATACGCTGCACTAATTGGCCAGAACTCATTTCCAGGGAAAAGAATGCAACGGGTGTAGGCTTGCTTGCATGTAGCGCTGCATTTCTTGCGAGGTTCAGTGCAAATGCAGTTTTACCAACTGATGGTCTTGCAGCAAGAATAATCAAATCTGTATTCTGCCATCCGTATGTTACCCTGTCAAGAGATGGAAAGCCGCTGGGTACTCCGGAAAAATCTTCATTTTTATGACGCAGATCTTCAATTCGCTGAATAGTTTTTACCAAAACAGAATCAATGGTATCAAAATTTTTGCGCAGGTGATTGTTGGTGATTTCAAACAATTTTGTTTCGGCATCATCAAGCAAATCGAAAACATCGGTTGAATCTTCATACGCATCACCGATAATTTCACCACTCACTCTTATTAATTCACGCTGAATAAATTTTTGCAAAACTATTCTTGAGTGTGCTTCAATATGCGCCGAGGAAACTACGGCATTGGTAAGTTTGGTAACATAATAAGGGCCACCTACCATGTCCAGCTCTTCACGGGTTCTTAATTCTTCGGCAACTGTAAGAATATCGATGGGCTGATTTTTTTGTGCCAGCCCCTGCATGGCACGATAGATACGTTGATGCGCATCTACATAAAAACATTCGGGCTTGAGAATTTCAACAACAACATCAAATGCATTTTTTTCAAGCATTACAGCGCCCAGTATTGCTTCTTCCAGGTCTTTTGCCTGTGGTGGTACTTTACCATATACCATGCTGCTGAGGTCGGATGTTGTTTTTCTTCTTTGCTTGCGATCTTTATTCAGGTTAGTTAATTCCATTGTTCGTTCTTAGAGATAAAAATTTATTTCATTGATACTTCACCAATGACTATCGGGTTAGTAGTCCAGCCTTATTTTTCCTGAAATATTGTTTTGGTTCGGAACATTCTCCCAAAGTCAGACGGCGAATATAAAAGGCAAATCTGCTTTTCAAAAATTTTTCTTTCTTCACTAATACTTCACAGGCTTTTCCACATTCGTCTTTTTGCTTCCATGTAATTTATAAAAAAATCAGAGGTTATCGAATTAAAATTTTCAACCCGGTGATAAAAATTTCTTCTGCTATCAAACAATTATCTTTGCCGCAATCCAAATTACGTACAGATAACATGACTATTTCCTATAAATGGCTGAGTGAATACCTGCCTGCCGGACAGGTAGGTTTACCAGTAAACGTAGACCCGGAACGACTTGCCCGGATTCTTACCTCCGTGGGTTTGGAAGTGGAGAATTTTGAAAAATATGAAGAGATAAAAGGCGGACTAAAGGGGTTAATAATCGGAGAAGTTTTGTCAACTGAAAAACATCCCAATGCTGATAAACTAACCCTTACAAAAGTTAGTATAGGAAATGGCACACCGCTGCAAATTGTTTGCGGCGCTCCCAATGTGGCTGCAGGACAGAAAGTAATTGTTGCAACTGTGGGTACAACTATTTTTCCAACTAAAGGAGAACCGGTCACCATGAAAGTTGCAAAGATCAGAGGCGTGGAAAGTCATGGGATGATCTGTGCCGAAGACGAAATTGGAATGGGAACATTGCATGATGGTATATTAGTATTAGATAAGAATGCAAAAATCGGATCAACTGCTGTAGATTATTTTCAACCGGATGAAGATTGGATTTATGAATTAGGAATAACACCAAACCGGATGGATGCTATGAGTCATTGGGGTGTGGCAAAAGATGTTTGCGCTTATCTCTCCCATCACGATAAAAAAGAATTAAAACCAAAACTGCCATACACCAATGGATTTAAACCAGATAATAATTCATTACCTGTTTCTGTTTCCATAGAAAATACAAGTGCTTGTCAGCGGTATAGTGGAGTAAGTATTTCTGGAGTTAGTATTAAAGAATCACCTAAATGGCTGCAGCAAAAATTAAAAGCCATCGGGTTGAGGCCGATTAATAATATAGTAGATATCACCAATTTTATTCAACATGAAACCGGCCAGCCTCTTCATGCATTTGATGCTGATGAAATAAAAGGCAGTAAAGTGGTGGTAAAAAACTTACCGGAAGGAACAAAATTTGTAACACTGGATGAGAAAGAAAGAAAGTTAAGCAAAGACGACCTGATGATTTGTGATGCAGATGGCGGCATGTGTATTGCCGGTGTTTTTGGCGGGCTGCATTCCGGAGTTACAGATAAAACAAAAAATATTTTTCTTGAAAGTGCATGGTTCAACCCGATTGATATTCGTAAAACAAGTTTTCGTCACAACCTGAGAACGGATGCTGCAACGAGGTTTGAAAAAAACATTGACATTTCTACTACAGTTAATGTGTTGAAACGTGCAGCCTTACTGATAAAAGAATTAGGCGGCGGAAAAATTGCATCGGAAATTGTTGATATTTATCCCAACCCGGGTCAGAAAACAGAGGTTGCAATTAAATATCATTTTCTGAAAAAGATGAGTGGCAAAAATTATCATCCGGATGCTGTAAAAAACATTTTAAACAGCCTGGGCTTTGAAACATTAAAAGAGGGTATAGATGAACTAAGAGTTTCGGTTCCTTTCTGTAAGCCGGACGTTTCTTTACCTGCTGATTTAGTTGAAGAAGTTCTACGCATTGACGGTTTGGATAATATCGAAATTCCAACTGCCATCACGATTACACCTTCGGTAGAAGAAAACTATTTGCTTCAAACATTAAAAGAAAAAACGGCAAACTATTTAGTGGGTCTTGGTTTTCATGAAATGATGACAAACTCCATTACCAATGCTGCTTATTTTTCTGAAGAAGAACTGCAGGGGATGGTGAAAATGCTGAATAGCCTGAGTACAGAGTTGAATATTCTTCGTCCATCACTTTTAGAAACAAGCCTTGAAGTAGTAGCCCGGAATCTTAACCATAAAAACAATAACCTCAAGTTTTTTGAATTCGGAAAAGGATATGCTACATCAGGCGCCGGCCAGTATTATGAAATGGAACAATTGTGCCTGGTAGTTACCGGTAGCTCAAATGAAGAAAGTTGGAAACAAAAAAGCAATGATGCTGATATATATCATATAAAAGGAGCTTTGAACTCTGTGTTTATTTTACTAGGAGTTAAACCAGATAATGTTGAAGCCTTAGCTGTACCTAAATTTGATGATCATTTTATCTGCAAAATAAATGGACAGGTACTGGCCGGTGCTGGCGAAGTAAAAAAGAATGTGCTTTCACAATTTGGAATAAAACAACCGGTATTTTTTGCCTTATTTGACTGGGCGGCTGTAACAAAAATTGCTGCACAACAATCAACAGCTATAAAAGACCTTCCCCGTTTCCCGGCTATGATGCGGGATATCTCCATGGTTGTACCAAAACAGCTTGCATATGCCGAAGTGGAAAATACGGTGCATAAATTAAGGCTCGACAAATTGCAGGAGGTAAAACTCTTTGATATATTCGAAAGTGAGAAACTGGGCGCAGGCAAAAAATCAATGGCGGTGAGTTTTACTTTTTTAGATGAAGAAAAAACTCTGACTGACAAAGAAATTGATGATTGGATGAATAAAATCATGGTATCATTAGAAAAAGAATTGAACGCTGAAATAAGAAAATAAAGATTTATTTATGTCTGTTTTAGAAATACAATTAAAACGCATCCAGGAAAAGTTGCAGCAGGTGTTAAAGCAAAATGCTTCTTTGCAAAAAGAAAATGCAAAGTTGAAAGAAGAACTGGGTGAAAACACAAAACATATCCTGGTTTACCAGCAAAAAATTGATGATTTGAAACAACAGGTGGAAGTTTTAAAAATAACTTCCGGTAACTGGGATGAACCAGATAAAAAAGAATTTGAAAAAAGAATCAACGCGTACATAAAAGAGATAGATCGCTGTATTGCTTTGTTGAGTGAATAAAAAATAATTTCCTTATTCTCAATTTTTGAATATGCCTGAACAACTGATTCCCGCCACCATCACCATTGCCGACAGAAGCTACCGGATTAAAATCCAATCAAAGGATGAAGAAGTGGTACGTAAAACTGTAAAAACAATTAATGATAAAATCATTGAATTCAAAAGACAGTTTGCCGGAAAAGATATGCAGGACTATGTAGCCATGGCCCTGGTGTGGTACGCTACCGAACAAAATACCAATACAACTAATGAAGTGGAAAAAGAAAATATTGCCGGTAAACTTAACCTGCTGGAGAAGATGCTGGATGGGCAATTGCAGTCTTCGTAAAAAAGAAATTATTTAAACCACTCCAAAATTCCGAATTGTCAATATTCCTTTACCTGTCATTGTTTCTTTCAGACCATTTTACATTCATTTAAAATAAGCTATTCCTTCTATTAAAGTATTTCATCCGGTAACTGCCGTTTTGTATCTTCGCTGATTCCCTGTTCTTAGCATTGTTTGCCTTTAGAACCCGGAATGGATTTAAAACAAGATTTGTGAAATCATTCAAACTAAAAATTCATGGACCCGAATATACTTTCTGCCATCATTGGAGCAGCCGCACTTATTGTGGGCATCATAGTGGGTAAGCTGGCTTTCTCCAAAAACACAAAAAAACAAATAGCCGACGCCGAATCACTTTCTCAAAATATCATTAAAGAAGCCGAATTAAGGGGCGAAAATTTTAAAAGAGAAAAAGAACTGGAAGCAAAGGAACGCTTTGTCCAGATGAAGGCTAATCATGAACGGGAGACTCTTGAACGTAACCGGAAGATTAATGATACGGAAAACCGCATCCGTCAAAAAGAACAAACCATCAATCAAAAAGAAGGCAATCTTGATAAGCACATTAAAGAAAATGAAGCTATCAAGGAAAATCTTAACCGCCAGATAGAATTGGTTAATATTAAACGTACCGAACTGGAAAAACACCAGGAAGAACATATTCGCCGCCTGGAAAAAATTGCAGGACTTACAGCCGAAGAAGCAAAGACTCAATTAGTGGAAAGCCTCAAACATGAAGCACAGTCAAGGGCCTTGGTAATACAACAGGAAATAATAGAGGATGCAAAACTGAAAGCAAATAAAGAAGCAAGAAAAATAATTATACAAACTATCCAACGAACTGCTGCTGAGCAGGCAATTGAAAATACTATTACAGTTTTTAATCTTGAAAGTGATGAAATAAAAGGCCAGATAATTGGCCGTGAAGGAAGAAATATCCGGGCTATTGAAGCTGCCACCGGTGTTGACCTGATTGTTGATGACACTCCGGAAGCAATTGTACTTTCATCATTTGACCCACTGCGCCGTGAAATTGCGCGGTTGAGCTTGCAGCGGTTGGTTACTGATGGCCGTATTCACCCGGCCCGTATTGAAGAAGTAGTGGAGAAAACCAAAAAACAAATTGAAGAACAGGTGATGGAGATTGGTGAAAGAACGGTAATTGAACTTGGTATTCATGGACTGCATAAAGAATTAGTAAGAATGGTGGGTAGAATGAGATTCCGTTCTTCTTATGGTCAAAATTTGCTGATGCATAGTCGTGAGACAGCGAACCTTTGTTCCATCATGGCAGCAGAATTAGGTTTAAATGTAAAACTGGCAAAACGTGCAGGTCTTTTACATGATATTGGTAAAGTACCGGATGAAGAAACCGAATTAAGTCACGCATTACTGGGTGCCAAGCTTGCAGAAAAATATGGCGAAAATCCAGCCGTTGTAAACGCCATCGGCGCCCATCATGATGAAATGGAAATGCAATTTGTTATTTCTCCTATTGTACAAGCCTGTGATGCCATCAGTGGTGCCAGGCCCGGTGCACGCAGGGAAATAATGCAGCAATATATTCAACGTATCAAGGATCTGGAAAACCTGGCTATGGCTTATAACGGGGTAGAAAAAGCTTATGCCATCCAGGCCGGTCGAGAACTGCGGGTAATAGTTGAAGCAGACAAAGTGAGTGACCAGGATTCTGAAAAACTTTCCTTTGAAATAGCCCAGAAAATTCAGAATGAAATGACTTTCCCAGGCCAGATAAAAGTGACTGTAATAAGAGAGAAAAGAGCCGTGAATGTAGCCAGGTAAGGAATTAGGTATTGGGAATTAAGAATTTGGCTTTTTTCAGCTGCTTCTCTTGGATCTTAAATATCCAACATATGGCCGATGCTTTTAGTCTTTGAATGAAACATTAAAAAAGACCAATAACCCATTCTAAAATCCCGGCAATCCCCCTATCTTTGCGACCCTGTTTAAAAAAGAAGATTATGAACGCAATTGCATTTGTACACGAACAACTGACCAGTAAAAAAGAATTTCCGGCTTTTAAAGCTGGTGATAATATTACTGTTCACTATAAAATTATTGAAGGAAACAAGGAAAGAATCCAGAGCTTTAAAGGAGATGTAATCAAACGCCAGGGAAATGGAGTAACGGCAAGTTTTACTGTACGTAAAATTTCTGATGGTGTTGGAGTAGAAAGATTATTTCCTCTTTTCTCACCCAATATTGATTCAATTGAGTTGAACAAAAGTGGCCGGGTTCGCAGAGCCAAGTTATTTTACCTCCGTAAGCGGAGTGGTAAAAGTGCAAGAATCCGCGAAAAACGCCAGGCAGTTGAATCTCCAAATTAATTTTTTTTTATTGCACCAATTTTTAAAACGGCTTCTTTGGAGCCGTTTTTACATTTACATTTCATTTACAAATAAAAAAAATATAGAATTGAATTTGCATTAACTTTGTTTCTCTACTTAAAACTTTAATTATGAATCTCGGCTGGACAGAAATCCTTTTAATTGCATTTGTAGTTTTATTATTGTTTGGTGGTAAAAAAATACCTGAACTGATGCGTGGGTTAGGCAGAGGTGTACGGGAATTTAAAGATGCCAAAGACAATGTGAAAAAAGAACTGGAAGACAGTATTTCAGAAAAAGACAGTAAAGCTTCCTGATTACATTGCTCTCTTTAAATGCAATTATTTACTTACTTAAATAAAAGCTACCGCTTTTGTTCGATTATTCGACAATTCAAAAATTTCACGAATCACTTTTACAGGAAAAAACAACCTGTGTTGATACCGTTAAATTTTACCTGGAGAAAATAAAATCATCGGCTCACCTGAATGCATTTGTACATGTATATACGGATGAAGCACTGCAACAAGCAACAGAATTAGATAAAAAAAGAAAAGAAGGAAAGCCAGCAGGAAAACTCCATGGAGTGATAGTGGCAATAAAAGATGTTATCTGCTATAAAAATCACCCGATATCAGCCGCATCAGATATTTTAAAAAATTTTATTTCATTGTATTCTGCTACAGCCGTTGAACGTTTGCTTGAAGAAGAAGCAATCATCATTGGTAGTTGTAATTGTGATGAGTTTGCCATGGGCTCTACAAATGAAAATTCTGTTTATGGAAAAGTATTAAATGCAATTGATGAAACAAGAGTACCCGGCGGTTCTTCAGGTGGCTCAGCAGTTGCTGTACAAGCTGGTTTATGTATGGTCTCATTGGGAAGTGATACAGGTGGTTCTGTACGGCAGCCCGCAGATTTTTGTGGTATCGTTGGATTAAAGCCAACCTATGGTCGTATTTCCCGTTACGGCCTTATTGCTTATGCTTCTTCATTTGATCAAATAGGAATATTTGGCAATAATGCAGATGATGTAAGTTTAATACTGGAAGTGATTTCCGGTGCAGATGATTTTGATAGTACGGTTTCTCATAAATCTGTTGATGATTATTCCAATTTGGCGATTACAAAAGATAAAAAAATCCGCTTTGCTTACTTTAAAGAAACGCTGGAGCATTCTTCGCTTGATCCGGAAATTGCTGCGTCAATAAATCAATTGATTGATACATTAAAATCCGATGGTCATATTGTTGAAGGGTTAAATTTTGAATACCTCGATTATATAGTTCCCGCTTATTACATTCTTACTACGGCCGAAGCCTCATCAAATCTTGCCCGGTTTGATGGTGTTCGCTATGGCCATCGTTCAAAACAACCGGCAAATGATTTAACTGAATTTTATAATCACAACAGGAGCGAAGGTTTTGGCAAAGAAGTAAAAAGAAGAATCATGCTTGGCACTTTTGTTCTCAGTACAGGTTATTATGATGCTTATTTTACCAAAGCACAGAAAGTGAGAAGAAAATTAGTGGAGAAAACGGAAATAGTTTTCAAAGACTTTGACTTTATACTCATGCCCACATCGCCTTCAGTAGCATTTAAAGTTGGCGAAAAAATTGATGACCCTATAGCCATGTACCTGGCTGATATTTATACCGTATTTGCCAATCTTACAGGCATACCGGGTATTTCAATTCCGCTTTTTAAACATTCCTCTGGCATGCCATTCGGGGTGCAACTTATGTCCAAAAAATTTGATGAGTTATCTTTGCTACAGGTTTCAAAAGAATTGATGGAGCATAATAAACCAGTTTAATAGTTTATGCCGAAGGTCCAAAGGACTCCATTGGAGCATCCCTTCGGGAAAAGTTTAACAGTTTAAGAGTACAGGATGATGATGAAACTGATAGGTTTGTACTCTTTTTTATAAACTA
>Ga0209797_10000114_pt1 | contig 35861 bp, 30 predicted proteins | sample DOMMetBare3Fresh_2_FD_187472 | JGI IMG/M metagenome (GOLD analysis project Ga0209797, IMG submission 187472) | Wetland sediment microbial communities from St. Louis River estuary, USA, under dissolved organic matter induced mercury methylation -... | ecosystem: Environmental > Aquatic >... | reverse complement strand
AGTTATTGCAGTGATGATGTATCATCATCTTGCATTCAAGGCAAAACTTTTTTTGCCGGAAGTAACAATGATATCGAGGAAAAGAGTGTACAGGCAAGTTATATCAGGACCTGTTTTATTTTTAATAGCTATTGCTGCGGGACTTATCAACAATAATATTTCAATAGTTATTTATGCAATTACACCGATAAGCTTTATGTTCTTACCGCAGCTTGATTTTGATACGAAGGAAGAAGAAATAAAAAAAGAACATCAAGCCTGATCATTCCCATACAACCAATCCTGATTTTACATACCAGGCCGGGTATTTTGGCAAATGAGTTTTTTCGATCTCATTTCTTTTTACTTTCAAGGAAGGAGTGATCATATTATTTGCTATCGTCCAGGTTTCTTTCATGATCACTACTTTTTCTACCTTTTCATATTTTTCGAGTGAAGGATTTATTGAGCTTATAGTTTCTGAAAGGTTTTGCATTAATTCCTCTTTTGATCTCTTTTTGCCGGTTTCTGAAAGACAAACAAGAGCCATTGGTTGTGGCACACCAGTACCAACGATGCAACAATGTTCAACATCAGTATTTGCAAGCAACTTTACTTCAATTGGAGCCGGCGAAATATATTTTCCTTTATCGGTTTTAAACTGGTCCTTTATCCGCCCGGTAATTTTTAAATAGCCATCACTGTCATATTCTCCCATGTCGCCGGTTTTTAAATAATTTTCTTCATCAAAAGTTTCTGCTGTCATTTCAGGTTCTTTATAATAACCTTTCATGTTTCCCTGACTTTTAATTCTTATTTCGCCATCATCAGCAATCTTTGTTTGTACTCCTGGTAATGGCTTTCCAACTGTTCCAAACTTGTTTGCATCCGGCCCACAGAAATGTGAATAGACACAATCCTCCGTCATACCATAAGCCTGGAAAATTGTAATACCAAGTTTATTATACCATTTCTGCAATTCAATTGAAATAGGTGCGGCTGCACTAAAAAAATGGGATACTCTTGAAAAACCCATTTTCTTTTTTAAACTTTTTTTAAAAAATGAATTGAGCAAAGGAATAGAAAGAATGGCATCAAGTTTTTTCTGCGACAGCTTTGACAAAATACCTTCTCTCATTTTTCCCCAAATGCGTGGCACTGCAAAAAATATCTGTGGTTGAATCTCAGCAAGATTTTTTGCAAACGTTTCAAGCGATTCAGCAAATGAAACAGTACCACCTGTAAATATTGCATTCATTTCCACTCCCACTCTTTCCGCTATATGACTAAGTGGTAAGTAAGAGATCAATTGCGGCTGATGAGGTAATTTCAGGGCAGAAATGCCAACTTCAATTACAGAACCGAATGACCCTGCAACATGCATAACACCTTTGCTTTTACCGGTGGTGCCGGAAGTATAGATGATAGTTAATATCTCATCGTGTTTCCATGAATAAATTGTTGACAACGGCTCATTTTTCTTTATCAATTCTTCAATGCTGTATTGTTCATCTATTCCATAAGTCTTTACACTGATAAGAATAATGTTTGAAGGGATACCTTTTACCTGTGATGGATAATCATCCAGCTTACCAACAACGATCGCTTTTGATTCGCTGTGAATTAAGATGGGCTCAATGCCATGATCGGATAATGTGGGGTAAATTGGAATTGAGATGCAACCCGCCATCATAATAGCAAGATCAGTAATGATCCATTGAGCACAGTTCTTTGAAAGCAATGCAATATGATCTCCTTCTTTTAATCCCAATGAACGAAAACCTTGTGCTATTCTTCTTGCTTCATTGCCGGCTTCTGCCCATGTCCATGTTTTCCAAACTCCATTTATTGGCTGACGAAGAAATATCCTGTCGGGGTTTTCTTTTTCCCATTTTAAAAATTTTTCCAGAGGTAATGACGGCATGCAGATCGTTTTAAAAAACTAATCTAAACTAATATTTGTAAAATACCGCTTACTCATATCATTTCTCAAAAACTTTTTGAATTTGTTTCACTTAACTTTAGTACCCAAAACTACAATCACATGAAACGCTTCGTTTTCATTCTACTCACAACTTGGTACTCACTTTTCAGCTTTTCTCAAGCAACACAAAAGCCACCACTGCATGGGAAAAACTGGATGGCTATAACCGGTAAACCATTGGCCGCAACAGCAGGCGCCATCACTTTTCAAAAAGGTGGTAATGCAGTTGATGCTGCTTGTGCCATGCTTGCAGCCACATGCACCATGTGGGATGTATTAAGTTGGGGCGGCGAAACACAAGCACTTATATATAATCCAAAAACAAAAAAAGTAATTGCAATAAATGCTCTTGGCATTGCGCCAACCGGAGCCACTGTTGATTTTTTTAAAAGCAAAGGATATGAATTTCCTCCTGAGTATGGACCATTAGCAGCAACTACGCCGGGCACAGTTGGTGGTTTATGCCTTATGCTTGCCAACTATGGAACGATGAGTTTAAAACAAGTGTTGGAACCTGCCATGCAATTAGCAGCAGGTTATCCGATAGATGCGCAAACTGCTAATGCAATGGAACGTGGAAAAGAAAGATTAAAACAATGGCCTTACAGCAAAGCAGTTTTCTTTCCGCATCTTGGAGAAAAAAGAGAAGCACCTGAAGCAGGAGAAATTTTTGTTCAAAAAGATCTGCTGGAAACACTTACAAAACTGGTGGAAGCAGAACAAAATGCATTGAAGCAAAAGAAATCCCGCAAAGAAGCGATCATGGCGGCGTACGATAGATTTTACAAAGGTGATATTGCAAAAGAAATTGTACGGGGTTGCCAGGAACAAGGTGGTTTGTTTACACTGGAGGACCTGGCAAAGTGGAAACCGATAGAAGAAGAACCAATGCATGTTAACTATAAAGGAATTGAAGTTTATAAACTGCAACAGTGGACGCAAGGCCCGTCGCTTTTGCAATCATTGAACATATTGGAAAATTTTGATCTGAAAAGTATGGGCTATAACAGTGCAAAATATATTCATACCATCTATCAAACAATGAATCTCAGCTTTGCCGACCGTGATTTTTATTACGGCGATCCCTATTTTCCTCCGGTAGAACCGATGAAAGGTTTATTGAGCAAAGAATATGCAAAGCAAAGAGCTGCATTGATCAAATGGGATATAAATGATCCGAACATTGGCCCCGGCGATCCATATCCTTTCGAAGGAAAAACAAATCCTTATCTCGAATTATTAAAACAAAGAGCTGCATCAGCAGAAGGAAATCGTAATTTTCTTCCTTCGCATGATTCCACAATCTCGTATAATTTTTTTCCAAATGATTTCATACCAATAAACGGAGATATTCAATCATTGGGATTGTGGGATGGCAAAGTCTCCCCCATCGGGGGAGATTTAGAGGGGGCCTTGTATATGGAAAGAATGTGGATGGGCACTACTTCTGTTGAAGCAGCAGATAAAGATGGCTGGGTTGTTTCAATTACACCAAGTGGTGGCTGGTTGCCTGCATGTATTGCAGGCCGCACCGGTGTTGGCATGAGCCAGCGTATCCAAAGTTTTGTTCTTGATGCTTCTATTGATCCGTTCAATGTTGTTGAACCCGGTAAAAGGCCAAGAGTTACATTAACGCCATCACTGGCATTAAAAGATGGCAAGCCCTATTTAAGTTTCGCCGTGCAAGGTGGCGATACACAAGATCAAAATCTTTTGCAATGTTTTTTAAATGTTGTTGAATTCGGAATGACGGTACAGCAGGCATGTGAAGCAGCTAACATCAACTCAAATCAATTGTGGTTATCATTAGGGGGTACTAAAATAGAAGACCGCAGACCAAGAGCCGGTGAAATTTTAGTAAGCAATGCTACACCCGAAGCAGTAAGAAATGAATTGAAGAAGATGGGATATAAAGTACAAACCGGTAATAGAACCAGCGGCCCTATCAATGCTATTTATTTTGACTGGAAGCATGGGAGTTTTTGGGGTGGCTCATCAAACAACGGGGAAGATTATGGTATTGGGTGGTAAGAGGCTTACAATTAAAATCCGATCCGAATATTTTTATTTACCACTAAACCAACCAACATGCTGCAACCAACAATCTCACCCGACAGGAAAAAAAACCAGATCATTTCTTTTCTTCGTTTAAGAACAATGATCGGATTATTAGGCTTCTTACTTCCATTCCTTCTGCTCATTTCAGATTCCATAGCAGAAAAAGTCTTGCGGGTTGAGTTCTCTATCAGTGATTATTACGATAACGGGATATCAGGCGATCTGCTCGTGGGTGTATTATTTGTTCTTGGATTTTTTTTATTATCATATCGTGGATATGAACCCATTGACAGCAAAGTGTCAAACCTTGCTTGTTTTTTTGCATTAGGCGTGGCATTGTTTCCCACTACCAGCCAAAATGATCTTATTCACAATCTTCATTTTGTATTTGCCTTCTTTTTATTTTCCTCTTTCATTTTCTTTTCCATTTTCCTGTTCAGGAAAAAAGATAAGCTAAGCAAAGAGCCTCCGTCTCCTCAAAAAATTATTAAGAATAAAGTTTACATGACATGTGGCATTATAATGATAATCTGTATAATTGTAATTGCCCTTGCCTCATTCGATGTATTTGGCGAAGCAGCGGACAAACTTAAACTTGTTTTCTGGTTTGAATCGATTGCCCTTATTTCTTTTGGTTTTTCATGGATCACAAAAGGTGGCGAATTGGTTTGGAAAGAAGATAAAAAGCCTGATGAAAAGATCAATGTGGAGGCACAACAGTAATCTTTACAAAGAAATTATATGACCAAAACCCGACTCGAAGCTTTTAGCGATGCAGTCATCGCCATTATCATCACCATCATGGTGCTGGAATTAAAAGTGCCGCATGAAGTTAGCTGGAATGCACTGGGAAATCTTTGGGAAGTTTTTGTAAGCTATGCGGTAAGTTTTTTGATGTTAGGAATATACTGGGGCAACCATCATCACCTTGTTCATACTATTAAAGAAGTAAGAGGCGGAATAATATGGGCAAATCTCCATTTACTTTTCTGGCTATCCCTTGTTCCCTTTGCCACTGCATGGATGGGAGAAAATCATTTTGAAAGTTTAACCGTCGCTGTTTATGCATTATTACTGGATATATGCGGCATCTCCTATTATATTTTCCTGATGGTAATTAAAGATTGTAACCGGGGTAATACTGCTGTACTTGAAGTGCTGCGGAAACAATCCAAAAAAGGTTTCCTTTCCTGCATACTTTACACTTCGGCTATCGGCCTGTCATTTATTAATGCGTTGTTTGGTGGAATTCTCATTATAATTGTTGCCATCATTTGGTTGATACCCGACAGAAATATTGAAAGATCATTGAAAGGATAAAATATCCTGCTAAACAATGTTTTTCACATACTGGTAAACGGCTTCCTGCGAAGCGAGGGATTGATTATTAACAGTAAGAATTTTTTCATTCGACAGGTCGGCCCTGAATAACACTGCTTTTTTTGTGTCACTTAATTGCAACTGCAGAATATCATTGATCTGTTTTTTTAATCTTTCATCATAAATCGGAAAGATGACTTCGATACGGCTGTGAAGATTGCGGCTCATCCAATCTGCGCTGCCCATATAAAATTCCGGTTGGCCATTATTATAAAACATGAATATTCTTGCATGCTCCAGATAACGGTCAACGATCCTTCGGATAGTAATGTTCTCACTTTGCCCTTCGATGCCAGGAGCTACACAGCAAATGCTTCGTACTATTAATTCTATTTTCACTCCTGCCCTGCTTGCTTCATATAATTTTTCAACCATTTCTCTTTCCTGCAGGTTGTTTACTTTGATGATGATATGTGCAGGCAACCCGGCTTTTACATTTTCAATTTCACGGTCTATCAATTTACTAAAACGCCTGATCATGTTAAACTGGGAAACCAATAAATGCTTGAAACTTATTTTACCAAACTGCTCCGGCTGTAATCTTGATTGCAAATAGAAAAACAGTTGCTGCAGATCATCACTGAATTCTTTTTTAGATGTAAAGAAAACATGATCTGTATAGAAGCGGCCGGTTGTTTCATTAAAATTTCCGGTAGCAAGCAAAGAATAATGATTCATTTTCCCATTTTCAAATCTTTTTACCAACGCAATTTTTGCATGGACTTTTAAACCGGGAATGCTATTGATGATCTTTACTCCTGCAGCTTTCATCTTCTTCGACCATTTTATATTATTTGCTTCATCAAATCTTGCTTTTAATTCTACAAATACTGTTACCCTCTTTCCATTTCTTGCAGCACTCATCAACGCATTTACAATATGTGAGTTGGCCGCAACACGATAGAGTGTTATATAAATCTCTTTTACTTGCGGGTCAATTGCAGCTTCATTAAAAAACCGGAGAATATAATTATAAGAATGATAAGGCAAATGAAGTAGTCGTTCCTCTTCGGCAATTGTTTTGAAAATGGAACGATGCGTATTAAAGCCAGGATGAGGAAATGCCGGCCATGGATCGTAAGTAAGTTTCTTATCCGAAGGATTAGGCAGGCTTCCCATATCTTTTAAATTATGATAGCGACCGCCTTCCACCATCTCGGTATCAGGAAGTGAGAAATAATTTTTTACAAACTCTCTTGTTTCAGCATTCATTTTTCCATCAAACAAAAACCTGGTGGCAGGGCCAATTTCTCTTTTCACTAATTGCTTTTCAATTTTTTCAGCAATGTCACCTGTAAATTCATCCTCAAGATTCAACTCAGCATCCCGGGTAAGTTTTACAGCATAAGCTCCGTAAATTTTATACCCTGGAAAAACTTCAGAAAGATTTTCACGAATAACATCATCAATAAAAAGCAAATAATGTTTGTCGCCAATTCCGGGGAGTTCAAAAAAACGTGGTAACTGGTCTGAGGGTATATTCAGCAATGCATATTGATGAATACCCGGTGTATCTGCATCTTCAATATCAACAATAAAATACAGGTAGTTGTTCTCAAGAAAAATATTCCGTTGGTTCTCTTTCTTGAGAATTACCGGCTGTAGAAATGACAATACTCTTGACAAAAAATATTCTGAAATGGTTTCTTTGTGTTCAGTTTTAATTTCATCCCCGTAATAAAGATGAATATTATTTTCTTCAAGCGATGGCAAAATCTGACGTGTAAAAATTCTTCCGAAATCTTCCAATTGTCGCTGCAAATATTCAATAACCAGGCTGACAAGATCTTCCGGGTATTCATCCTTCAATGAAGTCTTTTTTGCATTGATCTTTGTAAACGCATAAATAGAAGGCATTCGAACCCTGAAAAACTCATCCAGATTTGATGAAAATATAGACAGGAATTGAATACGGCTATAAAGCGGCACGGAAGTATCTGCAGCCTCCAGCAATACACGATGATTAAAACTCAGCCAGCTTAGGTCCCTGTTTATAAATGTAAATTGTTTATCAGCCATTGGGTTGGTTATTGCTCTCTAAGATAGGAGATAATTGGATTTGTTAAGATTAAGAATTGATTTGAAAGTAAATTATATTTAATATATAAATTTACAAGTAAACAAATTCCAGAAACCGGGTTATGAGTATATTGAAAGACATTCCGGAACTTGTAAGTGCTGGTATTATCACCCGGGAGACGGCCGATGAGATCAATAATTATTATATCAGCAAAAGAAGAAATTCAACAAGCCGGCTTTTTTTAGTCTTTGGCATTTTTGGAGCTATTCTGGTTGGACTTGGAATTATATTACTGGTTGCTCACAATTGGGACGATCTTTCACAAACAACAAAGTCCTTCTTTGCTTTTTTACCGCTTATAGTCGGACAAATATTTTGCGGTTTTGTATTAATTAAAAAAAATGAGAGTGTTGCATGGAGAGAAAGTGTAACAGCATTTCTTTTTTTCTCAGTCGGAGCATGTATATCTCTCATAACCCAGATCTACAACATACCTGGAAATTTAAACTCATTTTTATTATCGTGGATGCTTCTTTGTCTTCCATTGGTATATACTATGCAGTCTTCTATTGCTTCACTATTATATTTAACCGGAATAACTTATTATGCAGCTGAAACCAGCTATGGATTTTCTGAAACTTCTGAATCATATTTATATTGGTTACTTCTATTAGCGGTCTTTCCCTATTATTATCTATTATTCCGGAAAAAGCCCGAAAGCAACTTTATGATTTTTCATAATTGGCTGGTCCCTTTATCAGTCATAATTACCCTTGGAACAGTGGCAAAAGATGCAGGGGAGCTAATGTACATAGCATATTTCAGTCTTTTTGGATTACTTTATTTGACAGGAAACTCAACTTTTTTCAGACAGCAAAGACTAAGAAATAATGGGTATAAAGTATTGGGGGCATTAGGTACGCTTGTGTTGCTATTAATATTAAGTTTTGATTGGTTCTGGTCTGATTTGAGAGAAAAAGATTTTAATTTTAATGAACTAGTAACTTCTTCGGAATTCTTTGCCTCTGCAATCATATCATTACTGTGTTTTGCTATTCTTTATTTCCAGCAAAAAAATAAACCATTTAAAGAAATTGAACCGATAGCGTTTGTTTCAATCCTGTTTATAATAACGTTTCTTATCGGGCTGTCTTCACCTGTCTCGGTAGTACTTATAAATCTTTTTGTTTTTACAATTGGGCTATTAACAATATTAGATGGAGCAAAGCAAGATCATCTTGGGATTTTGAACTATGGATTACTTATTATTATGGCTTTGACAGTTTGCAGATTTTTTGATACTGATCTAAGCTTTATAATTAGAGGGTTTTTATTTGTATCTGTTGGTATCGGCTTTTTTGCAGCAAATTACTGGATGCTAAAAAAAAGGAAGAAAAATGAATAGCAAGAAAATAATATTACTTGCATTTATACTTGTTGCTTTGGTACAAATATATTTTCCTGCCAGGTTTATTATTGACAGATCCATAATATTGAGTTCGGGAAAAGAATTTAAATTCAAAACTGCCCCTATTGACCCAAGTGATCCATTTAGAGGAAAATATATCAATCTCAATTTTAATGAAAATACGTTTGAGATTCAAAACAAAGAAAACTGGACCAGAGGTGAAACTGTTTTTGTTCTTCTTGTGAATGATAACAATGGATTTGCTAAAATCAAATCTGTTTCAAAAGTAAAGCCGTTAGACAGTCAGGATTTTTTGAAGGCAAAAGTTGGCTATGTTATTTATGATGGTCTAAAACTCTCAATCGAGTACCCTTTCGACAGATTTTACATGGAAGAATCAAAAGCTTCCGATGCGGAACTAACTTATAGACGAGCAGTGCCAGACACAAGCCAGGTAACTTATGCATTAGTAAACATTAAAAACGGCGAGTCTGTGCTAAAAGATGTTATGATCAACGGGATTTCAATCAGGGAAATAGTTAAACAAGAACAACAAAATAAAAAATAGTACCCCATTTGTCAGCTCATTTTCAAACCTCTATTTATATCACCTTACTCCGTTGTTGGTTTTCAGGTTTAAGGATAAATCAAGAATAGTAAACCGCAACAACAACCGATACATTATTAACATTGGTTGTTGGTAAGCCAGACTCAAGCCCTGCTACATATCAACATCGGCGTAAATGGTTTTGTAATAAGTTGTAAGCCACGAATAGCTTTAGTAGAATTTTGTAAAATAAAAATTTTCTAAATTTTAACAGCAGGCTGATAAAAATCAATGGCTGAATTGAAAGCCTCCCTTATATTGCCGGTAATTGATGTTTAAAAAAATCCTTGTCTTAACACTTGGGGTATTGATCCTTAATGGAGCCACTGAACTTCACCAGTTGCTGAAATTTCCTTTTTTATTACAGCATTACATACATCACCGCAGTGAAGACACTTCACTATCATTTTTGGCTTTTTTAAAAATACATTACACTGACAAGCAACATCCTATTGATAATGATGATCAGGAAGACAAAGAGCTGCCATTCAAATCAATTGGAAATATTTCTCATGTAGATACTCCTATAATGGAGAAAGCTTCTGCTGTTGATCTTAATTTATTTATCCCGGAAAAATCAATCACTTATTACCCCGAAGGTATTCCAAGTCATATTTCTTTCGCAGTTTTTCATCCTCCCCGTATTGTGTGATCGCAATTCTGAACAAAGGCTATAATTATTGTTAGCCTATTTCATCACAGCTTTAAATTTAAAATTATGAATGCATCACAAATTCACCTGGCGCTAAACCATGTGCCGTTGTTCTTCTCCATTATCGGAGGTCTTATTCTTATTTATGGATTTATAAGAAAAAATGAGTCGATCAAAATATTGTCTCTTTACTTTATGATCGCTGCTACGTTATTCACTATACCGGTTTACCTGACAGGTGAAGGAACTGAGGAAATGATAGAAAAACTGCCCGGTGTTTCTGAAGGAATGATTGAAGAACATGAAGAAATGGCAAAGATCGGACTGATAATTATCATAATCACTGGGGTAGTCGCATTGGTAGCATTCGTGTTAAAAAAGAAACAGTCGTTGCTAAAACCAGCATTAATCCTGTGTGTTATTTTATCATTTGTAAGTTTTGGTGTAATGGCACAAACAGCACATCTTGGCGGACAGATACGTCATTCAGAGATCAGGAGCGGAGCAGTTGTGACAGATGAAAGTGAAAATGGTAACAACGAACCGGATAAAAAAAACAAGGACGAAAAAGATGATGATTAAATAAGAGAGGGCTTCGGCCCTCTTTAAATTACCTCCCCCTCCAGATCATAATCATAAGCCTTTGTGATCTTTACATTTACAAAATCACCAACGGGAAGTTTCTTAGATGAATGAATAACCACTTCGTTGTCCACTTCTACAGAATCAAACTCAGTACGGCCCAGATAACGGCCAGCTTCTTTCTTGTCAATAATTACTTTAAATACTTTGTTTACTTTTTGTTGATTCAGTTCATAAGAAATTTCCTGCTGTAACTCCATTATCTCCTGCGCCCTTCTCTCCTTTTCCTCAGCAGCCACATCATCAATCAAATCATAAGCTGATGTCCCTTCTTCATGAGAATATGTAAAGATGCCAACACGATCAAATCTTTGTTTTTGTAAAAATAGTTTCAACTCTTCCACATCATCTTCTGTTTCCCCAGGAAAACCAGCGATCAAAGTTGTGCGCAAACATATTCCCGGAACTTTTTCACGAACCGCAACGATCAGCTCTTCCATTTCTTCTCTTGTTATCTGCCGCTTCATTGCTTTCAGCATATTATTAGCGGCATGTTGCAAAGGCATATCAAGATAATTGCAGATATTTTCTCTTTCACGCATTACATCTAAAATTTCCAGCGGGAATTTTGAAGGATAAGCATAATGCAAACGGATCCATTGCAAACCTTTCACATCAGCAAGACGATGCAGCAGATCCGCCAACATTCTTTTTTTATAAATATCAAGACCGTAGTACGTAAGTTCCTGTGCTATCAGCATCACTTCTTTTACTCCACGTCTAACTAAACCCTCGGCTTCTTTTACAATTTCTTCAATCGATTTACTTACATGCCCGCCACGCATCAGCGGAATGGCACAAAATGCACAGGTACGATTACAGCCTTCAGAAATTTTCAGGTAGGCATAATGCTGCGGCGTAGCAAGCAATCTTTCACCGATCAATTCGGTTTTATAATCCGCTTCAAATTGTTTTAAGATGAGTGGCAATTCCATTGTACCAAACCATGCATCTACACCCGGAATTTCTTTTTCAAGATCATCTCTGTAGCGATGACTTAAACAACCGGTCACATAAACCTTATCAAGTCTTCCACGATTTTTCAGATCAACCTGTTCAAGAATTGTATTGATCGATTCTTCCTTTGCTTTTTCAATAAATCCGCATGTGTTTACCACAACAATATTGTGATCCGACTTTTTATTTTCATGCACAACATCTATTTCATTGGCCAGCAACTGGCCGCTCAGCACTTCGCTGTCAACCATATTCTTACTGCACCCGAGAGTGATGATGTTAACCTTATCTTTCTTTAATGTTCTTGTTTTCATTTATCATTTTTCTCGAATGGAGTCCTTTAGGACAAAAGCAGCCAAAGGTAGCTCAGAATCATTTTCCAATCCGGGTTTTTATTATATTTATCATTTTTAGCAACCATGAATGATTACAAACGATTTCGCCTGAATCAACTTTTAACTGCTCCTTATATATTTCTTTTCAGCGCCACATTTTTTATCCGCTTCCCCTTTTTTTTCAGAGATTATATTGACCACGATGAAAGCACTTTTATTTTAATTGGCAAAAGCATTACGGACGGCCACCTGCCTTATGATTTTCTATGGGACCTGAAACCACCGCTGCTTTTTTATGTTTTTGGATCAATCGAATTTCTCTGTCCGCATTCATTGATCGCTATTCGGCTTTTTGGAGTCATCATCATTTTCATATCGGCTATCATTTTGATGCAGATCGCAAAAACCATTGGAGCTAAAAATAGTTTTCTTATAGCATTATCATATGTCATTTTTAGTTCTTTGTTTGGAAGTCTCCAGGGTGTAATGTCAGAGCATGTTGCTGTTTTCTTTTTTTTACCGGGTCTTCTTTTGTTTTTAAAGAATAAAAAGCTTTTCAATTTATTATTATCAGGAATTTTCTTTGGCAGCGCTTTGCTTTGCAAACTCAACTTTGCCTATACTGTATTCGCATTATTCCTTTATTATTTTATTTTTTATTACAAGTCAACCGGGCTTTCGTCAACAATTAAGAATATTTTAATCACGACAACAGGCGTTACAATTCCTTTTATTCTTATTGCAGTTCCATACATTCTTCAAAACAAGCTCAATCTTTTTATTGACTCAGTCTTTATGGCAACTTTAGAATATGGGCATACAACAAAAATTACTGTCTTTCATAAGCTTTCGGTGACAGCATGGATCATTGTTTTTGGTTTATTGGTATCAGTTTTAGCCATAAAATTTGTTGACAATGAAAATAAAAAACAGGCAGGAATGTTTATTGCTCTGCTTGCAGGTACCATTTTTACTTTTTATTCCAGCGGCACTGTGAACGGCCATTATCTTATACAGATATTTCCTTTCCTCGCTGTTTTACTTTTTGGTTTTACTTTAAAAAGGGAGTTCAGGCCCGGCTATTTAAAATATGCTGTTTTGGTTTTACTGCTTTGCATAGAAAGTTATATTGAGTATTACAGGATATTCAGGCAGTATTCAGAAAATTCAACATTTTATAATGGAAAAGCTTTTACATCAGTGAACGAGTTGAAAAGATTAAAGCTTGATGATAAAAAAATATTTTTTGCAGATCACCATATTGGCTATTGGTTTTTGAATAAATACCCGCTTGCAAAAAGCATTACACATCCATCTTCACTGAGCCGCCCGGCTTTCTTCAAGCATTTTGGCAATGCAAGAACTTCACTGGAAGAAATAAAATATATAATGGAAGAGATAAAGCCGGAAGTGATCGTAAGCCGGCGGGAGAATCTTAGTTTCTTTAAAGAAAACAGCCCTGAAAATTTATACTTCGATTCTCTGATGAAAAGCAGTTTTATAACTGTGTATAGTAACCCGAAAGAAAGGATCTTTATTTTGAAGAAGAAAGAAAATTGATTTAGCGCTATTTATTTTTCCCGGTCAAATAACGAATCAACAAACTCATGCTTATCGAACACAAGCAGGTCTGTCATCTTTTCACCAACACCAATAAACTTTACAGGTATTTTAAATTGATTAGCGATTGCAAGAACAACCCCGCCTTTTGCAGTTCCATCAAGCTTTGTAATGGCGATTGCAGAAACATCAGTAGTTGCTGTAAAATGTTTTGCCTGCTCCAAAGCATTTTGCCCCGTACTTCCATCAAGCACCAATAATACTTCATGCGGCGCATCAGGAATTACTTTTTGTATCACTCTTTTGATCTTACTTAATTCTTCCATCAAATGAGCTTTGTTGTGCAAACGGCCTGCAGTATCAATCAAAACAACTTCACTTCCTTTTGCAACGGCGCTTTGTACAGTATCAAAAGCCACCGCCGCCGGGTCGCTTCCCATATCTTGTTTTACAATTGGTACACCCACTCTTTCGCTCCAGATAGTTAGTTGTTCAACCGCTGCTGCACGAAAAGTATCAGCAGCTCCGAGCAAAACATTTTTTCCAGCCTGTTTAAAATTATAAGCAAGCTTACCTATTGTTGTTGTTTTGCCAACACCATTCACTCCAACAACAAGTATTATATAAGGCTTTGTTGGCAGATCAGAATCAAAAGCATAACTATTTGCTGCAGGAGCATCAACCAGTAATTGCTCAATTTCTTCCTTCAGAATTTTATTCAGCTCCGATGTGCCGAGATATTTATCCTTTGCAACCCGTGCCTCTATCTTATTAATGATCTCAATGGTTGTATCCACTCCTACATCGGCACTTACTAAAGCATCCTCTAAATTGTCCAACACCTCTTCATCAACTGTACTTTTACCTGCAACGGCTTTTGTAAGCTTTGTCAAAAATCCTTCCTTGGTTTTTTGCAAACCCTGGTCAAGACTTTCCTTTTCCTTTACGCCAAATAGCTTATTTAAAAATCCCATAGTTTAAAAATAACAAATGACAAATTCCAAAACCCAAATAAAAGAACACAAATCAATAAAATAAAAAAAGCCATCCGCCTTGGCAGATAGCTATATCATTATTCTCCGCCTTTGGCGGAGTTGGGTGTTTTTATTTCTGCGCCAGGAACTCTTTCACTTTATCTTTATGCACTATCGCTTCCTTAAACATGTAAGCACCTGTTTTAGGACTGCGAACAGCTTTGATCACTTTGCTCCAGTTCTTTGCTTCGGCTGCTGCCTTTTGGTCTTTTGTCTTGATCGCGGTTTTTGCTGCTTTTGCCATGATGCCTTGAGTTAATAAGTTTATTTGTTTATTTGTTATTAGTTTATGGAACCTTGTCGCCTGGTGAACCAATTAACTAATTAACCGATTTACTTTATCTCTTTATGAACAGTCACCTTTTTCAGAATCGGGTTGAATTTTTTCAACTCCAATCTTTCGGGGTTATTCTTTTTGTTTTTCTTAGTGATGTAGCGGCTGGTGCCGGGCTTACCACTTGTTTTGTGTTCAGTACATTCTAATATCACCTGTACACGGTTACCTTTCTTTGCCATTTTCTTTTGTTTATCAGTTTATTCGTTCATTAGTTAATTGGGTGACTGGCTTACTAATTAACAAGTAAACCAATAAACCAATAAACTATATGTGTTGTCCTTCTTTTCTTAATTTTTTTACAACATTGTAAAGTCCGTTTTTGTTGATAGTACGGATGCCTTCAGTTGACAACTTCAGGGTGATCCATTTATCTTCTTCGGCCAGGAAAAAACGTTTTGTCTGAAGGTTGGGCAGAAAACGGCGTTTCGTCTTGATATTTGAGTGAGAAACATTGTTCCCTGTAACCGGAACCTTACCTGTAACCTGACATACTCTAGCCATAATAAAGAAAAATTTAGGACGGCAAAGGTAGGGGAAACAATGCAGAATCATAATTGAGTTTTAAGATTTTTTTCCTCAATTCCACCCCATATTAAGATCGTTTACAGTGCTGGCTTTCAAAGCATCAAAGTTATTATTTTGATACCAGCTATTGAGCCTTGATAGAACGTCCCTTGCGACGCTCCGTTCAGGTTCCTGTCCCTTGGGCATCTTTTTTTGAATGCCTGTTTTCCAGTAGCTTCGCAGCCCGGTATAAATCCGAAATCTTAAATCTAAAATCCCAAATCAGCTTATGGCTTACGACTTAGTAGTTCTTGGCAGCGGCCCCGGCGGGTATGTAGCCGCAATACGGGCAGCACAATTAGGTTTTAAAACTGCGATCATTGAAAAAGAAAGCCTCGGAGGCGTCTGTCTTAACTGGGGTTGTATTCCCACAAAAGCACTGCTTAAAAGTGTCCAGGTTTTAGAAGATATCAAACATTCGAAGGATTTTGGCATCGAGGCCAGCGGCACAGCAAATTTTGAAGCCATTATCAAACGCAGCCGTGGCGTTGCTGATAAAATGAGCCGCGGCGTTCAGTTCCTGATGAAGAAAAATAAGATCGACGTTCACATGGGTTTTGGAAAACTAAAAGCCAAAGGGCAGATAGATGTAACGGCAGCTGATGGAAGCAAGAAAGTTGTTGAATCAAAATACATCATCATCGCAACCGGTGGCCGCAGCCGTGAATTGCCTTCAATGAAACTGGATGGCAAAAAAATATTGGGTTATCGTGAAGCAATGGTATTGCCACAACTTCCAAAATCAATGATCGTAGTTGGCAGTGGCGCTATCGGTGTGGAATTCGGCTACTTCTATAATTGTCTTGGAACAAAAGTTACCATCGTTGAATTTTTACCAAGAGTAGTGCCGGTGGAAGACGAAGAAGTTTCAAAAGAACTCGATAAGAATTTTAAAAAGAACGGTATTACGATCATGACCAACAGTGAAGTAACATCAGTTGATACTTCAGGCGCCGGAGTAAAAGCAAAAGTGAAAACTCCAGATGGCGAAACAACTCTTGAAGCTGATGTTCTTTTAAGTGCAGTTGGCGTTTCAGCAAACATTGAAGGCATAGGTCTTGAAGAACTCGGCATCAAAACTGACAAGGGTAAAATAATGGTTGATAAATTTTACCAGACAAACGTACCCGGCATTTATGCAATTGGTGATTGTGTACCAGGTCAAGCTCTTGCACATGTAGCAAGTAAAGAAGGAATTATTTGTGTTGAGAATATTGGTTTCAACGAAAAGAAATATAATCACAAACCTGAGCCAATTGATTATAACAATGTTCCGGGTTGTACTTATTGCTATCCAGAAATTGCATCAGTTGGTTATACAGAAAAGCAAGCAAAAGATGCAGGCTATGAAGTTAAAGTTGGCAAATTCCCGTTAAGTGCAAGTGGTAAAGCATCAGCTGCAGGGCATCCTGAAGGATTTATTAAAGTGATCTTTGATGCAAAGTATGGTGAATGGCTCGGCACTCACATGATCGGTTATAACGTAACTGAAATTATTGTGCAAACTGTAACTGCAAGAAAATTAGAAACAACTTACCAGGAAGTATTGAATAGCATTCATCCTCACCCGACGATCAGTGAAAGCGTGAAAGATGCTATTGAAGTTGCCTATGGTGAAGCGATTCACCTTTAGAACCACGATTAAGAATGTATCTAAAGCCTGCCAGTCGGCAGACAGGGATTATGAAGAAATTCATAATCCTTTTCTGTTTTGGGGATTACTGAAAAGAGCAATGTGTCCTATTTTCCTCATAATCCATTTTAATCTTGCTAATCGTGGTTCTATTGGTTCTACAAAAAAACCACCTTTCGGTGGCTCTTTTCTCTCAGTTAGTATTGGTTGGTGTTCTATAGCTTGACAAATTTTGTGTGTAGCTTCTCTTCTTCCTTTTCCGCATGTATAAAATAAATGCCGGCGTTCAAACTGCTGATATCAATTTTCTGAATCTTTGAATTAATGATCTTTTTCATAACAACTTTCCCATTCATATCCAGTATTTGCATTTCCCTGCCCATCCAACGTTCATCATACTCAAAATAAAAATTGATAAATGAAGTCGCAGGATTAGGGTATACCTGTGTATATAGCCATTTCGGATAATAGTCCGGCACCGGTGCCGCCAGTACAACAGGAGTATTTAATCCCTTTGAAAATAGAATAGAATTTCTGGCACCGCCTGACTCAAATATTGCCCTTGCCCTTTTTCTTTGTCCATTGGTGAACATATTCATACAAACATCATTGGTAAAATCCATAAAGTTCATATACATATCACCAGTGGCTGCACTACCACAAGAAACCCTGATACCAATCGGACAACCAGGTGTATAATTGGCTTGCTTAGGTGTATCATCAATTTTATCATCACCACAAAAACCATCACCCCATAAATGATGAAGATTCAACCAATGTCCTACTTCGTGAACAACGGTTCTGAAATCATTTACTGCCGGAGATGTACCAGGTGCAGTTGAAAGATCTTCATAAGATAAAACGACTCCATCCTTTTTTGGATCCATACCCGGAAAGGTGCTGTAACCCAAAACATCTTGCATATTACAAATCCAGATATTTAAATAGCTTTTTGAATCCCATATATCATCGCCATATGTTGAGCTGAATTTCATTTTATCATCCGACATCCAATATCGTAACGGTGTATATTTTCTTATGACACCAGTTGTACCAACGCCGCGGGGATCCATTGTTGCCAGCTTAAATTCAAATCCCATCGCAGTGCTGTATGGCTTGAAAACTGATGGGGTATTTATTGTGTCAGAATTTCTTTTAGCAAAATCCCTGTTAAGCGCCGCAATCAAAAGATTAATTGCATCAGGTGAAATATTCTGATCAGGCGTATGATACAACACATGAAATACAACCGGGATCTTTATTACTTCCGGTAATTGCATAGTTCTTTGCACATCATTCGATGCAGCAATCTTTTCCCGGGTAAACGCATCTATCTCTTCCAATTTATTTTGTATAAGAGGGTTGGCAGAAATTTCCTGCTTTACATACTCTTCCATATTGCATCTCTTCTGCGCAAATGATTGAAAGCTTAACCCAATAAATAATAATAGCACCAGCTGCTTAGCCATAATAATTCAAAATGAACTGCCTTTAATTTAAATGTGGGATTTCAGGGACACGGAACCAATAAAATAAATATGGCTATCAGCAGGATACGAATAAATCTGACCTTTAAGTAGATCTGGAATTTTCAGGTGACTAAGGTGTGTGGGATTTGTTCTCAAATATAATTGATTAACATTCTAATTTGCAACTTTATGATTCAAAATATTTTTGCAGTCGTACATTTACTAAATCTATTCTATCAAAGAGAAATCTATTACATGAAAACAAGGATCACACTTCCACCATTCGTAGTTTTTCTTATTGTCATATTTTTCGCATCTGAATTTTTTGTTGCCTGTAAGAACGGTGAACAAACAAATGGAGGCACAAATACAAATACGCCTATAGATACATCAAACCCGCCTCCCCCGGTCTTAGGTCATACGATAGTAACTACTTTTCCGCATGACACAAGTTTCTATACTCAGGGATTTACTTTCTATAAAGGTGATTTGTATGAAGGAACAGGTGATCCAGGCTATCTTGGTAAGTCAAGACTGATGAAAGTGGATATGAAAACAGGCAAACCACTGCAGGAAAAAAAACTTGATGCCAAATATTTTGGCGAAGGCATAACAATTTTAAGAGATACTATTTATCAACTTACCTGGCAAGAACACAAAGTGTTTGTTTATACACTCAAAGATTTTAAGTTGGTAAAAGAATATAATATCACCACAGAAGGATGGGGTATTACCAATGACGGACAAAAATTAATTGTAAGTACAGGAAGTGGCATTCTTTATTATTATGATCCGTCAACTTTCAGGTTATTAAGTAAAAATACCATTATGGAAGGAAATAGCCATACATATAATTTAAACGAACTTGAATACATTGATGGGTTTGTATATGCAAACCAATACGAATTACCATATATTTTAAAAATTGATCTTGGAATAGGAAGAGTAGTTGCCAAGTATGATGTGACTGATATGTGGAAACGGATACAGGCAAAAAAACCAGATGCTGATGTCCCAAATGGAATTGCTTATAACGAGGTCACTAAGAAAATTTATGTTACCGGTAAGCTATGGCCCGAAATGTATGAGGTGCAACTTGGGCAATGATCATTTGCTGATAATATAAATTACCGAACTGCATTTCTTCACATCACTCATTGCTTTAAAATTTGAGACAAGCCCGGTCCAGAATGCATCAAACCAGTTGATGCTTCCATTTTTGTATTTACTGCTTAGCAGGCTGACATAAAAACTATCAAACCACATTGGTTTTATAGCGGTGATCTTTAATCCTGCATCTTTCATCAGCAATTTTATTGTGTGCGGGGTAAAATGATAGAGATGCCGTGGCACATCATAAGCAGCCCAATGCCTGCCATACTTTTTTGCATCATGACTTGTATAGTTTGGAACGGCAATAAAAAGTTTTCCGTTATCAGTAAGTAATTTTTTAAAAGTTGAAATATATTTTTTTACATCATGCACATGTTCCAATACATGCCAGAGTGTAATTGCATCAAATTTATTTCCCGCTAAATTAAAAAGCTCTTCAACAGGTAATAATGACAATGAATGTTGATCCATCGCCACCATTCTTGCTCCTTCATCGGGCTCAAGGGCTGTTACCTGCCAGCCATCTTTGTGCATAGCTACTGCAAAATAGCCGGTGCCGCTTCCAACATCAAGCAAATTCCCGTTTTTCAAACCTGTAGCCTTTTTGACCAACTTCTTCTTTTGATTGATAGAAAAATTTCTAACCATCCTGTAAAGACGATTGATCAATCCTTTTGAAGTATCAGTATGTGAAATATAATCTTCCGATTTATAATAATCGCCGATGCTTGTCTCGGAAGGTGGATTTTGCGTAAACCGAACCTGGCAATTACTGCAATGATAAATGTAAAAATATTGATGACTTACACTGTTGTCTTTCACCTTAAAAACTTCTGAAATGCCTGCAGATCCGCAAACAGGGCACAGTGTATAATTGATTTGACTACTCATTAATTAGTAAAGAAAAGCCAACTATCTTGATTTAATAACAGATGTATTTCCAGCCGAAGAAGGCACAAAACCTTTTTCTGAAAAATGCCATCCGATAAACATAACAGCCAAGACAGTCAGAATAACTGCAATGACCCATGTATAATTTTTCTTTGAAGCATGGTCAGCAAAATACACCTCCATTTCTACCACTGACTTTTCCTGTTCGCCAACTAACACGGTATGCTCCGCCTTTTCCCGAATAACCTTTTCGGCAATTACTGGTTGCCCGTATGCTGATGTTATTGTACCCGAATCAAGCTTAAGATTTCCCGAATTATCCCTGCTTATCACACCTACGTTTTCCCAATTCATTTCACCTGTATCGGATATCTTATTCTTGAGCGAAAGCGAAAAATCATTTACAGATTTTATTGCATCCCACTCGCTAATGCCAAGTGTTAACGATAGCCATTCAAAAAGTTTTTTTGAAGGCTTGTCATTTTGTGGTTCAAGTGTAAAATAAAATGAGGGCGAAGTAAACTGCTTGTTTGTAAAATCAAGCTGGGAAGAATTTTGTTTAACCCTGATCGTTCCGATACCGGGTAAACACAGCTTCTTATTTAATACCAGGAATTCGTATAAAGTATTCTGCATTATTTCATCTTCTGATCGAATGCGAAGATAACACCGCCGAGGAAATTAAAGCCATAAGATCTGTATAACTTCCACGACTCATACTCTTTATTTAAAATATTATTGAATTGTGTCCAGAGATTCAGATTTTTTGTGATGCGGAACTCAAGGCCTGCATTCAGGTCAAAAGAACCATCAAGTTGTGCCGAACCTCCTGAAGGGGTTTTATAATGTGCCCCATCCCAAAGAAACAGGTCTGTTTTCAACCACAGGTCTTTTATTATTTGTAACCTGGCAGAGCCTTTTAGTTCCAACGGAACCAGTCCAAATGCTTTTTCATTTGCTTCTATGTCGAAGTATTTATTAAACTTGATGCCTGCCAGTACAGAAAATTTTTCCGCCTCGTTATATCCAATTTCACCGCCAAAATGAACTGCTTTCATTTCAGGTTCATATACAACTCTGAAAGTATTTTCATAGATATCCAACGTTGCATTATCATTTACAAAAAGCGGTTGATTCTTGTATTTATTATATGCAATCTTTGCATTATAAATAAAATGATCGCCTAATGAACCTTTGAATCCGGCATATCTTTCTTCTATCCATGTATTTTTCAGTTCACCCGGAACATCGATATAAGGATTGAGTGATGCAAGATATTGATACGATGTTCTCCTGATATACCCTGACCAACCCGCCTGAAAAGTAATTTGCTTGTCTTCTGTGCTTGCTTCCACAAGTACATTAGGGAACATTTTAAATGTTTTATTATCCCATGATGGACGAATACCTGCCTGCACATTGATCTTTGGAGTTTTAAATAAAACGGAGGGGCTTATATAATAAAATGTATTGTCCTGTGCTGATTTATTTTCAGGCTTATATCTTGTCAGATCAAAAGTGGCTCCAAGATTAACCGCAAATATTTTTCCGACAGTTTTTTGCAATGGAAGATTTACATACGTGTTGCTTTCGCTATTATCTCTGCCATCATTAAAAACATTAATAAGTATTTCAGGAGAATATGAAATACCAAACTGCGTACGATTGATATTATGAAACCCTACACCACCCTTCCATGTTTGAAAACTTTGTTCAAGTGAATCTTTGGGGGGGATATACGAGAGTATCGGATCAAGGCCATATTTATAATAACGATCCTGTTGCATTCCTACCTGCGCATTCCATTCAAGATTTTTACTTGTCTGAAAAAAACCTTTCAGGTCAACACCTGTGTTTCTATAATCCTGGTAAGTGCTCTTACCTGATGAAGAAATATGTTTTGCATAAATATTAAGTCCTGCTGTTTTTCCATCACCAAATGAAAAACCAGCCTGTACAAAAGGCGTTTTCAAACTTCCGAAACCTGCTTTTATATAACTATTAAGATCCCAATAGCCCGCAGAATCAATTTCCAAAGCAAGCGGACGAAGACTGCCCGGTGTATAAGCAAATAATAAATTCTGATTAGGAATGTCGTAATTCAATCTTGGTTTTGAAGTATCATTTGCCGCCGGCGATGCATTGAAATTAATTTTAGCAGATTCCTTCAATACCGGTTTAAATGCTGAAGTAATGTCAACAGTTCCTTTCTTCTTTGTGGTATCCTGAGAGTAAGAAATTCCAAAACTTAAAATTCCAATTCCCAATATTAAAATCTTCTTCATAGTTATTTTTACTTTCATGAATTAATAATTAATAATTATTAATTTTAGTTATTGCCTACTTTACTGCTTCTGCCTTCTTCATCTATTACCTTGCTCAATTTTTCCTGCGCCTCTTTTTTAAATTCAGGAACTATTGAATTATCAACGATACTCTGAAATGTAGCTTTCGCATTGAAATAATCTTTTTGCCTGAAATAAACATCTCCTAACAGGATATAAGATTTGGTCACCCAGAAATCATAAGAACCAGATTTATTGATCACTTCAAATGCAGCTTTCTCCGCATCAGCAAGTTTATTCAGTGCAAACCAGCTATTGGCAATTTCATATCTCGCTTCTGCAGCAAGTGCCGCTTTATTTAATGATACTACTGATTTATAATTAGCAATAGCAAGATCATGCTGACCATTTACCTGGTAAGATTTTGCAATAGCCATATTGGCAAGCGCCTTATCATCTGTGCTGCTGCCTTTCAGTGTTACTAATTCTTTTGCATTTTCAACTGCTTCATTCCATTTCTGTAATTGATATTGACAACGAAGCAATCCACGCATTGCTTCCAGTCTGCTTTCCTGTCCTGATGCGATCTGTTTTAATTCCGCATAATAACTTTCCGCCTTTATATAATTTTTTTGTTCGAAGAAATATATTCTTGCCCCTTGAAGAATAGCTTTTTCTGCAAAACGATTTGGGGCTTTTGATGCAACGGCTTCGTATCCGCTCAACGCATTGTTCCAATCTTTCTTTTCATAATAGATTTCTCCACGATAAAAATTTGCATCCAAAGAATATACTCCAGCGGGGAAACGCTGTACATAATTGTTGAATGCGGATAATGCTGCATTTGTATTCCCGCTTTCATACTGAGTAAGAGCAGCAGACCAGGAAAGTGAATCTTCTGTACTTACATCAAGTGGCCTTCCCATTTGGCGCATATAATTTGCATATTCATCGGGCTTTCCATCTTCTACATAAATGCCTTTTATATTTTCCAAAGCCTCGGCAGCTTCAGGAGAGTTAGGATATGTTTGAACCAGGTTTTTGTATTGAGCCAACGCTTCACGGTTATTATTCAAATTATAATTTGCGATACCAAGCTTTAATTGGGCCTGTGGCTTCAAACTATTATTTGATGAAAGCTTTAATACATTATTCAAAGGAGCGATCGCTTCGCGGAAACGTTCATCAGCAAGATAAGCGTTGGCAATTTCCATATTCGCATCTCCAACAAGGTTTGAAGTTGGGAATTTTCTTGCCATCGTATTCATCAGGCTGATCTTCTCATTGGCATTTCTTACACCTGCAATCATGGCTACCTGGAACGTTGCATAATCTTCAGCGGGCCATGAAAACTTAATGACATTATCATACATCGTTTTTGCACGGCTGTAATCACGGTTCATAAAATAACAGTCGGCGCTGCGTATATAAGCGTCTTGTGTAAGTTCATCTGAATTCAATGCAGGATTTTTTCCTACCTGTTCAAAAAACTTCAATGCCGCCGGATAATTTTCCTTTCTTAAATAGCAATAGCCAAGATTATAACGGATCGTATTTGCATTTGCTTCACCGGATGCCGGTGCACCTGCATCCAAATAAGCATTGTAATGTTTTATAGCATTGTCTAATTTATTTGTCCGGTAAGCAATTTCGCCTTTCCAGAAATTTACCAATGGAAGTACGGCTGCACTATTCGGATCTTTCAGTGCTTTATCAAGCAATGCATCAGCCTCCTGCAATCTTCCATCATTAATTAATTCAGCGGCTCTTCCAAATAAAATCCGCGGATAGGTTTTCTTTGAGGTCTCAGATGGATTTTTAAGACCATCCATCATCGCCAACGCATCTTTATAGTTATTTGTATTGGCAAGCACCATTACCATCAGGTCTCTTGCTTCTGTGTTATACTTTGAATTGGGATAATCCGCAAGAAACGAGCTAAGACTATTCAATGCTTCGTCCTGGTAGCCCAGTTCATAAGATAGCTTAGCATATTGAAATTTTGAGATCTCTTTTTGTGATTTGTTGCTGCTGTTAGAGGCACAGAACAAAAATGCATTTCTTGCATTTGGCTTCTCACCCACTTTCAAATATGAATCGCCAAGAAGATACATGGCATGCTGGCTAAGTGAATCATCTTTTCCACTTAATTGCTTAAATCCGTCGATCGCTTTTTTGTATTGACCAGAGATATAATAACTGTATGACAACTCATACAAATTCTCTCTTGTAACTTTTTCTGACTTCTGAACATATTCTTCTAAGTATGGCAACCCTTTATCAAACTCTTTTCTTTCAAAATAACCGTGACCAAGCATCAGCTTCATTTCACGATCATAATATTGCGCATTTCCACCTTTTATTTTTTTCTCAGCATAAGCAATGGCCTCATCTTTTTTACCTTGGATATAATATATCTGTGCTATATAATATGGTACCACTGATGCATAAGCCTTTTCGTCCTCAACGATTTTAAAACTTGCTAAAGCATCATTATAATTACGGTCACGAAAAGCAAGAAAGCCATAATAATAATTTGCATCAATATAATTGGGATCATCTTTTATTTGTCTGATCGAGTTAAAAAGCGGCTTTGCCTGGTTAAATTTTTGCAAAGTAAAATAAGAATAACCCTGGTGAAATTTCATATCCGCAATATCGCGGTTGCTCAGGTTTGCAATACCGGCATCCTCATAATACTTTGTAGCATCGGCAAAATTTTGCTGGCGGTAATAATACTCTGCTAAATGAAAATTCATTTGCTGCACTCTTGGATTATTTTTTTCGAGTTCGATATAATCAAGTGCTGTTGCCTCTGCCCTGTCTTCGTTTTGCTTTAATGATAATGCAGTCGTGTAATAATTGACCTCCTGCATTACCAGCGGGTTATTAATATAGTTTGTTTCTTTTGCTGCCTGCTGCAATTCCTTAAATAAAGGATAAGCCAGGCTATACTGCTCCTTTTGATAATATTCTTTTGCTTCTTTGAACTTTTCCTGAGGGTCGGTAAAAATGCGGGTTTCTTGAGCCTGGAGAGAAATAACAGAAATGATTGTGGCTACTAAAGCGATGCTCCGATTCTTCATATTAATTGTTCTTTAATCCTGTGGTGACTTAACGTTGTAAATATTCAAATTATTTTTACCTACGCCAAACATCATTCCAAACAACTGTGGATAAGTGCAATGTTGATGTATGTTTAACAAATTATTCTCAAAAAACATTTTCATAGCAGCCCCATTAAGACGGGTTGCATGTTTTTAGTTCCTTGTTTTTTCAAAAGAATAAACTTTATCTTGCCACGAATTTTAACCCTTGCAAAAAATAACAAGTAACATGTTCACGAGTGAAACAAAAGTGAGAGTTAGATATGCGGAAACTGACCAGATGGGTGTTGTTTACCACAGTAATTATTTTCTCTATTTTGAAGTAGCAAGAGCAGAATCCATTCGTCATTTAGGGTTTACCTATTCAGACATGGAAAAGATGGGTATCATCATGCCGGTTGTTGATGTTCATGCAAGATATCTTCGTCCGGCTTTATATGATGAACTGCTTACGATCAAAACTTCTTTAAAAGAGATCCCGCATCATCATAAAATAGAATTTCATCATGAAGTGTTAAATGAAAAAGAGCAGCTGCTTTGTGTTGGCAAGATCATTTTATATTTTATGGAGAAAGAAGGCATGAAAAAAGCAGCCATGCCCGAGACACTAAAGAAAAAAATAGAACGTTATTTTCAATAATCTTTTTAATGGATCAATCATTACCTGCACAAAACGAAAATCCAATAGAAATTCCCAAACCGGAGCTTGAAGAACCGAAGCGCAACCGGTATGTTTGGTTGAAATCACTTGGAAGCCTTGCTTTTTTTCTTGTTATCGGTTATTTTTTCTTCAGGCAAAGCACTGCTAACCCGCAATCAGCCCTGGCACTCGTATTCGTATTAACCGCAGTTGTAGTTTTTCATGAACTTGGCCATTTTGTTGCAATGAAGATCTATAAGTACCAGGACCTGGGAATATTTTTTATCCCATTGTTAGGCGCCTATGTTTCTGGTAAGAAACAGGAAGTTTCACAAAAACAATCAGCGATCATTTTGCTTGCAGGACCTGTTCCCGGAATTTTCCTTGGAATCATATTACATTTTTTATCTATTCAACTTGAATTAGATTTTCTTGAGAAAGTCGCCTGGATATTAATTTTCCTCAATGTGCTGAACTTACTACCTGTTTATCCTCTTGATGGTGGCCAGCTTTTGCATCGTTTGTTTTTGGATGACTATAATATCCTTGGAAAAATTTTTGTTCTTCTTTCTGTTGCACTGATGGCCTGGGTGGCTATCAGTTCAGGATTTCTATTCCTGCTATTTTTCCCTTTTATGATGGTAAGCCGGTTGATCGGTGATCTGCAGCATGAACGAATTGAAAAGAAAATAGAGGCAGAAGGAATTGATCTGATGAAAACTTATAAAGAGCTTACTCCTGAAGAATACTGGAAAATAAGAAATGCGGTGATAAAATATTATCCGCAATTCAAAGATGTAAGTCCATCACCCCCTTATGAAATTTCTCCAAAAGAAGAGCAGATAATAAATATGATCCAGGGGCTTTTACAAAGAAGCTTAACACAAGATCTATCACTAACAGGCAAGTTTATCATTCTTGTTATCTGGATAGGGTTTTTCCTTGCTCCTTTTATTATTAAAAACCCGTTCATGTATCTTTAAACCCTGTTATGATCGGCTTTCCAGTTTTTGATCTGCTGTTTGATCTCTTTCTGTGAAAGTTTTTCTTCAACGGCTTTTTTGGCAAGATCAGCCAACTCTTCATCAGATGCAAAACGTAAGGCAATAATTTGTGACATTCGTAAACGATTATCAAGTGGTTTACCTGTTAAAATAAAATGGCGGAAATTCTCCTCTGCACGAATGGCTCTGTCCTGTGCTTTTAGAGCAAAAGCCCGTGCATACCAGAATAATATGACAAGAACAAATGCAACACAAACCAATAAAGCTGCAGAATAATGCGTATGTGCATCCGCAAGTATAAGATTGACAATGCTGCCTCCGAAAATAGCAATTACTAATGTTCCGGCGATGTAATGATAAAGGGGTACATAACGACTGTGGTTATTAAAACTTTGTTCTTTCATAAAAAAATAGTTTGAAAGCCCCACCCTCATTCCCTCCCCGTCAGGGAGGGTGGCCGGGCTAATGAATTAATTTTATCGAATGTACTAACATATCATTTAAAGAAAACTATCAACAAAATATTTATGTAACAATTTTCAGGTTTGTCAGATGACAAGTCTCCCCTTGGGGGAGATTCAGAGGGGCTTTTATTTTAGAATATCCAGCACTTTATACATTTTGTTTACCAAAGCAGAAGGCAAACCATTATAATTATTTACAAGAAATGAGAAAATATATTCCTTACCGTTCTTTGCTTTATGATAACCGCAAAAGCCTTTTACGCCGCGGATAGTTCCGCTTTTTATTTTCATGCCGTTGTATTCGGGTAATGAAGTAAAGAAATATGGGAACCAATCTTTGGACTTTGCATATTTTAATATCTCAACCTGTGCATGTGTGGTGACCCGATTAAGCGGAGAGAGCCCGGAGCCATCAACAATCCCCAATTCATCTTCATCCATTCCCTTTTCCTTCCAGAATTTTTGAACGATCGCTACCCCGCTATCTGTTGAGCCAAACCCATATTTTTCATAAGCAAAAGTTTTTATCAATGCTTCTCCGTAAAGGTTGATGCTTTTTTTATTGAACCAGTAAATGATGGAATCGAGTGTTGGAGAATAATGAATGTAAAGGGATTTAAAGTCACTCCGTTTTTTAAGTTCGACTCCATTTATATGTGCATTAAAATCTTGATTGTTGTAATAAAAATTGAGTCCTGTTTTACCTTCTCTTCGTCCTACTGCAGCAGACGAGTCAAATAGGTTTTCCATAAACGTGTTTTGGGGATCAGGCAATGTGATACTGATTTTAAACTCTTTTTCATTAATAGGTATTGTTCCATTCAGAATGATATTGGTTTGTCCAATTTGAAAATAAGCATAGGCATTATCTCCGCTACCCTTAGCAGCTGATGTCAACATTGAATGGACAGAGTAGCCTGAAAATCTGGGAATAGTTTCAACCACTTTTACAAAATCTCCGATCTTACTTCCTGACGACAATATGACATCAATTTGATTTTCCCCCCAATTAATAGCCTTTGCACTTGCTCCATAATAATTGCCAATATCCTGCCATATCCAGCCATCCGGAATACTGGTCTCTTCAAAATGAGTTGTAGCATAATTATATGAATCAGAGATAACATATACACTATTCCTTTTCAATGCGCTAACAAAATCACGCAATATGTTTTCTTTATTTGTTCTCTCCCATCGCCAGCTGCCGAAAGTTGGATCACCATTGCCAATTATATTTAGGTTTTGACCAGTTAAGCCATTCTCTAATCTCGATGTAAGACCCAATTCCGTTTTATATCTATAATCCCTTCCCAACAATTCAAAAGCAGTTACACTTGTAATTATTTTTTGTGTAGAAGCCGGGGCTAAACCTATCTGTGAGTTTTTATCAAATACAACTTTTCCTGTAGCCGCGTCAATAACATACAAGGAACTGATGGCATGTTTTAACTGGCTATCCTTTTCAAATACTGCAAAAGCTTTTTGGAGTTTTTGAGTAACTGTTTGCCCAAAAAAGTCAAAAGTCAAAAGTGAAAAGTAGAAAGCGATTACAATCTTTTTCATTGAGAATTGAATATTGATCATTGAAAATTGAACATTTAATCCCTCAAATTTAGCCATCTCCTACCTTTGCAGCCTATGAAAAATGTTAATGCAAGCATTATTACTATCGGCGATGAATTATTGATCGGTCAAACCATTGACACCAACAGTGCTTGGATCGGACAGGAATTGAATAAAATTGGAGTTTGGTTAAGAAGAAGAGTTGCTGTTGGCGATGTGTTGGATGATATTTGGAATGCATTGGACGCTGAAAGCAAAGAATCAGATATTATTATAATTACCGGTGGACTTGGCCCAACTGCTGATGATATTACAAAACCTTTACTGTGCAAATATTTTGGCGGTAAACTTATCGTGAATGAAGAGGTATTGGAGCATGTAAAATATTTATTTGAAAAAGTATATCGCAGGCCGGGACCAATGCTTGAAAGAAATTTAAAACAAGCTGAAGTGCCAGATGTTTGTACGGTGCTGCATAATGCAAGAGGTACGGCACCTGGTATGTGGTTTGAGAAAGATGGGAAGATATTCGTTTCTCTTCCTGGTGTGCCGCATGAAATGAAAGGCTTGATGACAAATGAAGTGTTGCCCAGAATTCCAAAATATTTTAAGCTCCCGTTTATTATTCATCGAACTGCTTTTACAATGGGTACAGGTGAAAGTATGATAGCAGAAAAGATCAAAGATTTTGAGTCAGCTCTCCCCGAACATATCAAACTGGCTTACCTGCCAGGCTATGGCATGGTAAAATTGAGATTGACTGCAAGAGGTGATGATAAAGAAAAGATGGAAAAGGAATTGAATGAACAGTTTTCTGTTTTATTAGAACAAGTGAAAGATTGGCTGGTGACTGATGAGGATGAAAACCTGGCGATGGTTATTCAAAAGATCCTGAAAGAAAAAAATAAAACGATCGGCACTGCTGAAAGTTGCACCGGCGGTTATATCGCCCATCTTATTACATCTAATGCAGGTTCATCTGTGGGTTATAAAGGGAGCATCATCAGTTATGCAAATGATGTGAAAGAAAGAGTATTGGGTGTAACTGACGAAACATTACAAACTGTTGGTGCTGTAAGTGAAGAAACGGTAATACAAATGGTAAAAGGTGCAATAGAAAAATTAAATACAGATTTTGTTGTAGCCACTTCCGGTATTATGGGGCCTGATGGTGGCACAGATGAAAAACCTGTAGGCACGGTATGGATAGCTGTTGGTAATAAAGAAAAAATTGAAGCGGTAAAACTTGCTTTTCGTTTCGACCGGCAGCGGAATATTGAAATGGCATCTCACACTGCGTTGAACTTATTAAGAAAGTTTATTCTTGCTAACACCTGATCGGGTTTTAATGTCCAAATCATTACCTTTGAACCCTCTCTAAATCTCTCCCTAAAGGGAGAGACTTGCTAACACACAAAACCCAATGGTTGATTAGTATTACTGGTGTTGAAGTGTGCGACGCAAGGGACGATGAATAGAAATTCGATTGCTGACCACAAAAAAATATTTATGGCAATAGTTGATCTGGTAATGCCCAAGCTTGGTGAAAGTATTATGGAGGCCACCATTTTGAAGTGGCACAAACAACCCGGTGACACCGTGAGTATGGATGAGACCGTGCTTGAAATTGCAACTGATAAAGTGGATAGCGAAGTACCAAGCACTGCTGCTGGTGTGATATCTGAAATTCTTTTTAATGTAAACGATGTGGTGCCGATCGGTACCGTGATTGCACGAATAAAATCAGGCGCTGAAGATACAGTTGTATCAAAACCAACACCGGTACAACCTAAAGTTGAAATCCGTCAACCACAAATGGAAACTGTTGCTGAAGTTGTTTCATCACATCAAACTGCCAGCTACAAACCGCAAACTACAAACGGATCAGGCAATCGTTTTTACTCTCCCCTTGTTTTGAATATTGCGGCAAGTGAAGGAGTAAGTATGACTGAACTGGAAAATATTCCGGGCACAGGAAATGAAGGAAGAGTGACTAAGAAAGATATTTTGCAGTATGTGAGTGAAAGAAAGTCTGGGGTCAGGAGTCGGGAGTCGGGAGTCAGGAGTCAACAACCTTCTTTGCAAAGTCAGCAAGAAGTTTCTGTGGTCAGAGAATCTGCACCATTGACAAATCAAAATTCACAACTCACAACTTATTCCGGTAATGTTGAAATAATAGAAATGGATCGTATGCGGAAGCTGATCGCTGAACACATGGTGAGAAGCAAGCATACAAGTCCGCATGTAACAAGTTTTGTTGAGGCTGATGTAACCAACATTGTGTTATGGCGTAATAAGGTGAAGAAAGATTTTGAAAAACGTGAAGGAACAAAGATCACTTTCACCCCACTGTTTATTGAAGCGATCGTACGTTGTATAAAGAAATTCCCGCTGATGAACTGCTCATTGGATGGCGACAAAATAATTATTAAGAAAGATATCAATGTGGGAATGGCTACTGCATTGCCAAGTGGCAATCTTATTGTACCTGTTATCAGAAATGCTGATCAGTTGAATCTGGTTGGTTTGACAAAACAGGTAAATGCATTGGCTGATAATGCAAGAAATGGCAAGTTGAAAGCTGATGATACAACAGGGGGAACATTTACATTGACAAATGTTGGAACTTTCGGCAGCTTGATGGGAACACCGATCATTAATCAACCGCAGGTAGCGATACTTGCCGTCGGTGCAATAAAAAAACGTCCTGTCGTTATAGAAACTCCTGCCGGTGATAGTATTGCTATCCGTCACATGATGTACTTAAGCATGAGCTATGATCATCGTATTGTTGATGGAAGCCTTGGCGCAACTTTTTTAACAGCAGTTGCAAAAGAGCTGGAGAACTTTAATGGCGACAGAGAATATTAGACACAAATACACACTAATTATTTCAATTAATACTAATGCCTGAGCCTACAGGCATTTTTAATTTGTAGGGGTGCCGTAAGTTCTATTTTCAAACTTCATTTTTTTACCTTTTTTTGTTACGATATAAAGATTATCGTATTCTGTATCAGGCAGATCTTTTGGAACTTTTATTTCCCCGCATAGTTTATTTACAATATCATCAACTGTATTCGAATGCCCGACGATCAAAGAATTCCCGCTTTTAATTCCTTTAAGTTTTTGTATTAAAAAATCCAACGAATCTCTTGTATTGTAAAGTTCAATTGTCGTTGCACCTCTTAGTTCATTCAGCGGCTTTGCAGTTGAAATAGTACGAATAGTATTTGTAGAAAAAATGTAACGGATCCCTTTTGCCTTTAGCTCTTCTCGTAATTCAATTGCCCTTACTTTACCTGCAGCCGAAAGTGGCGGATCGTTTGGCGTACTCATAGTCGTTCCCGGCGAAGCGGTTTCCTTTTCTGCATGACGTACAATATAATATTTAACTGACCCGCAGGAGCATAAAATAAGGGGCAGCAAGTACAAGATGCTTTTTGCCATAGTATTTCTTTTAACAAACTTAGGGTAAACTTACTTTTAAATTTTAAAGTCTTTTATATAAATTACATTAACTAACCCAAACAAGCGACTATGAAATCTTTATCCGAAACCTGGTTTGCCGAAGGCTATATTGATTTCGAATTGAAAAAATATACCCTCCTGGCCTATTTAAAAGAAGTAAACAAATACTTTACCGAAAGCAAACTCTACCCTCAGCTTTCAGACATTATTTTTCATTTTAATAACCTGGTGGCCTTTCGTGAGAATAAAAAATTCCTGCAGGAGCATTTTCCTAAAAAGCTTACCGGCATACAAATGGAAAAACTCCAGTTGCTTTACCAGCAAATGATAGAAGACGATGAACTGATGCAGGAGTTGGAAGACATTATCAATTACTCCGCAAGTAAAATGAAAGGAACTATCAACAGCGGCGTGGAAATTTATGAGCTGGTAGAAGAAAACATCATTATCAATCCAGTTGGTATCATTCCACTCGATACACAGGAAGGATATTTCTTTTTAAACACTACTTCGCAAAAGCAAACACTGGTTTATCATTACCGTCTTTCATTTTTTGAAAAACATGATGAAAAATACAGGAGCATGAAAACAGCTTATGTAAATAGCTGGGATAAAAATTTTGTAAACTCATTTGAAAGTATAAAGTCTGAACTGATAAAATACCGGCATCAGTTACCCAATCCAGCAGTGTATTCAATACAGATCGAATTAGGTTTCCCGGTTGAAGAAACATTACTCCCGGTTGCAAAAAGAAGTTTGGTGAAGTATATCAGTACGCAGGCAGCATAAACGCCTATCCCTCATTCCCTTTCCGAAGGAAAGGGAGACCAAGCCTTTAATTCTCTTTCAACATTAGTGCTAACACATCAATAAAAAACCACTTTTGAACTACAGGTTTTGTGCGATAGCAAGTCTCCCCTTCGGGGAGATTTAGAGGGGCTTAGTATTCCAACCCCCAATCCTTTCCCTTCTTCACAGCCGGCACTCCTTCGCTTATCCATTTTGGCGGAGCTTCATCTTTTAGCAGCCAATCAAAATATTGTTGCTCTCTTATCTGAATGTCCTTACGATTTCTTCTTTCAACAAGATTATGTGCTTCACCATTGTAATTAAGCAACCAAACTTTTTTATTTAATCTGCGCATTGCAGTGAACAATTCAATTCCCTGGTACCAGGGCACTGCACCATCGGCGTCGTTTGACATAATAACGAGCGGCGTAGTTACTTTCGGTAAATGAAACAGCGGAGAGTTTTCAATATATAGATTTGGTTTTTCCCAAAGTGTTGCGCCAATCCTGCTTTGTGATTTTTCATACTGGAACTGGCGATTCAATCCACTCTCCCACCTGATACCGCCATAAGCACTTGTCATATTTGCAACCGGTGCACCGGCCCATGCGGCTTTAAAAAGTTTTGTCATTGTAATTAATTGCGCCACTTGTATGCCGCCCCAACTTTGTCCCTGTATTCCGATCCTTGTACTGTCAACAAATCCTTTTTTTACCAATGCTCTTGCTCCGCTTACAACATGATTATATGCATCTCTTGCCGGATGACCAGTGCCATAATGTATATCAGGAGAAAAGACAATATAACCACGGCTTACAAAAAAAGAAATATTCAGGCGGCTTGGTGTTGGTGATGGAGCATTATAAGCATAAAGACCGTCAGAATGTGTTTCATAGAAATAACAGATCATCGGATATTTTTTCTTTGGATCGAAATTTTCAGGTTTGTAAACGATCCCTTCATTTTCTTTTCCAGTATAAGCTTTCCATTTGAATAATTCGGCGGTGCCCCAGTTGTAATCTTTTTGCTGGGTGTTGATCGAAGAGAGTTTTATTTCTTCTGTTGTCGAATAGAGTATTTTAAATGGATCAACCTGGTCATAGACAAATAACAAATCAGATGAAAGATATAGATCAGGAGATGAGTTAAAGTTCTCTTTTGTATAAATAAAAGTATTTTTCTTCCATTTAGATGCCTGGATTTGTCCTATAGAAAAGTTTTCAGGTTTTTGTTTTCCCCCATCTTGTAAAAGCCTTGTTTTAGCATACACCCATCCCTTAACTATCATTTCTGCAAACCCTGAATTTTTATCTAAATCATTAAAAGTCCTGAAAAGGATTATATCATTGTTTCTAATAAATTTTTTTTCGGGGTCAAATGATATATACCGATGACTAGTTTTGGACTTTCTGCCTAATGTATTGAGTATATTAAATGGATTTGAAATTGACAGGGGATCGATCTTCCATACATCATACCTATCATAAATATAAACAGCACTATCCCCCTCATGCCAACCCATCACTCCATAAGGACCCGGCAGATCAGGCACATCATTCTCTTCATTCCACAACGGCACTTTTATTTTTGAAGTAATGTTTTTTATTTTCTCTCCATCCCAGCTAAAATAATTTTTTGCTTTGCGGTCATACCACATAATGTATTTACCGGTCGGAGAAAGATATTGCGGAGAGATAAAACCATTCAGGTCTTTTATCACCAATTTCTTTGAACCATCAGCCATATTGATAGCATAAACATCTTTTAATGTATTGCCAGTCCACTGGGCTTCTACTCTTTTTCCAAAATCTGTTACACCAACAAATGTTTCCCCATCTCCTTCATTGGTTTGGTAAATCGTAGGCAATTCTTTTGAACCAATTTGCTTTATTGAGCTTGATTCAATATCATAAAC